>Ga0126342_10001126_pt1 | contig 35690 bp, 35 predicted proteins | sample Cyp1metagenome_FD_92528 | JGI IMG/M metagenome (GOLD analysis project Ga0126342, IMG submission 92528) | Coral microbial communities from Lord Howe Island, Old Settlement Bay, Australia - Cyphastrea 1 metagenome | ecosystem: Host-associated > Invertebrates > Cnidaria > Coral ...
TCACAGGGATGTAGTCCACGTCAGCAAAGGCAGCCACCCAAATGGCGGTGCCCGCAGGTCCCGTGGCAGACCCGCTAAGGCAAATGGTTAAGAGCGATGCGTGGGGCTCTTGAACCAAACCTTCAGGTATTGGGTATTTTGTTCAACGAAAGCAATTTTGTCGAGGTCCACAATGGTTGAATGTTGGAGGAAACGAGGTCGTGCTGCAAAGGATTCTGTAGTTGTGTGCTTTTGCTCCAGCAGAATGACTTTTAGCTACTTCTTGTAGGTCCAGGTAGACTGACACTTAGTGATACACGCCTCATCCTTCATGATTGCACATGCAACTATATATATATAGACATGTATATTATAAAATAAAATATAATATAATATAATATAATATAATATTAATAATATAATATAATATAATATTAATAATATAATATAATATAATATAATATAATATAGTACAATATAATACAATGTAATATAATGTAATATAATGTAATATAATGTAATTTAAAATCATATAATATAATATAATATAAATATAAATATAAATATAAATATAAATATAATATAATATAATATAATATAATTGAATAGAATAGAATAGAGTAGAATAGAATATAATAGAATAGAATAGAATATAATACAATACAATATAATACAATATAATATAAATATAAATATAAATATAGATATAAATATATATAAATATGAATATAAATATAACTATAATTATAAATATAAATATAAATATAATTAATATTATAAGCATAGCAGATGCTTTGACAACTGCGTCGTATTTAGTTGGACGGAAGACGCAAGCGTTGAATAGTAACACTGAATGTTAGGCTATGATTCGATGTGCTTCAAAAAGCGTTTCAACAGGGGCTCCAGCAATCAAAAACTCATGAGGGCTTTGGGGCCTTGATCGGCGATCGGCCGTAGAGCCCCAGGTACAAGTTCTCCATCAATGACTTCGCAGAAGGAGGCGAGCTGCTTCCTCTCCCCTTATGAGGATGAATTGATCATGAGTGAACTCGAAGCAAACTGGGTGAGACCACCAAGTTGATCCAGGATAGGCAGTCATACCAGGACTATAGGAAATACCACGTATAATTGATATGATATGATATGATATGATATGATATGTATACGTATATATATATTTATTATATAAATGTACATATATGTATATGCATATATGTATATGCACATATGTGCATATGTACATATGTACATTATACATATATATATATATATATGCACATCTGTATGTATGTATGTATGTATATATATATATGTATATGTATGCATATATGCACATATATATATAAGTACATGTGTAGTACATGATTCTGTTATTGATATATGTATACACATACAATAAATATTTTACAATCATGATAAACATGTCGAACAACTTGACTAATGCACTTAGGCGACGAGAGTTTCGAACTGAACCGGGACGATGCCCTGCAGCTCATCGGTGCCTGGGGTGGTGAAACCCGCCGAACGTTCGGGGCGTCCCATGGCAGTGCATGGTAGGTGGCGAAAATGATGAAGAAACATGTTCAAAAGATGAATACACATTTTAAGCGTATACATACTGTGGATGGAAGAAATCCTACACCAGTTGATAGGTGGTTTATCCCATTAGTTATAGGGTTTCAACCATCCAAGGTGGTGCAGGATTTCTTCCATCAACAGTATGTATACAGGCACATACAAGGAACATCATAAACCAGAAAGTATCGAACTGAAGTAGCCTAGATTAGGCTTTATTGATTTCGTACATGCTCAACATTGCTCACCGCATTCGACCAAAGTATTGATTCCAACACGGCTGCAAGTTTGTTGGACAAGGGCAGGTTCCATTCATTTCCATTAGAATTTGGGAGTTCTGAGGGTGAATATCCCTGGCTCCCAGTTGGTTTGCAGCTCTAAGATGCACCAGGTGTGTTGAACTCGAAGGAGTCCGACATTGCGAGGAGGGAACTGAGTAAAGAATCTCAGCTGGGGTCAAAGCTGTCTTTTTTAATGTTCGACAGAACCTTGGGGTCAGCAAAATGCACTTTCACAGTGACTGGGCAGCAGGTCGCTTGGCGCCAAGGGAATCACAAGAATCCAGAAACCAATGTTTTTGTGTGTGTGTTTTTGGATATTTTTGGATATTCAAATGAGATGTTTCAAAAGTGAGTGCCAGACTCGGAGACTCATTTGGACACTGAGCGCAAACACCGAGGTTCGCTTCTTTCGCGCATGGACCGTTCTGCTGTGGAAGGCCAGGGCTTGAGTTATCTTGGAGGAGCTTCGGGGCGCAACCACCACAATATGTGAATTCATGTCAATTCATGTCAAATCCATTTAAATCCAGTGTAGCTTGAAAGGCAGAAATATATGTCAGCAAACGTGGAGTAAAGCAGACATTGTAATACATGAAACCAATTGAAGCCAATGCCTCGGGAGGCATGGTTCGCAGACTCTATGGGGTTTTGCAGCAAGAAACTCAGGGTTGCAACTTGTGGAACATGTGGAAGCAGCTGAGCTAATTGCAGGGATGTACTAGTTGGAAACACCAAAAAAAGGTTCCGACATCTTCCGACAACTCTGACATGGGACGCAACTATACAGACTATATACCTTTGCTGACTTTGCCATTTCCGTCTTTAGCCCTTTCCATAGCAAAGTCTTGTTGCATGGAAGTGGAGCCGTTTGCGTCACCACACCTTCCACTCCAACCCACGCGTTGCTCCTCCAAGGCGAAAAAACAAAGCGATCTCTCAGTTGGAAACAGAGGCGTGTTGGCAACTTACATGGGCGATGTGGAGTTGGGAAGAAGTCAAGTGATCCAGGGGAAGGGGTTAAGTGGCTAATTCCCTCGTGGTGTGTATTTGGATTTCGGACCTTTTTTGTTTGAGTGCTTTGAGCGTTTTGACTGCAATGGCCTCAAAAGTGAAGCATCCACTCATATCTCGCACGGACACAGACCACAAACAGCGCAGGCTGCCAAAAAGTCTGCAAAAGGAGCAGGCTCATCTCTGCCGTGTGTCTGTGATTTGAGCCCTGACACATTTGCCCCTCGCAACCCTGGATGAGTTTTGGTGAGAGATGGAAGCGTTTCGGTTTCTCCACATACGTTTTTCATTGTTTTTTTTACCTCGTCTTGAAGCGTCAAAGTGGACCCGGTGAAACAACTTGGCCTCCACCAGGGCGCACCACTTCCTTACCTCAGACTGAGAGGCTGATGGCAGGGCAGAAGTTTTTGAGCTGGGCATCGCTTCCCCCGGCATTTTGTGACAAAAGTCATGAGTCCAGTCATGGTTTCAAATGAAAACAGCAAGCCATGTATTCTTGAAAGCGGTCTCTGCAGTCTTTCGATGCCTATGCAGTCGGTATCTTTTGGTAAAACTTTCCCAATAGGAGCAGCTACCTGCGCCCGATGAATGAATTGGAAGATATTGACTCCAAAGAATCCAGCTGACTCAATGGACCAGGTGCTTCACAGAATCCAGCGGGGGCCGTTTTTTGTGTCTTTTCCAGGAAGCGTTCTGGAGGCCTTCATACTCCGCGTGCCAGGGCCTTGTCACAGTTCTCTCAACGTCCTGCTGGATTTATTACGATTTGTCAACTGTGCAGTGTGCCGCCCGAAAAGTGCAATGAGCAAAAAGGGTGATGAGGGTGGTACCGTACAAACTACCCTATACAGTAGCTAAAATATGCTACAATTGCTACAATGCTTGATTGTTCTTTCTAACTGGTTTGGTCGGGGTTCGGGGGGAGCTGGACTCTCAAAGTCAGGCCCGGTTCCCTGCTTATATCATTGGAAAGCTGTGCTAGTATATACAGAGCTGAATCTGAAGATACGCTTCGATGCTATTGTTGAGAAAGTGCAATCAAATTCGATTTGATTCAGTAATTACTTGCTTCATTTTGGAATACTCATTTTGGAAACGACATGTCCTGTGTAGTGACAAGAGATGCCAACATCAGCTTCGATCAAGCTTGTCGCTGAGGACAACCACTCCCTGCCGGGTGCCGTCGAGCAGGCGCGTAGATTGCATGCTTGGCGCCGACCAAAATGCAACGTGAAAAGATGTTAAAAGGGGAAACAGACAGCACATGGCGGCTCGTTTTTTTTTGGATATTGTGAGATCACTTCTTGCGTGCTTAGGTTTTGACGTCGGACTGAACTTGTCAACCCCGAGTAATGGATGCGAACATGAAGAATGTAGTGTCAGTTTCTGGCCTTTAGTGGTTTCAGCATTCTTCTGACCATACTTCTGAGTGGGAGCCAAGCCAATCATGCAAAAGATCCCATTCACAGTGAACAAATGCTGGAGCAAATTTCTCTGTTGCACATAGTCACTTGGCATAGTCAAGTTTCTACCATACTGTGTAGCATGTGTAAAGCGAATGTCTGTACGAGAATTGTGAACCAAGTGTTGGCTAGAAGTCAAGTGCTCGTGCTGACAGCTCGCACTGCCGCAGGGAGCCGCTGGACAAAAGGACCCAGCTGTTAAACAAACGACCGCATCGTGGATGATTTGTCGATATGTGGAGCCGTCTTGAATATCTTGACTTTTCTTATTCCGACTGAGAGCCATCCGACTTGCAAACCAAATTCTACACAATGGTTCTTGTAAGTTTTTCTCTGCTGATGTGTTTCTGTGCAAAGGTTTTGCCCCAGCATGATGATGAATCAGGTGAATCTTCAGACAATTTGAAATAGCATAGTCATTGGAGATCTCATTAATGTCGGAGTGAATAAACAAAGGCATTTTGGTTGCGACCTCTTTCCGAAACCTTAACATAGAGCTTACAGGTGCACTGACATTGGCAATCATGTCAAATCATCAAAACCATCAGCCACCATAAGTACGGTCAACTGTAATGTCAACCCTGGATTAATAAACCCCAAACGGTTATTTAATTGGGAAGGTACCATTTAAGTATCAAATAATGACTATTGGGGGAATACTAATTAATAAACCATGGTTTAGTCTCATCCGGGGTTGACATTAATGGTTTGACACTGATGGTGAATTGGCATGAATTGGCTGGGCTCCATGGCTTCTTTGAACCAGGATGCGACTTCAGTACCGAGGACCTTGCGGTGCCCTCTGAAGAGCTGTTTGTTTCCGACTCTGCTGTGGATCCAGTCACGACGCTTTTCAGTTCATGGATCATCATTTTTCATCATTTTTCATCATTTTTCGTCATTTTCCATCATTTTCCATCATTTTTCATCATTTTTCATCATTTGTCATCATTTTTCATCATTTTTCATCATTTGATCATCTCAAGAATTCTCAAGTACCTCTCAATTTTGATTCATTTTTTAGGTCCAGAGAAGCATGCCCCCAGGGCGCCCCTTGGGGTCAGGCCCACTGAGAACTTTGGTTCGAGTGCAAAGATATCAAGCAACATCTCTCCATAATATGCAGCTTTGATCTGATTGTAAATTTATATAATTTATAGATATTTATAGTATTACAGTAAATATGTACTGTATAATCTGTTTTTTTGTTTGAACATGCTTTAGAATATGTTTGACGACAGACTGGCGCAGATTTCCAAGCGCGAAACATATCAGCGGCCTTTCGCCCTGCACGAAATCAGCGGCTGTGGCCTCCATGGCAGATGTGGGAAGTGGCATTGCAACATTGCCAGGAGCGGGGCAGCAGGATCGAAATCTACTGTGAGTTAATAGCCATTAATAGCACCTTACTGTATATGACTATTTCGATATAAATTTCTATTGTATTGTACTTTCTGTTTCATACTGTACCAGTACAGAATACTCCAGACTACGCTTGGTCATTGATTGCATGTGACTTGTATAGGCATTTTTCTAGATTTGAGTGCCTGCCACTTTCGGAAATCCTACATGCGAAAAAGATGAAGATATCCTCCATAGTTTCCACTCTTTCAGCCGCTAGCCCATTCAGCGAATTGAAGGAGAACCTGGAGCCCCGGGACCTGTTTCCACTTCTTTGCGTCCCTTGCTGTCAAGCTTCATTTCATAGTGCCAGGGCTTTCGTGCCAGCTGCTTGGAGCTCTGTGACCACCAGATCTGAAAGGTCAAGAGATTCAAGAGATCAAAAGAGAGTATAAAAGCCGCTGCCTCTGCACCAAGCTATCCAACTCCTGCTACACTCTCATGTTGGATCGGGTACATCCGACCCAAGAATGGATTCCACGGATATAGTCCCTTTCCAAGAGCAGTGGTGCCATAATTTAAGCCTGCCCAAAAGAGGGACAGATGAATAGATTGCCGTTTTAAGGATTCTACATGTCCAGACAGTTTTGGTTGCATCAGACTTTTTGAATCTTTTTGATATCTGATTCTGTTACATAATTCAGCATAATTATTACCCTCTGGTAAACGTTTACATAGCGAACTGGAAAATCACCATGTTCAATGGGTAAATCCACTATCGACTGGGCCATTTTCAATAGCAAACTGTAACAAATTACCAGAGGGTAATCCGTATAAATTTGATCCCTATGGTCCCTATATGGTCCCTATATGGTCCCCATAGTAGTGAGGCCAGCAAAGCGACCTTCCAGCGCCTCACTGCGGGCGGCTTGCTACGGCCCACACATGTGACCTCGCGGGTGGCGCTATCGCCCGTGTGGCCCCATCAAATTTGCCCAAGCTGTGACCCGGCCCCAAAGGAAGTGGTGAATTTTGTTTAGAAAATTACGAAAAGATAAAAACAAACAAGTTTTCTGAGAATTTTATGATAGAATTTCTAGAATTTTTCTACAATTCTGAATTTTGTTTAGATTATAGAAAGACTCAGAAATTTATAGAAACGACAGGTTTTCTTCGCTCCAAACCACCATTCTTGGCAGGTACACGCTTAGATCGTCATAGATTCAGGTGGTGCTGCGCATGCAGTTGAGGCCAACAAAAAGCGTGGTGTACTTCAGGTCCGCATCCAAAATCCGTAAGACTCACCCTTCAGCAAGATGTATGATCGACTATCCTCAAGCACATGTATGATGTTCACAGCGCACGGGCTTTAACTTGCAGGCGTCAATCCTTGCGTAGGGAATCTTGAGACATAGCTACAATGGCATCATTGTGGCACGTACCATCTTTTTGCCGTTAAATCTTGTTGATGTAAAAGATTGTTCCATCTTGAGTTCTAACTTCAGCCTGCTGGGCACCGGAGAGCAGTCTCAGCACTCCGAGGCATTGAGACGGTGGTTCTGCACACTGCTGCCCCGAGATCCTTTTATGAGTCCCTGCCCAAACTCCGGAGATTCTCGGATGCCAGCAATTTGTGCATCAGGGACACTGAATTGCTTCATTTGACGAGTGAGACACACCAAGTTGCCTTGAGCTGTGGCGGACACGTACAGTCTCGTTGGTAGGGTTGGACGGATTTGGTGGGTGTGTTTGCCGTGATGTTCCATCAATTGGTTTGGACAAAGAACCAAGGTCTGGAGGAACAGACATAGGAATCCTGGACAAAGGTGTAACCGTGGAAGGGCGAAGATTGCGAGGGTAGTTGCAGCTGCAACCGAGGTGTTTCATGGTGCATGGCAAATCCAATCTGGTCTTCTGACCTTCCTCGTCCAAGTCCCACCTTCATGTTGCCTGGTTTGCCTCGCATGATGCTTTACCTGGACCTGATACGAAGAGGCTCGAAGACTTTCGTGACACTCCAAGTGACTTGCCCGCAAGTGGTGCCATGTGGTGCCCTGATGTGGTGCCCTGATGTGGTGGGATTGCTGGGGTATTGTAAGGGTAGGGCTGCCACGGTGCGGTGTGGAGGTTGAGCGCTTGGATCACGACTCGGCGGTGCTGCCTCTGTTTTTGTCCGTCTCCTTGCGGAAGCAGCTGCCCAGCTCGGAGCCCGAATTCGGAAAGGTGAGACATGGCCACGGCGATGTGGCGCGCAGGGAACTGGAGAAGGCCTTGAGCTTGGCATATCTGCAGTCTTTGCAGCGTCATGAAGCGGTGATGATGGCTCCTGGGGATGAAATAACGGGACTTTGTCTATTTGGTGAAATAGTTTGGTCACAGTTTTGGCAAAACCTCCAGTGTTTTTCGGGCCAAGTCGACAGTCGTAGTTGCCCCTTTGGCGTCCTTGCTTCCACTTCTTGACGGAGGGTAGACAACAAGAATTGGCAGTGTGTCAAAACCAATAGTACCCCTGTAGTTCACATCAAAATAGCTGGGATTCATGGATTTTCATCCCACTAAAAATGGTAATACTATAGGTATTGACCCATACCCAATTCAGAATTATGAACAGCTCCATGACTCCATCCTGGCCACCAGTGGCGGCCCACCAGGTCTTACCAGCTGAAAGCTCCTCCTATGGCGGTATCGAGCAGTTCACCGAGATGGTGGAAGCGGCAAAGTGGGAGGTCCACTTCGCAGCGACTGCCGCCAGTCAGGAGGAGCTTGGCTGCTTGCAGGTGACCCGGACATGTTTTCTTTCCAGTATCCGTAGTATCTTGTAATCATTTGTATCCTATTGTATCCTATTGTAATCATTTGTAATCATTGGTAATCATTTGTAATCCCATCAATGAGCTTTGGATATGTTTGGATACTCTTGAGCACTTAAGCATGGTAGCAGCACAGGCGGTGTGGCACTGACAGAGCTCCGCTATATAGGCTAGATGCATGAAACCGGCAAAGAAAACTTCAGATGGAATTCTGAATTATTGGAAATAATTATGATCATCTCGACCATAACTATTTTGGTGATGGTCTTTGTGAGCCCATGGTGCATAAGGCAAGGCTCCAAATGGCATAAGCTTTTGGAACATATACTTCAACAGTCTAAGTTGAGGGATTTGTTGGGGGTAAGTGCTGCTTTACTTCTGGAGGTCAAATCAGACACAGCCACATGGAGAGTTTCTCAGCCGCATTACGTGGATGAACCAATGGATCAGAGATTTCAACTTTGCGAAAGTGTGCCTTTTTTATAGCACGTGTGAACATTGGCCGCCCCAGAAAGAAAGAACCATACAGGCGCCTGAAGCCGAAACTCTCCATGTGATCGAAAACTGGGATCGCCTGAAGCTGCTTGGATCTCACTGATCACCACCCCGCCTAAAATCTGAGGTTGGAAATGCAAAGAAAGTCTTGAACTGCGGCGGAGTATCATCCGAACCTTTCTCCCTGTCAGGCTTACGAGGACTCTCTGACCAGCAGATGTTTGAGGAAAGCAAATGTGAGTGGTATTAGTTTGCGCGAATTGATACCAACATTAAAATTTGTCCAAGTGGTATCAAGTTGGAGGATTCATTTGGGTTCAAAATGCTTAGCTGGGCACAGTCGTTCAAGGGGGGGTTGTACAAAAAGGACATGTAGCTGTGCAACGGCCCTGCAATATTTGGAGAATTGAAGGGTAATAAATAAATAAATAAATAAATGTATATATATATTATATAATTGTAATAAAAATAATCATGATGATAATGACGACGACGACGACGACAACAACAGCAGCAGCAGCAACAACAACAACAACAGTAATAATAATAAATATATAATTAGAACGAGCTAATGTTCTTGTGCTATTTGAGCGAAGACTTCGGGATTCTCTGAGTCTTCGGCCCGTTGTGTGCTTCGAAATGATGGCCTAAAGATCACCATGAGCCGAAACAGCATTAAGGCATTTCACCAGCAGGGTGCGGGATCTTTTTGGTGGAGGATGCAAAGGAAATACATGGAAATAACATGCAACAAAATCAAAAGAAGTACAAAGAAGTTGTAGAAATAAACGATTCCGGTGGACTTGGTGGACTTGAAGCTAATTCGACATTGCCAGTGGCGCGCCACAGGAACCTGGACCATGGATCTGAAATCGTCGAGTGCTCCGGTTCTGAGTTTATGGCCGCCGCCTGCCCCCAGAAGCGGGCCACCGGTCCACTACCAACTGGAGCTTGGAAACTGTGGCCTGCGGACACTGGTGCAATGTAACGTGACACTGATGGGATGGGACATCTAGAATATTCCAGCACTAGAAAACCAAAAATTCCCCAAATGTGCTGGAATGTTCAGACTGCAGAATGCATTATATAACAAATCAAGTATGATCAAGTATGCATGGATTAAACATGGATGTTGGTTTCCTCTTGGAAGCCCCAATCCAACCCACCCAGAGCTATGTCCGGTAACCGAGGTAGTTTGATCCCAGGCTTTGAGGCAACCTTTCCATTGGATTTGTCCATGGTAGATCAGCATGGAGCGTTGCAGATCCGCTTGAAGCTGCTGCACTCAGAACGATCTGAAGGCCGCACCGCTCAAAAGGCAAAAACTGCAGGGATTCATAGGTCCGATTTTGAACATGATTGGAAGTTGTTGAACCATATTTTTTATTGGCTGTCAAGGCTTGCAGGGCCGTCAGGCATACATTTTGTCGAAAGAACTGGAACATTCGCCTTTGCATGGTGATCAGGCTTCGCCGTCTTTCCGGATGGTGACCACAGCTGCTTGCTAATGTGGCGCTTGGGTCAGGTTCAGCGCTTCCTAGATGCATCGGCCCTCATCGTGTCCTCGCCTGCATTTTGCATGCGCGGTGACGACAACTGGGAAGGCCTGGGCCATCATGTGCTGCCTTTGGGAATCCGAATGGGGGGAAAAGCGAGAAAAGAGATGAAAAGAGGGAACTTTCAAGTCTGACCTGTTTTTACTATTTTGGAATGAATCATATTTTGGCAGATTTCTGGTACAGAGGCTTGCGCGGCTACCTAGAGCATTGACACCTTGTAGTGGTTTGAACACCGGCAGATTGGCAGGTTGTTTGTGGATCACATCGGAACTGGGTCGCTCGGACATGCAGGGGGATTTGCTCTACAGGATTCCGACATATTCCGACACCAGTACAGCAACTACATAGTCGCTATATATGTCGCATATCCTCCAGGGCTTTGGACCGAGGTGCATTTCCTGGAAATGACATAGACATGGTGGATCAATGTGGATCATGACTGGTATATAATTCTCAAAGGGGATGTCAGCAATGTGATTTAGTTAAAACATGTAAAAGATAGTTATTAGTCATTTATATTTTGAGTCTCCAGTAATCCAAGTAAATTATAACGACCTCACTACGACCTCAATGGAATCATGGTTAATAAGGGAAATTATCCCCAAATGGCCTTATTTCAGGTTAGTGAAATATTATAATTTACCCACAGTAATAACAGAGATCTCTCGAATACTGAGGCAGAGGGCTCCATCTTCAGCTCCGTTGGCCGAAGCCGCAGGGCTTTCAGCTGGGCAAACAGCAGCTGTCGGGGAAGGTGGGAGCAAGTGAATGGACAGATGCACAGGGAGAAGCTTGGGAGCAGTTTTGATGGAAGGGAGATCGTGGGAAACCTCTTGAAACCGATGTTTCTCCAAAATGGATCGTTGGAACATGTTAGAACATGATTTGGGGGGGGTGAAATTGCCCTGCTCTACTGCCCCCTTCCGGGCACTGGCATGATAGGTAGTGCACACGGCAGGAACTGATGGTTTAGGTGAACAAGCAGTAGCTTGGGCAATCTCCTTTTCGAATCTTTCCTTAGTTCCGAGCTTCTCAAAACTCTTAAAGTGTGTCTGGCCCGACATTCAACCGATCTCAGGAAAGGCAGGCCTTCAACTTTGGACCCTTCCAGACACTTGAAGACTCCCGGGACCCTGTGAGTGACTCTTTGTTGGCCATGGTTCGCACCTGGGCCTTTTTTTGTTGGGTGTGTCCAGTCTACATGGTTGGTTATTGGCAAGGGTGCAGACTGGTAATCATTGCTTTTGGATTGACTGACGAAGCAATATTTGCCAGAGCGCTGGATGCCCTCAAAAGCGGAGCGTTCACAAGATCTACAGTTAAATCATGTTAAATCTACAGGATGAAGATGAGGCTGTATATTTTTTTAGTAAAATTGATATGTTATTTTCCATTTCTATCCACAAGACGCCGGTACAAAGCTCTGGACCGCACCTTTCACAAAAATAAGATCTCAGACATCACCAATGAACTTTCCACAAGAATTTCTTTCCATTACGGCACCCAGGAATCCAGGGCATTTCAGCAGATCATTTGAAGCTTCGAACGTGAGCATGGAAACTCGCGGCGATGGCAGATGGTTTGTCGGTCCAGCTACACCTGTCCAGAGATGACTCATCTGACGCGTTGTGACATGTCGAGCCATGCCGGGCCATGCCGGGCCATGCTGTAGTCTCTGTGCAGCACATGGAGGTGACGATCAGGGCAACGAGTTGAAGCCTTGGACGACCCATGCCACCTGCCGAAACGCTTGTGGTCCCTAGGATGTGTGGGATTGCAGCCTTGCGCAGGAAAACGATTGAACACGTGGTTTTTGAATTCTTATGACTTTCAGGACACACCTTGCTTGGAAGGCTGAGGTCCAAAGTTGATCCATTTTGATCTCTGAAAAGAAACAGTAGTTCGCCAATGTTCACCAAACATTTCCCAGGATATTTCAACATATTTCCTATTTCAAATGCATCAATGAAGAACCTCCAGCAGATCACTTTGAACTGGGCTTGAGCAAAGTTACAGGAGTCCCCGTGACAGCTGTTGTGCCCTTAGACTTGGGCAGATTGGGCGGTGGGTGGCAATCCCGATTTCGTGCAATTTCTACGTCTTATTTTCTCTTTGTGTTTTCTTTGAGAACTATTTCTGATCTATAAGTCTGAGCAATATTGAATCACTTTCTGTATCTTGGTGTCTCGCTGTATGGGCTTGGTGTATAGACTTGCTGCATAGGCTAGTATAGGATGTGGCACTGAGGTGGTGGTGGGCCTTTGCTGTCTCCACGCAGGGCCAAGGTGCAGCAGCCAGGCTGTGACATACAGAACAAGTATAACACTGCTGACTATGTGGATTCGGTTTATATAAAACCAACATGAAACTCATAAAACCATGTCAATACAATCGTTCATATCTTCAAGACAAAAGTGGAGCTTTGAGCATCCAAATATTGGCATGTTACTGTGAAAAGAGGTCCTCCCTCAAGTTTTTGATTCGGCTCAATGCGGCACTCCGGTTTTGTTGAGGGTTTGATAAATACCAGTTCGTGTGGGATTCCTCTATCTCACATTTTGAATCCTGGGCACCGATGAACCTGACACAAGTCTAGATGATACCCGGCAAAACACCACGCCAAGGCGTCAGCCTAGCTGCTTAAAGTCTTAGCTGGCAGACCTTCGTACCCTAAGAATCCGTGATGTCACAGTGATGTCAATGATTGTACGACTACCCATGTGTGATACACAAAAATAACCAACACAAGAAGGATCTTCTGACGTCTCACAATCTCAGCATAGTGGCCACATGTCTGGCCACCTCATTATTCTATCAATATACTGGTTGGTGGTTTGGAAGATTTTTTATTTTCCACAATATATGGGATGTCATCCTTCCCATTGACGAACTCATATTTTTCAGAGGGGTGGCCCAACCACCAACCAGTATACATCTCAGCTGTTTGCCATGCCAGGAAGGTGGTCAATTGGAGCAGTTCAAGCTTATGCAGGACCGATCAAAGGGATCGAAGGTTTGGAGAATCACCAAGAGCAGTCTATTACCACGGTACAATATGTCTATAGTCCTACAATCATCTATGCCGCAATGCCAATCTAAAACCTGTAGTCATTTGATGTCATTTGTATTCATATACATATAATTATATAATCTCATATATATATACACATATATGTATATATGTATTTCTATCTTATTATCTATATTTTGCAGCGTACCACAAACGAGGCGCTTCTTATCTATATTTTGCCGCTTCCGTTTGGGCGAAGGGATGCACCTGGCAAGCACAACTTGTTGCAACGGTATTGGTCCCATCATGATAGCAACAAGATCCCAAAGACCAGGCCAACTGGGCTTTGGCGGTTTTGGGGTGAACTTGTGCCAAATTCTTGGCAGTGCTCACTTATTGCTAGGGCTGTTAGGGCAAGGTTACCCAGAAGCAGAAGCCAACATCCAGAGCCAAGAACGGTGTTCTTTTTTCCTCGGCCGCTACACATGTACCACGCTTCTACAAGACAGGTGTGCATAATTGAGCTCCATTCGTTGGCTGGATAGACACAAATTAAAAAAGGTATACTCCTTTGCAACTGGATAGTTTGGGATGAATAAGATGCAGAAAGTATCAAAGTGTGCATCACTTTGGAACAAGACATAGGCTTTCTTCCAACCTAGAAGTTCATGGAAGCTTCGCGTTCCAGAGAAGATTCGTTTTAAAAAAAACAATCACACATTTCATTCAGCTTCCCATTTGGAGAGACAACGCATACCTGACGTTCCCCAATCGGGAGCATCTCTTACTCGACCCCAAACTCTCCACATGATCCAGTGTTGGGACGTATTTGTACAGGTGTTCTACCAACCACTCAAGTCTGTTGTTGGTCTTGCATGGTTCAACTCCAAAGGTGCATCTTACAAGCACATCTTTACATATCTTTTAAATCTTTCAATGTATCCTGGATATTTCAATGTATTTAATGTCTCAGAATTCAGACATGGGATTTCCCGTCATCATGAACATCGAAGAGAGGCTTCAAAGATTCCTGTATGCTTGTTTTTGCACTGCGCCACGAATCAGTCTCGGAGCATTTATGCTCAGGCTTTCAGGCTCAGCTGTGGATTGAACTCCTTAGATATTGAGTAGAGGATAGTGGAGGGATATGTGAGGGTCCAGAGCCACAGTGCATCATAGTACCAAAAGGCGCACGATTTCCCTCAACTCTAGCTGCTCTCTGCCGTGCCATGCTGGCCTTCCGTCCTGGTGTTGTTCCGAGGGCGCTACCGCCGAGCCACGGCTGCATTGAACGCAGAGATGCTGCCTCTGAGCCACGCGACCATGGGACATCTTGGGCTGTCGGATCTGTCGGATCTGTCGGCTTCATCATGGTCTCGCGACTCACACGCTTCACACGACTCACACGGCGGGCCGTGCTGGAAGCTCCGACAGTGGCCATTCCGGGTGCCAAGGTGCAAGATGAAACGAGGCAGAAGAGGGCTGATCAGTGTCTGCGCCAAGGTCAGTTTGTTTTTGTTGGATCTTTGTTGGCTGTCAGCAAGTTCAATCAACAATTCGTTGCTGTAGTAGCTGTATTCGACCTGCCCCAAAACCCACAAGGTACCGACTGCTTCTCTTCACAGAGTTGTTGATGTCTTTCACTGACACGGAGCCTCGTCCTCCACCTACATTTTACGAGACAAGCGCCCAGTAAAGCACTCATATTGGTCCCCATAAAGCGCAGTAACTTTCTTTTTTCTATCCCTCAATGGACCCATGGAGGGGATCCAAATTTCGTTGTTGGTGGGCGACCATGGACCCAGAATCCTGTTTCGAGGATGGAGACAATATCCGGCTGCAGAAGGAGGGCATGTTTGTGAACGAATATGCGGCTTGGAATGTATTCGAAACATCAACAAACTATCCAACAATATTTGAAGAAAAAAAATCCAACACCTTATTGGCAAGGGGGAAGAAAACTATAAAAGGCTCCTGGATTCCTCTCGTGAGGAATTCCTTCCTCTTATGACTTCTTATGGGACAGGACAAACAAACAGACTCACCACTGGCCGGCATTTAGGCAGCAGGAAAATAGACCCTTTGTACACCAGCTCTGCTACAATTATACCAGTAGTACCGCACAAGGCGGTGGCGGAAGTTTCAAAGGTAGGAAACTATAGGAGAGGTGAGTTGTTGTGATTCATGGATGGCAGAGCGAATCCACTGATGGACCGAAACGTGGTTGGATTTGTGCTTTTTGGAGTGGTTGCAATGGTTGCAGTGGTCACCTCACCACAACTGCTGGATGTAGTGTGGTGTAGTGCAGTTGTAGTTGTAGTTGTAGGGTAGCGTAGTGGAGTTGTAGTTGTAATGTATATAGTGCAATTGGTGTAGTGTAGTTGTAGTTGCTGTTGCAGTTGTAGTTGTGGTGTGGTGTAAATAGCGTAGTGTCGTGTAGTGTACTGTAGTGTTGTGTACTGTAGTGTGGTATAGCGTAGTGTAGTCTAGTGTAGTGTAGTGTAAAGTAGTGTAGTTGTAGTTGTAGTTGTAGTTGTAGTGTAGTGTAGTGTAGTGTAGTGTAGCGCAGTGTAATGTAGTGGTAGTTGTAGTTGTTGTGTAATGTATGTTAATTAATGTAGTGCAGTGCTGTGTAATGTAGTGTAGTTGTAGTTGCATTTGTATTTGTAGCTGTAGTGTACTGCAGTGTAGTTGGTGTAGCGTCGTGTAATGTAGTGTAGTTGTAATTGTAGTTGTAGCTGCGGTAGCAGTAGCGGTAGCAGTAACAGCAGCAGTAGCAGCAGTAGCAGTAGCAGCAGCAGCAGCAGCAGCAGGAGGAGGAGGAGGAGGAGGAGGAGGAGTAGTAGTAGTAGTTGTAGTTGTAGTTGTAGTTGTAGTCTAATTAGTGTAGTGTACTGTGATCAGATGTAATTAGTGTAGTGTAGTGTAGTGTAGTGTAATTAGTGTACGTAGCGCACGGTAGCGTAGTATATTTGCATTTGTATTTGTAGTAGTAGTTTGGTGTAGTGGTAGTGGTACTTGTAGTTGCAGTTGTCTATTTATCTATCTGTCTATCTGCAAGCTTGAAAATGAAGCTATTCTGCGAGACCTCCCTCGTTTTTGAACTTGACAACATCAAAAACGCAGCAAGCCTGCGAGACTTCCTCAACTTTTGAACTTGATATCGTCAAAAACGAAGCAATTCTGCAAAACTTCCTCAATTTTTGAAGTTGGCAATTCTACGAGACTTCCTGCAAAAATGGAAAGTTGAGTGCAGAGCTGACGGCCTCGTGCCAATGCGCTTTGCGATTTTTCCAGTCCATGTGTCTAAAGTGTTGCGCCTGCCACGCAAAAGTGACGCCAGGTCATACGAAGTGCTGCACCTGTCACGCAAAATCATCTTAGCAAACCTGAACATCTGATGCTCCAAAATGCAACCCCTCTTAGGAAATCAGCGCCCTGACCTCCTAACATCTCTGATGAACATGTCTTTTGTACTGTGCCTGCCACGGAAAATGCATCTTTGCAGATCCTCTTCAAATGTCCCACGCCTGCCATGGTTCTTGGAAATGCGACTAAACCATCACGTTTTGCTCACTTTTGACAAGGTGCACAATCCCTTGCGCCTGCCACGCGAAACGACATCTGAACGCCCAAAAGTGGTCCGAACATGTGGTGTTTTTAACATTTTGACTTGGAAATGTGCTTTGCGCCACAGCAGCGTCCACTTTTTCGACATCTCAACTTCCAAAAGTGCTCCGACACTGAGGTGTTTTGTACATTTTGACTTGGAAACGTGCTTCGCGCCACAACGGCGTGCACCTTTTCATCATCTCAATTTCCAAAAGTGGACTGAGACCATCATTTTTTTTACACTTTTGACTTGGAAATGTGCTTCGCGCCACAACGGCGTGAATTTTTCATCTCTCATCTCCCCAGACGGTTCCGCACCCGCCGCTTTAGCAAGCCTACTTTTCGACCCTCCGGAGCCACAAATCATTGGAAAAACACAGTGTTTTGCGACTATTCTACCTTTTCGCGCACCTGCATCTTCTTTCCTCTGACTCTTTCCTCTGACTCTTTCCTCTGACTCTTTCCTCGGACTCTTTCTCTTCTCAGATCTTCTCTGATCTTCTTTCATCTTTTCTTCTTTTCTTTTCTTCTCTTTTCTTCTCTTCTCTGATCTTCTTTCTTCTTTTCTTTTCTTCTCTTCTCTTCTCTTCTCGTCTCGTCTCTTCTCTTCTCGTCTCGTCTCTTCTCTTCTCTTCGCTTCTCTTCTCTTCTCTTCTCTTCTCTGACTCTTCCCACCTCTGCTTTTCCATCTCTCCATATTGTCGGAAGTTTGGCTTCCAAACTTCCTTCGACGATTTAGTTGCTTTTTCTGCGTTTGGTGTATTTCTAGGTAGTCCTGTGCTGAGTCTGGCAGAGCCTTTCAGCAGGGTTCTAGGTCGATACTTGCGCAAGAGGATCATTGATGAACATTTCTATCCTGAAAACCTGTCTTGTACGAATGCTGCAAACTGCATCGACAGCAGGGAAACGCAGCAGCATTCTTCTTTAGGGGAATGGTTGGCATAGCTATACATAGCTCAGGTAAATGATCGCCTAGAAATCCGACGCATGGAGTATTTCGATATTGATGAGAAGGCGCGATCCTATCACGACCCTACAGGGCGAGGCTGGTTTCGAGCCTCGGAGAATGTCTCAGAACTGGTGCGCAAGAGAGATCTGATGTTCATCGAGCGGGACTTCGTGGCAAGATGTTTGATGACGGTTTGTGCATTGAAAGAGAGCAACGCATATCAGGCCGGCATACTACAAGTTCTGATGTAATGAAACTATGACTTATAATACTTATACCATGACTGGTTTTTAAGCGACAGTTGAGTTTCCGGTTTTTGGACCGTAAATTTTTGTTTGTTGATTGGTTCGGACTGATATCCCAAGTACACGCACGTGTAATGCAGCCTGCTGAAGCATACTGGTGTTCTTTCCTCCAGCCTCAGTCAATTGTCAATGCAAAGTCTCAGTCAATGTTGACAACCTCTGCGCCAGGTAATGATGAAGGCCCACACTGAGGGAGTTGCAGTGGTTGGCACGTATGATTTCGAGACTGCTGAGACGTACTGTGCAGGACTGAATGCTAAGGGTTTAAGCGCTGACATCATTCCGGTCGACAATGGTGAATAGTTTCCAATGGTTTGGACTAGCTTGCAGCTCATCCAGCTCTTCTCGTCTCAGCCTCATCTCGTCTGAGCTCAAGTACTAGTGCAGATCCACTTGCGCTATCTTGCGCTGCGGCTCTTCATGGCATATGACGAACAAAATCAGAAGCGAAGATGTGATCTGAGCATCTCTCCTGTTCTGAAGGTGGCTGGCTCTGGAAAACTCTGCTCCTCTGCTCCGCTAGGTGTGACAGCTGAGACGCGTCCAGACAGACCGAATGCACGGGTGGATTTCTGGCACAAAAAATCAAGGATTTCTGTCCGGCTGGGGAAGTTCAACTCAGCAATTGGCTATTTGTGCAATTGGTAAACTAAGTGCCCGCATTTTGCCTGACCTAACTGTAATGTCAACGCTGGATGAATAAACCCCTAGGCTGTTTAATTGGGAGGGTACCATGTACGTATTAGATTATGACTATTGGAGGAGTACCCCCCAAATTAATAAACTGATCTTTGGAATAGCTCAGGCCCAGGGGACGAGGTCCCTTCCCCATCAGCGCAGCTGGACCTGTCAGGAACAGCAACAAGCTGAGTACCTGAGGAGATTGAGGGAGTGGCCACCCTCAGAGTCTTCAATGAGAGGAATGGAGACAGTGCTGTGGGTGGAAAGATAGCAACAAGGGTATCTTTTGATTTGTTCACAGCTTCTGAGAGCATTGATCCACTTTAAGCTGACGAAAGCATGCGGAAAGCCATAATTTGGTCACGGTTTGACAGTGGGTCAGCGAGGTTTTGACCATTCTGATTGGTGCATACTTGAGAAAAGCTGCATTTGTAGCTCCCCAGAACAAAGGCATCATGCTATATTATATATATACACATATAATTACCATATTATGCATGGCAGTGCCATTCCATGGCCCTGGATTAAAAGTCCTTTTAGACCAACCTACAAATACGCGTGCACAGCGAAAGCTCTCTTTTCGGGCACCAAGGCGGGCTGGATTGAACCAGGTGGGACCGACCTAGTGGTTCGATGTCACCGGGTTTGGTGCACAGCCTTGTGGAACAACACGTTTCTTTTGGTCTTGGAGATGCGAAAGACTCGGCTTAAGGCAGCATTAGATTCAATACATGCAGAGCCCAGAACTCTTTGCCGACAACACAATCATCGGACCGTCTCAGTGTTCCTCAGAAGTGTTGCAGTCGTGTCCTTCTATTTCATCAAGATAGCTCAGTTGCAGATGGACTTCCGCAGGGCTGGTTGTGCTTCCTCTTCAGCACTAGATCCGCACCAGGAACGCAGCCCACGGTCACCACGGTCGCCTCGGGATGGGCCCATGCCGCAGGTGCTTCAAGCCATGGAATGGGGATCCATCAACACCCGACTCACTGGGAATGTAGGATGAACACTGATGGTCACTTGTGTTGATGCATATTGCGGCATGGTGGTGATGATGATGATGATGAGGATGAGGATGGGAAGGTGATGATGATGATTTGGAGCGGGAGAAGGAAGAGGCTCAGGTGGATGAGGAGGAGGAGCAGGAGCAGGAGGAGGAGACGGAGGAAAACGAGGAGGAAGTCGAGGTGAGTTTCCTGGCATGGCAATGCCCCGCGCATTTCACATGTGCACCTACTGCAAGGTAGGCCTGGGCTGCTTGAGCCCGTTGTGTTCTATCTGGTCCTTCACCATGGCAGGTTTTCCGTCGTCTCACAGCGCCTGCCACCCCTCCATCAGACCAGGCCGGAGATGTTAGGCATGTTTGGCAGAAAGCGCCGGTCATTTCGAGGATTCTAGGCTTGAACTTGCTTTGTGAAAACTCGCTTGGCACATGCACATGTTGATGTTGCCTGGGCCGTCTCCTTCTCAGTCGGATAGTATCACCATATACTCCTGAGAATCCCGAGAACAAACTTCTTCTTCTATGGCATCTTTTCTTGTCCCACATTCCTAAAACATGGCAATCGCCCATATGCCCGCACAGCCAATGGGCCGAAAGTTTATTTGAATACACCATAATACACCGATAAAGGAACATGGTAATTACAGATACGGGCGACATCCATGACTCCTGGTGATGGGGTCATCATGGGTTACCCCCATGATGACCCTGCCTTGACCGCAGATGGCGCGAATTGCGGTGGCCAACATGGGTGCCAACAAAGCCCAGGTGTCGTTCGGAGGCGGGACGGGTTTCGCACAGACTCTGGCCATATGTCGCCATTTTCTAGCCATCTCCTAGATTCCTAGCTAAGCTGGTGTAGGTACATTTTTAAAAAAACATATATAAGTATATATATATATCTATATGTATATATATATATAGATATGTATGTAATCATAATAATGATCATGATAATAATAGTAATAATATTAACAACAATAATAATATTAATATACATATATTTACATGTAATAATAATGATAAAGATAATAGTAAGATTAATAATAAACAATATTAACAATAGTATTAATATTATATATATATATATACTTGTAATAAGAATAATGAAAATGAGAATAATAATGTTAATAATAATAGTAATATTAGTACACACACATATATATATTATAATATCCCGATGTATCCCGCTATCCCACCTGCAGGTCCCTTGGCAGAGTCCACTGATGCGTCCCAATACTTGGATGCCTTGCTGGAGGTCAGGGTTGGCTTGATACAAAGGATGCTTGGGCCAGGGAAATCTAAAAGGAAACGATGAATTTGAATGTGTGATAAGGTGCGAGGGAATTCAGATGCTCAAAACTACTCAGCGGACGAAGCCTTGTGAACACACAGCAGCACTATGTTGTTCCCCAAAGCAGATGAATCACATTAGTTTCTGATGTGCTTAGGATGATTGTCATTTTTTACTAGTGCCTAGTATTGCACTCTGTGGTCACGTTTTATGATTTTAGGATATTTTAGTTTTTCTTAAACCCATTTGTTGTATGACTTTTGAGTGTATGTCTTAAATCACGTTTGTCCCTTTGGTCGCTGGGACCCATAGCTTCCATGCAACTGATGCGCACTGAAACACGAAGCTTCTTGGACCATCAAATCATTAAAATCGCCACACCTTTCTTGCTACACTTCGAATCCATTAGAATTGCTAGATCATGTGGAACTGGACGACTTTCCGCATCTTTCCACTTCCGCTTGGTGATGAAATCTCAACGTGACAGTTGGGTCTTCCAACGTGGCGTTTCGCCGCCCTGGCAGGCTCACCGCGAGGAGGTGAGAACAGATGATGATGCTTGGCACTGATGGCGGCGAGGCCGTAATGAGCAGCGCCCGTTGCTCAACAGGTAGAGACGGTAGAGATTGACATCATACGAGTCGGCGATTGCTCAGCATTCCGATCATTCTGCATGCTGCAATGATGCCAGCCATACTACCCTCTGGTAAACTAACATAGCTATTGAAAATGGTGATTTATAGTGACATTTCCCATTAAACATGGTGATTTTCCATAGTTATGTTAGTTTACCAGAGGGTAGTTATTACAAATGTATGATTCTGTAGATCCACGAAAGATGATCGACAGGCTAGGCTGTAGGCATGGCTGCTCTTTTTTTTTTCCACAAAAAAGTGGCACTGGGTATGGTGATACAACTGTTACAATTGTCTATGTTTGCCAATCCCTCTCGACTCAGTCCGATGGTTCCCGATGAGTCCGCCTGTGTTTTCTCTGCAAGGGTCGGTGCCAGGGTAAGTTAGCGATGAAACCCCAGAAATTTGAGAGCCAAAAACCAGGAGGGAACCCCTGTTTCAGGAGAACCGTACCCTTCTAAAAAAGCGCTGGGGTTGTCTCTGACATTCAAATTAGGCGGGTTAGGCTCCAATATATCAGCCATGCCGCAGTACATACTGCAGCATTTCCATGACAAAAAATCTCCTTAGCTCAAATGACATTGGACAATCACTTCCCTCAAATGCTAGGCTTCCATTGTGCAAAAAGATTGCTGTAGAACCCAAGCATTTGAAGGTCCCAAAGACTTTGACCACCAACGCCTCAACGCCTTGGTCCCCAGGACATCTATGCGTATATCAAACAGTCACCACGAGTCTCGGAGGCTATCCCCAGGGCCACGTGCTCGACGTGCTCCGCACAGTGCATCACAGTGCCATGTAGTCGTACCATGATCGAAACTAGAATAGGAATGAAATGGAACGAGTAAGGTCGTCAGAACTTGGTGAAGCGGGATACTGCAAATAGCGGGAGGCTTAATTCATTAATGAATTTTCCCGAAGCTTAGTGCTCAATCCATATGTGGTTTGCGCAGTTCAAGGCCACACACAGAGACACACATTTCCGACGGTTAAAAAGAGAATCGATCCTGACCACGTTTTTTTATTATTATTAATGAATTTTTGATACAAAGTCATTCCGATGCTCGTTGATGAGCCGCAATCTTATCATATCTTATCAATCTTCAATGGATTCTCAATTTGTAAAGGACGACGACGCCATACAAAAGCTTGGTACTAGCTGAGAGCCCTTGTTTGGGATGCTGCGGATCCCAGTGGGGACTAGCTTCCCCATCAGGAGAAGGCACGCGAGATTTTCGACCGCCTGTGTCATCCCAAGCAGCGGCTATGACTGGGCAAAGATATGCAAAGATGTTTGACCAAAGAAAAGTTTTGAGTCATTTGAATATCACTCCTCACTGACTCACCTCTACATTTGGTTTCATTTGGTCATAGTATGTCATAGTCATTGTCCTCAAGTTTCTTGTTGAGAACTTGAACCTTTCGGTATGCGAAGGTTGGGCCGGGAACCTGGATTAAAAAGATATCCTTGATATCCTCAAGAGTCTCAACGATGGGTGTTCGAGTCAGATTCATTTGCTCAGGTATAAGAACGGCAAAGATGCCAGAATCAGGCCCGGTGTCCGCGGTGTATTCCCAAACTGAACTCACATGTTTTGACTCCTGACTATTAGTACGTATATATATATACACATACACAATTATACACACATTATGGCCCACAATTTCTGTGTTGCCTGCTTCCAAGAGCGATCAATCTCAGCTGGAAACACAACATGAGAAAGTGAGCCTTATCCTCATGATGGGTAAAAGTCTTTGTCACGAGCAAAATCTGTGTCTGCTGTGCATGACCCAGTATTGGAAATACGGAAACTCCCAAACTTGTGGCTTCCGATCTACGCTTCGCACGACTTGCTGTAAAACATCACAAGCTCGAGGCGACGAGTCTATGCAGAATTGGGCCTCTTGGTGGAGCAAGCAAAGGAAGCTCAGATGTGACGACCTCAGAACAGGAAACGCTGAACTGTCTTTCTTTTTTTGGAGCTTTTTTGTCGGGCTCTTTGCTGTACACGTCTCCAAAACTTAAGTTCATTCCGATCATTCCGCACCCGTGCAAACACAATTCCATTGCACGGTCACTGCAGGTTTTGACTCGTTAGCTCTAGGCAGTTATTTCACGGCCGCAGACAATCTGTCCATCCGTATATTGGAATGGGGATTGAGGCCGCACTTGGAGAACACTCCCTCATACACAGTGAAAGTGCGCAGAGACTTTGAATTTGCCACATACTGTATTTATTGTTTTTGTTTTTAAAATCAATCTCTTTATCGGTGGATTTCCATGTTGGAACCATTTCAAAGTCGATTGCTGAGGTGTACCTTTGAGCCACGGCTACCGTTGGCAAGGCTGGGGTTGGAGCTGGGGTCGACCCCTGGAAGACCCCTGGGTTCTTTCGAGCACTTTTGGATGGGTAGTACATGGTAGTACCGTATGATTTATTTTCATGATTATCCAGTTATCCATCCCACTGGTAGTTTTCGCCCTTGCAGGTATCCTGACGGCTTTCAACCTCAAGAGTCCATCAACGAGCGCCTTTACAGGGACAGCTTCGACAGGCTTCGCCGCACATCGCAGGGCCACGGATTGAACATTGCCAAGTGACCTGCCAAGATCGTCCCGTCGTCCCGTCGTCGTACCGTCGTACCTGTCACCACTTGAAATCAGCTTTTTTCGTGAACACAGAAATCGAAGTTTCGACGCAGCCGTTCAGAGACATTTTTATTTAAGGCAAGGCTGACAAATTGGTGTAAGATTTTTCAAGCCCTCTGAACGAGTAGGCCCTGGCATCGTGCTACTGAAGTTTTCCAACTCGCACGATGCCAGGTGATGCGAAACAAAAGGGATGGATAACTTCTAGCAACTTATTGTGATGTTACAATAGGGGTATGCGAATCCCAATGTCCACCCAGATATTTGTCCATGACAGTTATTCATAGAAGCAGTAAAGAAGTGAAAGAAGCGTCATGCAGGGATTTATTCACATTGACTTCTCTCCACAAGGTTTTAAGCAGGACAGAAAACCTGTTAAGTGTTAGTTGATTGATGTTGATTGTCACTTGGAACCTCGTGGCGAAATACTCAGATCTTGATTTGGTACAGCATTTGTGCTCCGCTGGGGGCCACCTTAGCTATTTGTTGAGGCGCCGCCGACGAGAAGAAGCAAAGCAGAGCATGCCGGTTTGGGCTCTCGGCTTGGGACTGGCCGCTTGTGATATGGAGTCGATCTAATCTAAGTCACCCGAGTCTCTATTTGACGCAGTTTCAGATCTTTTTTGGATCAGCTTGACAATGATTTGATGCCAGTGTAGGATAACGTAGGCTAGCAACGCAGATTTGGTGACGCAGTTGAAATTACAATCCATTCATCGGGCTTCACTCTAGTAGCTCTTGGACGTTTTCCATGTTCAAGTCTCCCATCACAGGTCCCAGCGATGCAGAAGATTGGTGATAGTATGTGGGTATGTCTGAAAATGGGGTATACCCCCAATTATAGCCATTTAGTAGGGATAATGATCATTAACCATTGGGTGTAGGGGTACACTATTTTCAGACAAACCCATGTACAGATATGTACAGTAACTAGAGATGAATCCAGATGCGACCCTCACGACATTCTGATCCTGGTACTGATTCAATCGCGACATTCTGGTTGTATACTGAACAACGGTACTATGATACAGTCTAATCTATATGATTCTATACGTGTACGTAATATGTATACATACAGTATATATATATATATATTTACACACACATATATATATATAATTACATATATAATATATATTATTATATATATTTATACATGATTCATGTGGGAGGCATAGATTCAAAGCTTCAGCTCTTCAACTGGGATCTGGTTTGGACATCGCCAGCATCAAGACATCACCAGCGGATCCGTTGACCTTTGAGGTCCCAACCTTTCGACCGAACATGTCCATCAATAGCACGCCTGGGAGCTCATGGGAGAGAAATATCGAGTGGCAGCATGTGGCAGCCTCCTGTTACTTCACATGTTTATATATTTAACCGCTGTTTCCTTAGAGTTTTAATGAGTCTAGTGCAATGAGCTAATGAGTCTAGCGAGTCTAATGAGTCAATAAGATTCAATAAGTCACTTGCTGTCTGCTATTCTCTGGCTGGTTTTCTACGGGCCTCGGACTTCAAATTTGCTTCCTGCAAAGACTCTGGTTCGCATTTTGCGATATACTTTGAATTGTGAACATGCTGATGCACTTTCACATCCAAATCCTGCTAGATCTGATGGATTTGTAGGAAGACAGTGCTCCATTTCCAGAGTAGTTATGCATATCTTTACACATGGTGGAAAGAGATATTGTAGTGTGATTGATAAATGATGAATATCCAGAGGATGAATACACAACAGGCTGATGCCTCTTCCTTCCATGGCTGCTCGAAGAAGAGGGTTGCACTATAGCATGTTGATTTGGTTTGAAGCAGTCTCGCAGATTAGGCTGTCAGGCAGCAAGTCATGTAGCGACTTTTAAAAAACCTCGCGTTTGATCGGCTCTTTCGCTATGATCCAAAAATAATACCATAAACCAAGCTTCATTTTCTGGATGGTCTTCACTCGAATCCCAAGACTTGAAGCTTGCATGGGATTTAGGGAACCCACTGCAGCGACACGATTTGACTGTTGGGTTTGTTCTAAAGGCCGTTGACTGTTGGGTTCCAGCCGGGGTTCCAGCCGGGTTGAATCAGTTCCGAATGAGGACTAGCCGCAGGAGCGAAGGTGCTGACCGTCAGACCTTTTTTGCTGCCATGAAATCGATAGAAGTCAGCCGGGGATGGTTCAGATGGTCCCTGAAACTTCTGCAACAAAAAGGGGTTAGCTCCTGGCTTAGCTCGTGATCCTGATCAAAAATATCAAAACGGCCTTTTTGGTTTGCCTGAAATATCTGAAATAGTAAAAGAACAAAAAAAAGAAGAAAAGCACATCTAAAAGGCAGTCAATGGCAGTCATCCTATGGTACTCTTGAGCCAAAGGTAGTTGATGGTAGTTGGGTCCCAGATTCACCGTGCCATGGCTTTTCACCGTGCCAGGCGGAGTATCTCCACGTGACACCTTGGACTCCGAAGGCGTGCGCAGGGCTACGGAGAAGCCTAATCTGTGGGTGTTTGGCGAGCGCCTATGCTGGGACTGGCGGGTCAAAGGCCTTTCGGCCTTTGGTATTTTTGGGACAATGGATTTGATTTCAGTCGGTGTATCCTAAGGTAGCTCTTTGTGCTCATCATGCATACGAACTTGACATACTTGACTGCCTACGCTGGTCTTTATCTCCATCCATATCTTCCATAATTACATGCTAGATATCATAGTCATAGGCCCATAGGCACGGTGGAGATTTCGTCTTGTTTGGTCCTTGGCAGGTGGATTTGCTGGTACCGGCCTTGGTGCAGAGTTTCCATGGCTCATGGAGCAAGTGAGACTGACGTGCGCAGGAGGGTGAGACAGCGACCGAAATTTTAGAAACAGAGAACATCAGAGTACCATGCAGACTTTCGCCAAGTTTTTACTGCACTGCACCTGGCTTTATTATCTCATTGGAGATTTTTACGACACCCCCGGCATTTTTTGGGTCCCAAGCGCTGTGGATGTCAATTCCTGGCATCCAGGTGGTCTGATCAGCGATGGATCCATGAACCGCAAACAGAGCCCTTTGCATGGCACGGTCCCCAGTGATAGCCATGGGAATAGCCATAACGGTCGGCTACCAGGAACATGGTGGGATAAGGTGGGTATGTTGAAAAAGAAAAAGAACAACCTTTCTGAAGCGATATATTAGGGGATATCAAGAATTGTGGTGCTTAATGCTTCTTGTTCACTGAATTTACGCTCATCTGCGGGTAGAGAGCCCTCCTGATACTTTGGGCAGCTGGGATTGACCCGTTCACAGTTGGATTCTCTGGACTTGCTGCCATGGCATTGCTCTGCTCAGAACGTCTATACCGTGAACATGCAGACCGTAAGGCCAAGCATGTGCTGGGCTACATGGGCTACATGGGCTATGGATGGCTATGGATGGCTATGGATGGCTATGGATGGCTATGGATGGCTATGGATGGCTGGGCTGTGTGTTGCCAGTGCGACATGGGCAAATTGCCATAGGTCAAAAGCTATCCGATTGATCACTCTCTTCTTCCACTCTCTCTTTGGAATGCCCAAAAAAAAGCCATACCTCATTGATATGGGCTGGGCACCTGTGTGTCCAGATTGGAGATGTTGATGTCGCAGACCCAATGGCACTTTTGGCAACATGCAGCAACTCCATGCCTTGAATTGTAGCTCAGATATGCTTAGATATGCTTAGATATGCTTAGATATGCTTAGATGAGTCGCCACAGGCTCGGCAAGCGCACAGGGAGGATGCCATGGCAGACTGGAGGCTCCTGTGTGGCCTATAGATCCTATAGGGCCTCCGGGTAACCTGCCACAGGTCCATGGAAGGATCCACTCTCATATCTTTATATATCTGCATGTATATCATGTATACAGTTGAGATATATTGAGACATTATGTATACGTACAAATGTCATGATATGGCATGATCCTCAGGGGTATGAGAGCATAGCCGAAATCCATCAAAATCCATTCTTCTGTGTTCCTCTTTGTCAAGTCGCACAGCCAATTACAACAATCTTGGTTCCCCTCAGCCCAAGCAGACTCAAGCCTAGTAACAGTGTGCAAACCTGTTCCACCAGGAAGCACACCTTCAAGCCCGACATTCGAAACAGTCAAGTCGCTACCTCAGGTTTTCACATGTGGCAGATCATGTTCCACCATGCGTGGCTTTAGTTTCATGTTCACCGAGAAGTGACAAGAGCTTCCCGCTTTTCTGATCTGGGTGTGCTGTTGAGGCTACTGGTCCTCAGATTGCTTCAAACTCAGCCTGGTGGACCACCGGTGGGCTAAAGAGGTCTCAGCCTGGTCACAAGTTTTTGCCATAAACTTCAGCCCGATGGTCGACAAGGAGGTACAACCAGTGGTACAGTATGATGACCAGCCGCACCATGCAGCACATGGTATGAATGGCATATCACATATGTGATCTACACATGGTATAAATTGTATACTGTAGTTAATATGTATTATGAAATATTATGAATCAGTTCAGTTTCGCATTCCTTTCAAGTCTCACAGATCTATACGGTCTATACCTTGACATCTTGAGATTCTTGAGACACTTCATCGCTTCATGTCCAAGGAAAGGACCGGCAACTTCTTCGAACAGCTCGAACGAAGCCGGGCCGCCTGAGAACATTTGCGATGACTTTGTCATTGCCACCGTATGTCACTGGTATGGGTGTCAATCAACGTTGAACATATTGAGCATTCACAATCCGTGCAGCTTTCAGATTGATTTCTTTTCCTCTGCAGATGACAACCTGACTCAACCTGCTTGCTAACAGAGTGCCAGCATCGAAGTTCAGGGCGACCTGTGTTTTCCCAACTGACAACATCGCTACATGGGGCTATATATTATAATATATATATAGTTTGATCAAGCTTCTACTGCTTTCTACGTGGCTTATATTCTGTATGCTGCTATGAGTGAAATCCTTGTGGCATTTTTTCCCATCGTTCCTGGCAAAAGCGAGGCACTTAGGTAGTTTTAAGTCTATACGCTGCCGGCTGAGGTCGTGCAGAAGACACTGTGCTGTCCTCAGCGGCTCGAAACATCCCAGGTACACATTTTGCTCATCCCTCGGCCAGGGATTGTTCACATCCCCACATGGATTAGGACATTTTAGGGTGGGTAGCGGGCCCCTCTTGTCAGGATGGCTACATGATGCCTGGTGGCCGGCCCTTGGTGCCACTCCGAACTATGACCCATCCAGTTGGGGGCCTCACAGCAAAATGATTTAACTTTGGATAGTGGTATTGGGGTTCTCAAGCAGACTTTTGTATTCTCAAAGATCAAACCAACAAACAATTGGTCCGGAAGTCACAATGTCTTAAGTATTGCAAGATGTGACTTGGAACATGAGTAAGGCAGTTCCATCTTTTGAGTTGAATGATGATAAGTTAAGTTGGAGGTTTGTTCCGAAAAGATGGTGAGAAAATTGAAAAACGGGCCATGTTGGGCTTCTATGCCTTGCTGCTCCGAGCATGGCAATGGGAACTTCCTGCCTTTGTCCACAAAAGATGAAACCTGACCACATCCGAATCATTTAGAGGTGAATCTGCACATTCTTTTTGTTTTGGTACAAAAAGATGGCGAGAAAAACCACCCGCGAGTCGTGCATCGAAATCTTTGGGGTCACGTGGGACTGACACAAGAAGCGCACAGCTGAGGCATTCGAGCAAGAGCTTTCGGATGAAGAAGATGCAAAGCAGGACTCAAAATGACTCAAACACTGCCCCAAAATCAAAGGGCTTGGCACTCAAGAGGTGCCAATTTCTGTCTCCCTGGCTTCTCACAACATTTTAAACTCCTAACTTGTACTATCTTGTACTCATACCATGGATTTCCACTTCGGGCGCCATGAATTTCAATCTGCAGGATCCAGCAGAAATGGCTGATGCTGCGGCTGATGAAGGGGCAGCGCCTGACAGCCCTGCGGCGCCAGAGATGTCCAGTATTGAGGCACAGATTCGCTGTGGCGAGGGGCGGCCCAGACAACCAGACAACACACCGAAATGGGATGCAAGATGCAAATGAGCATTCAACCCAGTGTTTGAGATTGCATTCCAGGATGTCATCGAATTTGATCTTCAATTGACCCCAAACGGACTAAACACACCTACTCTTCTTGTTGATATTGGGATTCAATCCCCCCAAACCAAAGTTTCTGATGTTTCTTCGGTCAGAATAGAATTTTAAGTCACGAGATCCTAGCCCCCAAACATAGACAGATGAAGACACTGCATTCAAAAAATAAGGACATCAGAAGCTCTAGGACTCTAGGACTGGACCTGTGCCACATTAAGCGATTCCATTGTGCCCTTCCTCTGGTACGCTGCGGTACGCTTCAAAGTTAACTGTTGTATAGAATGTAAAGGTTCTTTTGAAATTTAGCAAGCCAATGTTGTGTGTGGGGAGCCCCAAATCCAAAATCTCCAAATCTATGTCGCTATAGCTCGAATCTCCAGGTGGGGAGCCCTTTCGAGGTGCTGCTTTGGGCAGTTTGCAAGGTATCTAGATTCCCAGAGCGACCGTAAGGATAGCATTGCAAGATCTGAAGAATTCTGCCAGTTGAGTACTACACCCCGAGAAACCACTCGAACCATCTTGAACCATTGAATCATTGAACCATGAACAGCCCGAAGAGTTACATCCAGATTGCTGAAAAGTTTCTGCTACTTGCCGCAGCTGGAACAGTGCCAGGCCTCCAGCTACAAGTTGAATCCAGCCACTGTGGAGGCCGCCAAGTCCTAGCGGCATAGCGGGACTTAGCAAGTTAGCAGCTTGGCAATGGAGAATATGACATAGCAACTTCATGTGACTTACATGCGACCTAAACAGCACATGACATCTTGTTTATAAGAGAACACCTCTCAAGTCCTTCCCTGAATTTGCTGGGAAACTTGCCTGTCCCAGTCCCAAAACTCACTCTGATGGCGCAAAGAGCATCGAGTTTTGTTCCACCAATCTTGAAGTTTGACTCCTTCCGGACCGGGGTTGTGTTGCTATATGATCTATGTGTTGCCCATCAGGTTGACAATCCTTCAGTCAAACTCGCCAAACCAGCCGACCTAGTTGATCCAATTGCCAATATTGCCAGGTTGCCGAAGCTGAGTGCCTTGGCTAGACCCAAAATTCCGGAGGTGGTTTCCAGCGCTTCGCTAAACAAGTAAATGAACGAATAAATAAACACACACATATATAAATATATATACATATACAATATATAATATATATACAATATATGCATGAGACTCGGATTTTGGGGCACACCTCCGCTCCAGTTTGGCTTGGAGAAAGAATCTTAACTGCATCATGCTGCAACTGCTGAGGTGATTGCTGATTCAAAACATGTTTCGCGGATCAGAATTCTTTTGGCTCAAGACTCAAGTCAAGCTGCCACGGACTGCTTTTTCCATTGATGGACGACGATCCGTCGACTAGTGAGCCAATTGCAGATGGACAATTCAATTTAGTACTTTGCGTCGTAAGTTCAGCAGTGGCTGGCATTGGAATCGGACTTTTTGGCTGCCTATTGTCTGCAGCTGATCACATGAAGCGAAGGAATTCTGGAGTGCACACCAGTATAGGCCGCACGTTCCAAATATGCGGCATTTGTGGTTCCATCGTCTTCGGTCTGGCTTCCTTGGTGGGTTTAATCTTCGGCTCGGTGAGTCTTGCCACAGTGGTGCGAGCTGGCAGCACCTTGCCCTCGAATGCAATTTTTAGCCAACTCCTTGGATTGCGGCCGTTGGTCAGAGATGATGTGCTGGGAACTCTGGTCACCATCTCAGGAATTGTAAGTTTCACCATCTTCCAGGGCTGGGCCTTTTATCAGCACAGTCGTGAGGAGTATTTGCTCCGAATCTCCAGTCCTGGGTCCCTCATTTGGCTCTGTTTCCTGGTCATTTCCCAGGCAGTCTCAGTTGGTTTCTGGGTCGTGTGATTTGGCACATTTTGCGATTGGGCAATTTGGGCTGATAAATCCATGGATCTACGATGATTGCTTGAAACAAAATACCATCATCAACCTGGCTCCGAGCTTGAAACATGGGTATACGGAGAGCAAATCATGCGCTCCAAGCTTTCGATGCTCAATACATATTAATTTTTAATAAATCATATGAGTACATGTATGCCAATATGATCCAATATGTACGTTGAACATCTCCAAGACCGGTTCCTTTGGTTCGTTGATTCATACCTTTCCGGATTCTCCAGGTTGGCTTTGCTTGCGCAGCTGCCCGCCACGGGACCGTTCCGAAGATGCGGCTTCGGCACGGCGACGGGCGGTGGCCACCACCATGATCTGCTCCTGCTCATCGGCCTTTATGGACCTGGCAGCGAAGGGATGGTCCTCATTCAAAGTGCACGGTGACTGGGAAACAACGTTGGACAAAAGGACGTTTTAAGATTTTTAAAAGCCCCAAAAACATCCAAAAACAGAGTCATCTTTTGTCCCACTTGCTTTGGAGGGTGTTTTCATTCTCACTTTTTGGGTCAACAATTTCAATGATGTTGACAGTCTTTTTGGGTTTCAGAGAAATGTGACAGTCCCACGGAGGACAATCATTGTTTTCAGAAACGGCAGTTCCCCCTGTTAAACAGAAATGTTCCTTCTGAATATTCCATCCCAAGGTGACCTTGGAAACCTGGGAGGCATGAGCCTTGGCTTTTCATCACCAGTCTTTTGGGTCGCACTATCGCTGAACGTGATCTTCCTGGTGATCTTGCGATGGGGCACTATTTATGGCTGCCGCAAATGCGATGTCTTGATTTTTGTTCCTTTGAATACCACTGCCAATATCATTATAAGTGTAGCCAGCGGGATGATCTGCCTGGCAGAGTACACATCTGTGCCTCGTTTGAGATGGTTTCCCAATGTTTCCATTTCAACATTTCTTCCAGTCAGCATTTCCAGTGTTTGGGGAAAGGAATGGAAAGGAAACACATGTCATGCCTCGCCTTGAGGATCTTGAGGGAGATGCCTATCTCACCCACTCGGCATGCCGCCAATGTGGTCTTTCCGGATATTGAGAACACCGGAACCCGAACAACTTACAAACAGGGATATATTATAATTACTCATTATATATGTATATATATATATATTATATATATACGTATATATGTTATATAGGACAATGATATAGGTTATAGATTATAGGCGTTTTTTTTTTGACCTGCACCCAACAGTTGATCACCAGTCGTGAGGTGAAGTCATGGCCTGGTCTGGTCGCCGCAGGGCTCTCAATGCTCACTGGCATTTTCATGTTAGTCACCGGTCCAGCGGACACCGGTTCAGTGGGCTCCCAGGCCAGCTTCAGCGATGGCACGGAAACAAAAAGCCGTGATGCAACGCCAATGTCTAGTCAAGGAGACTTGGGCGAAATGTTTCAACGGAGTTAGTCATGTTTCTTCATCTTAGTTCATGTTTCCGGATATCTGTATGTGTTTGCGCCTGTTTGTGCTGTGTAAGTGTAGATGTTCAACCCCAGATGGCGTTACTGTAAAATAGGTATGTAGTATGTGTAGTGATGTGGGGACAAGTTCAGGATGGTTATTTCAGTATATTTCAATCATTCTAACAACGCCAGGAGAAGCTGAACACTCCGAGGAGTCATCTTGCACAGATCCGGTCACGCCGGCCAAATTGCGCACCTCAGCATCCTCGGCACACAGCTTTGTATATTTAAACCGCATCCACCGTCGTGCAGCCCGCACTCGCAGTGCCATCGTGGCAACGCATGGACAGGGAGACAGGACACCGGAAAGGAGCCCTGTCACTGATGTTTGACCGCGGTCATCAGAAAAGGGGCACTGCGGCAATGGTGGTGGTTTTAGTGGGAAGATGTGGGAAGTGAATTTCGTCAACGAAACATCCCAGACTCGCAACCAAGCATGCTGCGGGTTTCTTTGGGGTTTGATTTCTCTAGTCCTTGACTCCTTGGTTTGATTTTGTTCTAACGATTTCTGTGGGGTTTCTCAATGTTTCTCACAATTTCCAGAACCCATTGCTCAAATGGATAACTTGTAACCGGTGTAAGCTGTGTCACCAGTGCCTTGGCGGAATTCACTGAGGCAGGGAGTGCTGGACATCACACATGTGGCGGTGCCAGCCCGGAGCTGAACGTTGCACATGAGCCGACGGCACGTGGTACTTTGAATGTCATTAGATGTCATTAGATGTCATTAGATGTCATTAGATGTCATTAGTCATTAGTCACTATCTACAGATCTTTCTATATTCATCTATATTCTATACCACTTAGAGCAATACAAATAGATGTTTCAACTTGCAACGTTTTCGGGCATGAGATAAGTGACTACTTGACAGATTACTATTTGACACTGTCTCATTGAGTGCTCGTCACATCCTGTGCAGTATGTTGGTGCTTCAAGGTACTGTACAGGTGAGTACATATGGTTGCGGAGTAGTTCACACGGTTGCCGTCCATGAAGGGCAGTGAGTATGCATCGATTCGCAGTTTTTTGATGGCGCCCATGCGCTCGGGTCTAGACGAATTTTTCACGTTTTGCATTTGGGAAGTTGTTTCATTAGTCCGCATCAGCGGCATGAATGATATGAATGAATGCATTTGCACTCATAGCAGAAAAAGGAATGGACAGATGGTGAAGAATGCAAGAGGGCATCACTTGATATCACTTGCCCTCTCCAACGTCCAGTGACTTTATCCCCACTTTGTAAACCTTTTCAACGCGTCCGAAAGTCTACGAAAGCCCCGAAAACAGTTCGCGCCCGTAACACAGCTACCAGTGCATTTGGAGCTCTGAGGCCCTGGCCTCTGGAGATCAAACGAAGGCAGCTTCAACTGTGAGCCACGGCACCAGATGCACCAGATGCACCGATCCAGAGATTTTTTTTTTCGATTTTTGATCAGGCAAAATTCAGGGATCCCGTGGTTCGCATCGATTCGCATCGGTTCGAAAATAACTTTATGAACCGCGAAGCGGTTCGTTCCGGTTCGGTTCCGTTGCGGTTCGTGTGGAGACCGGTTCATGGATTCATTCGGTTCCA
>Ga0126342_10001127_pt1 | contig 35690 bp, 38 predicted proteins | sample Cyp1metagenome_FD_92528 | JGI IMG/M metagenome (GOLD analysis project Ga0126342, IMG submission 92528) | Coral microbial communities from Lord Howe Island, Old Settlement Bay, Australia - Cyphastrea 1 metagenome | ecosystem: Host-associated > Invertebrates > Cnidaria > Coral ...
ATGCATGCATGGTTTGAACGCAAAATAAATAGGTACAACTACATTATAGTTGTACCTATTTCTTTTGTGTCAAAAAATGTATGTATCTTTGTATGCATGTATGTATGTATGTATGTATGCATGGTTTGAACGCAAAATAAATAGGTACAACTACATTATAGTTGTACCTATTTCTTTTGTGTCAAAAAATGTTTGTATCTTTGTATCTTTGCATCTTTGTATCTATGTATGTATGTATGTATGTATGTATGTAATTAATGTATGTATGTATGTATGCATGCATGCATGCATGCATGGCTGTCTATATATTTGTATGCATATGGAAAGATGTAAATGTATATTTGGATTTGCAATCATCAGCAGTCTTTTTTTGAAATATTCATATAATATGGAAACACCCTTCAAATTTATGCTTCATAAGCATATCTTCTCTTGTCCTGTCTGACTGGCTTTTCGGATCTGCCAGGGTGCGATTGTGGAGTGGTCTCCTTTGTCTGATACTGAGTCAGCTTTGCCCAAGACCCAATGTAGTTCTGTGGGCTTTAGCCAGGTTGAAAGAAATCGAAGGTTGCAGTCTTAATGGAGAACCCAAAGAAAGGCCTGTGGCCCGCAACCTACAGGAAGAGTTTGGTGACTCACAGGCTTCGACACAGGAGGAGCTTTTGATGCATTGAGACATAATCACCATGTATCACCATGTCTCCTGTTCCCATTCACTACCGAGATGAAAAACACAACCTGAGATATGCCCTAGTTGAGGATTGGAAAACAACCTTGAACTTGAGTTCGAAAAACCAGTGTCTCACACTCAGTGAATTTTCGTGTGATGGGTTAGGTCGGATCTCATACCAAATGCACAACTGGTCTAAGGATGCTGGTGAACCCTGCAACCGTTTACCATATGAGCCCTAAACTCAATCCAAACTGGCTTGCTTTCAGATTTAGTTTATGCTCTTTTTTCCTGGAGTTTGCTTGCAATGCTGTTCTTGGCTGCTTCCATTTTGAGGCCAGCTGCGCTGAAAGTCAGCACTCGGAAGGATGGAAAAAGGTTTTCAAATCACTGTGGCCGACAGAAACATGTTGGTCAACATGACAGACACCAAAACACTTGCATGTGTAAGTTTTCACTAACGGCATTGAGTATCTCACCTGCATGTTGGACCTGTTATCTCGCTTGACATGTGTTTCTGTTGGTTCTGCAGCATTCCGGCCAATGTGAAAATGTCTCTCGCTGATGTGGCAGAACTAAGTGAGCCAGGGACCCAATCTTTGTGCCTTGATTTCGGAATCAGAGTTCTTTTGTCAATCACAATGGCAATCGTGTGTCTCCAAGTTCCTGTGAAGAAATGCCAACTTCAACTTCAAGTGCTGACATGGCCTATGCCAAGGCCATCATCTATTCAAGTTATCGTATATAATTTGGAACTCTGGAATTCTGTTCAGGCCGCGCTGAAGTTCCCAAAGTTTGGATGCCTCGCCGGGAAAGGGAAGGTCAAGACTTGGAAGTCTCGGTGTTATCCCCTCAAAGGCTGGAAAAAGTGGACCATCAAACTTGTTGCTTGACCGTCTTTGGTTACATTTATACACCAGAGCTGATTGAACAGTGCGTGAATTGCACATGTGTCCACCACTCTTCTTGGAATAGCTCAGAAACAGTCATGTCATCCTAGGTTACAAAAAAGCCCAAAAAGTCTGACCGAGTGCCCAAAAAGGGGGCCATTGTAAAGGGCAACAGCATGTTGTTGACAAGCTTTGGCACAATTCGTCGGGCTCCCAAGCCTTGTGATTGTCAGGTCCAAGCCTTGCCAACTGTGATTGAGCCTCCCAGGTTGCTTCGGATCAACAACGAGCGCCAATGTCAATTTCCTTTCCGTGCGTGGCTCTCGTGACCGCTTGCTTCACAGTATATATTCAGATGTTTGCAATATTTTTGACCATCATGTTTGCAATATTTTTGACCATCAGTTTGTATCCGTTTTGATTGTGGCAGGACTTTGCAACACAGGTTCACTACTGGACCGAATACCGAGAGCAGTGTGACATGATGAAGAAAGAGTATGGGAGATATGTCACGCCAGAATTGGCCGAACACATGGCTGGTAAGGAACTCAAAATATGTCATGCTTGTCAAAAAAGTACCATCATAGGTCTTCCTCTCCATTTCTTTTTTCCTTCTCTGGCTTTGAGGTGTTCCGCTGCAATGGACGAACCCTTGCGTTGGGGCTGTGAAGGAGCCTCCCTGTTGGTATCTTCCATGGCTGCCACCACAGGGACCCAAGGCTGGTCTATGGATGTGTTGTCAACAGTGCATCTTTGTTTTTTCCTTGTCACAGGTGAAGCGGCACAAGGTTGTATCCCTGTTCTCTGGGGTGCTTGGACTCGAACTTGGTCTTGGTGGGTGTGGTGCTCAATCTTGGTCAGCCTTCAAAGATGTTGTTTTCTACAGATTATGGTTGCAAAGGTTTATCGAACCCTTGGCTTTTGCCCTGCTCTTAGACTTTGGCATCTTTGTGATTTTCAGTGCTGCCAGCAGCCAACATTAGTTCATTTCTCATTTGTGATAGCTTATTCGCTCTGAGGTTGAAAAGTCTTCATTCTGCAGAAGGGTCATCGCTTCCCGCGTTGCAGAAGGACATTACAAGTCAGGAACCCCCATTTTCGAGGATGTTGAGAAGTTTGAGGTGAAAAAATTGGGAAAAGATGCCGACCATGTATCTGGATATATCGGCGGCTTTCCATGCCAGGCAAGGTACCCAAACTGATTGGCACCAATGCTGGTTAGGTTTTTGTTGAGTTTGATGGTTGAGTTGAGATTGATTATTGTTGAGTATTTCTCCTGTCAGGGCACATCGAAGGCAGGCTCAAAGAAAGGACTTGAAGATTGCAGGTCTTCCCTGCTTCGCCATTTTTGGCGACTCTGGGACACCACGCCCAGTGTGAACCTTGCATGCACATGTGGATTGCAAAACTTTCTCAAAAGTTTTCAAACATGTTCAAACATGTTCCGAACATTTCCGAACCTTCTTCAAACTCATGTCTGAGAGTTCTTTGGGAACTTAGGCGATTCTTGTTCTTGGAAAATGTCAGCAATCTGTTGTCGAAAGAGCTTCACCCCATGATGAAATACCTTCTGCAGGATGGGGGAGTCATTCAACTCATGCAGTCATGATTGTTTTTTCTGGGGTTCAATTCTTTTTTCACATCCTGGCAGGAGGTGGAGAAGAGAAATCTGAGCATCCGGTGGGTCACACTGAGTGGCCATGATGTCGCAGCACCGGCAGGGCACCCATTTGTTCTTGTTTTGCTGCCATCTTTTTGATTCCAGGTTTCTCCATGTTTGTACTTAGGTTTGGCGACAAAGGACTTTCTTTTTGGTCCAGAGGAAGGACTTTGATTTCTTCAAGGCACCATCAACAACAGTTTTGCAAGCATCTCAAATGTCTACATGTGGATGCGATCAAGATTGCACATGGAGGGGATGAAGCTGAATGGCATCGACGCGTTGAAATCGTGGCCAGAATGCGCATGGCACCCAGAGAGCCGGCCTCTGCTGTACCGCTGGCTTTCGAAGGAGACTTCCAAGGAGAATCAGGAGCGCCTCCATTGCGTTGGAAACATAGTCATGCCAGACATGGCATATTTAGCTGCCAATTTGCTGGGGCATGGTGCTGTTCCATAGGATGGTGCACCAGTCCATTTCATGAAAAACTCATGCAAAATTCAAGCCCGCACTGTTGGCGCTAGCTGCTTGACCAGCTCTGTTCGCATTGATGTGGCGGAAGGGGAAAATAGTAGTTATGATTGCCTTCAGAAGTTAAACCATGTGATTCTTGAGATGCACCAGAAATGCACCATGTGATGGACAGCATATTGACAGCCACTTCTTTGTATGCGTTTATACTTTTGGGCCCAGAACGGTCATCTCCCAGGGCAGGCCTTGTTCCTGTGCCACTGTCATGTTTAACAGCTGGGCTTGACTTGATTTGCTCCTGTCAGAAACTTGGTGTGCAAGGTTTGCAGCTGGTTATTCTCTGCCCGCGGCTCCAAGGGATTTTCCCAAGATAGAAAGGAATGGAAGTCGGTCAAACATACATTCACACATACATACAATATACATCCATACATACATATATATATATATACATCCATACATATATATATATACATACATACATACATACTTACTTACTTACTTACTTACATACTTACATACCTACATACTCAAATACCTACATACCGACATGCTGACATGCTGACATACTTAAAAAAAATCAAATATAACACATATGTATGTGTTTTATTTTGCACACCCACAGCCATACCAAGCGACATGCTGCCATCAAAATATTGAGAGGCTCAGAAAGCTAGCATAAACAGGTTTTGATTTCAACCTGCCGTTTCATGGTCGAACCTGTGGACCTGCTCTTCCGTGGGGTTCTTGATGCTGCCTGAGACCCAGGAAGCAGAAACCCAGTCCTGTTCCAGCATCAGCCATTCAGTGTAGCCTAGGTCAAAGGGCCAGCGACTGGTGTGGGCCATTTTTTTTGCAAACATGTTGCTGGATGTTGACATCTTGAGTGATGATGAAGGGCGGAAAACCAATGCGAACTGCTTGCCTTCCCCCGTCTTAGTGCCAGACCGGCCACCAAAGAAACAGCAAGTGGCAAAACGAAGACCTGCATGCAAAGCGAAGGTAAAGTTTGTCCCCAGCAAGGGCTTGGACACCAGAACACTCCGCTATCGAGTAGATGGAATGTGTGGTTGTTTTGGTGAATGCTACAAACCATTCAGAGAGGAGGGCTTGTTTCTGTCTTTGGTGAAGATCCAAAAAACTCTGAAGGCGATGAGCAAACTCGAGCAGGACAAGTATGTCAAGCACTCAACTCACTATCATTCTATTTGATTCTATTTGAACATTTTGCACAGTTGCAATTCCCACCTTTTTGTGGTCATCTCAAATCATCTCAATCTTGCGGAGGTGTTCAACCTGGTGCGTGGACAAGACTCTGCGTGCAGGGGCGCTCGACACTTGCGTCTACTTGGCCATCCTGTGTGCAACAAGGGTTTCATGCGTTTGCTTGGAATTGGCAAGGGCCGGTTTCATGGTTTCATGGCTGCTGCCCGAAATGGTCATGAAACATGTCCTTTGGATGGAAGGTACATGCCTGGTAGCTCCAAGAAACAATCTGAAAAGAGGGCTGCTGTGTATGACTGGCTTCACAACCTCTACACAACTGCTGGTGAAACACTTCCTGACTCAAATCATACATCATCCAACAAGCGTCCGAGACACGGAAAGTTCAAATTTGATGATGAAAACATGGACCGATCAAAGCTGAGACACTTGCCACCAGGGAAGTTCGTAGACTACTTCCGTCTATGCTCTTCAGACCTCAAAGACACCAAGATCTCCAGAAAACTTTTTGTGACCGTCCGCAACCCAGTGTGCATGTTATGAATGACCATGTGTTGCGAACTTTGCTGCCATCACAACACATCATAATATGTTACATATCGGATTGCAATCATACCATGTTATGGGACTATCATGGCAGTTACTTGACTTGACTTAAGGTGTGGATGGAGGACTTCCGGAACTTGCTCAGAATCCGAGCGGCTTCCCATCACAGCAAGTGTGCCATTTGTGTGAGGCACCGCCTAATCATCAAGCGCCTTCCTCAAGGGCCAGGTCGCCTGGCACAGCTAGCACAGTACAAAGCTCATCTCAGTAGACAATACCGTGATCGGCAGGTCTACTGGGGACATCGGGCAAAGAGCAGGAGTCAGGCTACATCGGGTGTTGAAGTGAATCACATATCGATGATCCTTGATGGGATGGACCAACAAAAACATGCCTACCCAAAAAGCAGTTCGATGTCAAGCAAAGAGTTTGCATCGTGGGCTCGGCCAAGGCTAGCTTCTACAACAGTGATTGTCCACGGCCATGCTGTGTTGATGGGGTTATCCCCTCAAAATGTTCCGACAAGTGGGTCTCGCACAATGGAGTTGGTGGCCTATGTGATGACAAAACCATTGAACTATATCCACTGGCCCAATGTTTTCCTCCACTTGGAGGCAGACAATTGCTCAAAGGAGTTGAAACACCAAACATCTTTGAGGATGATGGGAACTATGGTGGCAACTTTCCGCCTCAGGGGATGTGAATTTTCATATCTCTCGAGTGGTCATTCTCATGAGGACATCGATGCCTATTTTGCTGTATGTTCTGCATACCTTGACAGATTTCCGGAATTGTGGTGCATAGATGACTTCCGGCAGTGTTTGCAAAACATGTTGGCAAACAAGCAAGTCCGGATGAACGAGCCAATCAGAGAAGTTCTTGTCTTTGACCGTTTTCGGGACTGGAAACATGTCTGCAAACATCAAGACTCAACATTTCTTATCTTTTCAATTCAGCCAAACATCTATGGCATCCGAGGAAACTGCACTATGGGCATCTCCTGGACCATGTTCACTTGAAGGGAATAGGTGGTCCCGGAGCACCACATGTTTTCCGACTCGAAAGATTGAGGGACACAGGACCCCCAAATCATCCCAAATCATCCCAAATCGCATTCCATTTGAAAGTTGGTGTTTCTTGGTCATCTCCAACAATCCCTGCAGGACTGGCCTTTGCGGACTTGGATTCAAAGTTCTGGCGGCGACGGCGGCTGCCCCATGGTGCAAATGATGTTGTGCTCAGGACTGGTTCTTGCACCATGAACTCACAAGCCAATTGAATTCTAACATGATCACATGATGTAAGGGGAACCGCGTTTTTCACTTAAAGGACAAAACGGTGGATGAGCGATGCCAACTACCAGACGAAGGTCTTCTGGTACCTGCCTGCATGTGTGGCCACGGAAGTAGGTTTGCAGCCACCGCCTCCAGGCAATGTGTGAACATGTGTGAACCATTCTTTCACCATATGATGGAAAGGGATGTGAAACTCTGAGAACCTATTGCCCATTTTCCATTTGGGTTGGTCCCCCAAAAAGGCCCCCAAGTCCCAAAGTCTTTCATAAAATAGAGGGAAACCACTGTATTTTGGGGACTTGTGGGGGCCTTTCTTGGTGAACCAACCTATCATCCTTTCACATGTGATTCTTTCCACTTGGTTTCTGTTGCAGTCTACCTGGCTGACCCTGTCAACATCGACAGCGATGAGAACAATTCATTGAGAAGATATGCTGCTCTCCTGCGTGGGAAACTAAGTTTGTTTAGAGCAATCAATGTGTTTTCCACACTTTTTCTTCCGATGTTTTTTGAGGCCAAGAGCCCTTTGTCATGGAGACGGCAGCCAAGTGCATTGAAGACTTGGCCAACAATGTCGTGGGGCGCTATCCCTTGCTGGATGTGGCTGCGCTTGGGCCCCAATTCCAATTTGAATTTTAGGTACCAATTGATTTCAGTGCCCTGCGCCCAGGTGTCTTCAAAATGGAGGGCCTGCGGTGGGACCTGGAGTCCATCATCAACCTCGGGTGGTGGGCCAGAATTTGGAAGCTGCAGTTTGGCATCAAATCTGGCAATGTGGCTTCAGTTCAACAGTCAGTTTGAAAATCAATGCATGCCAGCCAGCAGTCAGCAACATTTTCTAGAAACTTGAAGTTTTGCCCCTTAGGCAGCAAATGATTTGCGACTTCTGGTTGACCGACCCCCTGCTGTCGAGCAAAGGCGGTATCGTAGAGCTCGCATGCGCAATGGTTTGTACAAAGCAGCGGCTAAGCTCTGGAGCAAAGGGCTCCCAATAAACACAGCCATTGAGATCGTGGAGTCGGCTATGAGGGATGCGGGAGAAATTTAACAGAAGCTGGGGTGGTAGTCAACAGAAACATTATATAGACATAAAACAATTTTGCAAAAGTTGTTGCATCACTTGTCGTTGCTTCGCACTCAATAAGACCTGCTGCTATTTACCCAAGGGCCCGGCTTCGGATAATTTCAGCTTCCCTGGCACAGGATGGGTCAAACCTTGAAATCTGTCTTGGATTTCATAGATTTTTTTTCTAATCATGGATTTGGGGATCGAAAAAAATGGATGATTTTCCCCTTAAAATCAATAAATCCCAAATCCAAAAATTGAGCGGGCATCATTTCGGACCCAAAATGGAAGGCTAAACCCTAAACTCAAAACGGCGAGAGTTCGGGCAGCATTCCCCCCTGTGTAGTTACTGAAGAGTTCCTGCTCACAACTTCGCTGGGCTTCCGGCAGTCTTGTTTTAAGAGTAATGTTGGCAGCAGCAAGCACAAAAACCTATGAACATAGTCCAAAACCTTCTTATGATTTTTTGTGGATGTTGTTGTACTTGATACCCCAAGTCATATGATGAGTTTTGTGCTTGATGCTGCCAGCAGGGGGCACAAAATCAAAGGATCTGGGGAGTACGGTTTCGTGACTTCTGTCGGGTTTTTTCAACATCAAGCCACACAGTGACATAAATCTTTTATTGAATTTTGTGAAGTTTAGCAGCTGCTACTCGGCACAAACCGCTTTGGGGACAGGTGCCATCCGGCACAAAACCAATCCGGGCTGTGACAACTCGGCACAAACAGCTTTGTGAACAGGTGCCATCCGGCACAAAATCGATCAGGGGCTGTGACAACTCGGCACAAACGGGTTGTGACACAGGTGTGACCCGGCACAAATCCCAAACTCTCAGGTTTCACCCGGCACAAAAGCCATGGGGGAAAAGTGCCATCCGGCGGAAACCAACCAGTGATTTGCCTTTTGGGTTTAAACAAATCTTGATGGCTGCAAATTCTGTGATGGCTTGTAGGCAGAGATATCCAGAGATATCAACTTGTCATATGCAATCGTCAACTTTGCCTTTAGCTCGTGCATGCTAAATCCTGTCTCTGAGTCTCATGGCCAGGCGGCAAACTTCTGGTGTGGCATGTCGCCTAAGAAACGGAAGAGTGGATCTGCTGATGGTCCCAACTCTGGGAAATCACAGAAAACAGCTTTGCCATCAATTCCTCCTGACTCTGCGAAACTACCTCACATGGTTCTCTTCGAAGAGTGGATGACTTTCAGCTAGCATGATATAGCATGATAGTGAATGTCTTTCTGTTTTCGCATCATGTAGGTTGTCTCCAGTTCCCACAACTAAGGACAGAAGTCCTGAAGCAAGATGGATCGTTTGATCAGTACTTGACAAAGAGACTGGAAAACAAGGACCCGTGCTGCTGGTGTCATCTCCCCATCAGTTAAGGACATGGTTGCCTGCCAGTGAGTCATCCAGGAAGATGCACTGGACTTCTACAAGTTTATAGAGTCGAGCTTCCCTCCTGAGCATGGTGTGTGGCCCCCTCAGCAAAACATGGAATTGGTACAGCAAGCCATGAAATGTGCACAACTTGGATCGATTTATATTCAAGAGCAGTTTCAATCTTCCACTTGACGAGGCAGTATGCTCTTGAAAGTGCCTTCCTCAAGTCACCTGGTGCCCATCTGATCCGACCTTGGATGTTGCCTCATAGAGCTGACTTCGGCCTCAGAGGAACGGCAGACGTAGTGTTTTGGTTGCTTTAAAGATCTTGTCTTCACAAGACTTGGACTTGGGGTTCCTTCAGTTTGATTGCAATCTTAGTCGGGGGAGTGCGAAGCCGTGTGTAACTTAGGATGTTCAAAGGGCATTGTGCCAGCTCATCATGTTGAATGGCCTGCAAAGCGATCCGGATCAACCCGGGGTCGAAAAATTTGTCGTGGCTGAAGTGGACGACCGATGGTTGAGTCAGAAAAGGCACCACCTCGGAGCTGCTGATCTTGGTCTTGGATTACCGAATACATTGATGCACCCCCAGGGATTGTTTGCTGTGAAGGGTTGGAATCGTTCTGTTTGCTGCCTCGCCGTCTTGAAAGCGGCTCACGAGCTCCCCGAGCTGTTGCAGGTGCGGCCCACTGGCATGTTCTTTCGTTTTAACCTGCTTTTCTTGACTTCGAACAAGTGACCTGGAGACCCCTTTCTGGGCATAAAAACAGTTTGCCAAGGGCACTTATTAAAATTCAGCTCAAAGCGGAAAGTTGCCACGGCCCACTGTTAAATTATTTTTAGGATTGAACATGTGAGCGACTTCGCAGGCGATGCCTTCGACCGTTCCACGGTGCCAAACTCATTTTTTTGAAAAACAAATCAAAACATATCATAGCACACTGCTTGGTCCAGCCCCAATGGTGATAAGGCCCGTGCCTCGTGATTCTGAGGTCCTTCGCCACCGTGCATTGCACGAAAGTGCATGGTGACATATCTGAAGTGATTTCAACGAACCGAGGAGACCACCTGAGCTGTTTTTAGATTGCATTCACAGGGGACCCTCAACGATTTTTGAAAATTCCTATGCATGTCAGAGCTTTGGAATTATCCAATCAAGCTTGGGATCAGTTTCATGGTTATGGTGAACAAGCCACGTACTGAATCCTTCTGCAGGCGTGACAGTGGTCAGCACCAACCTGCGAAGGCGGCCAAATGCTTTCAACCTAGTTCATCAATGTGAGATCATGCTTCGGGCCGGCTACACTGGAGAAGGTGCAGTTCAGTCTCTTTCTGTAGGAACCTCAATCCTACAATATCATGTTTGCTGATTCTTTTTCAAAATAAAACTGGAGAGAAAACATGACATTATTTATCTTCAGTTTCGAACTGAATGACATGATGGTGAGGCTTTGGACAGTGCTGCGGCCTTTGCTTCAGCGTACTCGGTTGGACGGCTCGAAAGCCAAGCAGCTACCAATCTCCTGAACAATGTGGCACCCTGGGTCAGAGCGGAGCTCAAGGAAATGGTGAGGCCAGGGGGTATGTTGTTTGGATGGACATGTACAGCGTCTGAGTTCGCACATGTTCGTGCAAAGCTTCATGCACCATCAGATGCTTCGTGTGTGAGGCTGCATGGGCAACCCAAATTCTTGCTACATGATGGAATTGCTGCAGGAATTTTTAATTCCATCTACAACGGGGCTTCTGCTGGCTTTGTTCCTTGGGATGCCGCGCTTCAGAACAACAATGGGGTCTTAGGCCTACTGTTGAACCGCATGAAGAAAGATTTCGAAGGCCTCACACCGAAAATGCGGAAACCATGGGGCCAAAAGGAGCTGGAGCCTAGTTTCCACTTAGCTTAGTTTCCACTTGGAGCTTATTTCCCACTTAGATTTTTGGTTTGCACTTCCAACTGCCCAACCCACATGCCTTGCTGAGGAGCATTTGCAGCGAATCTGCGGTGCCTACAAGGCATGTTTCCAAAGATTCAAAGACCTTGTGCCTAGCACTTTCTTTGACAAGGTCAAGGATGAGATCGAATCAACGTTTCTTGGTTGAACCATGTTGCAACAGGTAAAGTTGACACTCGTTGACACTCCAAATTCAAATTCTAACAGGGTCCGCTTCCGGCTTCAGGTTCTTGCACCGACATGCCGACGGAGACCTTGCCAGCATCCTTGTTGGCTCTGTTCCACCACCTGACCTGAACAAGGTGAGCATGTTTGCAGCCCATTTGGCAAAGTACCAGCAAGAGGCGGGGGACTCATGACTTCATATTTGCTCATAGTAGCATGTTTTTCAATTTGTGAATCCGGCCCTTTGCAATCACCCATCCCACGCAGGCCGAGGATTTGAAGGCCGAGAGAGCAGCTGAGCCTGCCAGCTGAATAAGACCAAGAACAAAGAGCTGATGAATAACAACATTTTTTCTTGATAGTTTTGGATTGAGAACAATGTGTGGAATGACAAACTGAGGCTATCCGCAGCCTTGCTTCAAACTACTTGGAATCAGACTGAGCTTGGTATCCAGAATGACCTTTTGCAGCTCAAGCAATGGGCATCCCAGTTCCATTTGTTTGCAAGCCAACAGGCCTTCTAAGGGTTTGATACACATTGAAATCGAATGATTGCTTTGTGTGTGTGTGTTCTTGTTGTGCCATGACATCAACTCTCATTCTTTGCTGACAGGGTGGGCTGGACATGCAATATTTGTCCAACCGGTACATGAGGGGCAAAGACGCTGTTGCCCAGTACATGTCGGGGAATCACAACATGTTCACCCACAAAAGCATTGTGCTGGCACATGGTTCCATCGTGGAGAAGCAAGCAGCCCTTGGACCATCAACGTACCTTGCCTGTATCTTTCAAACAGGTTCAACACAAGCATATTCAACCAGTAGCTGCTGATTTTTTGGCTTACTCAATCCCAAACTGAGGTTGACGATGCTGATTGTGGATGCCACCTTGTGGCCACAGCGTTTTTAGCTTGCATTAATCGAATTCAACAGTTTGGCATTCAAATTGTGCCCACTTTTGATGTTTGCCAGCTCAGACTCAGCTGAGGTGCCCTTTCCATTGATGAGAGTGTTTCGCTTTGTCAAGCTGTGTGTGGAGGGAATGCTGGAAGCATGGCGCTGATTCTCCTTCCTCAACCCCATTCATCTTGTTCCCACACGGCCATCCTCAAGAACAGACGCCTTCTGGAAGATAAGGTGGTCGCGATGCTTGGCAGCAAATAGATCTTACTCTTTGTCCTTGCTTACCTTAGTTGCTTACCTTAGTCTCATCTGAGTTGCTTACCTCAGTTTCATCTTACCTTAGTTTCCTCTTAGTTTTATCTTACCTTGTGTTATCTATGCTTGATCCATGTGTCCCAACCTCGCTATTATATAGTGCAATCTAAGGTCCTTTGATGTGCACGAGGTGTCTATCAACTTTGATTCTAGTGCTCACCAGGGAGACAAGCGCAAGACGAGCCAGCAATGTAACTTGACATTGTTCATTCATGTTCATTGCAAATGTCAACTGACAAACAAAGACCATGCTTCAACTTGAACACTCTTGACACTCTTGAACATATCTGTGACTGGGAGCTTTGGGTCTTGAGGCTTGTTTGCAACATGCGGCCAGCACAGAACCGTCGAGTTTGGCAAGAGCAAAGCGATGCTGGGGAGCATTAATGCAGTCCCTAGATCCCGAGTCAACGAGTTGCAGAATCCAGAGGAGGATAGGCCATTGGCCCCCCATTGGCGTGTACTTTTCTCAGTGCCCAGTATTGTGTCATCTTAAACGAAGAGATTGCAATTTGCCATTTTGATCATTCCATCAAACCAGCATCACTGGTTGAAAAACTAAGGTGCAACAACGCGGTGTCGCTGCCACCAAGGACATCATTCTGAAGTGCCTTGATGGTGTTCCACTGCAAGACAACCACCCGGTGCTCTTGGTTGATTGTCTGCCAAACCGGCTTCTTGGCACTACATGTTCCAACTTTTGCCCAATTTGTCATGCCCCAACCCCACAAGCAGAACAGGTTTGCAGAGTGGTCATCTGCCTGCCTTGAAATGCAGCTGGACAAGCTCAACTCCGAGAGCAATGCAGCAAACCTGCACTACATGGGCATTTTCTTGGATGATGACACAGCTATGAGTGTGAAAACGGCTGGCAATGTGGCAGGGAAACTGATGAGTTCTTGGTGGGATCAATGTGAGGAGGCAGGAAGCAAACGGCGTCCCCACAGCAGTTTCGATGTACCACTCCCAACGCTGGAAGTGCTTACAGTCTCTGATGGTATTTGTCGGACACTAACATTCAAAAAGTCACTTTATTTTTTTTATTTGTTGCTTAGTGTTTGATGTGGTGCTACACCCTGTTGGCTTTTGGATGCAACATCAAACCAAGGATTCCAGATCTGGTGCGGAACAAGTATTCGTCGAGCCATGCTTCGGGACTGGCAACGTTTGATGAGCTGATCAACACTGACAAGTCTGTGACAACTGCTTTGAAGAGATCTGATGACCACAGTGCCCGTGCTGCTCCGGCCTCTGGAACCTCCAATGATCCTGGCAGCGGTGTGCAAACGAGGACACTTGCATCGCCGGATTTTGATGGAGCCGATGTTCCAAATTTCGACAGGGTTGTGGTGTTTGACTCAACACCATTGGATGAGTTCAATGCCACCAAAACGTTTCTTGGCTGTGTGTGGCATCCTCAAAAGATTAAAAGCAACCACGGTGGCAAAATCATTCTAGTGACATCTAGTGACTAATTAGTGACTTAGTGATATTTACCAATCCAATCGTTCTGTTAGAACCCGGCCTGTTGAGGTTGCATTGCTCTTCAACTTTGCCTGGCTCCACAATTGTGATTGCGAAGGTGCAAAATGATGGAAGCTGGTGGCTGCTGAATGATGGAACTGATGATGTCACCCTGGCTACCAACAAAGAGCTCTTTGGCTTCAATACCGGATCATTCAATGAAGTTCCAGCAGGACAGATATTTGTTTCCCTGTCTCATATTTTACAATATCAACCAAGATCATATAGGAAGCAGCTTTGTTTTCAGATATACTTCGAGTAACCAATTTGTATCATTCACCTGCAGGAGAAGCGGGGTCCTTGATCGACCAAATCCCTTGGCTCGTGCAGTCAGATCTCGATGTCATTTGCCTGTGCGAGCAGAATGGCTCAGCTTTGTCGAAAACACTCATGACCATCGCGGACGCAGTGTGCAACATTACAAGGACCCAGGGAGCCACCGAGGCATGCATGCTGGACCATGACATGGCACCTCTTACCAAGGACGGAAGCCAAAAGAAAAAATAAGCTCATGCCATTTGATATGTTTTTTGTTCTCAAAGTAAACATACATGGTTTTTGTTTCCAGCCGAACATCCATCTCCCTGCAGACTGGTGAGAACAATGAGATTCAGCCCTTGCAGTTTCGCTACAGCATCAGCCCCAAGTCCAAAGTGAATGCATTCAAGCCCAAGCCAGTTGACCCAGCCGTGGATGTCCGCTATTCCATGCTGGGTGGGTGCTTCCAAGCCTACAACACCTTGCTTCGATCCCGCAATGTGGGAACAATCTGGGAGGTGTGGCATTTAATCTGGGTGGGGCACTTAATTTAACCAGAGAAAAAACAAAAAAGTTGTGGGACCCTGCAGGTGAAAGTATCGGATGCCATTCCGGCGGTTCTCACTCCAATCAAGCCAAAGTATTACTTGCTGTGCTCTACCACTGTGAAGGCCAAGACGGCTGTGCAACTGAAGTAGTTTTTGCGAGTGCAGTTGATGGGCCCATTTTGGATGACACATGTGTTGCTGAAAACTGGAGGTTCCTCCCCAAATATCAGTATTCAACTTATATAGATAAACACAAGTCAATGCCCACCACAATGTTTTATTTTATTGAAATATTTCACACTACAGCATCTACAACATCTACAACATCTCACACTACAACATCTCACACTTGTTCAACATCTCAGAGTTCAGAACTTGTTCAAAATTTCACGACTACAACAGCAACTGTGTTTGACTCGGCCCGGGGTTCCTGACCAAAGCATCGAGGCAGGCTTCAAGAGAGCCCTGTCACAGCAAGGCAAGTAAAAAATTGCATTGATAATTTGGAGAGCTGCTGTCTTGACACTTCCTTCTTACCAATGACCATGTCAAAGAATTGCTTGTTAAAATTTCAATCCAGTAGGCATTTGAGAAGCCAAGCGTGTAGCCTCAGCACTTTTTAAAAGTGTTGGCAGCTTGAAGTGAAGCCATGGCTTTAGAAGATATCGATCAGTTGTCGGATGAAAATGGTCCTGCAAGCCCACAGGATAAGAAGACAGACCTTGTCACACCTGATGCCAAGACCGAAAAACCGTTGAAAGCTACTCCGAAAGCCCCAACCAAAAAACCGAAAGCTGCTGCTGAAAAGAGTGCCCCAAAGTCAGGTGGCAGGAAGCCAGCTCTGAAACGGCCTGCAGCTGCGATCAGTGCAGGGACAGTGTCATCCGAGCCTGTGATGAAGCGGCCGGCTGGGAAACAAAAGTATCCTGATTTTATCAGCGTTTGCAAGTCCATGTACAAGGCCAATGGTGTTTGGAGTGTCAAGCTTGGCAAAAAGGAGGTGATTCGAGCAACTGGATTGCATTGGATCGATTTAAACACCGATGGTGGCATTTTGTCAAAAGTCATCTTGAAAGTCAAAAAATCCGTTTCTGTCATGTTCACTCTGTGCGTTCCCGGCCTGATCATCCCTTGGCTACTCAGGTGAAGCCAGTGCCTGGTGTTCCAAGTGATGAACTGGAAGGAATTGCCGTGCCTTGGATTAATTTTCATGCACTACTCTCTACACATGTTTCTTCTCAATTCCTGCATGGATTCCTTGATGTCACAACCTATTGAATCTTTCAGGAAGCTGTGAAGCAAGAGCTCAGACGAACAAAAGGAGATGTGGCTGCAAGCAAGGAGTTGCATGAACATTGGATGCGCTTAATACATGAACTTGTGGAGTGCATGAACATTGCATGAACATTGCATGAACATTGCGTGAACATTGCATGAACATTGCATGAGCATTGCATGAACATTGTGTGAACTTGTGGAGTGCACACATCAGGTCTCCTTCATAAAATTTGTTTGAGATCCCAAGTCATGTTCCTTCTGAGTTTCAGCGTGAGTTCATGCATTACCCCATCAGCATCATACTAAGGAATGTATGATCAAGGAAGCTGCGAAAAAGGCGGAGAAACCTGTTGCCAGTGAGAAGACGACCGCTGAAGGTGACAATGGTGAAACGAAGGAATCTCACGAAGGAGAGGAGGAAGAACATGTGGAGGAGGATGATGAAGTGGAGGCCCTTGGGAAAAAAGAGTGGGAGTTCCATCAATAAACAAATTACAACCTTGAGGATTTTTATCGTTTGGCAAAACCTTGTTACAGTTTCTCAATCCCCTGTGTCATGAAAATGGAAAGTTGTGATAATGTGTCATAGTTTCAATGGCCCTGCCTGTACCTGTGTCAGGATCCTCAGGATGTTGACTGAGATTTCCCGGCCTTCTGAGATTTGCCGCGGATTTTTTCGCTGAGACTAGCAAGTTTGCTTGCCTGAAATGCGATGTCAGTTCAGTGGGCCTGCACACATCTCAAACATTTTTCATCATTTTTCAGTTAACATGTAATGCATTTTAAGTTACATGTACTGGGGATGAATGGTTTTTACTATGTTGTTTTTCGTTCAAATGTCAGCCAATGCAGTTCTGGGAATGTTGGCCTTTCCAACCTTAAACAAGCGGCATTTGATACTGAAGGGTTATGTTACTGTTTGACATGGACCCCCAATAAATTGACATGGGCCTCCAATAAATTAACATGGCACTCTTTGACATGGACCCCCCAATAAATTGGCGTGGCACTCTTTGACATGGCTCTCCATAACTTGGCAAGAGCTGAACTGCAGCTCACAAAATTTTGAACCGAAACCGATGCGAGATCGAAGGCTCTTCAAGCGTGGATTCCCTGTGAGGGAAAAAAAACAATGAGCGGATCATCTCAAACTTGTCAGTGACTTGCATTTCAGATGCCAATAGAAAGGTCTCAATCGCACATTTTTGGTTTTTCTGAGGCCGGGCCTTCCAGAGGCTAGCTGGGCACAAAAAAACGGAACATTGGAAATCATGTTCAGAGCCTTGTTGAAAATTGCCATGTAGTAAAGGATGACCAAGAAAAAGCAACATAGAAACTGTTTGGATCAGAGAGACTGAGATTGTCTTGGAAAGAAATCTAAACGTTTTTTATTAAAATAAAGTCGGCGGCAGTTCACTGGGCCCCCCAGCCCTTGCTGGAGGCATCATCGAAGAATGGAGTCACAATCCAGGGGAAATAGAGCTGGTTGGCGCGTTGGGCCTTTGGCCTCTTGTAAATGTTTCATACGGTTTCATATAATAGCTACTGAAACAGATTTCTTTGGGTTAAGTAAAACAGAGACGACAAACAAACCTTCGATCGTCCGACTTCAGAAACATTTCGCTTAGAGCAGGCAAAATCTTAACCCTGTAATCAACATTTAGGGAACTTGGGAAGTAAACTGGTGCTGCACAACACATTAAATGCAAATGCGCTTGCCCAGTCCGCAAGTAGCAAACCGAGATTTAGAGTGTGTGTTTGTTGATGATATATATATATATTATCTATCATATAATATATATAATATATTAAGCAAATATATATATAATATATATATATATGTATATTTATTATATATATAAATTATATACATAACAATATATATTGTGGAGTCATATGTAGGTATTTAGGCTCAAGATTGGCTCAAGATTTTTGGCAAAGCAGTAGCATATGAACTGAGTGACAATGCAGTTGCTCATGGTCACAGGAACTGATGCACTTGCTCAGTTGCTCATGGTCACAGGAAGTGATGCACTTGCTCACTTGCCCATGGTCACAGGATGTGATGCACTTGCTCACTTGGTCATGGTCACAGGAAGTGATGCACTTGCTCCGTTGCTCATGGTCACAGGAAGTGATGCACTTGCTCAGTTGCTCATGATCACAGGAAGTGATGCACTTGCTCACTTGCTCATGGTCACGGGAAGTGATTCACGTGCTCACTTGCTCATGGTCACAGGAAGTGATGCATTGGTGCGCATCAAGAGATCCAATGGTGCAAATCATGTGTTACACTTGCTTTGGTCATTGTCCACAGGCATGCTCTAAAGGCAAAACCCTGGATACATAGCAAACCCCTGAACAGCAGGAACAAAAAATTAGGAGAGAGGTTTCTATCTAATTGCCTTGGATGAGGGACCAGAGCTACACATCCTAACATTTTTTCTTGGTTTTTGATTTTTTGGGGAACAACATATGTTTTTTTAGCACTGGCGCACGAAAAGATAGGTTCTTTTAAAGAACCGTATTTATCCCGTAGCGAACCCGTCATGATGCCGTAGCGAACCCGTATTTGGTTCAAACTGGGCAGAAGGCTCTGGTTCCTCGGTGCCCTGTGACGGGTGTTTAGGCCCAATTTGCAGGACAAATTTGCCCCAAAAAGTTGGATCCATGACTTGCTGCCTCCAAGCTGACGCCTTCAGCATTCCTTTCTCAAATTACAGGGATGTCAGGAATGATAAATGGTTTCTTGTGGATTCGTGTGGATATGATGGGGCAAGTGCAAAAGATGATGAAATATCAGGGCGATAAAAAACATGTTCTTTTTAAGAACCTGGTTTTTGTTGTAAAACCCCGGTTTTTTTCACTGGCCCTACAATTTTGCAGGTCCCCGGTTCTCTTGGTATGTTTTTTCTCCTTCACTTGAAATTGGTTTGATAAAGATAATAAAGGTGCTCTTATTATGGATGGATTTCTCCATATTTCTCCCCTTCAAATTGCCGAGATTTTTGGGACGGGAAAGCCCCCATCTCTAGATCCAGGATGTATCCAGGAAGCCTGACCGCCGAGTTGAAGGCCGCATGAGATTGCCAGTGAAGCGCCGACATATGCCGAAATGCTTAGAATATGCTGGGAATCATGGCAAAGCTGCCTTGGTTTGTCTCACATACTAAATCTTGGAAGGGACATGAAGGACATTATTGTGTACGATGAATCAATTTCAAGATTCAAGACCAATTCTTGGGTTGAACATATCTTCTGGCGAGACCCTGAAGGGCTTGCAGATCTGGACTCCGTGATTGCACGGATGGTCACAAACTCAGAAAAGTGTAGTCATATTATGTCAAAGAGTGTAAATATGTGTAAAGATGTGTAAAATATGTATAAACATTGCCTATGAAGAGTGTGCAACACGACCTCGCCGGTTTTTTTCAGGGTGGTCTGATATGGTCTGATGTGGTTGGACTATTTGTTCACACGGGATGACCTGTGAGGCCACGGGCAGCAACCACTTGAGTCTTGCGCTGTCACGGAGCTACATGCACATGCAGGACTGCCGTTTTCCATTGATAAGGTACCCGTACGTCGTACGTTTAAGCACTGATTCAAACACATAGTTTTGATATGTTTTGATATGTTTTAATTAATATGTTCGGACTGTCGCCATCCTCAAACCTTTGATTTTGGATATTTCGATATTCCTTGCGCTCGGAGTTACTTGGCCTTAGCCTGGAGTGTGTAAACAAAGGGCCGTCAGAAAACAGGGAACAAAAGCGGAATCAGCAAAAAGGGAATCAGAAAGAAGAAAAAAGCGGGGAATCAGCAAAAGAAGCAGGCTTGAGAAAAAGGGGAATCAGCCAAAAATGGATCTGACTGATCTGACCAAAATATATGAGGGAGCGTGCAGGGGAAGCTTTTTCACCAATTTTGTAGTTCTTGAAGCTATACAGAAATAAACGCATGACGAGGAAGATGTTGAACCTTACGGGCATGTGATCATCAAGACACCTACCTGGATATTGTCAGAATGAGCAGCAGGTTTGGCTGCGGAATTTCCGAAAACTCAGCACCCAGTGTGGCACACAAAGACGTGTTTATTAACTCCATCTAGGTCCGTCAAGACAGTGCAATCATTGACTACAGTATTCTCCTTCAAAAGTCTATATTTCTTCTCAGGAAGCCAATACATATTTGAGAAAAGTGCATTGATATCTTTTCAAGCTACAAGCTATATATATATTATATATATAGCTCTGTGGAGTGCTTTGGGTTCCCCAATTTGTGTGGACCTCATTGTTTGATCAACCTGTTGGTTCTGGTTGTACCCTCAACTGCTGACCCGCTTTTCAACAGGACTTGGTGGAGGAGATTCGCACCAAGCAGGACAAGGGGAATTTCCGACCCGTTGAGGAGGACGGCCACGACAAATATCCAAGTTGGAAGGTGGATGCAGATACAGCAAACAATAAACGATATCATTTCACCTTGGGGACACCACAGGCTGGTGAGTTCTCCAATTTGGTACTAATTATATATTCATGAACCAGATGTGACCGACCAGTGCCTACCAGTGCTGCAGCCTTGTGTCTCACAACATTGAATTTTCAGGTTTCCCCCGGAGTTTTTTATTCCAAAGTCCGTTCTTCTTTGTGGTGATGGGTCAAAAATTGGAGGTCTCCAAACCTCGCGAACAAATCTACCAGCATGGAATCACTCAACTGACAATGGATGTTTGGGGCCCAGTTTTCTGATCATTCGCAGATGAAGCTGCGATAGTTTGTTGATTGGGAGGCTCCAGCTGTGCGTGCACCACTGGCACTGCCTCCTCTACCACCACCGGCAGAACCACCAGAGTCACCCGGAGAACCAGCTCCTGATGGGACGCAAGAGATCGCTGTTGAGGCGTGGCTGGGCATCATAGACAATCATGGGAACATCTGCTCGGAAAGGTACAGATGATCATGAATTATCAGATGGTTTTCCGAAGTTACTGACAATATTTCAACATATCCAACATTGGAGATGGTTTCTGTATGGAGCTTTACCACATTATCTCCAACATATTTCCAAGTTGGCTTAGACTTTCCACAAGTTGGACTCATTTTGTGCACGTTTTTATCTCTGCCTAGGAGCTCTTCAAGGGCCGCATGCGATCATTGCAGGATCAGGTGTGGTGTGGCAGGAAAAGCAGTGGATCACAGCTATTCAATGGTTAGGAGGGAGCTGTTTGGAGTCGTATGGGTATTCATATTCCATCATATTCCCATTAAGAAATGGGGAGCCAGTTAGAGCTAATTTCAAAGATACCAAGAGTTTCCCAACCACATCCACTGGTGGGTAACCTCAATGGTAACCTCCCATCCCAGGAGCGCAGAGCCTTGTCTGGGGCCCGGACATGCACCAGTTTCGTTTCTTCTCAGTCTCTTCGACAAGTTTTGTCCAGGGCATATTGGATGGTCTTGTGGGATTTTGATGGATTTTGTGGAATGTTGGATTTTTGTGAACCTCTGAGTCATTCGAACAAGTGATAGAGAGCTGGGAACTTGGTGACTTGCTCTATCAATTACCCCAGAATTTCGCCTGAGGTGGAGCAAGAGTCTACAATTTGACGCGGCCATCGCCTGGGCCCTGGTCTGTAGACATCCACACTGCACACTGGCCGCTGGGGGACCCCAAAATCACCAAACATTATCAGAATTACATACCAAAATTTGGGCGTTTTTGTGTGGGTGAAACCTATGGCCTATGGTTTTGGGGTACCCCAAGCCATTGAGGCAACACCTGACCAAGGTCTTTCCAAACCCAGACTTTGAGGAGAATCGAGGCAGGTGCTTCTTGTTGCAAGTCATGCCCTCGTGAAGACATGGATGGCCATGGTTAGGCTTGAGCTGCCTTGGCAAGGATATCTTCAGTCACTTGGTACGGGATGAAAAAGGGACCTTCAAACCCAGAAGTCTAATCCTTGAGGGGGAGATGGTGAAAGGCAACGCGACTGGTTGATGCAGAATTCGGGTGCAAAGAGATATAAAATGATACAAACTGTTCCTTGCCGCATTTGTCACAAAAGCCTCTGTGTCTAAGAGGTTCACTAAATTCACCAAACCAAACCTCCCGCTGCTGGCACGGAACAGCGGCGCAGTCAAGGTCTCCTTGCAGGATCATGGAAGAACCCCGATTTGTCCAAGGCGTTTCAATCACATGCTGATTCACCAAGACATGCATGTTTCTCCGGAAAATGGTGAGTACGGAATTAGAATACCTTGGATTTATCTAACATATTCCAAAATAGCAATCTTAGATAATCTTAGTGGATCTTATCGCGAGAGTTATGATAAACTGACGTATCTAGATAAACATATCATATAACCATGGGATTTTGATGGATTTCCGTGTTTTCCCATCATTTTCCTTCAAATCCATCCCGTGTGATGCGGGTAAGACCTTGCCTGTCTCAACTGCAATGCAGAATGACTAGAGGTGCAGACTTTCCAAGATCGTCCTTCGAACTTCCATGATCTTTATATAATATATATCTTTATGATTGTGCATTTGATTCATTTGATTCATATCTCTGAGCATGTGCTATATGTGCTGATGTTTGCTAGCACCTGTTTTACTGCCATGGCAGGTGGAGAGGGGTGTCAGTGAAAGCGAAGCACGGCGTTTGTACCATGACGTTCTGCGTGACGAAAAGGCTTCCACGGAGGCGGGGACATGGACAGACCTCACAGTTTCATGGATACTTGATCCAACCCCACCAAGCCGCCGATGCCAGGCAGCCTTTCTCAAAGCTTTCGGGGATCTACGGCCCTGGATCAGAGGAAAGGGAAAAGAGGTGCCCTTGGAGACTGATCGATGTTTGAGGTGGCCTGAGTAATGTTCAGCTTGTCTATCCGCTTCACGAGAGCTTGGAAGAGCCACGCGGCTTGTGATATTGTGGCTACTGACGGCTACTGGTATGATCACAGAAAATCAATGCTAGGCTTTGACTCATTATTCCATGCGCTGATCATTTCGTCTTCCTACATTGTCCTACATTGTCTGCAAGGTACTAAGGTACCCACCTGTGGCCCGGGGATTTGTTTCCCCTTGTCACATTGCAATCAGCCTCTAGATAGATGCAGCAAGGTCTAGATAGATTTATGTGTTGTAGATGGCTGAGTATGAAAAGAGTTTAGCTGGACTTGAGATGATCCACCCATCTTTGGCCGCTTGCAGGAAAACTGGCCCCAAAGCAAAGGCGAGGTTGTAAAGTGGCTAAAGATTTGAGAAAATTCAGTTTGGGCTGCTGATGGTCTCCAATCACCGTGAACAGAGACTGATGGACGTTTTGCACAGATTTTCTGAGGGAGTTCTTGCATCAATAGCACTTTCTTATTTTGACATATTTTGACAACTAGCTTAGCAGATCATTAGCGTTTGATTGAGATGCTACCGCAGTTGTCACCTTGCAGCAACCAGGAGCATCAAAACCTCCCGTGGAAGAGGCTGGACATACTTGCATGGGTATTTGGATACTGTATGTTATAGAACATGAAAAACGCATATTAATGTTTATTATATATAATATATATATATATATATACAATATATATATATATACATATATATGTATGTACATATATATATATACACATAAACGGTAGGGCGCCAAGTTCTCCGATATGTCATGTTTGTGGGTCATTGGACATGTTGAAAATCGTGTTTTCGCTGTGGTATTTGAGCATGGTGATTTGTCTTGACAACTTGAATTTTGACGGACAATACAATATCGCACATTTTTTTTGCGTCCGTTTAAGTTGAAGTACACAATGTACTCTTCATTGGTTCCTCTATCCTGGAATTGTTAATTTTCCCTGCTTTTTCTTTGTGTTTTTTGTTTTAACATGTTAATTTCTATATGACAAAAGTGTAACATTCATTGGGAAACGCCAGTCAAAATGAGATAGGGCCTTTCTGTATTTGCAGTATTCTGTAACGTTGTGAACCGAGCCGCATCTTGCTAGTCAGAGGTTTTTGTGTCTTCTACTAATATTTTCTTTGTTATTATTGTCTGTCTGCAAGGTTTAGAACTGTTGGTTTTCCCTGTTTTTATTTGTGTTTTTTGTTTCAACATATTCATTTTTAAATGAACAACATGTAAAATTCATTGGGAAACGCCAGTGAACATGAAAGAGGCCATTTTGCATTGGTATTTGCAGTGTTTTCTTATCGTGAACCAAGCCGCATCTTGATAGTCAGTTTTTTTTTTGTGTGTGTTCTACTTACATTTCTTTGTTATCATGTTCTGTCTGAAATTTCTTTTTAACATTCCCATGGTCATCCTCAGCGTAGCATCATAAGTCTGCTGACGTGCCAGTGAACGTACAACTGCGTAGCATCACACCTGTACGCAAGTGTACTTGAACGTTATCAGCCCCACCCTACCCAACCCCACCCCATCGGAGAAGTCCTAGCCCCTCGGGTATATATATATATACATGCTATATATATATATACATGCTATATATATACATTATATATATATCATGCATCATCATTCAATTCCGGTCAAGGTGCGCAAGTGACAACCATGCCAGAGTGATGACACTTTGACATGCGCAGCTGGCAGCTGCATATGACAGCCGAGGCTAAGAAGCAGCTTCGCTTTGACACCCAGTGGTTTGTGAGGAGATGCAAACACTGACGCCAACCACCTAAAGCAATTTCCTATCATGGCCCACAGCAGAACTGAGGTTGTTTGAGTCATGGAGGTAGCTTCCGGCGTGTTGTGTGGAGCTTGGCATTGAGAGAGGAAAAAAGGCTATGAGCAAGTTGGCCAGTTGTGTGTTTGTGCAGGTAGATCCTTTTTGATTTTGGATATCATCATGTTCACTTATTAATATCTATTTGATTTCTACTTACTGTCTGCTGTATTTGCAAAATCAGATATCCAACTGATGCATTTGGGAGGCAAGGTGGACTAGAGGAAGAATGTGAGAACATCACAGGGAGACTTTGGAAGACAGGAAGGGAAGTTGATTGCACATTTTAGTAACCCTTTGGTGTCCCTTTTCTTGTCATCACCAGTGACACCATGACGTCCTGCAATACCCCCAAGCTCACCAGCGCAAGTGGTGCCCAAGGATACCAGCGGCGCGGCAGGCCGGCAAAGCATTGTGAACACGTCCTCTATACTTGCAACCGTAAGACTTTCGGATACTTGGGATATTGGAGCTTCTGAATGAGATTCAGATATGCTTACTGGACTCATTGATGAGCGATTGACGAGCGCATGACGTGTAAACAATATTAAAAGATGGCATGCTTGATTCTCAGTCGGATTCTGGCATAGTATGGACACCCAATGACCAGGACATACCAGGACAACTGTTTGGACTAGCAAAATCATCCAGTGGTTGTTCCTCTGGAATCCAGACAACAGCTCCATCGAGCTCCAACCTCTACTTCAATACAAGCCGTGCATGCTTCTAATACCGGTTCACAGAAATTTGAGGCACTTGCTCACTTGCACCTCAAGGCCCTACACAAATCAAGAACAAAAGATGATAAAAGTGTTGCGACAGATTGGAAAAGCGAATCCTGATTTAGCTTCTAGAGACACCAGGACATACTAAGTTATTATACTTGCAGAATTTTGAACTGGCGGCGAAGGCCATGAATCCGAGATGGATGTGGAAATGGGGCATGCTCCAAGTTACCTGGTGAAGATTGGTGGTGCCACAACTTGTGGCTTTCTGATAGGCTGTGCTAGGCTGTGCTACTTGCTGAGGCGAGGTCTTTTACCAACATACCTTGGATCCGAACTTGTCGAGTGCCACCGATTTGTTGTCGGCAACTGAGCCATGGGATGCTGTGATACTCACCGACACTTTGTGTGCCAAATCCCTACTTGTACCTACTTATACCGGGTACCTACTTATAATCTTTGTAGTGTAGGAACAAAAACACATGCCAACTGCCAAGCGCCATTTTTCCATCATGTTACCATGTTTGTTTCAGGTTTCCCAACAATTTTCAACAAAACCATAGCACTTCGGCCCTTGAGGTCATTGATCCGCAACTCCATCGTAGCCATGCTGGCGGGTCAGGACCTCAATGGAGCAAGTGGTGATCATATGCGATGATCGTGATGTTATAAAATGTTACTTACTCCATGATTATAAAATGTTATATATTTATAATATGATAAGACATATGGCTCCTGACTGAGGTGATTGGTGATGATTGGCTAACTTCAAGTAATCTGGATTTCGCCATGGCCATTTGGAGTCCATGGAGATGCTTTGCCCGTCTCAGGTAAAGGCCTCACAGTGGAAATGGTCTTCTCCTCCGATTTCAGGTGGATCTATGCCTTGATCTCAGCAGGTGAGGCAGCCTTGGAGGACTGCCAGATGGAGGATTTTCACTTGCAAACATGTTCCATTTGGAACTCCCCAAAGATAATGCGTTAGACACGTGCACAGATTCATAGATGACCTTCGCGTTTTTTTTTTTTTTGAATCATTAGGTCTGAGAGTTTTGTTGCTGCAGGGATTGAAATGCCAGGATCTTTCAACCAAGCACCACTTTCCAAGAGCTTTAGATTTGGAAAGCATCGATCCGGAGGCAGAAGATGGAAATAGATGCGGACAATTCAGATGATGTAGCGACACGCAAATTTGTTGAGCCAACATGGATCAACGGAGGCTACAGAGCCATGCGATGATGGATACGAGCCGCTGGCAGTGGCCTTTCAGCAAGAGCAATGTGAGGAGGCGACACATGGCGACACAATCAACACATCATGCCACAGCCACAGACCGAGAAAGCCACAGCCACAGCTTCCAATTGGATCTGGAAAGGTGATGGAGCTGCTGAAGGTGCTCCAACAAGATGGACCGGTAGGTCCGGTAGGTGACTTGGGGAAGTGGGGCTGTGCCTTTGGTAAGCAAGGTTATCGAGGCTTGAAAGTTTAGGAGAGACGTGTTTCTGAGTTGCAAATGCTGATGCTCGATGCTTTTTGACACCTAGACCCACCGAACGAATGTATATAATTATAAATATATATATAATTACATACAATTACTGTCCATTTATGAACATTTTGACATTCGATTTATTTTGTACAAATAGCAATGTACAGTCTTAATCTCAGACTCCCCCAGATCCCCTTGAACTTCCAGGATTTCCAGGTCGCAGAAGTCTCACCGAGGTCGGAACCGACTCGGCGAAAAAAGTCAAGCTGCAGGACTCGGGGAGGGAGAAATATCGGGATTCAACCAACGTCAATCAACCCCAAAGGTAGCCAGTTTAACCCTCCCAAAAACAGATGGTTAATGCATGTCAATGCGCCCTCATTACTTGGTAAATCACCTTTTTTGGGGAGAGTGGTTGGTTGAATCCCCATGATATATGTATATAATATATATAATATATATAATATATATATAATATATAATATAATATATATAGTATATACATATATATATATATAATATATAATATATATATATATATACGTAATTATATATATATGATATGATATGATATGATATGATATCTGATGCTTGCCGAGATTTTCCATGTTCAGTAGACTTAAAAAAGTACCTGTAAAAGGGCTGCCGCCCCTGCCGCCGACCCTGGAAAAGAATGTGAAGAAGCCGGGAAAGGCCAGAGATTTCGGACATCGCAGCAAATCTATAACATGCTAAAGAGAATTTCGCACAAGAATGTTGGATCAATTCAGACATGTTGCAAAAACGTATTCCAGGTCCATTGGTTTGATATATTGGGCTGAAGTGCATGTATTTTAGCAAGTCATCAACTTGACATGTAGGGCAACTTCAGATCTTTTTCAGCAAACTTTGTGTCCTTACACATTTTAACAACCTTTGGCTCCTTACACATAGTCTTAGTTGTGCTGCTGCTGCTGCTGCCGCCGCCGCTGCTGCTGCTGCTGCTGCTTCTGCTTTGGCTGGTGTTGATAGCCAATCCCTGTAATCATTTTCTCTACAAAATAATGAGGTGCTGACACCTCTCGAGCCAGTGCAGGGTCACCAGTTCAAACCCCAACTTTGTCTACAAAATACAGGATTGAGCGTCGTAAAAAAAATAAAGATGCATTTTGCAGCAAGACCCTAGTTTGCTAGGCAATGATTTTGTAGAGGCATTTTTTTGCATTTTTGTGTCTTGTTTTGATGGGAGTAGATTGGATGGACTTCTATTTTGTAGAGGTGGTAATGGATGTTTGCCATGCTTGGTTTTGTATTTTGTAGAGGCCCCATGCATGTCCATGTTTGGTGAATGATTTGCGCGTTTCCTCATCGAAATGGTTCATTCAAAATGGAAAGATAAGAGAAACACAGAAAAACAAAATTAAGCTTATATTTTCCACATTTTCTGTGTTCTCTACATGTTTTAAAGTAAACTATATAATATATTTCTTATATTTTTCATTTGTATTATATGTTTTCTTTATTTTTCTTTAAAGCCTAAACGCATTTTCATTTTGAAAACCGTCGGGACAGGTCGGAGCTGAGCAGCTGCACCACACCAAGAGCTGGAAAATAAGAAAATAGATTGGAACTATGATTAATACCATGCACATTTTTGGAAATTCATCCGCTACAGCTGCAAGATAGTGACAATCTCAAGGCCGGAATGTTTTCATACTGGTGCTAGGACATGCTAAGACATGCCATAAGAAGAGCCGCGGGGGAGAAATAACTGGAGTTCGTAGACCGCAACAAGGGTTTCTGATGGTTTCTCTACAAAACGCAGGATTGAGCATATCCCACACGGTCTGTTTTGGACACTTACGACGCCTGGAAGGGGCAACTTTTTTTTGAATATATTTTGTAGACAGCCCTTATTTGGTGGTTCGTACTGATCTTTGTTTTGTATTTTGTAGTGGGCAGCCATTTTGGGTTCCATAGACTTCCATTTTGCAATGCGTTCGGGGGCTCTCTCATGGATGGACTTGTGTTCTGTAGACCCTTTTTCTCTATAAAATCACCTGGAAGCAACATCACCCGAAATGAGCAAGGGGATCATAGCCATAGTTTTCCTCATCCTGCTGCTGCAGGGGTTTGTGGCTAGGATTACCATGGCAGTGAAGTGAAGACTGTTGCTGGATCTGCTGGTGTTGTTGCCACTGAAAGGCAGCCTTCGCCACGCTGAAACAGCATGGCTTGCCCAAGTGCGTCTCCAAAACCCCTGACGTCTCTTCTGAAACCTGACAAATACAGTACAAACCTTTGTCCGTATAGTATATATCGTTGCCAGCAGCTGCTGCCTTTCTACGAGCCAAAGCAGCCAAATCTAGCAGCCAACGAGCTTGTAGGACACAAACTGTAGGGGCGTTTGCGAAACAGGGAAACACAACCTTACTTGGGCCCCACCCCAAAACGTTCTGAGGACCTGTTGTTCCTGCTGTTGCTGCTGTTGTAGTATTGTTCCTGCTCCATTGCAGGTAGTGGTGGTAGTGGTAGTAGTAGGAGTAGTAGGAGTAGTAGGAGTAGTAGGAGTAGTAGTAGTAGTACTAGTACTAGTAGTAGTAATAGTAGTAGTAGTAGTAGTAGTAGGAGCAGGAGTAGTAGGAGTAGTAGGAGTAGGAGTAGTAGGAGTAGTAGTAGTAGTAGTAGTAGTACTAGTAGTACTAGTAGTAGTAGTAGTCGTCGTAGTAGTAGTAGTCGTAGTAGTAGTAGTCGTAGTAGTCGTAGTAGTCGTAGTAGTCGTAGTAGTAGTCGTAGTCGTAGTAGTAGTCGTAGTAGTAGTAGTAGGAGTAGCAGTAGCCGTAGGAGTAGCAGTAGCAGTAGTAGCAGCAGCAGCAGTAGCAGTAGCAGTAGCAGTAGCAGTAGGAGTAGTAGTAGTAGTAGTAGTAGCAGTAGTACAGGTAGTAGTAGTAGTAGTAGTCGTCGTAGTCGTAGTCGTAGTCGTAGTCGTAGTCGTAGTCGTAGTAGTAGTAGTAGCAGTAGCAGTAGCAGGAGCAGGAGCAGGAGGAAGAGGAGGAGTAGTAGTAGTAGTAGTAGGAGTAGGAGTAGGAGTAGGAGTAGTAGTAGTAATAGTAGTAGTAGCAGTAGTAGTAGTAGTACTAGTGTAGTAGTAGTGCAGTAGTAGTAGTGCAGTAGTAGTAGTAGTAGTAGTAGTAGTAGGAGTAGCAGTAGCCGTAGGAGTAGCAGTATAGTAGCAGTAGTAGCAGCAGCAGCAGCAGCAGTAGCAGTAGCAGTAGCAGTAGCAGTAGGAGTAGGAGTAGTAGTAGTAGTAGCAGTAGGATTAGTAGTAGTAGTACTACTACTACTACTAGTACTAGTAGTAGCAGTAGTAGTAGTAGTAGTAGTAGTAGTAGTCGTAGTCGTAGTAGTCGTAGTAGTAGTAGTAGTCGTCGTAGTAGTAGTAGTCGTAGTAGTAGTAGTCGTAGTAGTCGTAGTAGTAGTCGTAGTCGTAGTAGTAGTCGTAGTAGTAGTAGTAGTAGTAGTAGTAGTTAGTACTAGTACTAGTACTTGTTGTTGCTGTTGTTGTTTTTGGCTGCGGCAGTGGCAAACTCCTGTTCCCTGGTGCGCTCCCCCTTGCGCAGCCGGGGTCGGCGGATATACTGATTATACTGTGGGTTTCATGTGGGATGCTGTTAGACTTCATAGGTGCATCAGTGCGATTTGTCAGCATGTGTAGGATCCGGCAGTGCGAGAAGCCTATTCCTGGTATTTGCGCAGTCGTTTGAAGGCAAAGCGGGCCAGATACCAAAGTGGAAGTGGGCAATCCAAAGATACCACTGGGATGTTTGAAAAGTGGTGGCGGATTGTCCAATTCCCAGCTTGTCTCACTGGGCGTGTGGCAAGGGAGTCGTAAAGATATTTAGGGAGATTTGAAATAGATATGGTTTTTCAATGTGTTGCATGCTTTGCATCAGATAGAGTTTCAACATGTCTCAAACATGGACCTTAAGGAACATGATGTCAGCAGAGAGTAGGCATGGTAGATCGGAGATTATCGGAGATGTTTGATGTGGAGCTGCCGAAGGCTGTTGAAGGTCAGAAAGATCTGTGGCATCTCATTTTTCTACATGTGTTTGCAGATCCTACCTATCGCACTGTTGAGTTCCATACACAGACATGTAGATATAATGTCAGATACTCTACACAGACACATTAAAATTAGCTACATTGAAATTAACCACATATTCTGTAGACATTCTGTAGATAAATTAGATCTACTGATCCAAAGCCGGCCAGAAATTGACCGCAGGGAAACTCTGCCGTGGCGGCGAAAAAGGAGGCATGTTTGACGATTCCTGGACAGAGGTGAACATCATATGCTCTGAGGAACTGTGGTGAGATATAGTGAGATTCTGATTTTGCAATTCCGTGCGTATTGTGTTTTGATACAGTATACATTATACTATAATATATATATATCTATATCTATATCTATAATATGATTGTATATGTATATATCATGATATATCATTATATATATATCAATATAGTTTGATGTCTTTTAAAGTTCCCAGAGGAAGAGGCAGCGTTGTTTGTTTCTTTTCATTTTTCGAGATTGTTAAGTATGTCAAAGTGGCTTTGCAGCTCCAAGAGCCTCGGGCACTAGTGACAGTGGTTAAGTGTTGCATTCCAGCGGTTGTCCGAATCCTTCTCCTGCTGTGTGTGCGCGTGCGGAAGGCCAATGCTGCGTGGGGCAAGGAGCTTGCAGCCATTTGGTATGTGTGCCTGAACATAGGGATGCCCTCAATGAAAAAGAAATTATATAATATGGAATATGATGATGAAGCAGTGGATTTGGGGCGTGCCCCTTTTTTGGACGAACCCTTATGTCGCTTGCGCGCCTTGTCAAACACCAAATTGAGAAAACCATAGCACTTGGGATTTATCACAGGATTTTTGATGATGTGCCAACGCGATCCAATAAGTGATAGAAGTGTGCTGCTGCATCCTTTCCCGCCAGGAGCGCCAGGAGTGGGAACCCTGGCAGCGTCCACAGCCGCCTTTGCGCAACATCTGGGATCGGCTTTGCTCATCAGACTCCAATGGACCGGAGGTTTGCTGCAGTGACGTGCTGTGTATTTTGGAAACATTTTGAAAGGCATTCACCATGCATTCGCTTTGTGCTTTGTTCATTGTCGCTATCATACTTGCTGTTTTGATGCTGATTGACACGGTGTCTTTGTGTGGCGTCTAGGCGACCTTGAAAATGGTAAGACTTTTTCATACGTTTTCCTTCGGCTTAGATGCCTTAGAAAAAGAGAAGAGACAGAGAGAGAGAGAGAGAGAGAGAAAAAGATATATAGGCAACTACTGGTAGGTACTGGTATCAAGATCTACATCGATCCGTGACTCAGCGACGCCTTGCGCCAGGTTGTGCGAGTGGGTCCTGGACCTGTACAGGCAGGGTGCAGTAGTGGTGACTTGCAAAGCACGTTTGAATGATGCTACTTGACCTACCCAAAAACCCCAAAACCCAAAAACGCCGAGAAAATTTCTAAGGGAGGAGATTTATTTAGTTTTTTTTTTTTCGGGTGAGTTTGTGTTTTTTTTTCCGTCCTTTTTGTTAAACCTTCCATTGCTTTCTGCTTTTGGGCGCCTTTTAGGGTTCTTTTTTATTATTTTTTCGCTTTTTTTCCTGCTTCAATTCTTTTTCTTTGCTTCTCTGCTTGTTTGCTTTTCTGCTTGTTTGCTTTTCTGCTTTTTTGCTTCTCTGCTTTTTTGCTTTTCTGCTTTTTTGCTTCTCTGCCTTTCTTCTTTTTTGCTTCTTCTGCTTCTTCTGCTTTACTGCTTCTTCGCTTCTCTGCTTCTTTGCTTCTCTGCTTTTCCGCTTCTTTGCTTCTCTGCTTCTCCGTTTTTTTTTGCTTTTCTATCTTTTCTATTCTTTTTGCTTCTTCTTTGCTTCTTGGCTTGTCTGCTTTCATTTCTCTGCTTTTCTTCCTGGGTTGTTCTGTTTTGCTGTGGTGTTTGTGTTAATTCTCTACTTGTTTCTGTTTGATGTGCCATGGCAAAAACATGGGTTACTTTCCCATAAAAACAATTTGTCATGAATCCATTCATAGAGATTTGTATACCCATGATAAGGATTGCCATCATGAGATGGATGGTCATTCATTATATACGATGTTTTGACCCTAGCACATATGGTCCTGGTTCTTTAACCCTTGTACATCTTTAATGTTCTTGGATACCCCTTTACATTTCCTCTATAAAATAGGTATACCCAAGCATCGTAGTTTAGAATGAACATTTTAGACAGCTGAGGTCTGTGCCCAAAGTGTCCAAAAAAACAAAAAATCTGATTTTATAGAAGGCTTTTTGTAAACCATTTGTAAGCCAACATGTGGCTATGACCAATTCAGGGGGACCCAGGAACCTGACTTTATGGAGAAACTATTTTTGCTATGGTTCTGACTTGTGGGCCCACAGATCATGATTTTATAGAGGGGAGGTTTTTGAAGCAAATTTGGTGTTGCAAGCGATCGCCGCATCCCGTTAATATTCTTATCAAGGCCCAAGGGGAATGGGTCTGATAAGCTGCCAATGCAGCATCTGACTGATATGATAGTTATTGAGGTTTCGGGCAGCACTTGAACCACATCTTAGAGATTGTTATAATATAATCGATAGATAGATATGATGTAGAGAGAGAGAGAGAGAAAGAGAGAGAGAGAAAGAGAGAGAAAGAAAGAGGGAGAGAGAGAGAGAGAAAAAACAATAGCCAGATGGATAGATAGAGAGGATTTCAGACTGGTTTGAAACCGTTTCAGGTACCTCTTGGGAGCCCTTCCCGAAAGAACAGAGCTTTGTAGTTTTTTTATTGTTCTTATTCTTTGAAGGCTGGGCCTTTGGAGGCGGTCTCTATAAAACCAAAAAGGCTCAAAAAGTTCCAGAAACTGGGCTCTGTGCATATATTTCCCGCCTCCCTGCCTCCTATTCAAACTCCAAAATTTGGTCGGTACATGCCTCAAACATCCTTTTCCCTGTCCATGTCGTGAGGCAGAGCAGGACTCCAAAATGGAACATTTCAGGTTTTAAGGGCCCAATTTGTTGATTTTATAGAGAGGTTTTGCTTCAGCACTGCGCGTGTCGACGTTGCCTGTCCACAGCTTGAAAGTGGGACGGATTGGGGGTGATTCGGAAATCAGTGGGTACCTACATGCATGTACTCGGCTGCAATATGGACCCATTGTTTCTACAAAATCAAAAAGTTCCAGAAACTGGGCTATGTTCATATGTTTTCCGCCTCCTGCCTCCTATTCAAATTCCAAAATTTGGTCGGTACATGCCTCAAACATCCTTGCCCCTTTCCACATCGTGAGACACACCAGGATTCCAAAATGGAACATTTCAGGTTTTAAGGGCCCCCAGATAGAGACTGATTTGTCGATTTTATAGAAAGGCTTTGCTTTAACACTGCGCGTGTTGACATTGCCTTTCCACAGATGATTCAGAAATCATTTGGTGGTACTAAGTGCATGTACTCGGCGTCAAAATGGACCAAATCTCTCTCTTTCTCTCTCTCTCTCTCTCTCTCCCTCTTTCTTTAATTACAGAGTGTAACCTCCCTGCTCGCGAAACTCCACAAAGTTGGGTCATTACAGGCTTCAAACATCTTTTAACCTTTCCATCCAAAATGGCAAATTCAGGTTTGAAGGGCCCCCCAACTAGGGATTTATTTTTCGATTTCATCCAGAGGTTTTGCTTCAACAATCCCGGTGCCAAAAAGTGACCCAAAATGGCACTTGTTTTCCAATTTCTTCGTTTTTCAGTTCTTAATTTCTTTTCTTTTTTTGTATTGAACCTGATTCAGCAAACTATGGAAATTGATGATGGCACAACCATCCCAAAAGAAACCGTTCTTTAAAATCAAGGACCCGGGTCCAGCTTCTATTGACACCCCTTTCAAACAGCTCCATTTTAAATCAGAGATAGGTACCCAATATTAAGGGCCCGCATGTCCCAAAAGATTTTGTAAAACCACCATTTTGGAAATCCTGATTTTATAGTGGACCAGGTGGATGACTTTAAGGGGAAAAAGGTGTTCCAACTTTAACACTGTCCCTGATTTTATAGATTTGTTTGTTACACGCAGGCATTTGTAACCACATGGTGCGCTGTTTTTTCTTGATTTTATGGAGGCGAATTTCTTGCAATTTGATTTTTCCTGATTTTAGAATGATTTTCAGAATGTACCCTTACACTGGAACCCAGGTACCTCAATAGAATGGGGCACACTGGGTGACCGTTGAAATTCACAAGGGGATGTTGTTGGCCTCTTTGTTTCTTTCCTGTTCCTCGCCTGCGCTTGGATTCTTCTCTCCTTTCTGCTTGGGTGCTATCATGCGATGTGCTCGTCTCCCTTCCTCTGCGTAGTCTCTGGATGAGATTGGCTGAGTTTCTTGCTCTTGCTCTTCTCTTCTCTTCTCTTCTTTTATCTTCTCTTCTCTTCTCTTCTCTTCTCTTCTCTCCTCTCCTCTCCTCTTTACTTCTCTTTTCTTCTCTTTTCTTTTCTTTTCTTTTCTTCTCTTCTCTTCTCCTCTCTTCTCTGCACGGCAACAA
>Ga0126342_10001128_pt1 | contig 35683 bp, 31 predicted proteins | sample Cyp1metagenome_FD_92528 | JGI IMG/M metagenome (GOLD analysis project Ga0126342, IMG submission 92528) | Coral microbial communities from Lord Howe Island, Old Settlement Bay, Australia - Cyphastrea 1 metagenome | ecosystem: Host-associated > Invertebrates > Cnidaria > Coral ...
AACCCCTAGTGTTTTTAACATTTTGACTTCAAAATGTGCTTCGCGCCACAACGGCGTGCACTTTTTCGAGATCTGAACTTCCAAAAGTGGTCCGAACCCCTAGTGTTTTTAACATTTTGACTTGGAAATGTGCTTCGCGCCACAATGGCGTGCACTTTTTCAACATCTCAACTTCCAAAAATGGTCCGAGAATGGTGTGTTTTGTACATTTTGACTTGGAAATGTGCTTCGCGCCACAGCGGCGTGCACTTTTTCGACATCTCAACTGCCAAAAGTGGTCCGCACCTGGTGTGTTTTGTACATTTTCACTTGGAAATGTGCTTCGCGCCACAACGGCGTGCACTTTTTCGACATCGCAACTTCCAAAAGTTGTCCGAACGTGGTGTCTTTTGTGCATTTTGACTTGCAAATGTGCTTCGCGCCACAACAGCGTGCAATTTTTCATCTCTCATCTGGCCAGCTGGCTCCGCACCCGCCGCTTTAGCGAGCCTGCTTTTCGACCCTCCGGAGCCACAAATCATTGGAAAAACGCAGTGTTTCGCGACTTTCCTACCTTTTCGCGCATCTGCATCTTCTTTCTTCTTACTCTTTCTCTTCTACTCTTCTTTCTTCTAATCTTCCTCTTCACTCTGCCTCTTCCCTGCTCTGCTTTTCATCTGTCCATATTGGCGGAAGTTTGACTTCTAAGCTTCCTTCGATTATTTAGATGTTGGTCTCGTTGTTTCTTCCTTTGTAGTTACTTGCATCACATGTTTGTTAACTTCATAGTGCCCCATGTCATGGGATGTTGTTTCATGTTTTTTCAATGCATGAAAATATGCGCTGTGGTGACCTTGGATTGCCGTCCCGTTGTTCATTGATTCATCATGCCGGGCGCCGCACCCATATAGTTTGTGAAAAGAAGGTATAGACACCATTCTTTGTTTCTGATTTTTCCTCCCTCAATCATCCACAAGTAATTGGTTTTGCGGATGTGTCTTTATCTCCCAACCGGAAAGTGGCGTATCCTTCTTCACCCTGCAAAATGTTAAAGTATGCCTTTGCGCAAAAGTGTGCCTTTAGAGGATTTTTGTTTTCAGAATCTTTATGCCAGATTTTTGCTGTGCCCCCTGCCCCAGGAACCAACTCAACATAAATTCATATAAATTCTGCAAACAAATAACAAACACACTTGAGAAACGGTTACTGTTTGAATTGGGTGCGCTAAATTTCTGGCTGGCTTTAGTGATGAACTTTGCAAGACACGAGTTTGCCATGATACTCCTGAACCACAGTTTGTCCTGCACCAATGAACTGATACATGTTGCCACCTCGTGCTACTGCAAAATGTTTTTTGTTGAACACTATTTACGATATTTAAGCGAATCTAATTGCCAAGGCAGCCGGTATCCTCCCAGCTTCTGGTGCTGTATTTTCTCCCGGACAGGTCCTTGATCTCAACATTCTTGACAGCGCAGGGGAGGACTCCAAGTACCTTTGGAATATGGCATCAAGGGAACTGCAGGCATGCAAAAGCAAGCTGAGAACACCACCTGAGGAAGAAACTGCGCCTAGTGAAGAACCCAAAACGGCTGACCCAGTTGGCAAGGAGAGTGCACCAGCAGCAGCACCAGTACCAGTGGCAGCGAGCAGTCTGAACATTGATGAGAAAAGCAAGGGCCAAGCTCCACAGGTTGACGGTGGTTATGGTTGGATTCGTAAGGCAAATGCGCAAAGCGACCGGGAAGCCCGGCGAAAGATCAGCGCAGCAACGCGGCAAGTCGTTCAGCTGCGCTCCTATCAACTTGGAAGCAGTGTGGTTCAGCTGCATCATGTGGATGAAATGATCAAAGGCACCCGGCTGCTTTCACCCAGCTTAGCTGGGGCATGGCCAGATGTCCCAAAGAAGGGCAAGGAGAAGACTACACTAGCCGTTGAAAATGGAACCGTTCTAGATGTAGCGGTGCAAAAGGCAAAAGCAGGAGAGCACGTAGTTGCGGTCAATGCTGCTTCAGCTTACCACGCCGGAGGTGGCTTCCTCACCGGTGGTCGGCATGCTTTGGAAGAAGCAATGTGTGTGCAAAGTTCACTTTATGATTCTTTGGAGCATGGAATCGGCTTAGCTGAAGCTGCAAAGATTCAGACACCTCCATGGGCAAAACCTCCTCAAAAGCGAGATGGCAGTCCATGGGTGTCTCATCTTCCTGATGATGGCGTCCTCTTGTCTCCCAAGGTAGAGGTGTTTCGTGATGGAACCAATGACGGCTACTCCTTCAGGGATGCAGTGACAGTTTTGACAGCTGTTGTCTCTGTAGCGATGCCAAACTGCAATGACAAGATGTCTGACTCGCCAGTTGACTCAAATCCTGAGTCGGAAGGCTACAAGAAGCAGCTGCTACAAAAGTGGCGTGCAGTACTGACAGCGGCCTCCGCATGTGAGGAGGCCACCACACTAGTTGTTCCAGACGCAGGCTGTGGCGTCTTCTACAACTCTCCTGAGGATGTTGGGACAAACCTTGGCAGGGCATTGGCAGAATTTCCCGGCCGCTTCAAGAATGTCTTTATTGCATTCCCAGGAGGTAAAGCAGGCATAGCCTTTGCTGAAGCAGCAACTGAAGCGTTTTCATCGTCAAGCTGTGGCGACCAAAGCTGATGCAGCTTTGTGGCCGGATCATGGTTCCCAGCTGCTGCGAGTACCAAGAGAGAACTTGATAGCGAGTTGCGGTCGCAGATGTGCCGCCAAGCTAGTGCGTACTTAAGTTTCACTCAGATTGCGACATTGCTGCAACACGCAAGATGCCGCATTGGATATTTGAAGCTACGAAGCGAGCCCGTTAAAACAACTCCACTGAATGGTTTGGGCACAATCATCGCCATTTCATATTTACATGACATGCTTGTTTTTCATACTCTTGGACATTATTATAATGCATAGAGGTGTCATGCGCTCGATAGGCAGAGTTCGCCTCAGGCAAATTTCTGTACTCGTCAATGCTCCTCACATGTATCAGGTTTAATTAGCTCATATCAGATTGAGAACCTGACTCAGAGGTCAGCAGCCATCAAGAAGATGCTCGAATTGCAGACATGTGCCCTGGGGCAGGGAGGGCCTTGCACTCTTGAAGACTGCTATTGTACATGCACATTTCCTTGCCCATGTCGACGTTGGGGTTGGTTTGAGCTCTTTATGGTCAAGGTGCTCGCTGCTGCTCCGGAGGGATAGTTCCGACCCCAGCTCTCAACATGATGTATTTAGCTCTTGTGGCCCTTGCGCATCCTTGCGCCTTATATGCAGGTTCGTGAGGTGATAGTGAAACCGTGGCACAAATTTGGCTTAGGTGTTCGCAGCTTGCAGTGCGAACCAATTCTTTTCTTTTTTACTTATAGATATTTTACGGTGGGAGCACAGCATGGCTTTGCAGTGGCCTGTGAGTGCTGTTGCGGGCCTGGGCGCGTTGGATACAGCGTACTTGACATACGCGAAGGTGTCACAAGTGCCCTTGGCATGCCCTTCCAGTGGTTCATGCACTGAGGTCTTGAATTCCAGTTTTGCATCCATTGGTCCTGTGCCTCTGTCGGTCTTGGGATTGCTCGCATACCTTAGTGTTGTGGCGCTGAATTTCAGTAGTCAAGGAAGCAAGGAACTGAAAGAACTGCTGTGGTGGCTATGCTTCGCGATGGCTTTAACATCGCTTGGTCTCACGGCGATTCTGATTTTTGTCCTAAAAGCGCCATGTCTCTACTGCGCAGCTTCAGCCTTCATTACCGCGATGCTGGTTGCACTTGTTGAAACCAAATGTGCTCGGGAAGAGGTGGCAGAACTTGAGGCCGTGGAGGCTGCGGCTGCGGTGTCTGCAGTGTCTGCAGTGTCTGCAGCGCCTGCAGTATCTGCAGAAGAAGTTGCAGTTGGTGTAGCTGTAGCTAAACATAATGAAGTACAAATAGCCTCTGACCATTCGGCTGGTTCAGCGAATTCAGTTGAACCACGACGAGCTGTGCTGGCACTTTCAGGTGTGTTGGCTTTGGGCTCATTGCGTGCTGGCACCCTCCCATCCAGGGAGTTCGCATCTGCCTGGGCGTACTTCACCTTGGTGGAACAGTACAAGCCAAATCATCCCCCGGTGCGAAGCTCCTCCTCCAAGGAAGAGATGGCTTTGGCCAGACATCTCAAGAAGATTGGAGCAGCGTGCTACACAGCTTGGTGGTGCCCTCACTGTCAGGAGCAGCGCGAGTCCTTTGGCAAAGAGGCTGTGGAGGTAGCGCCCTTTGTAGAATGCTCCTCCAAGAATCGACGACAGCTTCCTATCTGCCGAGATCAGGAAATAGAGAATTACCCCACATGGATCATCAATGGAGAGAAATATTTGGGAGGCCGTGACCTGTCAGAGTTGGTCGAGCTCAGCGGCTTCACAGAATACCCAGTGGAGCGCTTCAAGCCCCGAGATACATCTGTGATGGAGTACATTTGGGGACCACCGCCGCAAGATGAGAATGTCTAGAGGAAAAAAAAAATATAAAAGCTTGGAATCAAAGGGCCCTCAGCTTGGTGTCACCACTCTGGGTTTTGTTCTTGTGTTTGTGTACTGGCCGCCGACTTTACAACAAGGAGAGTAGAGAACATACACTTAAACTTAAACACTATACTGCTGCGTTGAGTGTCATTTGTGCTTCATATTTTGGTGACAACCCACTGTACGTGTTGATGGAACATTTTGTCCAAACAGTTCTCGCCGCCACGACTCGGCCACAAAATCGTTTGCAAAAAGACTGAGCCCATCTGCCAGTGCTATCTGAGGCTCTGCTGTCATGGCCATGAACCGGAACAGGCACACAGTGCTGCATCTTGCCGCAATGCGTGGCCATGCCGCTGCTTGTCATGGACTCAGTCTATCTTGCTATTCCTTCAGCCGTTGCACAAGCTGTTGAGTTTGTTAAGGTACTGAAATTCTGCGATGCTTTGCAGCTCGCAAGAATCTCTTGGAAGCAAAAGATGCGGGCGTTCTCAGCAGACAATGTGTAGAGTGTAGATAGACCCATTGGCCCATGCTGCCCATGCTATTCTTTGCTGCTGTTCACTTGGACCTCCACACCTGAGCAATTTTGCAATGATATCAGGTCTATGGCATGACCGCTGCTGATATGGCAGCATGTGCAGGGTGCCATCCTCGTGGCGCATTTGACTCTTTCAATCAGAGTTTTTCTGGTGACTGAGCCATTGTAGTGGGATAGGCCGGGATGGGGTTCCATTGCCTTGCGCTAAATCGTAACTTTGAGGCATGATCATCTTGCCAGCTATTTGGCGAATGAGCTGACAGCAATTCTAACTGTATGCCATCCTCAGCCTTTGGAAAATCTGGGGCTGGACTTGACACTGCCAGAAAAAGCTGCCCGGAAACATCCTGCTGTTCATATTTGATACGCTTGACAGAGGTGTGAAATCCATGTGCATGTGGCACTCAGAAGCTTCTGCTGTTGCTATTCAACCTCACCTTTTGCAGTTTCACGTCTCAGTTCGTAGTTTTGCCTTGCATGCCCCAGCTGGGTTGGTTCTTCCTTTCCAGGACTCTCTTCTGTGTGATGCTGTTTGCATACAAGATGTGATGCAGCCGCAATGCTTAGGGGCAAGTTTCTGATATTTTTAAAGCCCTTTCCGCACTCCGATTGCCAGGATACCCTTTTGGCACATCCAGATCAATGCGAGAATCTGAGACTTTGCATTGCCCTGCCGCCTTGAACAAGCATATTATATATATAATATATATATATACACACCCTATATGCATCTATAATGTTTATGGGAATCTTGGCGCATGACTTCGGAACAGACGCGCGACTTTGGCAGGGAATCGCTTCCTCGGGCTGCCCTGATCTTATTCCCTCTGACTGCTGCTTGTTCGATCGTGTTCGCACCGCGTGAACGATGCCCAGAGCTGTTGCGGAGGCCAAGTTTCGAGTGAAGATCAGCATCATCCGTGTGAAGCTGTGAACCTGTGAAGATTGCCCGCAAGATCCCGCAAGTTTGAGAAAGGGACGAATGGTGCGCCCACCAAGGTGCAAACAACCTTCGACCTGCAGACCTATCCCTGATTGGCCAAAGTAAGTCCGGGGTCTCTGAAAAGAATCCTTTCCGCAAAAAAAATAAACACCTCCCGAGAAGAAACGCATAATTCCCAATTCTTTGACCCTGTTGTGGTGCAGCAGTGCAGCAGTGCAGCAGTTTTAATAGACTTTCATGTTGATCTTGCTGGGTGTGCAACTGAGGTCAGATCCATATTGTATTTGCAAACTAGCCGGGTTGCGTGCTTAGATGTGCTTAGCCAGGAAGGGTCCAGATGAGTCCAATCTTCAGGATCCGAGGGATCCGTGTCCAACCTTTGGTTGACGAGCTCAGGCGGCCTGAGACAGATGTGAGGACGCAAACTGTCATGAAGACGCTCTGATCTCGGAGGGGCAGGGGGAGATGAGGATGGGTACAGTGGGATACAGTGGTTACAGTATTTGCATGTATTTGCTGAGAGTTTGTCTGTTTAGAGATGATTACCGTAGAAAATTGCCTTTCTCCTGAATTGGGGGACTTTATGCATGATATTTGCAACATTTCTCAGCTCTGAAAGGGTGAATGGCTCACAAATAATGGATGCAGATGAATCAGCACATGTTCAACTCTTGAAGCATTGCACACGACATCGCGTGTGAGAATCTTCGAAGTTTCTGCAAACGTTTTTGCCGAATTGGACTTACCATCCGTAGCGCCATGTCCACTACGATAGGTGTTGCCCGGGACGCGTTTGAAGCTTACCGCAGAGGAGAGCATCAGCAATGCCAGAAACAATTGGAGCAGGTCCAAAGTCAGAAGACTGGCGGTGGAGGTGATGTGAAAGTTGCCCACAACGTAGCAATGAATGCATACTATGCAAGTGGCTGTGGTGACCCGCAAGATCTTCTGAGCAAATTGACTGCTCATTATGATCGTGCCCGGGAGCAAGAAAAGAAAGACAAGGGCAGGCGCAAAAAGGAGGAAGACGAAGAGGATGCACTAAGGGAGGATGACGACCTGTATGTGCTGAGATACAATCAGGCACTCCTTTGCGTGCAACTCCGAAACTACCCTCAGGCACGTCACATCCTTGAGGAGCTTTTTGACAACATAGAGCCCATCGACGACTTTCTGGCCATCAAGATTTGCTTCCTTCTCCTTGAACTTTGCCTCTTGCAGCGTGAGCCAGAGCAAGGGGGGCAGGTCTTGACAGTCCTTGAGAAGCCCAATGCCTTCCACAGCTTGCTGAAGCAAGAACGCCCTGAATGTCCCAAAAGCTTGGAGGCTCCGCGCATGGAGGAAGAGGAGGAAGGAGATGAAGGCCATGCCGGCCATGCTGATGAAGAGCCCAAAGAGCCCAAAGAAGAGCCAGTAGCCGTGGCAGAAACCGTGGATGTCGGGAAGCCTGAGAAACAAGATGTGAAAGGGCCTTTGCCTAGCCTCGTCTTTGGTGCTTTCTTGACAAGACATGGACGAGCTCCGGACGTCATCTCCCCGGCTGAGTTCAAGTTCAACTGTTTGGTCTATCGTGTCCGCATGCACCTGGCAACCAGAAATCTGAGCTCAGCCAAGAAGGAGTGCAAGAGGGCCATGGATCTCTTGGAGCACGAGTTGAGTTCGGTACCGCTCCTTTGGCCTCATTCGTTGACTGATGCCTCTGAAGATATGCAGAAAGATGCTGTGAGGCAAATGCTGACCTCACATGAGAGGGCCAAGGTGACGATGCTGAAAGCTTACTTGGAATATGCCAAGGGCAATTTCCGCAAAGCCCTGAAGTTCATGTCTCTTTGTCGATTTCACTTTGCCGCTGCTGGGGATGCCCACAAAGGCGTCGATGATGACGTGGATGATCATATCCCTGCTGATTTTCATCCAGCACAGGATGACGCATGCTCTCCGTTGTTCTTCAACAACATGGGCTGTGTGCACTTCATGATGCACAAGCCAAATCTGGCTGCATATTACTTCAGCAAGGCGCTGTCAAAATCGATCGCCTTGCCACCGCATTCCGGCCAAGCAAAGGCTGGAGACAAATCGATGCTCCTCTCGGCCCGAACGGGGTTGGCCGAGCCGGGCCATGCAGCCTCCATGCACTGGCTGGACCGACGGGCTGAGATCACTTTCAATGTGGGGCTGCAGTTCTTGCTGACCGGCCGATCATCTCAGGCATCCAAGTGCTTTGAACAATGCGTTCCGGTCTTCCGCAATTGGCCCAGGTTGTGGATTCGGATCGCCGAATGCTGCATTGAACTCCATCGGCAGTCTCACAAGTCAGGTGACAAAGATGCACAAAATGGCACCTTTCAGTCATGGAATCGCGGCAAATCCACCAATGGCCTCATCCCCACCGGAGGTTCCCTCTGTGGGTCCTTGGGGCCAACCGCTGTTGGATCAGGGCTCTCCAAGTTGGCTTGCGGGGCTCAGGGCTTTGGCATCCATCGCCGGGTGCTGATGATGATGGACAAGAGCAACATGGTGGGAAAGATGTCAGGAGAAGATGTGGAGAGAACAGGTCCTGCGGGTGCTGCACCAGCACCGCAAGGTCGTGCAGATGAGGTGGTGGCTGACCCCTTGGTGGCTGCAGCCATGTGCTTGAAGAATGTATTGATCCTTGTTGAGCCCACGCTCCGTGCTGACACAGACGGAGCTTCTCGCCAATCCCTAAGTTCAAAGCCTGGCCCTGGAGACATGGCAGTGGGCTCAGCGATTCATGTGGGGGTGGGGTAGAGAGACTTTTCACACGTGTCCTGGTGAACCAAGAACAGGCTGGAGAGAGACAGTCTTCGATTGTTGCTTCTCCCGCCTTCCATGTTCGTGTTGGGAAATTGAGAAAAGGCCCCGGGCCCCGCCAATGGTCTAGCTATTGCTTTCACATGCTTTCACCACATTGCACTGGTTGCCTTTTCAGGCTGAGATGGAAGCGAACCTGCTTGAAGATGCAGCCCTGCTGAAACTGGCATGGGTTTGTTTGTGTGCCTTGGCTGCCTTGGCCACCAGAGGAATTGTGGAAGGTGTCTCGAGCCCATGTGCCAAATGCGTGGAGGCAGCAGGTTTGCGGAGGGAGACAAGGGTTAAAACATTTTGAAACATTTTGAAATTCTGAATTCTTATATATATATAGGATATATAGGTAAATTGGGTAGAGGATGGAAAGTGGCTCTCCCGGTCCGTCAGGGAGCTATGCAATGCAATGTAACAGACCCGGTTTTGTATGATATGGTGACAATGCTCAGGGTTCAGACTTGATTGTGTTGGAGCGTTTGCGCATACATTTATAAGTTTATAAGGTGAATTTATGGCATGTGTACTGTAATTTTGCTGCATTGCGGGTCTGCTACCTTTGCCTCAGATTACATTGTGATGGATGGGCCAAGGTTCTGCCAGGAACATTTGTAGGACGTGATTTAGCACATAGGGTGGATTTGGAAACGAAAGGCGGTGCGAAGGGGGAGAGGCCTGCAGGAAGCACCTGTGTGTGCGGGTTGAGGTGGATGCTTGCTTGCTGTGAGGGGCGTGAATCGAGTCAATTCGGGAGTGAGTGAAAGCTTGTGTAGTTGGCCTAGTAGTTGGCTGCGTGTTTGTTTGAGTGCATGAGTGATTAATGTGAGCCTGACTGGGTTGCAGACATAGGTGGTTGAGTGGTTCCGCGAGTGATTTAGTGAATGGGTTAAGAAGAGTGACTGGGTTGGAGAAACTGAGTCAACGAGTAGTTGGTTGAGTGAAGGGTCGGAAGCAATCAAACAAGCAGCGAGAAAAACAGGTAAGAAGGAGCACTTCGATGTTTTACACCATGTTACGTGCACATCTGAAACTGTGCTCGCACCGGAATGTCCTGCAAGATCCTGCAGGATATCATGAATGCTCCTACATCTTAGAGGTGCTAACCTCCTGCATGTTGCTTTGAGGTCAGCGTGATCATGTACCAGCTCTGCGTTACAGCAAGCGGCTTTTGGCAACTTGGCACGCCTATCATAAACGACATACGGATTCATTCACGTTTTTTCTTTTGCAGTGCATCTGGTTGGAATCAGGAGAAGAACAACTTGCTTCCAGAAAGCAATGGAGATCACACCTCGCGGATGCCATTAAACGAAGCTGCGCTCGAAGCCTGCCTGCACTCGTGTGAGATTTCTCAGCTGCGATTTTTTCATGCACTCTACTCTGAGTGCAGAATTTGATATGCGGTATAGACATGTATACATTAATATAGACACGCATTGTGAATCTCAGTGCTCTCGGCTTCTTTGTTAGTTCTCATGGCTAAGGAAGAGTTAAAGAAAAGTTGGACCTTCCAGGCACCGATGCTGTTTTGAGATGCTTCTATTGATGATATTGATGGCATTTCATCCTGGTGACCGTAAAAATCTGCCAGTCTCACAACCTGCCGCACTCCAAAGACAAGCAAGCATCACCGGTCAAATGGCCTTCTTCCATGGGAAGCATAGCTTCCGCGGTTTGCTATCTTTCGGAGGTCTGCTTCTTACCTTGGCATCCAAGTTATTGGAATGTTTGGAAGCTGCATGAACTGAAATGCCTTTTTTGAAAAACTTGTTTGACCTCAAGCTGACTCACCTCCCGAGGCCTTGTTGATGGGTGGCAGAGTGACTGAGGCAGATTGGCAGATCCCAAACTTTCAAATTCTCCTCATTTTCCTTGGCGTTGCCATACTTAACACCTGACTGCGTATCGGAAGGCCCGACAAGTGATGCAGACATTCGGCGAAAAGTCACTCGGGAAAGGTTTGCAGCTGCAGGCTCCACTGACTTGCAGCTGCCTGCAGCTGCCAGAATGTGGTGATGGAGAGTGGAGCAGAGTGGACCAGAGAGGAACGAGAGTTTTCCAGTTTCATTTCTGCTTGGCTGCAGGCCTCTTACGTCCAAGAGCAGGAGAAGACACTGCTTCACCATGCAACTGTGCCCATCCTGCACGAGAGAGTTGACAAGAAAGACGATGGTCTTTTCGAAGGCAACGGGCTCATATTTGCGCAAAGCAACTGGGTTTTATCATGTTTTCTCCATTGTTGCCCCTCAACTTTCATGATGCAATTTTGACAGGATGCCCTGCACAGGCATGCGGTAGCTTGGCCGCAACTTTGCATTGTCCACACCCTTTGGCCCCTTCCGCAGTCCCTGTGTCCGCTTCTGTGGCTGCTCTGTTCCTTTAGCATTCCCTGTGTTGTGTTTGAGGCTAGGCTGCTTCTGTCTCAGTGGGTTGGTCTTATGTCTGTCTTCCGAAGCGCAGCTGTGGCTGCTTTCTTTTGGTACTTTCTCCTCTATAATGGTTGGCAAACCGTGCAGGCACTTGCAGGCATTTCAAAGAATGGACCTGTCCGGCGTTCCATACATTTGTGAGGTGGCGGCCTACCACCAATCACATCCATGGGCGGGTTGACGCCACCAACCTACTTAATCTGGTCTGCTGCAGCCACACACCAGGCGAATTTGTTTGAGAACAGTGGAATGTGGCACAAGCTCAAGGACACGATTGTGTTTTTGAATCGCCGTGTCCTGCCAGGGACGGGATCGTGATGCCAAGGGAGAGAACGAGAGAGAGAAGGCGAAGACACAGGACCATATCTTGGGATTTGGGCTCGGGCTCATTCAGAGCAGTGCTCGTCTATATCACTCAACATGCAAACTTCACGCCACTTCCTCACCCACCCTTTTGCCTGCCCTGTGTGCTGCACACAAAACCCTAACACAAAGACGGGGCACGTGTGTTGGGACAGGTCGTTCGTAGGGCAATTATTCACAGAAGCATCTGGGAAAATGGACAGAAATAAAGGCCCAACCACGCTGATTCAGACACACACATACAGATATGTATACGTATAAATATATATATATATGTGTGTATATATATATATATAGACATAGATATATTTGTTCATCATGATTCGATGGATTTTCTCGGAATCAGTGTGACAGGATGGAGCCTTCACTGCCCTGGTGACCTATGAAAGCACTTCTTTCCCGGTCCTTGGGGACATGCAGTGCCTGGCTTTGATTGGCGAACACTTCCAAGATCTAGACGGCTAAAGTCCAAACAGTTGAAACGCTGTTCAATTTTTGTTTGCACTTTGTACTTCAGCAGACTTAGTGAAGAAACACACCTGCTCTTGTGGGTGTAGGTTTGGGAGCAGCTGAGCTTGTGTGGAGTGGAAGAATACTTCAACGGTACCAGTGCATAGAATCCCAGTCCTTGGACAGATTCTGTCAGGTGCATGATGCAGACAAATCTGGCTGCATCTTGGCAGGAATGATGAGGGATTTGGAAACTACAGGGCCGTGAGATGCTTACGAGGTACAGTATCAGCAGTGTTTGGACACATCTTGACCTTGAGAGGGTGCTTTGCGGGGCTGCAGGGATCCAGGATAAGTGACTTCAGTCATTGGCTATTAGATTGAATTTGTTTACTGTATGCGAGATTTACAGGAAGCAGAACAAACCTCGAATCAGAAACTTCCCTCGAATCAGCAACAAAGAATCAGAAACTAAAACCCGCGAATCAGAAACTAAAATACAGGAATCAGATACAAAACCCTGCGAATCAGAAACTGAGAATCAGAAACTAAAAATTGCGAATCAGACGCCAAGATCCGCAAATCAGAAACCAAACAAGCCCACGAATCAGAAACCAAAGAAAGCGAATCAGAAACCAAACCCGCCACCCCCTCTGAACACTATGTTGAATGAGACATTACCTTCAACTTATCTTCCTAAGAAATCAAATCGCCACCCCCTCTGGCCATTATGTTGAATGAGATATTACCTTCAACTTATCTTCATAAGAAATCAAATCCGGCACCCCCTCTGACCATTATTTTGAATGAGGTATTACCTTCAACTTATCTTCATAAGAAATCAATTCCTCCACCCCCTCTGGCCATTATTTTGAACCGAATATGATCTCTTTCCAATTGCAGGAGAAAAGTTGCCCATTCTGATTGATTCAGCTGGTTTAGTTTCCAATTCACGGGTTTTTGTTTCCGATTCACCTGCTTTAGTTTCCGATTCACCTGCTTTAGTTTACGATTCAGCTGTGGTTGCCGATTCCGGGGTTTTGGTTTACGGTTCAAGGTTCTTAGTTTTCGATTCACGGGTTTTGGGTTCCGATTCTTTTGGTTTCCGATTAACAGGTTTTAGTTTCCGATTAACGGGTTTTGGTTTCCGATTCATGGGGTTTTGTTTCTGATTAATGGGTTTTTGTTTCCGATTAATGGGTTTTTGTTTCCGATTAATAGCTTGACCACAGGAAGCATGGTCTTTGGTTTTGACATGTTTTCAGTATTTCTGTATCCAGTTCTGGGAGGGAGTCGTAGTTCAGCGACAACTTGTGAAGCTGTGCTTGGCTGAGGGTGCACTTGTGCATGATCAAGCCTTCGAGGACTGCTTGGACAAGACTTGTAGCAGTTTGTTGTCAAAGCATGGCCATGAAATTTCGTCAGTTGCAAAGAATATACAACCGCCAGGAAGGGCAGAGGGTGTGCGAAAAGGCGTTGCAAGTTCAGCCAAAGGCATTGCTGCCGCTGAAGACGTGCCCTGACTCAACGGATGTGCACACGGGATGGCGCCGGGAGATACATGCAAAATACCAAATCTTGTCACTGGCATGCTGAGGTTATCCTTTTTACTCCTGAGGAAAGGACAGTCAGGCCACCGGAACAAAGCCTATCAGTCTTTGTTAGGTTCGCTTTGATGTGCTGCACCTGCATCAGTGCATCAGACATGTCAGACATGATAGCAGGAGAAGCTATGAAGCGGCTGAAGGAAGGGCAGCCTTTGAGGAAATAGTCCCACTGGATCGATCTGTTCGTCGGGGCCTCTCCTTGTGCTTTGTTCAGCTGCTGTGCTGTGCCGCTTTTGGCGCTCCGTTTAAAGCCTCAGGCAACAGGAGGACAAATTCCACAAAGATGGCAGTGACAAGAGAACGCGGGAAAAATCGCAGACGCACTTTGCTGCCAAAGCTGGATAGTATGCTAGTGCACCTGCAATCTTCCACATAGTCTGAGCAGTTGCAGAGCAAGCCCAAAGAGGAAAGCGCCTTTTGCTGATCTTCCAGGTTGGACCCCACTTGGAAATTTGAGTGTGAGATGCCTTGCATGGCACCATTCTCAGCTGCGCCCGAGTCGAGAGTCTGGAAGATCCATGTTGATGTGTGGTCAGTGGTCATGTTTGCTCTACTGAGAAAGCGACGGACACACTGGAGTTCCAAGTCATGGACTACGATACCATTGGGTGCTTTCCTCAGCATTTAGGTGGCTAGCCAAAGATCAACCAGTCTCCTTGACCCTACCTTCTCCCTTGCGACGAGGTCTGACGATCTTCTGGGTGGAGACCTGAGAATGAGCAAGGTGACAGGTGATATGTTTTTGTTTTTTCGAATTCGGGGTTGGGAGCCGTGGGTATGCTATGATACGACAGACATGCTGCTGTGTAGTTCGGGGATTTGGGGGCCCTTCATGATGGAACCATGCATCGTTTCTTTTTGGCTGAGGCAACCTGGAGCTGACATTCGACCAGTGGGGCACTCAGCAAGGAAGAATAATGAGTCAGATGCTGCTGCGTGACACCTGTCCCAAGGATTTACCCTGGTGGGGTTGATGATACCCTTGTGTATGCCTGAGAGTGATTGACTTTGGGGTGGCTTCAATTCCATCACAGCATTCTAATCAAGGATATCAAGGAGAATTGAATTGGTGAGGAGCTGTCAGATCCTGCACGAAAAGATGGCAAGATTGCCACTTTGCGGCTCAAGGCGCGACTTTGTTTTGGGTGTTTTTCTTCCTAACCTTGCTTTTACTTTGCCATTTCCATGCATTTCCCGATTCCTTCCTGCCAGGTGATTCCTGAGTTGTCTCCTCGGACATCTAGTGTGCGCGTGGTCAGATTCAATTGCCTATTGTGGAAGTCTGACCAAGGCTCATAGAAACGCCAGTTCCAGATACCAGATGTTTCGTGACGGTGTACAAGGCTGAGGTGCCAGATGGTGCCAGCATGGTGCCACGGATAGCCGGATAGCTGATAGCTGCCGTCGGCCTCACGTTGCAGGGCTTGCGTTCGGCGGATTGGAGTTTGTTCGGCGGCAAGTCAGATCCGTATTGCATTGCCGGCTTCTTAGTGTAGCTTCAATTTCTACAGCACATCGTTGCTAGATGTTGCTAGTACTCACTGTAGAGTGCTTTTGGTCTGGCAGTCCATGGAGTTGTTTTCGTTTGCAGGTGAACATTCCCGGCAAGAAACATTCTGCATGGAGAACGAGGGTTATGTTCAAGGCCTTTTTTCAGAATCCGGTTCTGACATGTTTTGATCGCTGCCTTTTATTTTTGTGGATATGACTTCCAACATAACTGCCCCGTGTTTGCTAGCAACAGCACCAGGAATTGAATCCTACCTGGGATGAGGAGGAGTGAAAGTTCAAGCATGACCAAGTGTTCAAGCGGTTCAAATGTGTGGGAAATGCAGGGAGCTCGTGGTTTGTGGTTTGCGAGGGGTGAGGGCAATATGCGCGTGTCTGGCAGGAAGACGTGATTGGCTATGAGCCAGGGGACCCTCTGAAGTTCCAGGTGCTGGACTACGATGAGAAAGGCTGTGCTGGCCGGTCGAAGAGAGACAAAACAGCTGAAGAGTCGGGGGCTGATAGTGATAGATAGTCAATTGATAGTGCAATCTTAATGGGCCTGCAGGAGTTGCTAAGCCATCCAATCTCTGATCCAAGTTTACAGAAACGTTTGTGTTCTGCAGGGTTCTGCAGTGCTGTGCCAACGGCCGACCTTTGCCAGATGATGATGACAATCTTGGACAAGCTTTGTTGCAGAGCAGCGACTTCCATCCAGATGGTTTTGAAGGCAAGTCGTGGTTAGTCGTGGCAGCACACCAACGGCTTTGTTTGTTAATGTTCCTTTATTAAGCATTGGAAGGGAACCTCGCGCTGCAGGCGAGATCAGCTTAGGTGAGGGCACGCTGCCGGAGACTTTGCCGGACATTCAAGCAAATCTAAGTGCTGTAAGTTTCTGGCAACTTGCAGCAGCTTTTTGCTATGGCAGATGGATGCAGGCGATGCAGGCGATGCAGGCGATGCAGGTGGAGGTATTGTTGATCCATGTTGATCCATTGGCACCTGCACTTGGCCGAGGCATGTTCGCATAGACATTGCGGTGCCAGAAATTGACGAGGAGGTGATTGACCCTGGTGGGCATGTAGGCGAGGATAAACAGAACAACGCCCGATGCCAACCGCTGTACATGGGACTGGGTCAAAATCAAAAACCAAAAAGAACCCGGTAAACAGGTCACTTTCAGGATTACCATGTTTTGAACCATCGAGTTTTGGGGGGTACAATTTTTGACAATTTTGACCCATACCTGGTTTTTGTTCGCATTGCGGTTTCATGGTGATTTTTAGCCCTTGCGCTGAACAAAAAGCCTATCAGGACCTCGAGCGGCTTGGCAGCATGTAAACTTGACCATCAAAAGATGTTTGGCACGGGATGTGTTTGGGTGGAACTGTGTGGTGGATATGGCGGCGGACCAGTCTGCATAACAAAGTCAGAAAATATCGGACATATCGGATCTATTTGTCCATTGATCCATCTATGCATCTATCCATCGGTCCATCCATCCATCCATCCATTCATCGATCCATTCATCGATCTATCTATCCATCTATCCATCTATCCATCTATCTATCTACCTATCTATCTATCTCTCTATCTCTCTATCTCTGTGTGTGAGATACCTGTAGATGCCAGATGGATTTTGTTACTCCGTGCCAAAGTGAGTGGAAGATTGTGGAAAGCCCGAGCTTTGGCTCATTTTGGCTCAGGATCGTGAGCCTGCACCATTCCAGATGAGAAGAATCGACCTCAGCAGGGAAACTTTGGGAAACGCAGAGATTCCACTGGTATTTGCCTTTTGAGCCAAGATCTCAGGCATGGATAGCGGACGAACGTGTGCTCCCCAATTTTACAATTCAAGCGCAGGGTCAGATGTTTGATCATTTTGATCCAGGGGCTCAGCACTAAACGCATTTCACATCCAGGCACCGGCTGGTGGCCTACACAAGGATAGGTCGCTCCCTCGGCACCTAGGACCTTAGGAAAGAGAGGACTGATGTATTGGTCTCAGCTTTGATTTTGTTTTAGGTCGAAGCCGGCGAATGCTTGAAGACAAGGCAGGGGAAATGTTGAAGCGGTAGGGGGCAATTCAGCCAGGAACAAATGCATAGCAACAGACCGAAAGCACAGCCAGTGTTGGTATGAAGTATGAAGAGTGTTGGACATTGCTGCAGATCGACCTCGTGTTGGACTCTCCTGGGAACTGTGATGCATCAAACTTAATGCTTCAGGATGTGGCATGGATCATCATAGATTGTCATAGATTGATGATTGGCTATCCGCAGATGATTCGCTATCATTGTAGGAACATTCTTGAATTCACGGCTTTCACCTCCCTTGGATCCTCACAGATTTCATGGGTGTTTGCTTCAAGTGCCATTAGGTGTCGCGGCTTCATGCCATCGTCAAGTGCTGGAGAGGGCCTGATCCTAACACCTGGCTGGCAAGACTATATGATGAGAAGGCAGTGGGAGATAAAATGATGCCAGAAATTGTTTTATGGGAAGGAACTCTCCACCGGACTGGACTAGAAGTTGATTGGAATTAATGGGGTATGTAATTAGCAACGCATCCCAGCCGTCCCAGATTGTGTGAGAAATGGCTCGGATTTCATCAATCCCCAATTAGTGGTCTATCATCATTGCAATTCAAAACAACCAGTCTTACCTTTTGTCATTATTATGTCTTATACAGATTTATACAGCAACTTTTCTTACCATTCCAGTGACATAATGTCAATACCACATGACAAACACAACAAACACAACGCCATGACCGTCATGACCGGTGCAGGGAGCTGATGGCGGTGCTGGGATGGGCCCGGGTGGTGGCCACAGTGGCGGCGGAACCACTGTGGACGGCGAGGCGGTTGATCCGGTTCTAGGCGCGGCAGATCTGGGGTCTTCCCACATCCTGGTCAAAGAAAACAGAGAAAACACCGAGAAAAAACCAAACAAGTCATTTGCTTTTGGAATCATTTGGAATCTTTGGGATATATTGAGTGGCATATTGAGGATACAAATGCTACACCTATGATCACATATGGATGATAAAACTCAGAAAATCCTGGATGCAAATCTTCAGAACGCGTGAAATCCAGTGCACCAGTCGCCCACAAGGCACTGCTCTTCAAACCGGCAGCGTGCCCTGCGGTGGAAACTCCCCACTGTTTCCGGATGTTTCAGGGTCCTCAGTGCAATGCCCGAAGCCATCCGAAGCCTATCGATGACTATTGACATTATTTTATATTATTTGATGTTTGAATTTATTCAATATTGTACTCATATTGCACTTGCCAAAGGTACTGAGATTTGGGGTCCGTGAGATGTGGGTTTTCGAGCCACAACCTGAGTTTTGCACCACTACAAAACCGGCACTGGAAAGCATTACCTAAATTGCTGCAGGCGAGCTCCAATGCACCTTCGCAGCCAGGCCACTTTCGAAAGCCGCATCGAACTCACTTGTGGGAAGCGGGCACAATCGGGCAACCTCTTGGTGAGGAATTCTTGCAAATTGGGTCAATTTGGGTCACCTCTCAGTGGCTTTCTTGAGAGCTTGGTGGCCGCTTCGACCAGGATGCTGAAGTAGCATGCAACAGAGCTGCAGCAAACTCACAAGAGGAGACGGATGTCCGTGGTGTGCCTGGCAAAAGTTTGCAACGCATACATTTTGCCATTCTTGAATATTCTTGGTATTTCCTGAGTGGAGGATCCCAACCTCATACGATCGCTGAAGATTCCAAGCTCAGCTCCTACACTTTGCTGCCGTGTTGCCAACAGAGTTGGCTATGCCTTGCCGACAGATTCCCGCTTGCGTTGAGAGTGCCACGCAAGACTCAGGCAATGCTGTGGATTCTGCCCTTCAGAGATGCCCGGATTGGTTCTCAATTGTCAGAGTCCGACCCTTGGGCAACAGATTTTCTTGATATTTCTTGGATTTTCTTAGCATTTCTTGACATTCCATGTTTCAGTACTGTCAGTACTTGGTCAGTACATGTCAGTACTATCAGATTTGTCATCAGACTTGTCGTTACATGTGGCAATTCTGGTGTTGCCGTGTCAGGTGGTGCTGGAGTGCCGGTTGGAGCCGGACGAGCCAGCCTGTTCGCGGCCAAATCGACAGCCGCAACATCCACTTGATGCACTGCATGTGGGAAATGGGACTGGGATGTGCCCAGGCGTAGATTGTATTGAGACGCAAGACGAGTGTGGTCGGACTGCTCGGGACCTGAGTTTTGGAAGCTTTTGTTGGAGCACTTGAGCATGTGAACAATAGAGAGATAATTGTAGCATCTGTTCCAATTTTCCTCAGCTCAATCTGTGCATGGCTCGTCATTAGGTTGGAAGACATGAAGCCTACTCGCCACATCCTAAGCCTGTCAAGCGTGAAATTTTGATAGGGAAATTAGGGAAACCCTCAGCTGCTTGATGGCCTTGAGCTAAAGAACTCTCAACAACCAGCAGATCAGCAGATTTTTTTAGTCAGAAAGACTGCTGCGCAAGGCTGGTTGCGCAACAAAAGTACGACATACAGCGAATTCTTCGCGAGGTGCAGGGAAACCCGAAGATGGTTTAGATTCACGGTAGACAAGACAGGAAAAGGCTAAGTTCATATTGATATTCATCATTTTTATATCTATACTATAGACATTTTCAAATTGTGACTTTGCATCCATTTTTTGCAATTGGCGTTGTATTGTTCATGATTCTTCTTGGTTTCGGGTGGTCTCGGTTGATGCTCCTTTGTCCTTCGCTGTCCTGCAATCGTCGGCCTGTTGCTTCTCTGTATGGAGTTGGTGCGCAATTTGTTGCTCCCGGATCGGATTGTTTGGTCTGTTTGTTCCTTTTCTCTTTTTGCTCCTTTGCTTTCTCACTGTTATTTATTTATATACTTTATACTTCTCTCATTTTTGTATGTTTTTCTCTTTTTCTTGCACTCCCCTCTCACTCCTTCTTGCTTTTTTTTTGGGGGGGTTGTCTTCTCAAACCAACCAGTTCTGCCAGGTTCCTATTGGCGAATGATAGTCGTGTAGTAGAAAGTAGTGCTAGGTAGTGTAGAGTAGTCTGCAGAGCAAAGGGTTTGTTCTCTAGCGTCCTTGACGCTGGTACTCTACATCCTTCAAACTAAGGCGATGCGCTTCTGTTTTGATGGATTGCTGTGATTGATCCTGCTGTGACCGGAACAATATGTCCACATTCAAGAAAATCGCAGTGACTTCAGCTCTCGATTATGGTTGCAATGGTCGTGTACAAGGGATTTGTCATTACTCCAAGGAACTTTGAAAATCCAGCAGCCAGTAGGTCTGTAAAAAACCAATCCGGTGCCCGATGCGCCATCTGTCGGGCTGAGGGGTGAGATGTGCTGCAATACAATTACGCATGTACGTGGTGCCATTTGTTGCCAGATAAAAGTGGGTGGCACGGTGCGATTGCGTCTTTCGCACCGGTCCCCAGTCGGATTGTCCAACAATTGAGCCTGTGCTGCACGACACCTATTATATATGTCATGAGTCTCAGGAATGATCCCAAGCTGCTTGCTCCAATCCTGGAATACTTGGATCAGTTTGGACCTTAGCCAACCTCCACCTGCTGTTGAGTGCCTGAGTGCCTCCGTCAGCATTCTTGGAACGCCTGATTTCCCAGGCAGCGGGCAGAGATGCAAAAGGTGTACCACAGTCGGGCACAGGCCCGGCTGCAGCTGTGCAGCTGTGCAGCGGTCGTAGCAGAGTTTCTTTCAACGCTGATCAGTTGACACCAGATGTCAGGTGTTGAAGTGATTGTGGTCAGTGAGCAACTGCCTGCAAACGTGTCATTTCAACAGTCTGGAAGTAAAGCCTTGAAGGCAGTATGGGAAATTTGCAATACCACACGGATCACCCCTCAGATTTGTGTGTACCCGTATGTTTTCACTCAGTTTTCACCCACAGTTTCACGCATGTTGCCCAAAGTTCATTGCATCATGTGGCTATAAAAGCAGTGGTCCTGCGTCCAATCGGCATGTCGCCAAGTGTTATGACTATGAGATCTACGCATCTACGATGGCATGGCCCGTGGAACAACACAGGAAGATGTCTTCATGTATGCCGTCGCATTGGCTTGCAGGGAAGCCGTGGAAACGATGTTTAGTGTTTAATTAGGTGCCCCCGCGCAACTCACAATTTTACCGTGCGGCCAATTTTTAGAGAGGCCAGGTCCAAGTTGCATCATGTTGCATCAGTTGGTCTGTCTTCCGGTCTAGGTGCCGAAAGTATCCGAATGTGTGAATTTTCCATGAGCTGAGCATCAGCCTTTTGGTAAGGCATGCGGCATGGAGGTGCTCCCGGCCCACGCTCCGTGTCAGTCAGCTACTGAAAGAGTGACACGATGTGACACGATGTGACATAGTGCAACTTCTTTGTGCCATTGATTGTCTTCAGGAGTCTAACATAGTCTAACCAGATGGACAGCTGATGTACTTTGATTGAAGTTTTGTGGAGTTTGGAATTTGTGCTGACTAGCTACTTGTGCGCAGCAATTCTGGAGCTTTTAGGAGCAAGTCCGAAAACAGCACACAACAGCATATATAAGCCTCGCCTGTCACAAAGATTCCTATTCTTCTCTCATCTTTTTTCAAGTAGCCGGTGTGTCAGAGTTCTCAGCTACCCTCTAAGTCCTGGGAGTAAGCAATGGCAAATCAAATGTGCACTCTGCATTTGGCCCCGATGACTTCTACACTTTCTATGACGGATTTCTCCAACCCATGTGACACTGAGCCGTCGAATCCTTCTCGCTGGCAGGCGAGAATGCACGTTGCTGTGGACCTTGAAGTCGTTCAGACAAATCAGGGCACTTTGGGCACCTCAAACTTGTTGGTTTGGGACCAAACATCGCAAAAATCCGCAGCCCTTATCTCTTATATATATATATTTTGACCTATACCAGCCTATATCCATTTGAAGGATGTGCACTTCATCATGCGGAGCTTCCGAGCATAGCAGGGACTTCAGGGACAGCAGCGCTCATGGCTGGCAACTTTGGTGAGGAGCTACTTTCAGAACCCACGTATCTCAGAGAGGAACTGTGGCGAACTTTTGTTTCATATAGATTCTTGGCATTTCATGGCCAACTGCAGTTTTGTATGTTTTCGTTTTGTCTCCGGCTATTCAAAGCTTTTGGCATGAACGACTTTTTGAGATCCTCCCGCCAGGGTTTACCTTGACTCCCCAATGATTCAAGGTGATCTGAAGGATGGAGATGAGGGGGTTGAGGAGTTGTTTAGGAGCTGGATTGATCCAGAAAGCGTGAACGTCGCTTTGGGGGTGGATACCACCAGTGGATACTGGAAACTCGAAAGCACATCACCCGAACTGGTGAAGCTCTTCAAGGACACCGCAGCCTTCAGGGTGGTTGGACGTGTCCGAGGTCCACGCAGGGCCTTCGAAGGTCCCTGCGTGGCAGTCGTTGAGCTTGCCTTTCGAGGCACGGACCGAGTGGCCAACTGGGCGACCAACGCCAACACCTTCCTGGTCCCTACAGCCATTGGTGGATGCCATGGGAAGGTTCACCAAGGTTTTCAGACAGCCTATTTGTCGTTGCGAGATGCCATTCTCCACAATATTGATACTGAGCTGGGGAAAAAAGGGATCCAGAATGGCCAAAGTGTACTTGTAAGGATCACTGGGCACAGCTTGGGCGGTGCTTTGGCTACACTATGTGCGTATGATTTTGCATGTTCAAGGAAAACTTGGGAAGCCCGCTGTATAACTTGGGGATGCCCGCGCGTCGGAAATGGGGAATTTGCGAGAGCCTGCCTTGAAGTGGTGCCAAAATGTGGCCGTTATATCAACAAGATGGATCTTCCGTCGTGCCTTCCTGTAAATCCGAAAGATCCACACGACTACAGCAATCCCGTACGCTCCATGCTGAGTGGTGCCTCCTCACCTGTGTTCAAAGCGCTGAAGGTAAGCGACTGCGAACATGTTTGTCCATGTGTTGTGCTGGATCCGGATACAAGCAGTACTTTGCACGTAATGATTGCCGGCATGGAAATGGCTGTCCTTGCAAAAGATGGCTTTATCGAAGGCATGGCCAATCACATTTTTGGACCACATTACATTTCTGAATATGCTGAGACCCTGCGCTTGGCGCTGGGGTCAGCAAAGCACCGTTTCGAGGGCACTTGGTCAAAGCTTCCCTCTGTGGGGACTTGGTTGCTACTGCCAGCAGAGATGCCCGTGTACGAGGCTGAAACTTCTCCAAAGCGAGATGCATCCACAACACAGACAGGGTTTTTTAGCAGTGTTAGCTCTGAATCACAGGAATTCTTGAAGTACGGATGGTCACTGTTGACAGCTTTTAGGGGTCGTGGCCCTCGGGTTCTCATCGATTTGCATGATGATGTTGGAAGATACAGCAAACAGCAACTGGCGGCTATGGGAGTTCAGCCCGACAGGTTTGAGACACTTGCCAGAATTAGCATGACTCGTAGTGCCACAGGTAATCATGCAAGTCCATCAAAGATAAACTTCCGAAGTTTAGACAAACGAAACTGTAAATAGAGACAGTGAGATCCGGAACTCTTCAACTATATACTTTGCAAGATATCTAAGTTCCCTAGCGAGACATTCGGTTCGATAGCATTCAATAGCTAGGTAGTCAGCTCCAAAGAGGGTTTGCAAAAATAGCAACTCAACTGACTCAACTTGCGAATGGATCGAATGGTTTGGCCATGTTTGGCCGGAACAAATGGAACAGGCACTCAGGTGAGCTGATGAATCAACCAGCTGGTAACCAGCTGGCCGTAGTCGGCTGAGTCAGGGCACTTGTGAAAGATGTGAGTCACGGGTCGGCCCTGCGGCCCTTGACAATATCAGTGGGCTGTGGCGATGTCCCAGACACAGTGACTTGAGCGAAGGATTCAGGTAGAAGATGGTAGAAGTATAGGGAGAAGATGGGAGAAGTCTTAACAAAGCAGAACCAAGCCAATGAGCAACAACAAATGGAAACAGAACGAAGCCAAAGGAACATCACAAGAGACCACTGTGAAGCACACCCCAACGCTGGGGCAAACATACCAAAGATCCCAGCTCAGACCATTCTTTCTTGTTACATGTTTTATTGTTCTCTAATGTTATCTATGACTTGGTGGAACTTCATGATCGAGCTGTCAAGGTGTTTGTGTGAATAATTACGTTGCTTGTATTCATATGCTGACAAGTCAAACTTGACCCAATGCTCTCTGAAACACTTGCAACTGGAACAGCTTAGGAAGGTGCCATTGGAAACGGTCTTGAAGTCGAGCCCACAGTTGCTTCACACTGAAGAAGGCTGTGCGTTGCTCAGGCGCTTCTCAAGACATGACAGAAGTTTGGAAAGGTCAAAGTCGGTTCCAAGAATGGGGAACACCCCAAAATGAAGATTGAATAGGGGAATGATGATCAACCATATCAAGCATGATTTTGGGCTACCCTATTTTCCAGACCAACTCAAATTTTATGGATAACTTTTGAGGCTTCCAAAGTTGCAGCTAACTCCAGAAGCCACGTTTCCGGCTGGCTAGGCGTGCTCAAGAGCAACTATTGACCCTGCTTCCGATGCTTACTGTGGCAGCAGATGAGGACAGCATGCTTGCCATGATCCGGGGGGGGAACAGAGGCCGCAGAACTAGCCTTCAGCGGTGAAAAGCGACAGTGCGCAGGAGTCACAACCCACGCCATCCAAGCAGGTTCTGATCTCAGCACCCAGCTGCCAGCTGTGTTCAATCCAGTGGTTGACTTCCTCCTGCAGATCTTGGCACAGATGCAGAAGAACGGTGCAGCTGCAAAGCTGCTGTCATGGAGCCGCAAGAATCTGAAAGCAGCCGAAAGCGACCCAGAAACTTGGACGGAAGGGATATGACAGATAAGGCCTTAGATATGTATAGATAGATATGTGCATATCATATAATGACATGAATAAACTGTATATAAATGTGTATATATATATACATATACCACGAAAGCTAGCTTGCTAGCAGGAGTTGGATTTGCTTTAGCAATAAATTGGGGGCAGACTGGATGCAGCTCCCATGATCTTTCATGTCGAACTGGTTTTGGGCCCCCTTGTTGGGCATGATTATATAATCATGTCGAACTATGACCCCCCCCTTGAGCTCAAACCCGCTGCGATCCCGCTGGGTTTCATCTGTGACCACATGATCGAATGCTCACGCGCACGCATATACAAGATGATATTCACCGTGAGTGTTGTGAATGTATGTAATGCAACCCAATCCAATCTAATGCAGTCCAACCGATTCTAATGTAATCTAATGAAATGCAGGTCTAACCTAATCTAATGTAATCGAATGAAATGCAATCTAGTCTAATCTAATGTAATTTAATGTAACGGATCTAATCTAATGCAATCTAATCTAACCTAATGTAAGGTAACCTAATGTAATGTAATCTACTCCAATCTAAATGTAATGTCACATATTGCAATGCAATGCAATGTAATGTAATGTAATGTACTGTGCTGTATTGTACTGTGCTGTAATGTACTGTGCTGTAATGTAAGGTGATGTGATGTGATGTGATGTGATGCAATGCAATGCAATGCAATGCAATGCAATGCAATGCAATGTAATGTAATGTAATGTAATGTAATGAGAGAACAACCACTTGGAGTTTTGCATTCCATTTCGCCAAGAGGTTTGCATGAAAACATGACCCGGTCTTGGAGAGGAATGGAAGATGCGCATTTTAAGATTCCCAAACATTTCCGGCCCGATGGATGTATGCACCTAAGTTACCAGATTCTAAGATTGTTTTTTTTTTAAATGTTTTTTCCTAACAGCATCTCCGATGCTTGGGTTGTCGTTTAGTTTACTTTGCCGCGGGTGGACGGACGGGAAACTGGGGAGAACTCCGTTGGGAGGGAGCGAGACGGAAGCAACGACAGGGTGGACGGATGGGAAATCGTGGGAAATAGCTTTGGGAGAGGAAGCGACATACTGAGAAGCAGAGCTATTATTGGTACGGGTTTTTCAGGACAAATTTCATCAATACGATTGTTCCGAAAAAATTGTGCACCCAAGACCTGCCAAAGTTTCCAAGCCCTGGGCCATGGGACATGCATAGCTTCGTTGGCAGGGAGCGAGACTAAAGGAGCAGAGCTGTTCGCATGGATTTTTCAGGACCCGAAAAACTGTGCCAAAGACTTTTCAAACGGTGTCTAAACGCTGGGCAAAGGGACATGCCGGACATGCATGGGAAAAAGTTCTTTGCTGGAGGGGTTTTCATTTAGCACGGCGTTCTGTCCGTCGATGCTTGGTTTTCGCTCCCTTTGCAGCGAAGCAAACTAAACGAGAACCCAAGCATAGGATTTGCATCGGCGTGAACGGACAGGTGGGGAAATAGCTTGGGAAGAGCTCTGCTGGCAGGAAGTGGCACTGAAAATGCGGCGCTGTTGGCACGGGTTTTACACAGAGCAGCTTTTACGCTGAGGAGCTTTACACAGAGGAGCTTTGCACGGAGGATCTTTTACACAGAGAAGCTTGTACACAGTGAGGACTTTACACACAGAGTCGCTTACAGAGAAAAAGTTTTACACAGGAAAGGTTTTACGCACAGAAACACAAAGAAGTTTTTACACGAAAAAACCTTTACACAGAAACTTTTACAAAGAAACTTTTACACAGAACTTGACACAGAGAAGCTTGCACAGAGAAGTCTTTTACACACAGCAGCTTTACACACAGAAGCTTTTACACAAAAAACCTTTGCACAGAGAAGCTTTTACACACAGAAGCTTTTACATACAGAAGCTTTTACATACAGAAGCTTTGACGCAAAGAAACTTTTACACACAGAAATTTTTACACACAGAAGTTTTTCACAAAAAACCTCTACACAGAGGAACTTTTACACAAAGAAACTTTTACGCACAGACGCGTTTACACGCAATAGCTTTTATGCATAGAAGCATTTGTACAGAGAAGTCTTTACCCATCTTTCATCATGTCTCATTTTTCATTATCATTCACCATCTGTCATCTTCATATCTTCGTTTTCATGCTCTTTTGGTCAACTCCCTCCGTCATTTATTTTTTTTATTTCGCACGGTGTTTTGTCCGTCCACGCTTCATCCTCGCTTCCCCAACTAAACGAGAACCCAGGAATAAATAGCGACTAGAAAGATGGGATAGAGTTAATTACATTAGCAGAAATAGCGACTAGAAGAATGTAGACGTAGCTGACGAAGCATGCCGTGGTGAATTGTGGCCTCTGATACCATCAGTGCGCACGATGTTTCAATAAAGATCTTACGTCGATTTAGTTCAGCGCACAGCTGCCCATACCACAATTTTTTTAAAAAAAGGCGTGCTGTGTGCCATCTTGCTTTTGGGTTCTCTGGCCCACCTTGTATATCTATATCTATATCTATATCTATATATATATATATTTATTTATCCAAGTGACACCTATCCACCAACGAGCAGCTAGCAGGGGCCACCAGTGGCGTGCTGGGAGACCATGGTCATCCCTGAGAGTCAAATTTGTCCTTTATTTAAATTGCTTTCCCAAGTGAGAGACAAGTGGTCACGAACCTTGCTGTGCGTCATGGGACCGATGTCCTGCTGGATACATTCTCCTTTTATTGATTGCTCCTTTGTTTCGGTAGTTGCGGGGTCCGCCTTCACAATTCGATCGAGTCCCGTGTTGTAGGAGCAAGTTAGCCGCACATCTTGCAGCCCCCCGTTTCTCCTTTTATGGATTTTTTCCTTTCTGCAAGCGTTTCTCCGACTGGCTGACGGGATGCTGCTGCGGAAGTGTAGTTCGTCTAGAGCTGCATATCGCTGGAGAAAATGTGTTTGTGTGCATTGTACATGCACGTACCTGATAGATACGCATTATATCACTATATGGCTACATGTGACAAATACGTGTAGATGTACATGCACACATATATACATATGTATTATTATGTATGTATGTAATGTATGTAATGTATGTAATGTAATGTAGTGTAATGTAATGTAATGTAATGAAATGAAATGTATGTATGCATGCATGCATGCATGGATGTATGTAATGTAATGTAATGTAATGTAACGGAATGTAATGTAATGTAATGGTATGTAATGTAATGTAATGGATGTATTTATGTATGCATGTAATGTCATGTGATGTACTGCAATTCAATGTACTGTAATGTACTGTAATGTAATGTAATGTAATGTAATGTATGTATGGTATGTATGGTATGTATGTATGTAATGTAATGTAATGTAATGTAATGTAACGTAATGTAATGTAATGTAATGTAATGTAATGTATTGTATGTATGTATGTATGTGTATGTGTGTGTATGTGTGTATGTGTGTATATGTATGTGCATGTGTGTACGTATGTATGTATGTATGTATGCATGCAATGTAATGTAATGTACTGCAATTCAATGTAATGTAATGTAATGTAATGTAATGGTATGTATGGTATGTATGGTATGTATGTATGTAACGTAATGTAATGTAATGTAATGTAATGTAATGTATGTATGTATGCGTGTATGTATGTCTGTATGTATGTATGTATGTTATGTAATGTAATGTAATGTAATGTCATGTCATGTCATGTAATGTAATGTAATGTATGTATGTATGCATACATACATACGTACATACATGCAGACAGACAGGCAGGCAGGCAGGCAGACAGACGTACATACACATACAACATGTGTCGGCGTGCCTTTTGCAGGTGAAACAACTTGGATCCTGCACCCCCATGAAAGCACCCTGTGTCTGTGGCAAAGGAGATGCTGCGCAATGTCTTAGCCTCCCTGAAGATGCCGAAACTCACAGAGATTTTGCTCACCAACACTGGTGGTTTGCGTTGCTTCGCTTCACTTTGTCATATGCACTAATGATATAGATCCATTAAGTTAATTCCAGCATGATGTGGCATCAAGATTCCTCACGAGCAGCGGGCATCAGTTCGGCAGGGGTTCCTGTTCAGCTGAGGCAAAGCGAAGGAGCAATGTTTGCAGATTTTGTACAGCGAGGTCCGGAAGTTGGGTGGTACTTTGTGACGATTTGTGAGGCCTTTTGCAACTCACCCTCATTCAGAAGAGTCTGATAGGGTCCAAGAACTGCGAACATGACCAGAAAAGCACCACCCTGCGAAATTGAACCGTTAGGCGACTCGGGAGCATTTGCGTGCTGCTGGGATCACACTGGATGAACGTGGAGGAGTCAAGTTGCAGCAGGTGCTGCAGAGGGGGCAAGAGCTCGCGAAGACGGAGGAGCTACTGAAGCCAAAACATGTTGTAATTTCCTGGTACTATGCAGGGGCCCCCTCGCCAATCATGCACTCTAATTAATCCCCATAATAACTTATCATATGGTTGACCAGTCAGTAGCATTATCTTCAGAACCTATTGGCCCAGACACATAATAATTGATAATCCATAATAGTAATTTAATCAATATCATTTAATAGTTGGTAATCCCCATTAAACCATATATCTTTTTAAACAATAACAGTAATAACTGATAACAGAAGAAATTGATATTGAAATGGTTTGTCAGGAAACCATTTTGAACTAAGTTGCTCTTCACCCATGTCCCACTGTAGAAACCTTTTGCATTTTTGGGAGGCTGGCCAAAACCTCGAGGAAACCATTAAGAAAAAAACAAAAGGGCAGACACCATGGACCTCTCCTCCAGTCTCAAATTTGTGCATGGTGTCTGCCATTTTGTTTTTTTTGTTTTTCGATGGTTTTTGCATTTTTGGGAGACTGGCCAAAACCTCGAGAAAACAAAAAAAACAAAATGGCAGACACCATGGGGACCTCTCCTCCAGTCTCAAAGCTGTGCATGGTGTCTGCCATTTTGTTTTTTTGTTTTTTCGATGGTGTTTTGGTGTTGGGGCATAGTCATATGAGGAGGTGTAGAAAAGCACGCGTTTCTACAATCTGCGCGCCTCCACCCCCCCTCATTCCCCCCTTCTGAAAACAAAACATGGAACCTACACATTGACGACTGTCAGTAGTAATCCGTTCAATTTTGCGCATTCAAGTTTGACCCATAATGATCCATGTTTTGTGTCTTCGGTGCTGGAAGCAGGATGGCCGTGAGGTTCTCCGCACTGCTCAGGCACAGGCACTGAGCCTGTTGGCCGCGATCTTAGGCATTCACAGAGAATCAACTTTACATCTTCGCTCATCAGGGATAGCGCGGTGCGGTTCATATGCTGTTCATGTAGAATTCTCTTATTTCCGCTGTAGTATTCATACATCTTTATTCAGTCGGCCACACAGTATCCCAAGGCGGCACTCGACGCGCAAGACAGCGGCACTGGGCTCAATGGGCAGGCCAAAAGCTTCCTGCAGGAGCTGGAGCAATCTGAGCAAGGCAATGCCTTGATAGCTTGGGGTCGCAAGACCTTGCAAGAAGCACACGAGAACCCCGAGTCTCTCCAAAGTTTCTTGCAAAAAAGTTGTATGCTGCTTTATTGTCCTAAGTAGATAAGCACTGTCAACCTATGCCAAGCATTGCAAATCTAGTCGTAACCAAAGCCAAATTTCAGATTAAAGGATACTAAAGGCTTTATAAAGGAGCCTATTGTTTCGCCACAGCAGTCACCTCTGCTTGAGGCCTGATTAGCTCGCTAGATTTCACCAACACCAGCGAGTGGATGCTGCAGTGCCGGGAGCTGCTTACAACAGGGGCAGGAGGCCTAGGGTTGGTCTTTGAAGATGGCGTCTTGAAACTGGATGGCTTGATCGCAAAGGGGCACGAGTACATCGAATCTGACAAGGGCACGGAGTTTCTCAGAAATGCGCAGAGGAAAGCTCTGCATCTAACAAAAGCGGCTGTTTTTGAGCAGGCGAGTGGGTACATAGAGCAACTGGAAAAGTCGGAGACGAGCAAGAACAGCAGAGCCGTGTCTGTAATTTAAGCGGCAAGACCTGTGGAAGTCTATAGCCCTAAGACGTGACGGCTGGGGCTGTGGGGGGCGCATGGCGAGATTGCTACCAGGGTCCAATTGAAAGAAGGGAGACTCTGTAAGAGACTCTGAGAGACTCTGTGAGAGAGTGTGAGAGAGTGTGAGAGACTGTGAGAGACTGTGAGAGACCGTGAGAGAGTGTGAGAGTGTGAGAGAGTGTTAGAGGGTGTAAGAGAGCGTGAGAGAGTGTGAGAGAGTGTGAGCCAGTGTGAGAGAGCGTGAGAGAGTGTGAGTGAGTGTGAGAGTGTGAGAGATGGAATGCATTTTTTGCATTATGTGGATTTCAACGTGCATTGTCGTCAGGAATGCTTTTGGAGCAAGGGCGCTCCTTGCTGGCATCTGCAGAAGAGGATCCTGATGCACTCAAGAAATGGCTAGCATCGATCGAGGCATGCAGGGCAGGGAAGCAGCTGGGTAGGAAAGATGTGCTGCATGGTTCCAATCGTAAAGTATGCAAAAACAATTTCGAAAAGTCGAAAAACGAAAAGTCGAAAAGTGATAAGGTTTCATTTTGAGTTTCGAAAAGTCGACAAGTCAAAACGTCGAAGAAAAGTCGAAAAATATACTTTTTGACTTTTTGATTTTTTGGTTGGACGTGTTTATTTTGAAGAAAGTGTTCTTTAATTGCGAAGGCATACAGATCTAAGAAAGAAAAGCGAAACGGAGAAAAGTCAAAAAGTCGAAAGAATCGAAAAAAATCGAAAAGTCGAAAAGTCGAAAAAGTCGGAAAAAACGAAAAGTCGAAAAGTATATACGTTTTGACTTTTGTTTTTTTAGTTGGATGTGTCTATTTTGAAGAAAGCGTTCTTTCATTGCGAATGCATACAGATCTAAGAAAGAAAAACGAAAAGGAGAAAAGTCAAAAAGTTGAGAGGGAAGAAGACAAGTCGAAAAGTCGAAACATCGAAATGGCGAAAAGTCAAAAAGTCGAAAAAATCGAAAAAAACCGAAAAGTCGAACAGTATACTTTTTGATTTTTCACTTTTTGACTTTTGAAAATTTGTCGGATGCCTTTCCAGCTGAACATGCGCAGCTCTTTTTTCCAGCTTAGGGAAGCAGGATACAGGAAAAGATGAGAAAAACTGCTCCAATCGCAATCTAAGGCGTCACAAGCGAATGAATGGCAGGAATGGGGAGCCAAAGTAGCCGCTCGGAACCAGATCATAGGCAAAGACAGCAGTTGCCCCGGCTTGATTTGTTTTTGCGCCAAATGTCGCAAGCTCAATGCAATGATTGAGGTTGCCAACAATGAAGGGAAGCGCGCCACGACCGCATGGCAATGCAACCGAAATGGAAGAAAGCTTTGAGCATCTAATTAATTTTCAAAGTTCTTTATCGCTGCCCTGCGTGAATCTGCAATCTGCTATTTGAGGCGATGAGTTTATGAGAACCGTGTCTGACTCTTGCCTCGATTTAGATTTGTTTACAGCAGAACTGAGGGCAGCGTGAAGTCAAGAGAGTTCAAGGTCAGAGCCATATGGAGGTTCTGAGCTTAGGAGCAATGTTCGGCCTTCCTCACTGAACAGTTGCGAATCATCAAGGTACCAAAGCCACTCGGCGAGAGCAAGGGTATACATTCCAGGATATTTGAGGATATTTCGTCGAGTAATGTCAAGCATCAAAAACACACTTTTAACTTTTACCATTCTTGACCCTTGTAGCGAGGATTGAAAGTCCAGCAGACGGGAGACTTGGCCTTGAATGAGATTAAGTATCTGTCTGAGTTACTGCCAGCTTGAGCTTGGCCAAAGCGAACAGCATGTCCAAATTAAATTGGCAGCTTTCCATCATTGACAAACCTGAGCTTGCAAACCAAGGAGCTCCTACGAATACTGCATTGACAACATTGACCTTTCATCCTGTTCTGTGAGTAAGGAGGGTTGCTTGCACTGAGCCACCATCGCTGCTTTGCCAAGTTTTCTTTGAAGCGATTTTTTGCTTCCCTTGATTGATGGCTGCCATGTTGAAGGATGGCTTCTTCATTTACCTCAAGCCACCAGGTGGGGTGCTTCATACATCTTGTATCAAGGATTCCCTCAGAGGGTTTTATTGCTGGGACACCATTGGCTTTCCGACGTGGGTCTTCGGATGGCCCGTCTTTCAGGCTCGAGTGAGGCAGCGGAAACTCCAGAGCCAAGTCCGTCAGCGCAGAGCCCGTCACAAAGTCAGCAGTCCTCTCCGGCCTCCTCCCCGCCCTCACCGTCGTCGGCGTCCTCTCCCACCAAGATTGAAGGCACGTCGCTTAGGACATATTGGACGCACTTGGACATACTTTTCAGATCTTGACAGCTAAAATCTCAGTGAATCCATCTCACCATTTGATCCACTCACTACATAGTCTCAATCACTCACGATGGCAACCTCGGATTGATAAACCTTTGCGCTGATTGTTTGGAGTATACCATTCTAGTAGCAGATTATCATGCCACTATTTGGGGGGACCTGGCCTAACTCTATAATCAAGTGGAGTTTATTGATTCGGGGGTTGACATTGCTGATGCTTGTATTTGATAGCATGGAATCAAGTGACACAAAAACACATGCCAGGCCGGTCTACTTGAGCCTACCATTCTGCGCCATGTGCTCTAGATTTTCCAAGTCTAATTAAATTGTTTTCCATTTTTTACTTCAATCCATCCGTGGAAGTCCAACCCAAAGTGCTGTCGCTTTGATGTTTGGAGAGTCCTCTATACAGATGAAGCAGCGCCATAGGGATAGGTGGTTTTAGCTTGGTGCGGCTGTGCTGGGATCCCGTCCGATTTCCAGGCAGGCAGCAAGCAAGCAAAAGCACTGGCGAGATCCTTCGGGTGACTGCGAAGGACATAAAGGCGCTAATTGATGTCATTTTCAGAGGATGGGATCGGATGGATGGTATCAGATATTATCAGATTCTCACCTTGACATGTGTTCCTCACCAAAACAATGCCGCAGCCAAGTTTCAGGTGCACATTCCAGCCCCACAGCTGCAATTTAGACTGCTCACAGACTTGTGGGTAGGTGCGCTTTGCTGATGCAAGTGTGACACTTTACAGGCATTTGCTCGGTTCGTCTTCATTTTGCATGGTTTTGGCAGATTTGCGCCAAGGAACTCAAGTGGAAGCCAGCGCCTAAGCAAACCTTACCCAGGGGTCGCAGCTGCAAGCTGTGGCACTACAGTCACTACAGTTGGAGTTCTTGGACCTAGGTACGCACAAAAGACATTTCCCTACTTCAATGGACACGGCACCGCGGAGACTGTTGCACATGGGGCTCAAATCATGATGGCGTCCCTTGGAAGTTGTCAGTTTTTTGGAAGGGATGCCTCTGTATCATCTGCAGCCATCACTGCTTGGATTTGAATACTTTGAATGTTTTGGGGTCATCAGCCTCGCGGTCGTTTCCGCATTTGTCACTGCCCCGCTGCTATCCAAGGTTTGAGCTTCACTCGGCGAAGGCCCTTTTGAATCTGACATCGAAGCTTTAACATGGTGTTTTATCATGTTTTATCATGAGATATATGTATATATATTTATATTTTTTTTTATATATATATATATAAATATAAACATAGTTTTATAAACATAGATAAACACAGATAAGCATGACAAAAGCTTTATAGCAACATTACCAATAAACGACGTAATAAACATCATATATTATGATGTTTATTACGTCGTTTATTGGTAATGTTGCTATAAAGCTTATGATGTTTATTACGTCGTTTATTGGTAATGTTGCTATAAAGCTTTTGTCATGCTTATCTGTGTTTATCTATGTTTATAAAACTATGTTTATATATCTATGTTTATATATCTATGTTTATCTATGTTTATCTATGTTTATCTATGTTTATCTATAGTTTCAACCAGGTGAATGGAGATTTGGTTCCACGACTTGCACTCGCGCGCAGCCAAGTGGCCGGCCTCTCAGGACTTTGTCGAAGCCGTTGCCCATCGCAGCCCCAAATGTTGAAGCTACGGCAGTTCCGAAGGAATTTGACCCAAATTTCAACATTTTTGTGGTGAAATGTGAGCTATGGCCACTATTATAGCTGCGCCACCTTACACAAAGAATTATATACATGGCATATACCTGTGTTCCAATTGTGGAGAACAGACCATCCGTGAGTAATTGCCTTCATTGCCCTCCTTCACTGCACAAATATTCGCGAAGTCCAGGGCCAAATGGACAAAGGGTCTCTCCGCAACAGCTGTATGAATTTGCTGCGCACAATAAATGCGTATCTGTATATATATATGCAAAGATATGTGTGTACACACATACCACTCAATCACACATTACATACATCCATACATGCATGCATACATACATCCATACATCCATACATCCACACATCATCCATCCATCCATCCATCCATACATACATACAGACATACAGACATACAGACATACAGACATACAGACATACAGACATACAGACATACAGACATACAGACATACAGACATACATACATACATACAGACATACACACATATACACACATGCACACATGCACACATACACACATGCACACATGCACACATGCACACATGCACACATGCACACATGCACACATGCACACATGCACACATGCACACATAC
>Ga0126342_10001129_pt1 | contig 35674 bp, 38 predicted proteins | sample Cyp1metagenome_FD_92528 | JGI IMG/M metagenome (GOLD analysis project Ga0126342, IMG submission 92528) | Coral microbial communities from Lord Howe Island, Old Settlement Bay, Australia - Cyphastrea 1 metagenome | ecosystem: Host-associated > Invertebrates > Cnidaria > Coral ...
TACACGAAGTAACAAGTTGAAATCGGCAGCAGTTCTTTAGGAAAAACCCTTCGCAGGAGCTTTCGGGAACTCACTTGCTCCCCAAAAAATCGTCTATTCCAACAAATACGTTCCAAAAAACCTCAGGAATATATTTCTGAAGCAGGTCCTCATTCAGTAACTTTCACGCCCACACTGCGATGAAATGGAGGGCCGAGTGGTCCGGCGGAGCCGACGAGGGGCGTCAGCCCAAAAATATACCATATTATGGTTTACCGGTTTACCACATAATATGATATGGATAAACTATATGGTTTACAAGGCGAATTCTCTCCACAACTCTTCTTTCTTCATCCTTATCTCCGTCGCTACTGATCCCAGACCCAGCTGCGTCCAAGCTGCAAGAGCGAAAGCTGGAGATCGTCCACATCCATGGCCTATCGGCGTTTAGGTCTGCATGGATCTTCACAGCCCAGAGCTGCTGACTGTTCCTGTGAGAATGTGAAGATCCCTGACCTATCCTTGGACCAAGTGGTGAACTGAAAACAAAAGTACGCAACAACATCACGAATTTGCGTCCAATATCATCCAGTATCCCTAAGATCCCTAAGTCTGTTTCGCATCAACCCGGTGATATCCTTCTTATGTACAGTAAGTCAGTGTCCTTTGCAGCCATCGCTGCACGAGCTTGTTGTGCAATCGAGACACAAGAAGCTGCGGGCCACGGTAGCCTTTAAGCCCAGGCGCACATTCGGCCTGCAAGTAGACAGAGGGAGTGTGTCGCCTGTGTGGCTAATACCAATGGAATTTGGGGAAGAACAGCGCAGTGAACATGATTTTATTTGGTTGATTCCTGCACGTACTAAAAGATCATCACCAAGCTATGGTCCATGCCATATGGTGTCAATAAATTGGAACCTACCAGGCTGAACCCAAGGTGTCTCACCTCACCAACAGACCAAAGCGTCGGGCAATATATATCGACTCAACGCTTGCATCATGGTCACCCCAAGAATGGAATCCCCAAAAAAATCATGACCCGCGCATACTGCTTGTTTTTTTTACCCCAGTAAGTGGGTTACAACTTATAACCCTAATAGATACCCTAATGCTAAGTGGACCAACCCTTCTTCCCCTGATTATAGCTGGGGTTATAACATGTTATAACCCACTTCCCAACTGGAGTGAACGACACATGGTGCCAATGTTTTAAACTGCCACAACGGATACCGCACCTGGACCAGCTGGAGCTGCGGATGCGCAACAGGAATCCCTAGTCTTGGCCGCTTCCCGGAAGATCGCAACGGGGGCGGGGGTGAAGGTGAGGCTCTTACCTGCTGAGTTGGCTGCTTGGTGACAGCGGCTTGTTGGGGATTACACTGTAGAAACTTGGCACCCTTGGCATAGAAACTTGGTCGGTCCATGTCGGTACGGTTGACGACTGAGCCAAGAATCACAACGGTCAATTCAGAATTGCAAGCTGCATGGGTCACCATGCTGCCAAGAATCTGAAAATCAAAAAAATGCAAAATTTCTCTGTAAACACTACCCTACAAATGGTACTCTTGCACTCTTGCCGGCCGCACATCTGCATTGTCTAAACATGCCTAAACCTCCTATTAGGAAAAATAGTCATCAGGAATTCAGGAATCAGTAAAAAAAATCATCGGGAGCTTTCACCGCTGCTCAATTCAGCCTCTCATGTTGGTCGTGTCAGGTGACAACCCTGGCGATCATACAGTGTATCCCCGTTCACCAGTTTCGATTCCTGGAACGATCAGCAAAAGTAAACCAACAATTGTTATTCCAATGATTAACCATAGATAAACCAACCATATTCCTGGTGGATCAAACAAATCTGCCAGCAACCACTTTTTCCCGTCGCCACTGAGTCACTGCGCTGAAGATATGGCCATACCTGCCATGATGGCCGTGGTCAACAGATCTTGAACACGATGAAAAGTTCTGTCAGAAAACTCGTTCAAATGTTGTCAACATCCTTCAAGGCAAGGCATTACTCTTTTCAAGAAAGAGTATCCCTACAAAATATAAAACAATCCTCTAAACATGCAGCATTCCTTTCTGTAGAAGTGTGGTATTTTTTCCTTTTTCCATTGGGTTTTGGAAATGTTGGGCAGAAGTTGCAAAAACTTCGAAAAAACCTATCAATTTCTTCAATGTTGTCTGCACATTGCCCTTCTGTTTTGGCATCCAATTCACTATACAAAACCAAAAAAAACATGTCAATGGAGGTCCATGATTGCTTGAGACATAGGGTTGTTTTTTGTTTTTTTTCGTGTTTTAAGTTTTGTGTTTATTATTTTCCCTTGGATGCCAAAGCAGAAAAGCAAAGTGCAGACAGCATTCAAGAAATCGATTGTGTTTAATGGTTTTGTCAATGAAGAATATATATATATATAAATCATATGGTTTGTGACCAGGAAAAATGATGTTTTTAAACTAAGTCATATGCAGAAAAATTGCAACTCCCACAGTCCCCTGTTCTGAATAATAAACACGTCAGGGGGTATTTAATATTAGGGTGCGAAACTTCCCCCTAATCTAAATAAAAAAAACGTAATATATGTTTTTTCTATTGCAAACAACAAGCCAAGAAACCCGCAACGCCAAGCCAACAGTAAATCCATAACTCATCAGCAATCCAGACATATTCCGTCCCATGGCCGCCGCGGACTGCGGAAAGGTCACCTTGCGATCCACCGGCGATCCACCGGCGAAGAACTGGCCAAAAATCGCAGGGGTCGCAGGCACAGCAAACATGAGGGGCACAAGGTTTATAGCACAAAGGCAACTTTACATGAATTGAGCACCAAAAAAATGGATTCAACCATCCAAAATAAGTATAGTTTAACATAGTTCAACCAGTGAATGATACAAAATATCTCAAAGCTGAAAAAAAAAATAAAAAGCAGGAGACCGATGGAAGGACTGGAAATTTGTACCCCGCTGTACCTCGTCTGGCATCCTGCGGCATTGGAAAAGATATTCCAAGTTGCTTGGCACCCCATCTGAAGTGGAATCAAAGTTTAAACACCCAAACTGCAACAATCTGTAACAAGGAAAATCTCAGTTTCAAAAGCTCAAAAATATCCCGATCTGAAAATTCTGGGTATTTTTAGTAGGTGCTTTTAGCCACAAGAACCTCCATCAGGTGACTACTGCAGGCCTCAAGCCCACTTTTGGCTATAGAAACGCAACATGGGGTGAACTCGGTTCCCCAGGAGTACCCAGCAATCGAGATTAGCAATGTGGCATGCAGCAATGGTCTTTCGGGAAAGTCTTTGATCAAAAACCTGAGCGAGAAATTTTGATGTCACTGGGAAAAAATGATTCTAAGCCAACATCATGTCCACTCCGAAATGCTCTAGCCGATGACTTTCCTTTGCTAGCTGGCGCTTTGACCCGCTTTTAAAAATGGACACATATGTTGGATGGGTTTGTTGAGTTTGTCCGACTCGAATCAACTGCGATTACTCTGAACATCTCTGAATGGATGCTGCCCCCATCCAGTCCTTTCTCACCACCTGCGTAATCCTGCGTACACATCAGCATCTGTTGCACGCACGATTGCCAAAGTTTCTCAGGCAAACTCTCAAAGACAGATTCTACGTATCTGCACCAGCACCCGAGTTTCAAAATAGGCGACTAAGTCCTGAAACCATCCAAACTCCTCATGCTGGCGCCCGGCCTCGGTTGTCATCCACCGAAATGCATCAAAGCATCAGACTTCAGGTCTGTAACGAAACTCGGCACCAGCAACTGCAACAAATACCTCCACCGTGAACACCTGAGACATCCAAAATATTGGTGAAAAAGGCTGACATCTTAGTTGGATTTTCCACGTCCGAGGCACAAGTGGTCCAGCAAATTCCAGCAATACGTTGAGAGAACAAGGTACAACAACCATCAGATGCACAATCAGAGTAGCCACACGACCACATCTTGGAAAGAATAGCATCCAGGCACCATTTTTCCGTCAAGGACTGGAAACTGCAAGATGGTTAAAAATGACATGAAGGACAAATGTCTACACACTAAAGCATCATCTCTGAATTAGATCCATGAAGTCCATCGACTTCATCGCCCTACAAGCTGCAGACCTGGAGTTTGGAGGTACTATGCACTATGCAAGCCGAAGCCATCACTTCAAGCACCTGCAGCTCGTCCGGCCAACATCTCCAGCGCTGGCTCCGCCGTCGATGCCAACGTTGGTTGGAGCAGCGACTCGGCCGTCGGTTCCAAGGTCAGTTCCGACGGTTTGATCCAGGAGGATCCTGTGAAAGAGGATCCTGCCGGGGACGGAGCTTGGCCTCGCAAGCTCGAAATCGGCGTGGACGGAGAGGGAGACATTCCAATCTGAAAAATCATAGTTGACTGACTATTTATATCTATTTATAAGATTTTATAAGTTGAGCATGTTGAGCCATGAAAACCAAAGTCCTATGAACACCTCACCGCTCCAAACCAGGGTTTGAAATCTCGTTGGTCAAAAGTCACAGCCGACTCTATAGAGGTCATGACTCCCTGGATGTTAAGAAATTGAACGTCAAATGTTTTTCCTGCCTGCCAGCTGAATTGCCAGAGCGCGAACATAATTACTTCTAATCACCTTTTCTGGCAGCCAACACCATCAACTCTGACCACAGGTGTATTTTGACCATGGGGCATCATGGGGATGCTTAATGAATTTAATGATAAAGGGGAACGACAAACCACCAGAAGCAGTGAAGAACGAGGCCTTGTCCAGACCCATCAGATCGTCCATTGGCTTTGCCAACACGCCACTTTTTTGGCACTGCTTTCCTGCCGACAAAAAGCTGCGTACTGATGGACTCCATGATTATGTTTGCACCCAGCCACAAATCCTACTCCTATTCTTTCCATTTCTTTCCTTCATCATCCCCATACAAGCCAAGACATCTCAAATCAACCTCTGAGGGAGCTCTTGCGTTTTGCTATAGATTCCTCCCACAGACAAGCACGCTATGCTCCAAGGCACTTCAGCACAATGGTCAGGACGCCGTGCTCCAGCGTGGTTTCGTCTTCACAGGCTTTGAAGCAGCCCTCAGATTGATCCCAGCTGAATTCTTGCATCCAGACTCCTTGCGTTTGCCTGGGCAACAAGGGAAATGACCTGAAGAATCACATGGTTTCCCCCTTCGAAACCACGCTCACTTCCAATTTTGGTTCCCCACGAAGCCAGAAACCACAGACCCATCCCTTGCCTGATGGGCTCAACCTTTCGAACCGCACCTTCTTTGATGGACGGTTTCTTGTTGATCACCACCTGTTCAAAGCTTCCACACAGATCACTAAAGTGGCGGGCAGAATCTTAGAACATTATGTAAAAAAGATCAAAAAAGATGGTGTCAAGTAACCCAGTAGCACGGCTGAGAACATGAAAATTCTCGAGAACCAAAGCCGACCTACGACATTGCTAATGGACCCCACAAATGGGTTGTGAAGTTCATGTTCCCTCCTCCATGGCATATGTAGGCATCTAGGCAATGGCATGAAGATGGATTTGTTGGAGTACGTACAAAAGAGAAGGGTCATGTCACCTGTTGTCTTCACACACTCTTCGCAGCTTGTTACCACTCTCAAAACTAGCACCCGTTGCAGAACAAATTCTGCCTTCACACCGTTGGGAACGTCGTCCGAGATGATGTCGATTTCATCCTCGCTGACGCCGGGACACTCGATGCAAATAAAGCGATGCAAGCCTTTGCCATCTTCAAGCTCTTTGTCGTATATGTTCACCTCAGCTCCACAAAAACAGCACTGACTAGTGATTGTTGCTTTCAGATGCTTTCAGTCCAATGCATTTTGTTCAGTTCAGGCATCACCAAATCTGTTCTACGACCCCAAGGCAGCCTAGCTGGCTATGGGCAATTACTGTACGACTCTGACTGTGAACGAACGACTGCAAAATGGAGACTTTCCAAAACCTCTGTTGCACTGGAACATGCTGGAGATTCCTGCAAGGCCCTTAAGCACCTTACGCAGTGGCTTTCACAAATTCACATGCGCAACTAAGCATAGGATTAAGGCTGCGATGGAAACACTAACGCATTTTGCGCTGCTTTCTTTTTTGCCTTTTCGTACTTGGAAACAAGGGGTGAAGGTGCATGAGTGTGAGTGTGTGTGTGTGTGCGTGTAGATGTATGATATATCATGCGGCATGCATATATATATATTATATATATATATGTATATATGTACTGAGCTGTTCTGGTCTGCATGCCACTTGCATTTGCTTACACATGTATCCAATGTGCATGCGTGCCTGTTCTCCCCTGACTGATTTTCAGGATTTTCTGCTAGCGTTCCGACCTCTTCCAATGGTTAAATACTCAATGCATGACTTGTCCCCCAACTTCAAGTAAGCCCATTCTTTGATGTTCATTCCATAAAACTGCTACCAGTATTTGCAGAATGTGGGGCACTGCCTTTCAATTTTGGCAGTACAACTTTACGTTGCTAACTCAATAGCAACTGCAAGCACATGTTGGCAATCTTTCTTGCGCAGGCTTGGGATTCTTGATGACTCACAGTTTTGTCGTGTCCTTCAACTTAAGAAACGGGATTGGAGTCGGAACGCCCAGGGCACTTTACTTCTCTGATGGATTTTGTTTAACCGAATTTAACCGACTTGCCCACGTGTGATGCGGCGTATTGGACACGAGCGAAGCGGACAGCCGGAGACAATGTCTACATGTCTAGGTCCTAGGTGGATATTTCAAGCACTTCTTTTCCTACATGTCTAGGATAGAATTTCAAAAAGCAACCTAGTGCATCACCAAATCTTGCCGGTGTTTGTCATGACTACGAGAAGGAGGCTCAGATTGAGAAGGAACATGGAAACTGCTAAAAGGACAGGACAATGACAAATGGGCGAAGCGAAGGTGACTAAAACCTGCTCAATCAAAAACCACTTCTGCTCGGTGCGCATCACACAAAACTACAGGATGGTTCACAAGGGGCTCAAAGCCGGTGTTGTGCGCGATGATCTCCCCCAACGCCGAGACGATGCCGCGGGTTTTGGTGGTCACTCGAGAAGTCTTGGGCGACACGTGCATGTTGAAGGTACCCGCACGACCATTGTGGCCTTCTGCCAACTTCTCAAAGGACACGGAAATGGTTTGCTCCGAAACCGCTGAACGCACCACTGACTCCTGCGCACCCAAAAAAGGGGCGAGGCAGCCCTCAGTGGCTTCTACCCAGGGTACGCAAGCAGTGGCGGCTCAACCCCTGGTTGGTTGATGTTGGTTGGTTATTTGCAGGTGGTTGCACAGCCCAATTGGGGATTATCATCATCCACTACAGATACACTAGTTGTAGATCATACGACCCCTGCCTCTGGGAGAGTGGTTTCGATGTTGACATACTTGGGCAAGAGCGCGGAAAACTCAGACTGCAGAATGTCAGTGAGTGCCATGGTGGTTCCAAGTCTGTTGCCAAGTTCCAGACCTTGGCTGAAAAACACGCAAAAAATCGCCGTTGGTGAACCATGGAAAGTATATCAGCTGCGACCAAACTGTTTCCCCTATACGGAAAAGAACGACTTGAGACATGGCAAGACGCTCTGCAGCAAATGCTCTCGATTCTTCGCGTTGAACTCATCGCCAGCCTTCGAAAACTCATAGCAGAGTCCGACGTGATGCACTGGGGGAGCTTCTTCCCCGCGAAATGCAGTGAAGTTGAGCCCGCCTAAGTGTGAAGGTTCTCCATCATAGCACTGCATCACTTGACCCCTGAAGAGCTCTGTGGCCTCTTTCAAGTCCGAAGTGTTGCGCAAGTTGTGGACTACAATCAATTCCTGGCATGCCGAGGCAACCATCAAACGCACCAAAGAACTGAATCTGCGGACATCAGCGGCATCACCACCTTTTTGCAGCCCATCCAAAACCCGCAGAGTTGTTCAAATTACGCCCCAGTAGACCCCAAACAATTCAGAGTATAATGCAAAGCTGGCAGAAATCAATTGGACAATTCACATGTCTTCGGACGAAGTGTTGCAATGTAAGACTTAAAACTACAGCAAAGATCAGCAAAGCAGATGGCCCGGAAACCAAACAGTTCGATTATCAGAGATTCTATTAAGACAGGATGTGTGTGTGTGTGCTGATTCAGATAAAATAAGGTTTCATGTTGATGGCTATATATTATCAGACAAGCCAGCCAAAAGGCGAGCACTGCACACAACAGCAAGGCCAAGAAGAAGGGAAGCACAAGAAAAGAGACAAGAAGGGAGACAAGTGGGGAGGCAAGAACGGAGCCTAATTTCAAACGGAGACAAGCCGGCGAGATGGCTCAGTGAAGGGAAACAAGAAGGGAGACAAGAGGGAAACACCTGGAGGCAAGCTTGCAACAGCAAGGCGGAAACACTTTAGAAAGCACGGAGAACCGCTGGGAGATCGCACCGGCAAACCAATTCCACAAGACAAATGAACAGAAAGGCAGAGATTGTCCGACGCCATCACGGAACCACAAGACCCGCCACCAAACCTGGGAGACAAATGAAACCGTTTGGAAACAAATCCAGAACCTACACCGAACCTTCACCTGGGCCGAAACCCTAAGCCAGCGCTCTTGGGGAAAAACTCGGAAACGAGGAAAAACATTCAGGCTTAGGGAGCAAATGGAAAAAAATTGCCCAAAGAGCCAAACACCACCGACACAAAGGTGGACACCTCTTCAGGAATCAGAAAGAATTGATGACCACGAATTGACAATACTGTCTGGGCTTGGGAAATAATCAAAATATATGTCTATTATATATACAGTATCAGTATATATATATATACCCTATACCACCAAACCCTGGAAATTTCTCGGGTTTGTGAGTAAACCTCGGTTTTGACGGGCAATGGAAGGTAAAACCCGGTTTTACCCCAGAAAGCCCGGTTTTTGGCCAACACCCTAGATTTACCATTTTTTTGCGGATGTGAAGAGACCCAAATGAATTTGATTTTAAGACTCTACTCATTTGATTTGGCAAACATGGGTGTTTGAAGCAATCTCTTTTCGTTGTTTTTTTGTAGACTCCACCGGACATGATAACATTTAATCGACTGACTGCATATTTTTTTCAAATTGTTGCAGGTAAATCTCGGGTGGGGATTGCTTCCAACCTCAAACCCATGATTTACCCGTGTTATAACCGTGATTTACCCGTGATATAACCATGATTTACCTGTGATAACCCATGTTTTGAAACACGGGTTCGAGCCAGCTAACTGTGTTGATAATTTTCACTCTTCTTTATGACATTTTATTTTTAACAAAAGGCATGGATGCGCGGAGAAGTCGGACCATTAAGATCGGGCAGTCCCGTCGAAAAAGCCGAACATATCGGCCCACTACTTCAACATACCTCGTGGATATTCTAGAACAACAGCCAGCTACAATCTGCAGTGAAAAGGGCAAAACCCGGTTTTACCCGGTAAAACCCGTGTTTACCCCTCACGCCTGGAAATTTCTCGGTTTTGGAAGGGCAGGGTATATCAAATTATATCAAAATATATCAAAATGATGCTCCCTGGTCCCTGGTGCCTTTTGCTTCTTGCACTGCACGTAGTTCTGATGGAGCATCTCCAGGTACTTCTGCTCGAACCACGTCAAGTCGTTGACCACGAAAATCATTTGGTGAGAAATCCTGAACCGAATGAACCCGCAGGCGGTCAGACCCTTCACCATTTGCTGGTTGAAATTGTGGCAACAGCAGGGCAAAAGAAGTAAGATCACGGCATCACGGCACATCCATGCTTTGGAAACAGAAACCCTGCTCCTGCTAATCACCTTGAACACCAACGATTCGGTGGTCATCGCATCATGGATGGCATCCACAGCTTGCTTTCGATAGGAGACGGTGGACTGCACGCCAGCAGAATCTATTAACAGCATTCGGCGCTCTTTGATCCAAAGGAAGCTCAAGCCCCTGGTAGTGCAAAGCTTTCCGGCAGGTAAGTTCACACCGAACAACTTGTTCAGCAGCCACGTCTTGCCTTCAGGGTTCTTCTTGCTCGAAAGCAGGAACAGACAAGTTGCAAAAATAATTTGACTTAATTACCTAATTTCCGTGTTTAGTGTTGAACTGCGCGCCTTTGTCAAAAAGGCCGACGACTGCAATGATGCGATATCGGTTCGCACTCTCCGTCGCAACTTCAAAATGCGACTCCGCCTTCTGGAGGAATTCAATCTTGCCTTCCTCCAGAAACTTTGCCAAAGAATCACAAGCCTCAGCTGGCATGTGCTCTCTTACATGTACTGTAGATACTGCAGAACCCGAACAAGCTCCTTCAATGCTTTGACACATTTGAAATTTACAAGAACCTGAAAACAAAATGCATGCATTACAAGCAAAGAAACCAGGATGGCATCGTACGGAGTCTCTGCCTGAAACTTAATCTGCTGGGTTCGCCAGACTTTCTCAGACCGTTCCTGCAGAAACCATCTCCTCGTCGACACCTGGCGCCACTTGGCCTGGATCTTCACCGCGGAACGGGTCAAGCGGCACGCCCGCTCGGCTGCCTGGTCGCTCCCTGCCTTCATCAAAGCATGGAAGCGGCTGACCTCTGAAGCTAAGCGCTCTGCCTTTGCTTCAGATTCTTCTCTGCGCTGTTTTTCCGCCAAATACCGCAGTACATGTCTGCTATTGGCATCATGACAGTAGATGTCGATCTCAAAATCCTCGGCTTGGATGTTGCTAGGATGTTCCCAGTAGCGATCTCGTTTGATGTAGTTGTTGTTCAGAAGCTGCTTGCCGTTCCAAACCACCTTGAATGTCAACCACACATTGGCATAATCGGGATTCTGAAGTCGAAGGACAGGGCGACTGTGTGCCTGGCATGATTGGGGATAGAGGTCCAGCTTCACCTGCACACCCAGAAAGTCCACCTCTCGCGTGAGGCACTGATCACGAGCAACTCCTTGGCACTCTGCATTCGGCACGCGCCAGATCACCTGATCACATGATCACCGCCCAATGCGGATTGACTGCGACAGCCTTGATTCACCAACTAGGAGTGCCTCCACTTAGCTTTGCATCCTCTGACCCTGCCAAACCGGAAGCGACCTAGTGACCTATTGACCTAGTGACCTAGTGACCCAAAGGGCAGCAAATACTTAATTAGCTGAAGATACCACCCTCCGCCCGTTGCCTTGGCATTCACCGCATCCACCTCGATATTGCCAGCGCTCATGGTGACTCCCACGGACGCACAAACAGCACGAAGGAAAGGATGGAGAGCGCTCGAGCTTGATCGCCAAACTACAGGCCATTAAATGATCATCAAATATATCAAAACAGCTTGGACTGCTGAACTCGTGTCTTTGCTCTTGCAAGTGGCAGTCAAGTGACATGCTTGCAGAAATCAATCAACGCTTACTTACTGATCTATGTTCAGCTTTCTCGCTTCAGGACCCCGTGTACCAACTGTTCCGTCACAACACTGGCACTGCACCGCCAACTCTGAGCTCTCCAACGTGAGCAGCGTTGACAGCAACGTGACCTCAAAGCATCAGGTCTGTCTCTGAGGCTGAGCAAACTGCAAAATTCTCAGCAAAAACATCCCATTTCTGGTGGCCTCATGATCACAGGAACCCATCGGTACGGAACGCCAGAGTTGTCAATCTGCATGACATCGTTCCCGAATGTGCAATGTTTGTGTGCAATTCAGAGCTTCGTCCAAAAACCTGCCATAGGCATATAGAAATGCTCCATATTATTCATATTTGGATGATCCCAGCTACTTTTAAATCAAATTCATGGCAATCAGTCAATATTGACCAATAGTGGTCATGACCAGGCCAGACAGGCAGGAAGTTCGTCTACTGCCACTGGGGGAAACGGCTCATCTTCAATCATGTCTTTCATGGCAAGACGTTGCAGCCGGGGCAGGGCGCGATGTAGAAAAGCGCGTTCACTTCAACATCCAAGAACCCCGCATGTAATTTTAAAGTTACAGTTGGAGCAATCTTGCTTGGTCCCTCTTCCCCAAAGTGAAATCCGCTACTACCAAGCCTCCAGGCTATGATGTCTGGTCCTGCCTCTCACTTGAAATCTCCAAAGAAAACAATCTCAATCCATCCGAATCCATCCTTTATGTCTGTCACCGTCGTCCCAATCTAAACCCACCATTCTTCCGAGGTCTCAAGCCCCATAGAGCGGAAGGAGATCCAGAGATGGCCTGGCAATTCAATGTCTCCAGACTGGGCATCTTGCAGAAGTAGGAGACTCATATTTACCGTTAAAAAACACATAGAGAATATGATAATTGTAAATGTCTGTCAGCTTTCAGTGGCATATCAATACATCTGTTCAAAATTGATTGAGCATGATTATATAGTTCAAATTATTCAATTCAATCGTCTCTCGGAAATGACTCCTAATGTGGCAGACATGATCAGCACAATGATGCCTGAGATGCCATGAATAATCACAGCTCAATGGTTTGGGAAACAAAGTCGTCACGGAGATCTGGCAAGATTGGATCAACTTCAGGGACCAATCAGTGTTTTACATTCCTGGAAACTGTCCCTTCTCGGAAATCAACGAGAAAAAAAAACTCATCAAGTCAAGTGAGTCAAGTCAAAACCGCCATGCCCGCCACAGCTGGGTCTCCATGCTGTCGTTTTTCACGGGGCCTTTTTTCGTTGAAAAAATCCTGCAGTGCAGAGATTGCACCAGGCCGTGGCTCATCAGTTTGGATCATGTTGACTGTTGACTTGCTGGTGTTTCAGTTGATTTACCCTCTGGTAAACATAAAAAACTATGGAAAATCACCATTTTTAATGGGAAAACTCACTATAACTGGGGTATTGTTAATAGCTATTTTGACATAACCAGAGGGTAGCATCAAGATGCATTCAGAGTACAATGGATTCAACAGACTCCAAGTTCCAAGGCCAGTGCTCACAACCGGCCCAGGGAATCCCCTCCGGAAGTGGCGCCTCGGTCTTCAGCATTCATCCGGATCCCAAAAGTCGAGCCTCAGCAGTCGATGCCAACTTGCCACAAGCACTTCGGTTCTCGGCCACGTGATGTCACATGCGAAAAACAAGATGCGCGGATGTCTCCAAGACACGGCTCACGGGTAAACAAATTCTGAGACGGCACATTGATCGTTATTGGTATTTCATCGTGTATCTGGGATCTGTATCTGTATAATATAATTAATATAGTTCTAAAAATGGAAGCCATAGCTTTTGGAGTGTTAAATAATGTGTGTGTCAACAGTGTGTGCAATATGGCCTTGACTCAGAAAAACCACCAACTTGATGGCGTGCTTGAAATCCATGCATGGTGCCAGGGAAAGTCACGCCCCTGCGGCCCCTGCAGCCCTGGGAGGTTCTGATAGGTGCGCCCAAGAGCTCAAGGTTGAGGTGCAAACAGATGCTGTCGGAGAGCCTCATGGTTTCGTCTCAGTATCAATTTGACTAATTTGGCACGTTGGGAAGAGAAATCACAACATCAAAGCTGACAACTATGACTGTTCTTCAAAATAACATTCTACAATCGCAAGCACAGGACCATTGAAAACCAGCGCCTCGGTCAGATCGTTGAGCGCCAGGCAAACCCCATGTGTCAGGTAAGGTCTTCCTCAAGGTTCACATGACCAAGTGAAATGGCACCACAACGACAATACATGATAATTCCAAATACGGCACCATTGACAGCCGGATACTGCATTGAACCTGGCATGAACGCTTGTTCATTCTACTTGTTTCTTTCCCAATCTCTGCAGGAGATATTCCGTTGGGGCTAATCCCTTCCACAGGCAGGCTGGCAGATGTGTTCCAAACCAAGGTGTTGAAGCACCGTCAAAACCCCCTTGAGCAGCGTATTTTCTGGGAACATCGAGCAGTGACGCTGCTGGTCAGCAGCATGGCAAGGACTTTGAGGCCTAAGAATTGGTGATCTCACCCTCAACTTCGGATCCTTCGGGCACATTTGGCTCTGCACCTGGTTCTGGTTCAACTGGTTCAACTGGTTCATCTGGTTCAACTGGTTCCGGCTCAGGTTTCTGTTCTGGAGCACCCTTACCCTTGTTCCAAGAGAAATGCTTGACACCTCCGTAGCGAAAGGGAATGATTTCCCCCTTGCGAAACTCCGGCTTCCCCAATACCACTTCCAAGGCCTTCTTCGTGGCTTCACGTGGATCTAGATGCCAGTGTGCAGCTTCCTTCAAGAACCACAAGATCGTCTTGACGGTCATCATGCTTCGGCGACCTTGGCTCCAGGTATACCAGGTAGCCTGGATCAAAAAAACCGAACTGAAGACATGGCTATGCGGAAAGCAACACAGAAATGACCTGGCCAGGGTCAAAACCCTGGCCCGGCTGGTCTATCTGGGACGATCTGGGATGGTAAGTGACCCAAGCCATTTCAGCCAGGCTGCGTTTCGTGGTCAAAGCCGCGAGAGCATATTGGGAAGCCTCATCTTTGTCACCGAACAACATGTCCTTGCTGGCCAAGGCCTTCGTCCAAGCATCCAAGGTTTCCATGTCCGGATGATCTTCCGTGGCCAGTACTTCAAGAGCACGTTGGGTGGCTTTTTTGCGATAAGACAATTTCCTTTTTCTGGAACTTCCCACCTTGTCTTCAAAATAGCTGTAGAAAAGGTCTGACCACTTTTTGATGTCTTCCAAGGATGAATGATTTCCATCGAACAGGACTTCAAGGGCAGCCTTGATGGCATCCTGTTTATACTTCTCCCCTCCTCCATCCTCGCTGTGGAACCAGTCGATCCAAGGCTTCAAATCATTCGGCTTTGGGACTTCTTGGTAGATCGAGACCAATCGCATGACATCTACACCCGTGGTTCTAAGCCCCCTACGAAATTCATCCTCTCTCGTCAAGTAGTCGATCAATGCCTTGATATCGTCAAAGTTGATCTTCTTGGCTTCCCGACCCTCCCTGCCGGTGAAATTCCCATAGTTGATGCTGGAGTAGTCAGGCTCCGGCTTCGGCATAAGGTCAAGGAGCTCATGCTGGTTGCTGCGGAGAGAGGCCCCCGTTGCCAGGAGCATGAAAGACAACATCGCTGACATGGCCATGGCGCGAAATACAACCACGCAACGTCGGGTTTGCAAACGTTTGAGGTTTGAGTCTGTCAAAGGGCGATCTTGTAAGGTAGCAGCAAGTGCATGTGCAGGTGCAAAAAAAAAGGTATATCATAATGCAGCATCAAGGGTATGCGCAAGTGCAAGAGAATACCGTATAGCGTAGCAGCACGAGAGAATGTTTTTTCACGTAGCATCCAGGGCACAAGTGCACGAGAAGATCTTATAAGGTAGCAGCAAGTGCATGGCAGGTGCAAAAGAAGATATCATAACGCAGCATCAAGGGTATGCGCAAGTGCAAGAGAATATCGTATAACGTAGCAGCAAGGGCATGGGCACGTGCGACAGAAGAGCTTTTCACGTAGCATCAAGTGCATGTGCAAGTGCAAGAGTAGGTCCTTTAACAAAGCACCAAAACAGTATGCAATGGCAATGAACGTTATTAGGCCCCCCTGGCCATGTGGCTTCATCGAACATGGCAATGCGCGCCTCCTGTTGTATTTGGGCCACAACCTGTCACATATCATTGGCGGCGTGTGGTGGCAGGCCCTGCGAGAGATGAGCAAAACAGTGCGTGCAAACCTGCAGCCAGCAATGCCCGCACAATACTTCCTCATCCGCATGCGGTTCTGTAGAGCGTCAAGGAAAGTGTCAAGTAAGTGTCAAGCAAAGTGTCAAGAAAAGTGTCAACTAAAGCGTCGGGAAAGTGTCAAGTTATAAAGTAGAGTGGAGTCACGTGCAAAGCAAAGCCCAGTCCCAAGCAGTCACATGCGAAGCAAAGTCAAGTCACTTGTAAAGTGAAGTCAGGCCAGATAATGTTAAGAAGTGTCATGACATCGAAGACATGCAAGTGAACAAATGTACGTGAAGGGATGTTCAGAGAGGACTTGCTAGCAGGACATTGACTTTATGAAACGCCCTTCGCCACGGCTTTTGGAAAAAGGCTCAAGCACATGTGGAAGTTGGTTTCCCCTAACAATCCCCTGAACCTGCAGCTCTTGCAGCTTGAAAAGGTCAATCCAAACCGGTCGAAAATACCAGGCTTCCAAACAGCTCGAAGAACTGCTTAGCCGACTTCTCAGGCCTCAGTGTGGCGCAATAAATCGATCTTGACCTGCAAACATAGGAGTTCAACTATTAGATCCAAGGCGCTGCAAATTGGGTCGTATTTCTAGAATAGATTGAATATCTAACTTTCAAGGTTGCAAATTTAGAGCCCTTGCATTCAAGCAGGAGCAGAGCATTGCAAAGTCAATAGATTTCCGCTTCAACTTTACAAGCATGGCTTCCGTAAGCTAAATACATAAGCATTGCATCATAACCAACAGCCAGATTGATTCATTTCTACCCACCTGGGACAGCAACTCACCGACTTTTCGGGACTCTCCTGTCGAGCATCCGCCTTGGAGACCGCTGTGCCCGGGGACTCTTTGGGAATGTGCAGAATTCTTCAATTTTTGGCATCGCGAAAGGTCGGGAACTAAACCTGACATGAATTCCATGATACCTATGACGCAGCTTGATACCTTCTGGACTGACTACTATAGAACGCTGGTGGGATTCCACCAGGCCTGTCCGAGCTGCATCTTCAAATAGGCTTCCATCTGAATCAGATTGGATCATGTTGACTGTGCACTTGGTGGTGATTATATAAGTATATAATATTTATATATAATTATATAATTATATAAGTGTTAATTATTGGCTGTTAATAGCAACAAACAAGCACATGGATTCAACAGTACAGTCGAGTACTTTGATGTCTGACTTTGCTGGTCAGCTGGAAAGGCGCTACACTGCAGCAATATGAACTCCAGGCTCCAAAGCCAATGTTCTCTCCAAAAACAAGAAGTGGATCATCCACCTACTCCAATCTGCCAGAATCTGCCAGAACATGCCAGAACCCTATCTTCTAAAACCTGAACGTCCGCTAAAGGGACAACAAAAATCCTCCGGTTGAATCCGGAAGTGGCGCCTCAGTCTTCACCGCCAGGGACCTAGGATCACGATCTGAAAGTCGAGCCTCAGCAGTCGATGCCATGCAAGGCGTTGTGCCATATGTGCCATGTCAGAACCACGATGAACCAAGTGAGTCAGGTCCAACAACTGCCAATAGAGCGAATGAAGACTCCTGTAGTCACATGTGGTATCACATGCCACCTTTTTTTTTTCGGAATGCTGCAAGTCCTTGCTTGGTTCCGGCACATCTACTCGCAACTTTGCACGCCCATGTAACGATCAGGCTGTAATATGTCCACAGGCACAAAATCCATGCGAAGCAGATTGGCGACCTTGCCCGACGGTGCCTCTTTGGACTGTCCGGGGTCAAAGGTGTCAATTGTAAATTTAATTACCGCCTCGCTAAGCACATGAAAAACCATGAAGTTCATGAAGTTTCCAGCGCAGACGGCAGCATTGCGAATCATTTCCGCTGTTTGGGGATCGGACAAAGGCCCGGTCTCTCTCTATGTCCTGTTGCCAATGGGTCGGCAGGCTGATCTGCTGAGGTCATAAGTTGTTAAAGCGCCTCCAGCCAATAAAGACCCAAGGCCTTGTGCCTTGTTTCAGAAGGCCACCTACTAGATGGCTTTAGAAACTGCTTGGGAAGGCAGGCACCTCTTCTTCCAAGAAACAAATCGAAGATGATGAAAGCACACAGAAGTAATTAGATAGATATGAAACTCAACAGAATCAGTCCCTCAATCTCGATTGTTTTAAAAAAACACTGCCGAAACTCAAACCCCAAACAGGCTGCAAGAAAATGTGAGGAACCTTGTGCAGTTCACTCAGGATCAAACTAGCTAAGACTGCCAGTGCCACGTCTGCAAGGCACCATCACATCACCAAACACAAACAGACCGGATGTTTGAAAAACAAGCTGCCACATACCCAAACCGCTTCGGCTCACAGCCATTCAAGGCCGCTACGCCATTGCGGCCAGCTTTCGGCTCGCAGCCTCCGACGCCACTTCCGACACCAGGATCGCAGAGGTGCAATCCGATGCGCTCGCAGAAAGCGGAAGGTGCAGTTTTCCTCCGGCTTCAAGCCCTTCAACCAACGGATACACTAAATCAAATCAGATCAAATCAAATCAATTGTGTATCCCTTAGAGTCAGCCTTAGAGGATGATGTAAAGGTACACATGGGTCCATCTAATCATCACCTATATTATGGAGTGAACATGTGTGAACTGTGTTGAATTCTGGCTGATACTGTTCGAACAACAGGGCTCAATCTGAGCGCCCCCGGACCTCCGCCACATGAAGGACTACAGTACCTACCCAATCACACTCCAAACTAGTTTTGCAGGCCTTGTGCATGGGCATCCGGGCGTCGAGCCCGTGCTTTGCCCAAGCGCCCCTTGCGAGGCTGCAGGGCTTTCCTCAGAGATGAAGACATGCTGGAGATATGATGACCCCAACATACCCCAACTATTTTGGAAAACTGGGATGGGCTGGTCATGGCATGGGATTTTAACAGGTTCCTTGTTTTTGCGCACAACTTTACTGTCACAGACATTGGTTTCAGGTCCTGTGGTTCCCTACACCCAATCTGATTTAGCCAAGACGCTTCAGCACCATGGTGAGAACGCCATTCTCCAGCATGGCTTCATCTTCACAAAGCTCAAAACGTCCCTCTGTCTGATCGAAGAAGAACTCGCGCTCCCACATTCCGTGATGCTGCCTGCATTGAGAAAGCAAATGCAAGCACAAGGATGACATGGGTTCGTCCAAAAATAGCTTGTTCCATTTACCTCAAATCCCCCGGAACACTATTCCCTATTCCCCATTCAAATGGCCGTTTTAGTACGGGCGCCCTCATTCAAACACATCCGACATGTCTCGTTGCAAAAATGGTCGCCGGGCTGCCTAATGGGCTCCACCGGCTGAACTGCATGTTCCTCGATGGGCGGCTTCTTGTTGATGGTGACCTCTTGGAAGTTGACGAAAGATGACGAAAGAATGGGAAAGGCACCCTTTGGAATAGAGCCACCATTGAACCATGGTTTCTGAAGTTTCTAGATTTCAACGGGGGATAATGGGGGTATTGAATATCAGGATGAAGGCATTGTGAAAGCGGCCCGCCTTCACACCGTTAGGAAGCTCCTGCCATTCGATTTCCTCTTCCACAATGCCTGGACATTCGATGCGAATGAAACGCTGCACGCCAGTGTCAATGGCTTTGTCAAAGACATTCACCTGGGTTCAAACACCACACTTGATCCGAAACGGACGTGACGATCTAAGGACAACAAACACCAAGGAAAACCGATAGAAAGGTGTCTCGAACGTACCTCAAACATCTTTGCAACATACAACCTCTGAAATCAAAAATGGAAAATACGGATCCGGATAGGTCACAATGGGATCGAAGCTCACGTCGTGAGCGATGATCTCTCCCAGTGGGGAGATGACGCCACGGGTCTTGGTCGTCACGCGAGCTTTGTCGTTCGAGAGGCGCATGCAGAAGGTGCCAGAAGAAGCGTAGCGAGTGTCTTCAACTTTGGGGACTGAAGCCTTGTCATTGGCACCCTGGAAGATCACTGAAACAGCCTGCTCTGAAGCAGCTGACGCCTGTCGCCAACAGGATCAAGGAAACAAGTTGCTTGTCGCGGGTACAATTTGGTGAAAAATCTGACCCTTGCCTCCGGTTCAATGGTCTCGATGTTGACAAATTTGGGAAGAAGCCGGGAAAGCTCTGAACAAAGCAAGTCAGTGAGAACGATGTTGGTTCCCAGCGTGTTGCCATGTTCCAGGCCTTAGCTGTCTGGCTCTGAAATGTGCTTGCGTGACTCGAGTCAAGTGGTATCAAACCAGGCAACCAGCCACAGGCTGCTCAACCGCCAAGCTACTCTGGAGCAAATACTCGCGGTTCGTGGCATTGAACGCATCCCCTGCTTTGGAGAACTCGTAGCAGAGCCCGATGTGATGCACTGGAGGAACTCCTTCACCAAGGTCTGCAGTGAAAATCAGCTTGGCCTGGTGCGACGGTTCTCCGTCATAGCACTGCATTACCTGACGCCTGAAGAGCATGCTCGCTTCTGCCACATCACAAGTGTTTCTCAGGTTGTGAACGACAATGAGTTCCTGCAGGGGAATGAGACAACCCTGTATGGGATGCAAACTGGATCGGCACAGCTAAGAGTTTGCACCAAAATCGCGCTGACAGAAGTGTCAACATTGTGAAAAACAAAGCACCCTCGCGACCCTGGTTCCTTGTGTTGCTTGCACTGCACGTACTTCTGATGGAGCATCGCCACATACTTCTGCTCAAACCAGGTCAAATCGTTGACCACAAAGACCATACGATGAGAAATCCTGGATGGAGCCACCCTGTCACATGTATGAAACCCATGGAAACCCATGCAGCTTTTTGAGGAGCATGCAAAGAACGACAATGAAAGGATCCATGTGCTGCAATCGCAAATTGTAGTTTTGCCAAGTCCGAATCCTTGAAACCATCTCAAACATCAAGGATTCGGTGGTCTGAGCATCATGGATGGCGTCCACAGCTTGTGCTCGATACGAGACAGTGGATTGCACGCCAGCAGAGTCAAGCACCAACATCCGGCGCTCTTTGATCCAAAGGAAACTCAAGCCTTTCGTGGTGCAAAGTTTTCCAGCAGGTAGGTTCGCGCCAAACAACTTGTTCAGGAGCCAGGTCTTGCCTTCAGAGTTTCCCTTGTCTCGCATTAAAGAAAACAAAGGAGAAGCACTTAAATTCTTAGTTATCAAGTTCATTCAAGTTCCGAATTAAACTGGTGGTATTGATGTCACGAACGGCCTTTGTCAAAGAGCCCAACGACTGCAACGACGCGATAGCGACTCTCCTTTGCGATTTCAAGAAGTGATTCTGCCTTTTGGAGGAACTCGATCTTGCCTTCCTTCAAAAACTCTGCCAAAGAATCGAAAGCCTCACTTGGTGTGTCAAGAGTTCGGTGGAAAGCGGCCATCAGACCATAGTTTCAAGTTTCAACCTAAAAACTCGAAAGCATCCAAAAAGTTGCTGATGTAAGCAAAGCCATGCAGTCCAGAATTGCATCGTATGGAGTCTCTGTGTTGGAGCAACCATTCTGTGCATGTAGCCACCGGCGTTGACACTTCTTCTGCTTCAAGCGCCAAAGGGTCTGCAAACACAAAATGGCTCTGACCCGCTTCGCCTGCCGCAGGCGCCGGTCTGTCTCATCACGTTCCCGCAAAAACCGCCTCCGAGTCAACACCTGGCGCCACTTAGCCTGAATCTTCACCGCAGAACCGGTCAAACGGCACTCCCGCTCAGCAGCCTGGTGGCTCCCTGCGTTGATCAAAGCATGACAGCGGTCGACCTCTGCGGCCAACCGCTTTGTCTCTGCCTCCGACTCTTGCAACTCACCATCCAGGCGCTTTGCCTCGCCTTCTGCGGCTCGTAAAGCCTTCGTCTTTTGCAGGTGAGATTTCAACAGCAGCTTGGGCAATGCATCTGTCAGGCTGTTAGGAGCAAGTCTCACAAAATGAATGACAATTTCAACATCCTTTCCCGCAGGAACACGATTGGGGGACACTTGCCTTTTGTTCTGCGTCAAGGTGAACTCCTCGCCGTTGATCACCGCGTGGACTTCGAACTCCCCTGCTACGTCCAAATGAAAATAAAACATGGGACGGAACACTAAGCTGCAGTCCAAACCGTAGACCGTAAAGCGTTCGTACATGTAATCCTCCTCGTCACACAGGTTAAACTCGTCCCATCGCAGCCGCCAGATCACCTTTCAGACCGGATGCAAACCCATGCTGCGTTTGGTAAACACAGCTTTTGAGACACAGCATGTCAAGTGTTTATCGATGTTTATCGACTGCCAAGCCGAACTCCTCTGGCTCTAATCTTATATATAATACCTTCCGTCCAACGGACAACCAACGGACAACAAGGGAGTTGAAGACCAAACCTCTCCGCCCCATGCCTTCGCGTTCGGCAGATCCACCTCCAAGACGCCACCCTTGCGCTGGCGACCGAACATTGTGGCTTAGGACAGGTACCACAACCGGGGGCAGGTTGGATAGAGTTTGATCCAAAGCTACGAGCAATCAGCGGTGCCAGCAGTTGATCAACCTTTTCAATCCTTTTCACCTAAACTCCAGTCCTACCTTCGGAAAGCAAAACAAATTACTCACTCGCCAGGATTGCAACTGTTTTCCAATCAAAACATCTTTGGTGCTGCGCTCCCCACCTCAGGTGCTGCACTTCCCAGGCACGTCCCAGGCACGGCCTCGTCATTCCGATAAGTTGCCAGGAGATCCGCCACCCAAACAGAGGACCAGGTGCAACAAAAACTGGGCCCATGTTCAACCAATAGGCCTGGAATTATGTGTATCATTGTGCATAATTCAAGGCACTTCCAAAGGATTTAAGAAATTCCCAAACAGGGATGCGCAAGGTCTTCAGACATCCTTCATATCTTTCATTCACATGTTTCAATGCTACGAGATTCTAAGGTTCCAAAGCCAAACGAAAAAAACTGAAGAGGAGCAGCACCATCTGATCACCTTTTCCATTGGCAGGGATTCAAAAATGTGAGAACGGTCCTTTTTCTGAGGCACATTGCGATAGGAGGCATTCGTAAAACACCCCAAGGAAGACAGGCCCTGCATTGCGTCGGCTCAGGGCTTGTGCCCAGAGTTCATGCTTTCACAAATGGCTCAAAGTTGGATGACAAAGGGGTCACAAACCTGTCTGTACTGCACACCTGTCCAAACAATGGATACCAAAAAAGGCGGTCGCAAATCTAGCCACACATCGATTTACTAGAGGATGGCTTTTCCAGCCATCAATGATTTTGAGCCACCTTCAGATGAATTGGAACAAGTGGGAGCGACTGCACCGGCAAAGAGTCAGCTACCAACTGACCCCTGGCCACAAAACTGGAAGTGACAGAACTGCTTGCAGCGGGCACACCACACAAACAGAAAGAAACGATTCGGAACTAACTTCATATGTCTCCAAAAGAAATCGCCCGAACTCAAGCAGTTTCTCTCTAAACATTTCGGAACAAAGATTTCGTCTTCTCGAGTTCGCTCCCATCTGTTTTGATAAAAAGAACAGGGATCCATCCAGGATCACCAAACCCCCGTGGGTGCCACACGTCAGGCCCCAGCTGCCCTCGGCGGCATCGCTTCGAGGTTCCAGGACTTCAGGGTGCATTCCGATGCCGTCGGGGAACCAGCGCGGCCTGCGGGTCGGGGGACCATCCGGTTGGTGGGATGCAGCTGCTTATGGAACAACGGAATACAACTGATATGTATGTGAACTAGTCGAAGTTGGACTAAGTTCCTCCCAGTTTGACTCTCGACTGCCGACACCTGGAGACTCTCAATGACTGCTGGCCTGATTGAATGTGATAGAAAACCTCAACAAATGAAGCACTTACTATGTCAGATTCACAGTCCAAGGGTGGTGACATGTGCAGCTGAAACATTTGCTCGGGATCATCTCCACCAAAATTGAAAGGTCTGGGGTGATGTGTCAAACAAGACTTGCCAATCCCTGCTACTCTCATCAACTTTAGTCACATCAGGTGACTGGAAACATGGAGCAGGATGAAACTCAACCCTACCCTGCCACGCCCACAGTGCGTCCCAGACAGCCCCCGAAGGCCACTGCCTGATTCCGGCACGTCAGATCGTCGAATGAGATTGCGCGCTTTGCCCACACCCCACTTGCGAGGCACCGTTTCCTCAGAGTTTCATGGCTCACAACACGATAAACCATGATAAACCATGGGAATTTGATGGAATTTGGGGGTATCTTCCCATCAAACAACCCCATCCCACGTAGCTGTACCATGAACCAAGGCGCTTCAGCACGATGGTCAGAACGCCATGCTCCAGCGTGGTTTCATCCTCGCAGGGCTTGAAGCACCCCTCAGATTGATCGAAGCTGAACTCCCGCTCCCAGGCTCCGTGGGTTTGCCTCAAGGGATGGTGAGTTCAAACTTGGGGGAGCTTCAAATAGCTTCAACTTCATCGTTGTATGGGAAATGGAAATGTCATATTTGGTTTGGATATGATTTATAGATGGCATTCGTCAAAGCGGAGTGGTCCTGAATTCTTAGTCCAAGCTCCTTCAACTCCTTGAAAAGAATATAACAAACAGATACCCATGACGGATCCATGGTGCTGGTATATATGCTAACATGACTGGGGTATATTGATGGGATCCATGTTACCATATATAACAGCACCATGGATCCGTCATGGGATACAAACCGTTTGATCAGGTTGGAGTCAGGGAATCTGCAGTTTTGATCCCATCGAGGTCACTCTACGGACCCTGACCCTGCCTGATGGGCTCAACCTCGTGCACCGCGTGTTCGACAATGGGTGGCTTCTTGTTGATGAACACCTGCAGGGTTGAAAATGTCAAGTCAATGTGCCTTTGAAAGTGTTGGATCAAACAACTTGATCCCTCTGAAAAGGTCGTGTCATGTGAGCTGTTGACAGAATTCTCTGCACCAGCACGTTGTGATAGCAGTCCACACTCCCCACAACAAGGCCATCACCACTTGAAGCAAATCCTGCCTTCACACCGTTGGGAACGTCGTCAAAACAGGTGATTTCCTCTTCAACAACACCAGGACACTCAATGCGAATGAAGCGATGCATGCAATTGCCATTCTCCTTGTCGAAGACATTCACCTGGCGCTGGATATCTACGGTTAAGGCACTTCACCCTGGATGTTCATTCTCCTAAAAGATGGTTCGATAGGTGTTGTCCCATCTTGATACCAGGCACTGGAACTAAGCCAACAAAGAGCGTTGGCCCAAACCAACTCTTCAGAACTGGCCTGGCACTATGCCCCCAGGTCCAAAAACACTGCTGGGGTATACGCCGATCCCTTCTGGCAAGGACGGTTCATGGGGAAGCGGTTTCAAACAAATGAGGCGTGTCTGCGTGGGAAATTTTTGATGTCAAAGACTTACAGCAACAAGTTTGCAAAGTGATGGAGTGCCCAAGGGTTACGAAGAGACGCAACAATTCCAACGAAGCCAAACCATAAAATTATGCCAAGATATGCCATGTTTGAAGTTCCCCCAACTTTGAAACATGTCCAAACGCACAAAAACAATCCTCAAACAATAGGACCAGGTCACAATGGGATCGAAGCTGACGTCGTGGGCAATGATCTCCCCCAGGGGTGAGATGACGCCGCGGGTCTTCGTCGTCACCCGCGCTTTCTCGTGCGAGAGCCGCATGCAGAAGGCGCCCGACGATGCGTAGCCGTTGCCGGCGACGTCGGCAGCCGCGGCCGGAACGAAGGAGACGGAGATGGGTTGCCCAGAAGCGGCACCACAGGCCTGTGCAAAGGGTCCAGAAACCAAGGCCACTTAGGTCAGGCTGAGGTGGCTATAATAGGTATTGCAGGATCCAAGTGGGGATGAAGAATGGATAATAATTGAACTGATTTCTAAAATCAAAAAACATATCATACCAGCCAAATATGCATCTATTGCATCTAATCCCAACCCCACCCGAACGGGATGGGATTTGGCCGGCCACCTCCGGCTCGGTGGTCTCGATATTCACAAACTTCGGCAGCAGCCGGGAGAGCTCCGCCTTCAGCAGGTCCGTGAGGACGATGCTGGTGCCCAGGGTGTTGCCGTGTTCCAAGCCTTGGTTTACCACAGGCTTTCACTTCTCGGTGATGCCCCAGATTTGCTCAGTCGGGTGTGTCTGAAAATGTTGTGTACCCCTAAACCCAATGGTTAATGATGATTATCCCTACTAAATGGCTATTTCATTGGGAATATACCCTATTTGCAGACAAACCCAAATGGGTTCTTCACCCTATAGCCATGGTAATGACTATCTATTGCCTGGTTGTATGAAACCCAGGCGTGAGCATTGAACATATTGAACCAACACCAGAAATGCCGGTGATACACAGAATCAGCAGTAGGCACCAGAAAAATTGACCTGCAATGTTGATAGGTAAACAATCTTTACTGCAAGTTGTGGTCGTTTTGCCAAATCGAGTAAACTCATGAATGGATGTGAAAATCCACCTTATGGATGATCTCCCCATCAAAACACGATGATCACCTCCACCCCCTGTGCCAAGGCAACGTTGCAACAGATGCTCCCGGTTCTTGGCATTGAAGGCATCCCCCGCCTTGGAGAACTCGTAGCAGAGCCCGATGTGATGCACCGGTGGCACTCCTTCGCCCAGGTCCGCGGTGAAGATCAGCCGGCCCAGGTGGGATAGCTCCCCGTCATAGCACTGCATCACCTGGCGGCTGAAGAGCATGGTGGCCTCCTCGGTGTCGGAGGTGTTGCGCAAGTTGTGCACCACGGTGAGCTCCTGGTGTTGCAGAGGGGGCAGAAAGTGAAATGAGGAAGTTGTCCTATGAGGTCCTATGATGTGATTATGATGTGATTATGATGTGATTATGATGTGATTATGATGTGATTATGATGTGATTATGACGTGATTATGATGTCCTCTGATTATGATGTCCAATGGTTTGTGGTCAGTCCAAGTCTCAGTTTCACCCAATTTTCCACTGACTTTCCCTGGACTTCTCACCTTTTCATGACCGGTTTCCTCACCCCCGCTGTTCCTTGTGTTGCTTGCACTGCACATACTTCTGATGCAGCATCGCGACGTACTTCTGCTCGAACCAAGTCAAGTCATTGACCACGAAGACAATTTGGTGAGAAATCCTGCAGGGGTGGGTCGACCCCTCATCCAACCAATTTTGACAGCAGCTGGGCATGAAGAGTCCATTGTAAGTGAAGCTAAGGAGAACTTTGTGAGAATACAAGGTGACTTCATTGAAAACCCTGAGATAGGTAACCAGGTAGCTTCCGTTGCATCCACACTTATTTTACACCGCATTAAACCAAGAGCAACTCTCATGTTTTCGAAGCCAGTTCCGGGACACCATCTCGAACATCAAGGATTCGGTGGTCTGAGCATCATGGATCGCATCCACAGCTTGCGCTCGATAGGACACGGTGGATTGAACGCCAGCAGAGTCAATCACCAACATCCGGCGTTCCTTGAACCAAAGGAAACTCAAGCCCCGGGTGGTGCAAAGTTTTCCAGCAGGTAGGTTGGCACCAAACAACTTGTTCAGGAGCCACGTCTTGCCTTCAGGGTCTCTTGTGATTCCAAGGCAAGGGAAGGGTTTTTGGTATCAAACATGATTCCCATTCCATATGCGGTACTATAGTTTTCATCATGGTGGCGGGCCTTTATCAAAGAGCCCTACAACTGCAACGATGCGATAGCGACTTTCCTTTGCAACCTCGAGAAGTGACTCTGCCTTTTGGAGGAAGTCGATCTTGCCTTCCTTCAGAAACTCCGCCAAGGAATCGAAAGCCTCATGTAGCGGCGTTTCAGATCCGCCAACGATTTCGTGTCAGGAACCGAGCACGAGATTCAACTGGTGGTTGTGTTTCAACTTTCCACATACCAATCATACCAGTCTCTCAAACACATCCCAACTGAAAGAAAAAACATTCCACTTAAGCAAAGCCCAAGTGAACCAGAATCGCATCATATGGAGTCTCTGTTTCAGAGCAGCCCTTCTGTGCACGTAACCACCTACGTTCGCACTTCTTGCGCCTCAAACGCCAAAGGCACTGCAAAACTGTGATGGCTTTGACAAACTTCGCCTGTTTCAGGCGCCGGTCGGTCTCGGCGCGGTCCCTCTGAAATTGGTGGTGAACCATCACCTGGCGCCACTTGGCCTGTATCTTCAACGCAGAGCGGGTCAAATGGCAAACCCGGTTGGTCGCCTGATTGCTGGCTGCATGAATCAATGCTCGCAAGCGGTCGCTCTCGGCTTCAGCATCTTTTCTGTTTGTTTGTTCGATGTCAAGCTCAGACTTCAACAGCCGCGGCAGCACATCCCGCATGGGCTGCCGATCCACTTGATACAGCTCGATGACAATTTCGAGATCCTCGTCTTTGATTTCCTGGTTGGGCGCTCTAATCCAGGAAACATGTCCAGGCAGACTGGGTTCTGGCGGATAGAAATAGAAACTCTTGAAACCACCCATCAATTCTAACCTTCTTGTGGCTCCCCAATGTGAGAAAGCACCAATCCAACCACGCTGTCCATACCATCCCATATTTTTTTATGTTTTTTCATCCCCAATTTCTGGGACACACCGTGTGGATCCCTGAAGCCCCAGCTTCCGAGTGGTACTCCCGTTGCAGCTGCCCATCCCTCGGGATATGCTGAGTGAAGGCCACACAGCCGTTGATCGACACGCGGACCTGCAGCTCAGCAGTGTCGACGTTTTCCAGGAGAACCATGGGGCGGTTGAGCTGGCCACATCCTTGGACTTTGCTGGGGTCAACAAAATTTACCCTCTGGTTATGTCAAAATAGCTATTGAAAATGACCATTTGTAGTGGATTTTCCCATTAAACATAGTGATTTTCCATAGCTATGTTAGTTTACCAGAGGGTAACAAAATCATGCCATGTATACTGCAGGTTCTGCATATTGGATTTGCTTCCGGACAATTCAAGAGGTTCAGCAGCCCAGACGAAATTTTCGGGCACCAACAATATGTTGGATTTATCTGGCAAATAAGCAACACAAATAAAGATGTTAAAAAGAATTGTCCATATTTTGCATAGCTGGCAGGTTGGAGTCTACAAACCACAGTGAAAATCCTTTCCCTAGGGCAATCCTGGGATTGGATGGGATTCGATGACATGGGTCCGTTCAATAAGACATATGTCATATATCATCATATCCTTTTCCCAGCATATCTAGCCATGATTCACTACTTTGGCAAATAGAAAAAAAAAACGAGGCACGTTTACGCAGCACATCCAGGTCTCCTTTGGGATAGAGCTGCAGTTTCAGCTGCAGCTCCAGAAAGTCCACATGTCTGGAGATGCACTCGTCATGCAGCACCTGCAACTCCCCATTTGGCAACGACCAACTCACCTTGCGGAGCTGTGCGACTCGAAACGATGTCATGGCTAAAGCGAATGCTCCGCTTTGCCGATGTTTTGCAAGAGCCAATATGAGTAAACCATAGTGAACCTCATATTTGCATATATTTGCTGTGTATATAATATACAATATAATTATATGATAACTTATGATAACTTATGTGTTGTTTTTCTGAAATTGTGTCTCAGTCGCAACATGAACAACGACTTGAAAAACCAAACCCCTCGCAGCGCCTTCGCATGCAACACATCCACCTCCAACTTGCCACGGTCAGCGCTCATCACCACAGGTACTACAGGTGGAACGGTGCAGAGCGGAGTTTGATCAAAAACTATGAGAGGTGGCAGCAATCGATCAAGCCTGAAACCATCTGAAACCCTTGGTGATGCATAGTCCTGCTATCCTGGGGTGCAACAGCTTTGCAGTCACTCCATGGACTCCATGGTCTATATTAAATCAATTAAACCAACGCAAAATCTGAGCAGCACTTCCAAACGACTTCGATTTCATGACAGCCAATAGCCAAAAAATACAACTGACCAACCCTCACCAGCTGAGCTCCCCTGCATGAACAGCTCATCTTCACTTCACCAGGCACGTGGCTAAGGATCATAGAGCAGCTTCATGACAAGCCTCATCACCGTTGAAGTTGCAAGCTGTACGCTGCTGTTGCTGAGGGTCATGGGATAGACTTTGGGGGAACATAACTCATGGGCATCTACGTGCTGGATGTATCGACAGTCGAAAGATTTGAAGACAAGGGTCCTTCTCCGGAACGTTCTTCTGAACCCTGTTGAACCTGACCTGGCTCTGCACCAAAGCCTCCCGGAACCTTCTCTGCGCCAAAGCCTCCCAGACCTTCACCGGAACCTTCTCTGGAACCTTCTCCGGAACCTTCTCCGGAACCCTATTGAACCTGACCGGCTTTGCACCAAAGCCTCCCAGACCTTCTCAGGAACCTTCTCCGGAACCTTCTCCGGAACCCTGTTGAACTGACCCGGCGCCTGCACCAGTGCACACCGGAAATATTCTGGGCTGAAGACCCCATTTTACGCTGTTGGGGAAAAACTAGACGACAGTGTTCCGAAAGAAAAGCAGGAGGGAGTACATCAAAAGAGGATGGAAGACAATATATTGAAGATAAATGATGATGAAGGATGATTACTGATGAATGAAGAATGAGCTTGTGGATGCATAACGGCTAATTTATGAATGTAGATTATGAAGCTCTTATATTGTATGTATATCTGTTGGTCCCCATGGCATATTCGCAGATGACTGCGATGACGCAAGGGAATTACACAGAAGCTTTTGCACAGAGGAGTCTTTGCGCGGAAAAACTTTTATACGCAGAAGCTTTTACACAGAAATATTTTTACACAGAGGAGCTTCTACAGAGGAGCTTTACACACAAGCTTTTACACAGAGGGGCCCTGACACACAGACGCGTTTACACACAGAAGCATTTAAACAAAGACGCCTTTACACAGAGAAGCCTTTAGACTCTAGACAGAGAATTCTTTACACAGAGGAGGGTTTACGCACCGACGCTTTTACACAGAGAAGTTTTTGCACAGAGAAGCCTTTACACAGAGGAACCTTTGCACAGAGGAGCTTTGACACACAGGCGCATTTACACACAGAACACAAGCCTTTATACGCAGAGCTTTTACACAGACGTGTTTAGACACAGAAGCTTTTACACACAGAAGCCTTTACACAGAGGAGCTTTCACACACAGACGCCTTTACACAGAGAAGCTTTTACACAGAGAAGTCTTTACACAGAGGAGCTTTTACACACAACACTGGATACCCAGTAGAAATTTCAGATGGATAGGTATGATATTCGGCTATGGCTCCAAATCCTGATACCTAGTGAACCTCTGAATAGCTGGTAAATAGATGTTGCTCCCTTTTTTTTCAAAGGATAGTGGTTGTACCACGGATACAATGCGGATTCAACTCGAAGTTGCTCCTTGCTTCTCCATTCCGAAATATGGCTGGATATCCTTTGCTCCAGCCATTTTTTACTGGAAACTCATCTTCCAACCCGTCATGTGGCATGATCTATGTCAATTTGGGGAATGGATGGGACTGGCCACAAAGTTGGGGTGCAGCTTGGAGACTGGCCTCCTGGTCAACTGGCCAAGGCGAGACTTCCCCTGCGCAAGAGTCTTGGCCATCACAAGCCGTACCACTATGTCAGCATGAGTTATCGCACCATTTCTAGTACCAACATGTACCAACTAACAACCAATTTAATTGGCTGAGTTTAATTACAATAAGCTTAATGCTAACCCTCCCAGGTTCGGCCCGTAGCCATGTATGATGATGCATGATCGCGAACCCTCTGCGTTCACACTGCACTCAAAACTCAAAAAATGATCAAAATACTTCGATGATCTTCGATGTATTGGTACATCTTCCAGATTTCGGGAGCAATCGGAAACAATTTCTCGCCTGCAGCCTGCAGGAAGATGATTGATATAACAAAGCCTTCGGCACGACGATGACGCCTGGCGTGCTGACGCTGCGAAGGTCAATGGAAGGTGCTGTCCGAAAACTCACCGTACGCAAGCTTTGAAATGCCAGATAATGCCAGCGATGTCTATCCGCAGCAAATATAACGAACTATATATCCAACTGTGGTATGAATATAATCGTGTCATGAGCAATTATAATGGATAGCGATGGCCACCAAACAGCATCCAAACAATGCACATTCACTCTGCTTCACTCTGCTTGGTGCGATTCCTACAAAGCAGCAAGCCAATAGCTTGCCCGATGAGTCTATAAGACATTATAAGACTATTTAAGACTCATCTGGTCTCTCCACTTGCTGCCCGAAACTATATCTCCCAGAATGTTTCTGAGGCAAGATCTGCCAAACTCCCAAATTTGGATACTATCAACTTAGTGCAAAAGAAACCCGTGTTTCTCTCAGAATTCCATTGAAACCTAGTGGCTGCCTTTTCGAATGCGCGCGGTATCATTTTGAAATGTCCCAGGTGCCAGCAGGGGTGTCAACAGCAATAGTCAGGATATTGAATGATACTTCAGCATACTTCAGCATACTTAAAGTACAGTGAGAACTTGGCTTTCCGAAATTTTCCAAAAATGGGCTACTCCTAAATCAACCAAGTCATTATTAATGCATGACTTAGTATTGAAACAACTCTGCTCTTGGCATCGTAAGAAACCAGCGGGGGTTTGGGGTCAATGGGACGAATTCTCATCTGGAAGAAATTCTGGTGTTTCACGGTATCTATTGGCTATTGGATGTTATTGTTCATGGTTGGTATTGGTTGGATAGTGGCGGATTCACCAGGACTTTGTGCCACTGCTGAATCGAGCACCGGAAGCACTGCAGTTCAAAGGACCCTGTGAGCGCCGTGATGGCGCGGACGAGCGCGCGGACGGATCTCCGAGCCTCAGGCGCGCCGCCGAAGGAGACAGAGGATGCTAAGCTGGAAGATGCTGGAAGTCATGTCTCAAAGCTCTCGGCCTCCCAATGCGCCCTGTCCAGCACAGTCTACTTGGCTTTCTTCAACTCTCAACAGCTCCAAGGATTCCAGGGTCATCTGCTAGCGAGCGCAAGTCGCTGGTGGCCGAGACGGGAAACCAGCCGCAGTTGCTGGGTCGATGCAACTCGTTGCCGTAGAAAAATTATTCTTCGAGGCAGACCGCCACCAAGACCGTCCCTTTCACCATTGAAAGATACCCCGAATCCGCGGCGCCTCCATCGATGGTTCGAGTCAAGACTCGAAAACATGGACAATCGACGATTTCGACCATCTCTGGAGACGTGTCGCTGATCTGACGGGTGCTGCAGGTGCTCTTCTCCAAGATCGCCTTCTGACCGCGCAAACTCTCGATGTCCTTTCTGATCTCTTCATTCTTTGCTGTTTGGCAGCGAAACTGATCTTGATGCTGGCCGACTTCATCTCGGGTCTTTCCCAAATCTGCCATGACATCCATAGCACGTTTCACCCGATCTTTGTTCATCTCAAGCATCTGCTTTTCCAATGCCATGCTCTGTAGCCTGGCATTAGCCCAGAACCCCTCCATCTGCAGCGCCGCGGCAAGACTCACCCCTGGAACTGGGGCTGCTTTGGGAACTGGAACTGGGTCAGACATGGCCGGTGCCGGTCTTTGCGGCAAAACCTGAGTCGAATATAGTAAAATGCAGCAACAATATGCAAAAATGTGGTAGACCTATGTAAACCTATGTAAATCCATGAAAAGCTCTTGTTTCTTGTGGCTTTTGGATGCTTCGGGATGCCATAATTGATTCTGCAGAAACCATGTGCTCTGCAGATCGAACGCAAATCCTACGGATCAACCAGGCATCACATGGCTTTTGTCATTGATGCATCTGACTTGTCTGCCTGCTCGAAGCACCCGTGGCTATGACAGAGACCAAACATGACCGAACATGACCGAGCCAGGTGTTTGCAGGGACGGTCCCAAACAGATTCTGACACCGCTTCTCAGCCTCATCATCTTTTCAGCACCCAGCAAGATGTGTTTCTTGCATGTTGCAACATTGTGGAACACGGCAAGAAAGAACCATGATAAAAGTGGATAAGAGTGGATAAGAGCTCTGCTTGTGCTCTGGAGTCAACTGAACAGTGTTGTAGCTATAGCAGCTACACTTCATTCAGCCCCACCTCGGCTCGCAAGGTGCGTTACCAGCTTCGCCACCCGCACTTGGCGGATCTGCAGCTGTTTCTGATTTGGACAGATGCAATACCAATATGAAATTGTACATAATAATGCTACTCACCTAGGTGCTTGATCACAGAAGAATCACAAAATCTCAGGTGTCTTGGAATTCGGAAGCCTCCAAATTTGAGAAACATGCTAAACAAGACCCAAATATCCCAAATTAAACACAAGTGAGACCTAAAACCTTATATGTAGTTCAGGCAACTCAAAAATCCGAAAATCTCTCAGCAACCGCAGAACTGGTCGCAAGTGAGCAACAGAAACCCCTCGGACGTGACCTTGATAATGCAGTAAGGCACGTCCTATGACGGAGAGGGCTGTGCATGCCAGAGATTCCATAGATATCCATATCATCTGCAAGGGGAAACCAATCTGAACCATCCATCAGCCCAGCTTTCAGATTCGGTTGGATCTTATCATCTGGGCCTCGTCTTCGACAACTTTCAGCTCCTACTCTGATTCCATTCCTCCATTATCTCCATTCCATCAATGTCCAGAAATAGGGTACACCATTCCGTCTTTAGTTTGTCATCACTTCTCCCATCACCCCCTGTCCTTCCGTCCTTCTTGCGGCACAGGACCGGCAGCCAGCAGATGAGCTCAATGGCTCCACATCGTGAGCAATGATCACCTTGAAAACCGACCAAGGAACCCTGAAACTGTCCATCTTTGGGGATACTAAATGGGAGCTGGATACAATGGGGGACTCTCTTAACCATCAGTTTCCTCATGGAAGCATGCCAAGTTTGGATTATTTTTTGGGAGACCATGAAGTCTGATGTCAAACAAACATGACACTCTGAAAATCCTGGTATTGCCACCATGTAGTAGATTGTGAGCAAACATGTCTGCATCATTTCAAACTTGCAATCCTTGGCCTTGCAGTCTCGTTTGGAGGGTTTGAATTTGATCCCAGCCATGCATAGGACGAATGGTCAGGCGTTTCTCTGAAGCCAATGGAGACAGTCTTCTCTATCTCTTAAGGGCCTCCTTTTCATTTTTTGCCAAAATGTAGGCCCTATAGGCTAGTCTGTCTGCAAAATGGGCTGCCGCCGAATTCCGATGGGTTTTCATGTGGCTTTCCCCACAAACCACAATTTGGGGTTCACACAGAGCCGATATGATACATCAAGTCCATACTTCTTATGGTTCAATTGTACAAATCCCCAATTTTGCTGGCGAAGTCCCCTAGTTTTGATGGCAAAAACCAGACAGTTCAACAGCCCTGCAGGGCCCCTCACCAGCTTTGCTAGCTTGCTCTCCACCAGGGTGGTCACGTGGTTCAGGGCATGCTTCAGCACCTGGGGTGGAACAAGTGCAGTTGGAATCCAAATAGGATCGCTGGACAGCTTAAGATTGGGAGTGTGGGGAGTTTTGGTGGCCTTCCCAATGGAAAAACACTGATGAGCTGTTGTAGTTTACTGTAATTCAGCAATTTCCCACTCAAGGCCTACTCGTTTCGCTTCGTGACATCATGACAAAGGAGAAAAACTTTAAAAAAACCTGCACCTAAAGTCAAGGCCCCGCCAAACACGATGTCATATCAGACTCCAGAAGTAACAAACACATTTCAGCATGCAATCACCATAATCACCTTGAGTTTCATACCTTGCCCCTAAGGTCCAAGCCTTTGCCACCCTGAATCCCAAGCAACTGCCAGTGCAATGCCGGTCAAGGCGAATGAGAAACGTGTGGGAAAACACCCGGGGCTCAGATTGGAAAGTGACATCACTGGCATCACTGGCATCACTGGCATCACTGGCATCACTGGCATCGCCATGGCATCACTGCATGGCATCACTGGCATCACTGCATGGCATCACTGGCATCACTGGCATCACTGGCATCACTGGCATCACTGGCATCACTGGCATCACTGGCATCACTGGCATCACTGGCATCACTGGCATCACTGGCATCACTGGCA
>Ga0126342_10001130_pt1 | contig 35655 bp, 23 predicted proteins | sample Cyp1metagenome_FD_92528 | JGI IMG/M metagenome (GOLD analysis project Ga0126342, IMG submission 92528) | Coral microbial communities from Lord Howe Island, Old Settlement Bay, Australia - Cyphastrea 1 metagenome | ecosystem: Host-associated > Invertebrates > Cnidaria > Coral ...
CAAGCGCCCGCTGAAAGGAAAAACGATCGCGTGATGCTCGCTATGCTTTGCTAGGGTTCGGCGGTCCCAGCACTAAGGTACCACCAATCAACGATATCCAGAACAAGGATCCATTTGTTCACATATATATATATATATGTGATACATATATAACCTATATATATCATATAAACGTACACATACTGCATATCCGCCTGAAAACCAACATGGAACTCAGCAGCATTGGCTTGGATGTTCTTATAGGACATGGTATTTTGGGTGGTTCCATGTTAGTTTTTCAGTCAATGTCAACCCTGGATAGGATGAGCCTGAGATCTTCAGTTTGGGAACCAAACACCATGGGGATGCAGCACATTTGTCAAAGGAAGAAGGTGATCGACGACCAAAAAAACACATGGAGATCAGTGGGTGACAATTGTTAACAAGATAAAGCCTCCGTCATTTTGTTAACAATAGTTTTTATAGAGGATATACAAAATGATAGAGGATAAAGCCTCCATTTATGAATATATATCTTATGTTTCTGACAGGTTTTAGCCATATACGGCTTGTTTTAGTTGCTTATTTTCAGGCTTGTTTACCACATCTCACCTGTTTTAGTGCATCAAAACTCCAAGCTGAAAATTCTCAGATCGGTTTTGATCCGACAAAATCTGCTGAAATGCCACTTGAATCAACGGATGAAATGCCACCCCCTAGGTATATATGCCATAGGGACAGGAAACAGAACAATTCCTTGAACACAGTTGGTAAGTTCACCATAGTTTCTGGCTAAGACTTCCCCACAAAAGAAAAAACATATCCACCATAGATCCGTTGGTTAGATTATAACTAAGTGGTGCCCCCAAAGAGTGTGTTTGTTGGTTTATGTTACATACCCCTATTTGTTTGACAATATCTATCATAAACCTTAGTCTATTGAATCTAGTTTTTCTGGTCTTAAGTATGTTGGTTTATAACCCCATCTATCTATCTATCTATCTATCTATTTATCTATCTATCTATCTATCTATCTATCTCTCTATCTATCTATCTATCTATCTATATATATATATATATATATGCGTTAGAATCACATACAATCACCATGAAAACCCATCATTTTTCATCCGGACTCACAATAGGACGCTGCGCACGGGGGATGTGGTGAACTTCGGCAAGCGCAGCAGTCCTCCGGAGTTCGAGTTCGTCTTCGAGGAACGGGTGACGTCTGCGGAACGGTGGAAGATGTTTCGTGTGTTTTGGTAGGGGATCACTGATCCCTATATATAATTATATATATACATATATATAGGGATCATATGGATGGTTTAGGGGATGTGTATCAGAATTATATGATGAGCATAGGATTAAGATGGATTAAGTAAGAAGTTGAATGCCGATTTTTGCCTGAACATGAAGCAAACCTTGGGATTGAAACTGCCAACATGCGGATTTAGCCAATGAAGATAGGTGACTCAAGCAACAGACGTGGATTTTTTGTTCGCAGCAAGAATTGCATGTTCTTTTTTATTTGTTTCACCATCAGAAAGGAATGGTTACTTTACCATTTAAATCCATTCAACGAAGAAAAAACTCGATCTATAGGTACCAGTGGCAATATCCCAAAATAGAGGTACATATGGGCCGCCCCCAGTTATAAGTTGGTTTATAAACACCATTGTTATTTGCGTATCATATCAACCATAGTGCCATACTGTAGTGAAGTTGTAGTTATGTTCACCAAATGACATATCAACATATATCAACGACTGAATTTGATGCTTTGAATGGTTGCTATGTTTTTTTCTCCTCTCTGAAGCTTTCGGCGTCAAACAAAAATGCTATTCTTTGATACAAAATGATGGTTTAAAGTAAACTTTTGACCCAATCCCATCCAATCATGGAATGATTTAGATATAAAACCTATAACTCAATTTAATTAAATATATATATATATATATATATAAACTGGGATGTGATAGGTTTATTCCATATTTACGTAGCTTTATCCCATATTGGTAGATATAAACCTAGCATTTTTACGGATCCTTTTGGGATGGTTGGTATGCTTGAAATGCAGGCGCCGCAGAGCGGCATGTCCGGTGAGGTGCTCCGGTGATGTGTGTGGGGGGTGCAGGGACCTCACTAGGGTCTATATAACCATAGGGCCGTAGGGACTGGTTGGTGGTTTGGAACATGGCTTTTATTTTGTCCACAATATATGGGATAATCCTTTCCATTGACTTTCATATTTTTCAAGATGGTTAAAACCACCAACCAGCATAGTTGCAGGGATTCTATCCCAAATTCTGGAGGTTAGAAAAGCATAAAATTATATCCATGAAAGTCACCTGTGGCCTCCACCCTCAAGTAATAAAATATCGGTGGTGTGGAACATGAATTTGATTTGTCCATATATTGAGAATAGTCATCACTGACTTTCATATTTTTCAGAGGGGTAGGTATACCACCAACCAGTAATTATAAGCCCAATTTATGGTATATTCACCTACATTTGGGTGATTTTTAAGGCAAATGTTGGTATATATTCCACCACCATGGAGCATATGGGTAATTATAAGCCCAATTTATGGTTCATAAGTTTATAAGGCGTTAAGTGGTATTTTAAGGGTCTACTTGCTGTAGCAAGTTTGTCTTTGATACATGGATTTGTTGAGATGATTTACTGTTGTGATACAAGACGTCTAACTATCTAATGGTACTTTTTAAACCAGCATACAGTACTGGGGGAGCCACCTTGTATTGATATGACATATAGGACATGTGTAGTGCCACATGCCTCGGGAAAGCGTGCATGTTTACTTTCGTACCGTATTATTTTGGTATACATTGGGATATAAACTGACCAGCTCAACATAAATGGGATGCTATGTGTGTTAGATCATCAGTTGTGTCAGCTTCATCGTCTTTGATGCTAAAATCATTTCTGCTTGGTGGTTTGGAACATGTTTTTTTCCATATATCGGGAATTTCATCATCCCAGCTGACGAACTCCATCATTTTTCAGAGGGGTAGGGTTGGCCCCCACCAAGCAGATTTTGTGTTTTTGGTTGAATCACAGGATCATTGGTCTGGGTAAATTATAACGACCTCACTGTGACCTCACTGGAATCATGGTTAATAAGGGAAATCATCCCCAAATGGCCGAACAATTCAGGTTGGTGAATTATTATGGCCTTTACCCAGATTGATGAAGTCTCCCTTTTTTGGATGCCAGATGCAGCTCCAGATGAAGCGCATCGCAGATCTGGAAGAGGAGATCCTGGCCGTGCTGGAAAATCCTCAACACAAATGCGATGGAAAATCACCATGTCATGGGTAAATCATGGTAAATCATTTTTTTTTCTCTGACAATTTTCAATAGCTATGTTAGACTATGTACAACATTGTACAACCGCAACCCCCATGTTACTAGTTCTCTCAAACCCCAAACTGCCTTAAGGTGCCTTAAGTTTCAGTGAAATTTCCCAGGATGTCCTGGGTTGCCACGCGTTGCTTCAGATCTTCAACCACCAATCCCCTAACGCAATACGCCAGGAGCTTCAAAGGGATAGAGAAGCGAAGCGTCAGGCCCGAAGCCTTGGGTTTTTCGTTTGGAAATAGGGTAATTGCATATTATTATTATTATTATTATTTTATTGTACATATTATAATATTACATAACTGTTACTATTATTAATTATTACACATATTGAACATATTATTATTAATTATTATTACACTATTGAAGAATGATCATTCACGGGATTTTGGGAGAGAACATGGGAAACCATAGGGGTTTTGGTCGGGAAAATGATGGTTAACATAATGACAGTCGGCGACACACCTTGATGTTTTTTGATGTTTTTTGTAAGGAACATGATGGTCTTTTTGTAGTGGGACATCAGCAAAAAGTCGTTTTTGTTGTTTTTTGTGGGGAAAATGATCAGTAAACCATGGGATTTGGGGATAATTACCAGACTGTCAAATCCGTTGGTCAATCCCAGGGTGGGCCAAGACTCCGCCAGGTTGACTTGGCCGGTTTCATTTTTCATGATCCATAGCTGGAAAAGCCACATCCCCAACAAACTGATGACTAATTGAAAACCACCTTATAAAATCTACCTCAGTTTTCTCGGTGGATCGCGGCCATAGATCTTGAGACTTTTTGTGGAATGGATGGGTTTACCCATGTTTACCATTTCTATAACCAATGAAAAGCAATAGTGCACTGGTTGGTGGTTTGGAACATTTTTTATTTTCCATGTCATATATGGGATGTCATACTTCCCAACTGACTTCCATATTTTTCAAGATGGTTATTGCACCACCAACCAGCATGTGTTTGTCCCCATTATTGGTGGTTAAATCATTGGTAACCTGCCGAGGCCAGTCAGGGCCTAAAAGTCTCGGAACTCTCCAGCGAATTGGCCTGTTGCGTGTGCAAGGACAGGGCTTAACAGCGCTGTTGCGCTGTTGCTTGAAAAAGCGGCTTAGATTCAGAGATGGGCAACAAAAACATTGTTGGTTTATGTGAGTTTATTATTATTTCTATACTATGTTACGATATATAGTAATATATTATGTACGGATCATCATATCGATTCTAGGAAATTCCAGGAACATCATGATAACTGAAGAGCCTGTCAAGCAAAAACTAACGTGTAGTTACTGGATGTTACTGGAGTTACGTGAGTTTCCACTGGTTGTCTCCGGGTGACAAAAACCACTGGTCCTCAGGTCCTCAGAAAACTCCGACTGTCGGACGTCCATGCCTGATAGGGCTGTTCATATTTCAAGGTGATGCCCCATTCCTAGCTAAGTTGCTTTACATCTAATATACCTATATATTCCTAGGGTTTATGGTGTATATACTATAGTATAATAGTATAATTGTCATTTACATCTATAGTCGATGGAATTGACTAAGCAAGTTACTTTAACGAGGTGAACCAGGGCTTATGGTGATTGCAACTACAGTCATGAAGCAACTTACGCAACTAGGGGGCATCACCAGAAGTACCTGTGATGTGTTTTAAACATTGTCAGGATCTGTCATGTAAAACCTTGATGCCTACCGCATATGCGCATCAGTTGACAAAGAATATGTTCTAATTAGATTGGCCATGGGATTAGTTGACTGGTTAGTAACCAGGGTTATAACCAGCTTATAACCCATTATGTAGCTGTTGTATTGCAGTTATCATCAGTTACCTAGCCCTGGCTGGCACCAAAAAAGCAGGACTGGCTGGTGCATGCAGCCACTATCCAGTGCTCTCATAGCTTCTGTTGCTCGGCCGGGTTCAACCGGGTTCAGGTCTCGTTGACTCCAATCATATCTGATGAATAAGCTCTTAGACGTGATATTTCATAATTTACAATGTGAGGCCCCCGTTCGATAGCTAAGTTGGTGAACATAACTCTAATAACTATGGTTTATGGTACGCAAATAACGAACTAGTTCCTGGGGCGAATCTAAACCAACAAACATCACTGGGAGGCCTCACATTGTAGGTTAATAAGCCCTTTATAAACCTGTGTATCCCATTATACTCTCAATATATCAATTTTTTGGGAGGTGTTGGTTGAATCGGCAATGTCCAGTTTCCATGTCTGGATGTTGGAAATCTCGCCGTTGGCGATGGACACCAATGTTTCTGATTTTCTTGGGGATGTGTTTTCGTATGATCTTTTGGAACATCATGGAAAAATATGGGAACATCTATATTGTAAATGTTGGTTTTAATAGGACAATCAACTATCATTTTTTGGATTTGCTGATGTTTTTTCTATTTTACCACCGGGAAATCCACTATTTGGATCTATTTGGGAATCTATAGCAGATATTTGTTGCTTTGTTGGGTTCCTGTAGCAACTCCAACATGTGGCTTACAGATATATCGATACAGAATCAAAGGCGGCAATGGAAACTCAAACATTTAGTTCGATGATGTTCGATGATTTTCCCAGCTATAAACCTTTATTTATAGTGGATGTTCTGCTGCCACCTTCGATGTCCGGATGGTACATGAATATATCTATACCCAAATGCTCCATGTATGGAATATTTACCTACATTTACCCCAAAAATTGCACAAATGTAGGTAAATATACCATACATAGAGCATATGGGATAGTTAATGGATGTGAACGGATGTCAACGGATGTTCATGTTACAGGTGGGACCCAGGTAGTGGGTTGTTAAAACCAACAAACACAACAAACAGGGGCACCGCCTTCTAGGGAATTGAAAAGGGGCTGCATAGGTTGGCATTTTTCGATGATGTCAGTGATGATAAAACATATTACCCTCTGGTAAACTAACATAGCTATTGAAAATTGCCATTTATAGTGAGTTTTCCCACTAAAAATGGTGATTTTCCATAGTTAGATTAAATTACCAGAGGGTAAACCAGTCCACCCAATATTATACCAATAAGTCTCCATATTCTGTTCGAGGTATGTTTGTCTTGTGTGATCCGTGATCATGATGATCATGTAGGGTTTGCGCATGCGGCTATCCACACACATTAAAGATGCTTGCCAAGTACATGATTCATAGGACTACCCAATTTGGTGATGTTGTTTTTCTGAATCTGTTCAAGGACCTTGTTTGATCATGTTTGATGGTCAAATTAAATCCTTTTCCACTCAAGATCATTTATGTAATCCTGGTTTGATGAGTTGAGTCACTGATCCACGATCCCACTTTATTGTGGCCAAAACGACACATCAGCATTTTCATGGTTAACTTGTACCGACTTTCTATGGTGAACTCACCTACCTGAAGTATGGGCTTGTGACATGTTGTAACATTCTAAAATGGACGTGAATGAAGATGTGGTACAGCCTGGTACAGCACCAAATAGCTATTTTAATAGGGCACATGTTATGAGAATTTGTTGCACTTGCATGTTTTTTCCCCTAAAACTTCAGACCAAAATAGACTGACTCTGAGCTGTAGGTTGGTCCTGCATCGACCGTTGGCTTCAGACCAAGCAGTTCATCTGCCCTGTCTGTCGCAAGGAGGTGCCAAGGATGCGGGGCGGTGTCATGAAACGGATGTTGAGGATGCGTCTTTTGTTTGTTTCCTCACAGTTTTGAGAGGGATATGTATATATATATAATTTATATATAATACCTACATTACATATATGATATATATATATATATGTATACACTCGTATATCTATTCGGATGGGTTTTGATTTGTTTGCATTGAGATCTCTTCATGTTGATGGAGAGACATGTAATATATTAAGCAAACCAGCTCAGAGATGATGTTTGATGGAATGACAATACAAAGCGTACCAGATCATGTGATTGCGAAATTACAAGATGGTAATGTGGCAAAGCCCTCAAAGCCCGAGACACTTGGTAGGTACTTCTTCCAATGGTTAGGTAAGTTCGAACATACTGAATCAATCAGAAACACTATCATAGATGAACCCTGTAAGTTTGCGAATCTTTGTGAAGAATCTTAAATCCCAATTTTAACGTACTTCTAAACCAACTTAGCAAACCAATGATGGACTGCGGCATGACCTTGACTGTCGAGGGGCAGGCATTTTCAATGGCTTGGGAAAGCCGATTTCGCCCTGCTCATTGCAGGTAATTCAAGCGCAGATTTGTTTTTGTTACATCCAACATGGGAATTTATGCTCCACTGGGAATCCCCATCAAAGAAAGAAACCATGGCTTCGCAATTCGGTTGAGGCGGAGAGCTCCGGAGCTCCGCAATGCTTGGGATTTTTCCCGTGATCAGCACTTTCCCGATCATCACTTTCCGCAAAAAGCAGCACCTTCCTGATGTTTATCCAACTATGTAAAACCTCTCCTAATGTACTAATGTTTGGTTGATTTATGAGTGTTATCCAATTGTGTCAATTGCATACTAGAATAGCGATGATAATGATAATAATGATAATAAGACAATTAATAACTATGCATATATTTATTGCATACAGGTACATTATGTAGATATTTCATATGCATGTAACATATACTAAGTATACATCTACCATTATATATAACATATACTAAGTATGCATCTACCATTATATATATACCATATACTAAGTATACATCTACATGTAAATCTCATGTGTTTTGTTTCCCAGGAACTTCTTCTTGCTCAACATGCCCAGTTTGCACAGCGTCCAGGTGACGCGCGAGCCCGTGCGCACCCGTGCGGTGGATCAAGTGGTGCAGAAGACCGTGTTGCAAACCTCGGAGGAGGAGAAGGCGAGTTATCAAAAGCTGCTGGATGTTACCCTCTGGTGATGTCAAAATAGCTATTGAAAATGGGGAGTTATATGGAGTTATCACAGTTATAGCATAGATTATTACAGTTATAGTCAAGTGTTAAGTTGATGAACTATGTTAATTTGTATCTGTTACCCTCTGGTAAACAGCCACATAAGTATGGAAAATGGCCCAGTCGAAATAGTGGATTTACCCAATAATAGCATGGTGGATCTTTCCATACTTGTGTGGCTGTTTACCAGAGGGGGTAATGGATAAACGTGGATATGACATGATATAACCATCCAGAAATATGTAAATCCATTAAGATATTAAGTATAGTTAAATGGGAATTATCACCATCCGTTAAGTATATTAATTTACGTATAATGAATCATAGTTATGCTGAAACATAAAAAAATATGGGAATTGACTATAATTGATATGATATAACCAGCACAGTCGCAAGATAATCTCATTGTTTAAGGCGCTGGATAAACGTCCAATTAAAAACAGCACCCAAACAATTTTTCAAGGGGGTAGCCCATGAGCAACCCAGATCTCCAATTGTATGTTCGTTGTGGTGGTCTTCTATAGTGTCCTACTTGTTCTTGGGTGGATTTCTTCATAAGTCCCCTTATCCCTTTCTTTTCAATTGATTTCTTGAAGGTTTCAAAAGGAAAATCAATTGAACATAAATCTAAATCAATTGATGTGTTTTTCTGTTCACTTGATTTATTGAAGGTGTCAAAAGGGAAATCAATTGAACATAAATATTTGAAATCAATTGAAATCCGATCTTTTGAATTGATTTTTTTGAAGGTTTCAATTTGTTTAAAGGACAATCAACTGAAAGTAAATTGAAATCAATTGAAATCTTTACTTAAGATCATGATCTAACATTATTCAGAACCCGGTCCCTCAAAAGTTACAAGCCTAAACAGACCCCTTCAAATGTTTGGGAGGGTAGGTCCTCCCTACACTAATCAAGACTCCACATTAGTGGAAGACTAGGAATGTCCAGATGTGGGGGGTCCAAACAGGCAAACAGAGAGGGTGTTGATCGTCAACACAAAATAAGCATGGACATTCTGTTCACCTGTGTTTTCGTGGCCGAACATCAGTGTCACTAAGTGTCCAGAACGCAATTCTGCGGTTGATCAGGTTGTAATCATGTGATATATAACATGACATAACATAACCCAGTTCTATCCATTTCTCACCAAGGTTTTCACGATGTTGCGCAAAAATTTGCCTGGCTGACCAAAGCTACCGTAGTTCTGGTATGTTCTGGCAGCGCCCAGGTGGCCAAGCTTGGGAATGATAGTTGATAGAACATATTAACATCTGGTTATGACTAACATAGCCATGGTATAGATGACCAATAGAAATAGATGGTTTACCGAACTTAAAACTGGTGGATCTTTCCATGGCGAACTGTTAAATAATCAGATGGTAACTGGATTCCTATCATAGAAGTATGATATAGAACTATGAAGATTTCGATATGCATAGAACATGCTTTCATTGACAGATGACATGGACATGATGGTAGACTGATTCAACATACTAGAACTCAGAATCGGATTGATGAATGATTGATATTTGTGTCATTTCTTTTTGGGTCTTGAATGATCTTTTGGTGTGTTACCGACGGTGCATGGTTGCGAGCTTAAAAATTGGCCCTGGAAGATGAGGAGTTCCGGAGGATTTTAACGGAGTATTTTCTTCCCATGTGGTACCAACGCCATATACAATCATATATATATATATATGTCTATAGTTGTTTTTGTATTATCATTCTCTATATTTCATGGTTCCCGATATTTCATGGTACTTGTGTGTTTGAATCATGTCAGGGATCTTGCAGCTGTGGCCCTTTTCACAATTGTAACTAGCTCAAACAAACTCATGTAAGTGGTGTAATTATGTACATATACATATATACCACCTTAGTTGCAGGAGTCATTTCATCCCATTCAACGAAGCTAGTTTACAGTCATGGTTTAAAGAGTTATTTCATCACCTAGTTGCAGAGATTAAGTGATATGTGTCATCACATTCAGAACTGTTAAGTACATGTAGGTGATGATTTGTTAAATTATGTCTTACGTATATTTAAGTTGATCATACTAAAAAAAATGTTCATTGATTGTTAAGTTTAGTTGAGTAAAGTATAAACGTATTTATTGTTATAATTGTTAATTAATATTCACAAATTACAATTAAATTATGTTATTTGAACATTGATGAATATTAGTATCAACTTAAGGGGTTAATTGTTAATTATTAAGTTGATGAACTGTGTTAATTTATTATCTCCTATGTTAATTTGTTAACACTTACCACAGTTCTCTGTTAACATTGTTAATTTATAGGGGAGTTCTAACAGTTATAACATAGGGATAACAGTCAACTGTTAAGTTGATGAATGTTAATTTGTTTAACAAATTACCCTCTGGTAAACTAACATAGCTATGGAAAATCACCATTTTTCATGGGAAAATCCACTATAAATAGCCATTTTCAGTAGCTATGTTAAATTACCAGAGGGTATCTGTTAATGTTGATGAAACGTGTGAATTCCCCCTGTGGGTTTTTCTCTTTCCACGTTGAGTTCCAGAATGTTCCAGAACTCCGGCAGCACGCAGGCGGAGTTCGCGCAGCGTGTCAAGGCTGCGGAGGCGGACAGCCAAAAACCGCCGTAGTGTTGGACGAGAAGAGAAGGGTGATTGAAAAAAACGTCTTAGATTTATAGTGTATATGTGTTATATAATGTTTTATCTATATATTATATGATAGTTATATAATTGTGACGGTGCATGCCACATGACATAGCAACCTCCACATGGTCGGTTCAAAGAAATACGGAAAACAGCAAACGCTTTCCGGCAGGTTTTTGGGCTGCGATGTATTATATATGGACCATATATACCTGGAAAGCCATAATCCCATTGTTTTTGTCAAACAGCCTTGACTGTTTTTTTTGCTACGGCTTTGATTGTCTGGAGCCACTTGTGTGAGAGTTGCTACGGCTCTTTACGGCCTTTTTTCAACAAAATGTCGAAAAAATACGGTGTTGGTACGGGTAGGACTGTCATGTTCTTTTGATTTGACAATGTTTTTGTCATTATGGGTAAACAAAATATTTTACAAAAAAACACATGATCATTACGGTTTTTTGCCACGATGACCAAAAACATATGTTTTTGGCTTTCCAAGTAGATAATTTGAGATACTAGAATAATCAACTGCGGCTGCTGCAAATGAATTATGTCCTTGTGATTACGGGCGTGTATATATATATATATATAATTTTATTTAAATATGTATATATATATATATGCATATATTTGGTTACCTATCTCATATATTTCCATTATTTTTGCAGAGTTAAATATACTGTATATACATAGAACAAGCGATGCGCTTTTTGCCAGGAGGAGGAAGTGAGAGATAAGAAGCACTTGGCAGAGTTGGAGCATCACATCAGTGAGGCAACTGACGCGTCGCGTGGTCCTCGAAGGAAGATGAGGTGAAGATGTGTCGGAAAAAACACCCATGGATATATCCATGGTATATCCATTGGAGTTAGTAGAAATCCATGGTATATCCATGGTATATCCATGGTAGATCCGATTCACTGTTGTTTTTTTTGGTGTGGCTTAACTTTGGGGTATATCATGGTATATCACTTTTGGTGTGTTTTTTTGGAATCTTAAGTTTATCAAAAACACATAGTATGAGCCTTTCCTGTGCGCAAAGTTGGTGACCTTCGGGGGTGACCTTCGGGGAGTACTCAATGGAATGCCATGAATTTGATGTTCAGACAATCCAATGATGTGGGTTTAGGGTTAAAAATCAAGCTGTGTTTCTGCCCTGAGAATTGAGAACTGGACATGATAAGCCCGGCACTAAATTCGCTTTATCCAGATCATTCCGGATCCCTGTTGAGTAACATTTGAGTAACATGAGTAAAATCTCGAGTGAAGAACTAAAACCATGAAACACATGATATGTTTAAGTCCTAGCTTTGGGGGTTAATCATGGATCAAGTCCAGGGCCGGGATGAATTGGATACCATGACTTGAACCTTGAACCTTGAAGATCTTGAAGCGTTCGGAGAGACATAATAGCCCTAAATCCAGTGGTTTATCATGGCTATCATTATTTAGGAAACACCTAATTTAGTGGTTTATCCAATGATACCCCTAAGATCTGGGAGATAAGAACCCAGGATACCCATTCTTTTCTCCAATTTATGAAGCACCGATTTTGTGGGTATAGATCGGTATACCTCATTTTGAGACAAGGCCCTGTGGTTCCAAATGGCGATGTGTGAGGCCCTCAAAGCCGGGAAGAAATTCTTTCACATCTCGCAGCTCTGGGGTAAGAAAGACAAGGCGCAAGTGCCGCAAGTGCCGTGGATTGACCGAATCCCATGGTTTCTTCCTGTTTGCTGACTTACTGGTGCGTTTTACGCAGGGAATTTTCGGGAATGATCCATTTCATCACTAGTTTCATAATCCCAGCAACCCCCAGCAACCCATCCAGCAACCCTACGTAAAACGCACCGTTGTGTTTTCTGATCTCCCTACTCAACTGGCAAATCTTGGTCTGGTTGGTGGTTTCAAACATGGCTTTTATTTTCCATGTCATATATGGGATGTCATCCTGCCCCTTGACGAACTCCATCATTTTTCAAGATGGGCACATTGCACCACCAGTGGTGAACGGGGTACGGTTCACAGGAGACGTTCAAAAAGGGCGTCGGCCAGTATGCTGGCAATGCGAGAGATCCTGGGCACCTGTTTCGGGAAGCTAACCATTTGCATCATCAAATACTAAACTGGTATTATGAAAGTCCAACCCTTTCTGGGTCCTTTCCAAGTTGGAACTGGGCCCTTAGTATGATGTCATCTGATGAATGAAACACAATGTTCAGTAATGGATGGTTAGTACAGTAATGGAAAGTACCATATTTGCCCTGCTAACTGCTATTAATGAGATTTAAGTGTATACTGTATACTAGTAAAAACCCAAATTCTGAAGGTGCGGTTGAATGGGCAACTCACCTTCATGAGGCTTTTGGGACTCAAACTAAAGCATCCCCACAAATACCTACCCATATCATCCATGTGATTGATATGTGCCTAAATCCCCAACTCAGCCATTTATATCCATGTATGATCATTTATGCTTTATGAATATGTAAACGAATCATCACCCTATTTGCTTATTGATCTATGTTCCTACTTTGGATAGATTGGGTTGCCATACACGTTGGTTTTTAGTTGATTGGGGCAAACATTAGTTTCCATCGTTTGATGTCCGTTGGTTCGGTAGGTACCCCATTTTCAGGCCCTTGGCCTTTGATTTTCAGCGGTATGATGTTTTGTGATGTATCCTTGCATTTACATGGAAACATGTTCACAAAACATCATACCGCTTCCTTAAGGTGTACAAAAGACAAGCCATGTTCACCTACCATTTCCTTTGACGTGTACATATCCACTTTTGATTGCTAAAGTGCCCTGGACGATTTCATGCTTGTCAACTCCCTTGGTTTGTTAAATTCAATTGTTGGTTCATAAGCCATTTATTTCGCAAGGTATTGCACATCACTATGATGTACACTCCTTTCACCAACCATTAACCAATCGCAGTTCATCTGATTGGTGGTTTCAAACATTTCTTATTTTCCATAATATATAGGATGTCATCCTTCCCATTGACGAACTCATATTTTTCAAGCTGGTTATTGCACCACTAACCAGTAATCATCAGTGGTTTCAATCCCCACTTTTAGTTGATCAAAGTCTCATTAGTTGCAGCCGCTCTGTCATTAAGTCCAGGTCGTTGCGAAGTTCAACCAACTGAACCATGAAAAAGTTCTGGTTCATTGATGAATTTCTTGGATTTTTTTCTACATACTACCTAATTTATTGGGATCATGATAACCCATAATTAGTAGGGAAACTACAAAAACCAACTAGAAAAACCAATTGGTATTTTGAATGGTTCAAATGTATTCAAATGTATTTTACCAATTGAGGTTGGCCAATTGCGCCAAGGAAACCTATTGCAAGTTGACTGGAATGACGGTCCAATGGGTTCTGAGCTGAGTTAAATGCCAGCTCTCGGAGAGGATCCAAAAAAAGGGTGTCGCATTAATGTTTCAACCTGGTTACAACATCCATTGGGTTTGTCTGAAAATGGAGTTTTGTTTCTCGGAAATGGCAATGTTCATGGTGAAAATGATGATAGGTTAATTTTATGGGGTACCATTGTTTAAGACAAATTTACGATATATCGGACATCAAAGCCACAGATAGCATTCCTTGAACTAACCGGTTTACTGATTTGTGGCTTTGTCTTGAGGCTCCATTTGAAACCATACCAGCATACACTGGGTGTTGAATGGATGTATTGTGGGCATAAAATGAGGAAACAATGGGATATCTTGTGAGGAGTCAAACATTGTTTTTGTTTTTAACATCCCGGGATGCTATTGATACAATATTTAACACACGCAAGTAAAATCATGCTCCAGTGTGTCACCCTTTGTCTGAAATGCATCAATCAATTATGTGGCAGCCTGCTGTCCGTGCACTTCAGTTGGTGTACCCTATTCTATCCCCAAATTGCATGCTTCGAAAAGTAAGATTATACCATTCAATAGTCATGGCGGGAAAATCTCAGATTTAGAGATACGCTTTTCTCACAAAATAGACTCAGATCTCCATTGATCTATGATTTTCCCATATTTACAGTGGATTTTCATGGATTTTCCATGATTTTCCCATCGGAATTCCGATGATTTTCGCAATGAGAGCACCTGCCCATGGGGAATCTTCACCACTTTGCGAGGTTCATAGTGCTGACTCCACGCAGCTCAATGTGGCCCTTCACAACGTGGGTCTGGGCACGTTGGTCGGGGCACTGAGCTGGGGCGAAATATGGCGAAATGGCAATGACATACAGGATGGGCCCCCAGTTATAAGTATCATACACTAATTATTATATTAGAGTTATTTGCACCAACGAATCTCGAAGGAACTGGGATTATATCCTCATCCTTTTTTGGGAGAAATAGGGATTATACCAAGCAAGATTTTGGGTGTTGTCGTAATGAGATGCAATGGAATGGCCTGGAGATGACTAGTCGGAATGGCCTGGAGAAAGTGGTGGAATTGTGGAATTGCTTTGGCTTATTTTCCCACTGGAACATGCACTAGAATCCTGGTGGTTTTCGATGAAGATTTCTGTGCTTTTTCTTGAGTTCCTGAAAGGCAAATCCAAGAAGTTCTGTCCAAATTTGCAGTGTAGTTCATTGAACGTGTAGGTCCATGTGTGTTCGATTCTTTTTGTTAGATACATCATTGGCTTAAATGTTGCTTTGGATATCAGATCCGGGTATCAAAGTTTCCCGTTGATTTGAGAACTGGTTATGCAATGCGTCTTTAAAGAAAGGGAAGCATTTGGAATTACGCCAATTCCCCAAGCATGAGATCTTGGGAGTGAAATGGTAGATCAAAAGCCTCTTTTTGTTCTACCTTTTTTTTCTGGCAAATGGCTGGTGAATGGATGGTTCTTCCAATGGCTGGTGGATAGGTAACTTGACCTATCCCCAAATGGAAAGCCATGAAACCGACTGATTTGTTGTGAAAGGTGGACCGACCAGAAGACGAAATTCGACAGAGGCGGGCTGGCAGACTGATGAACAAAGTGCGATGTGGCATGTTTTGAAGATATATTTCCTAGGAATCTGGGAATCTGTAGAATTTGTAATTCAGTGAATGATAGACAAAAATTTGGTTGGAAAGAAAATAGCTCACATGAACCCATAGTTGTTTCCTTTGGTCTAATAGCAATCATATGTGTATATATATATATATATATGAGAGTCCGTGTCTTTGTGGGAGTGCTCGTTTTGGTGGGTCTGTGTCAGATTCTTGTGTAAGAAGGCATTTGGGAGTCTAGTAAAACCTCTTAAAATATGATCTTAAATCATGGGACAACTGCACTCCCAGAAATTCTCCCGTTCGTCCGTCCGCTCAGCCCAATGTCCGGCTGTCCAATCAACTATTTCTGATATATATATAATTAGTAACACTTCTCCCAAAAAAGTCTACAGTAGAATCCTTTCCTTATTCGCACTTCCATATGGTTCACACTTTTTTTTTAAGGTTACTGGTACCCGGTGAAACAGGAATTCGATCCACGGATGTTTGGGAAAAAACTCCCATTGCCGAAAATCCAAAGAGCTGGTCCTTGGGCGAAAGTCTTCCCATTTTTTTCATGGTTCTAAGTAGCATAACCCTGGGTATATCTATCCTTATGATCATATATGTCCTTATATTATATTTAAAACAACCTTATATCCTTATATCATATAATATGATGACCCATATGCGAACCATGGTGCTGGAATGTTTACCAACATTTGCCCGAACAAAATCACCCAGTTTTTTACGTAAATATACCATACATGGAGCATATGGGATTAATATAACTTTGGAATACTTTGGCTGACGCTTATCTTATTGGTATGATTCTAGCATGCTTTCCCTCAGAATTGGGCTGAGGGAACATGTGAAGGAAATCCCGAAAATTGATGACACAGACCGTGCATGATTCCCCACCATTTTGATGGCGATGTCCTTTTTACATAAACCGACCTGGCAGCGATGGTTCGGATTCACCGGGGATGATCGAAATCGAAGATTTTTCGCTGCTTGGTGGTGACTGGAACCATGGAATTTTTCATGACTTTCCCATCATATTGGGAACAACAAAATCCCAACTGACTTTTTTTCAGAGGGGTAGGTCAACCACCAACCAGTTGAGTCACCATTTGGGTTAAAGCTCCATCCATGCGCCATGCTGGCTGCAGGTTGCTCATGTTCTTGCGCTATGGATGAGCATTGTCCCGAGCTCAGGGTTGAAGCCTACGGGAGCCGAACTATATAGACCTCACAAAGACGTCACTGGAATGATGGGTAGGGTTGGCGAACTATCCCAAAACACTCGGAACTTTTGAGTTTGGTTTGTCATTACATCTTGTCCAGATACAAACATATGAATGAGATACTATACATAGTTTATTGATGTTTATTGGCTGATATTCCATTTGGTCAACCTCCACATATAGGTGTTTTTGGTTTTTCCATGGGTAAAACGTCGTTCCGCATGGAAGGGTCGTAGTTGACAATGTCGTTGGTCATTCATCATTCATAGGAGGTGGACCTGTATTGTTTAGTGAGTATTGAATAGAAAGCATGTCAAGGACATGTCAAGGAATTCCGATGTGGGGTGTATGCCCGTGGTCATCACAGCTAATGTTGATTGTTTATTTGTTTACGTATTCGTAAGATGTCGATCAAACTGAGATTGTATCTTAGTATTGGATGGGAGAGGTAACAAATGTATTTAAATATATTATGTATATTATACATAGTTGTGTGTACATATGTTTTTAATACCATGCACACTTTTTAAATCTTATGTACATATATATATATACATAGTTATATATATATATACATACAATACTATACATATTATAGATAGTATATCACAAATGTACACATCTCACACACAAAGAATGTATACACATTAGAACTATGAAAAGACCTGTAGGCAACAAACGGTGCCAAGTTGCTACTTCCGATTGGACCACCTGCAATTTCGAAGTCTGGTATTTTGTTTTACTCGGAGCTTAGCAAAATAATCTTCACACACACAAGATCAGTGTCCATGTCAACATCTTGTGTTTTACTATGTTTTACTTGTTTGTGTTGCAGTGTTGTAGTGATTTATATTAATTGTGTACCACTTGTTCGCCAGCTGTTTGCACAAGAAAGAAGAAGGCAAACACCTGGCTTGGATCCAATGGATGTAGCACAGGCTGTATTTGTTTCCTAAGGTTTCTCTGGCTTCAAGCCATGGTTTCCCCACTCTAAGAGACCAGGGTTCATGGTTCTAAAACTAGTTTCCACATACGGAAAAGAAATCTGCATACTACTACCATGCAAAAATCGTATTCCACATACCTGCGTTGGAACGTATACTCCACAAGGCCAACGCATACCACCGCTTTTTCGTAGACCATAGTGACCCATGGGAGTTGAGGCGCGCAGGCTCTGCACATAGCACGTTTCCACGTTTTCAAACCCTTTTGGCATGATGAGATTCTGGCTAGACTGGTGAGATAGAAAGCTGAACCAACAAACGGTGAAACATTGTTCCACAATAAATATTAATGTATTAATTACTATTATCGTTGCAATAAGCTCTCCGTGTAGGAGGTATGTAGTATTCGAGCGACTTTTCATTAAACAAAAATCATGCATTTTGATATCTAAAACGATATAGTGAACTCCCAAAAACGATAACATGGGAATTAGTTCATTTGTGAAAGCATGCTGGGATGTGAAGGGGTGGTATTCATGACATGATGGTTGATACCTGTTCTAGAAACATCTAGATCGTCTAGGCTCTCAGTTGTGGGGTATACGTCACGCCCAGCTCACACAACGGAAGATGTGTAAAAATATGCTGACACTCTTGATCCTGGCCAATTTCTTCGTTTCTGATTATTGCAAACGCTTTTGCATCCAATCACGTGCATGTGGCAACTAGCTAGGTTTGGATGCTCTTTTGGTCTTGCCATCGCTCAAGCTCTTCGGATGAACGTTTTGTATTTTCGTGCTTTCATGCAAGCAGCGACGATGAGAACAGGTCTCCTTTCCAACTTTTTTTGGTTCATACCATTTTCCGAAGAATATACCCCGCTTTGAACGAGAACGAAAACGATAACGAAACGATAAGCATTTCTTGACAAAATGTCCTTGGATGATGGATGGCCCAGATATGAAAAGATTCTTGGGATGATTCTTTGCCCTTCAATATCGTCACTTGCTTATTGCGATCTTTTCGCTGCTATGCATATTCTCTTGCAGCGCCCCATTGCTTTAGTCCATCTCCGTTCATCTCGGGCACACAGATCGTAAAACTGCACCTGAAGGTCTGGGACTGGTGGCAGCTGTTCACGGGGCCCGTGAGCATTCGGTATTTTCTGACGATCTCATTGACTTGGCCGGGTTGCACACGTGGGACGATTTCGTGGATAGCTGCCACCAGTCAGAGAGCTGCGGTTTGACGATCTTATGCTGAGGAAAGCCAAGGTATTGGACCATGTCGATGGTTTGACTTAGCTACGCAGACGCTGGCCAGTGAAAGGCCTGGACCATGTCGCTGTGAGAGCTCATCCGGACTTCTTCCAACAAGCTGAATTTAAAACTTGTTTCTGAGCTTGAGACAGGACGGTGAAACTGTGATTTGCAGTTGCATTGGAAGGTATCATACCATACCATACAGTTGGAGCGCTGCAAAAGAAAGCACAAGGCAGCCAAAGACGCTGCAGATGCTGAAGTGGAGGTGTAAAAAATATTCCTCCATCAATTTTGCAAGGGGAACCAGGATTTACTGTAAAACGATATAGTGAACTTCCAAAAACAATAACTTTGACCAAAAATCGCATTTTTCAATTGAGGTTTTGCCGATCGCTCTATATATATTTATTATATGTATATTTTTTAAAATTTATACATATGCAAGGATATATATATATATCCACAAAGATGTTTTAATATCAGCTAACAACACTTGTAACGCCTGGTTGATGGTTTTGACGGTGCATGAGGCGTCAGCGCTGACGCTTTCCGCGCGCGTTTCCGCGTTGGCGAAATCTGCGCTGCAAATTCGAGTCTTTGGACATGGGCCAATACCCAGTTTCTGTACCCATATCCTGATCACCCAAGATGGGTCACAGTTGCAGCGTGTCATATGGCCAACCCCATGGCCACATATGTGCGTCGCAGTTTTTGATGTCCCTACGGCTAAGTATAGCAATTACCATCTAGCGGTGTACATTGAACCCACTTAAGGATGAGTCTCGCACAGTTTCACCTTGGGTACAGAGTGGAAATGACCCATGGCCGTTTAGCTTCTCGCCAGAGTGTGGTGCTGTGGTTAAGCAATTGAGTGAGTTGCGTGACTGATGCCGATGCCAATCCATTTCAAATCTGCCATTCAGAAACCCAAAAACAAAAAGGGATTTGTATAAAGTATATGAACATGGGGTACTTCCAAATTTGATGGGTGTTATCGCGGTTTATCATAATTTCCCGATGATTTCCCCATTCAAACGGCGCCATTTTGCCGTACTTGTACCGCTGGCACCACACCGGGTGAGATGATCATGGCCAGTTGCGCAGAGGCAAAAAGTGGTGAGTCCCAGGGCGTCCCGAAGCAAATTTCAAAAGTGTTGAACATCTGATTTTATGATATTTTTTTTAATTTTAAAGATGAACACCTGTAAAAGTGGTTAAAATAATAATATTTCATTATGATAAATACATTGTTTTTTTGGGCACAAACCTCAGGGACTGGTGTATTAGAATGTATTAGATCGACACGAATTTATGGTTTTAGTACCTTCCTAGTGGGTATAAGGAGTCGGATTGAAAGAGATTGAGGGGCAATGTGAGGCGCATGTCTTCCCGCATACCATTATCTCTGGCGGAAGTTTGTGCTGGACCTTTGTCATACGGAAACAAACACGACAGCTAGATGGGAGATGGGTGCTGCATGTAATCCCTAGAAACCCAATCCCTGACAGCAAGATTCGGGAATTCCAATGACATCTTTACCATGGTATTGGTGTTGAAATACCATGCAAGAAAGGATATATTTGATCATATGATATCATATATGTATATAATTGTATGTACGTGTATATAGATGGATGGATGGATGGATGGATGGATGGATAGATAAATAGATAGATAGATAGATACATAGAAATATAGATAAATAGGTAGATAGATAGGTAGATAGATAAATAGATAGATGGATAGATAGATCGATAAATAGATAGATAGATAGATAGATAGAAAATATTAGTCAGTCAGCCAGTGAGTCAGTCAGTCAGTTAGTCAGTTAGTTTGTTAGTTAGTTCGTTAGTTTGTTATTTATTTATTTTTATTCAGTTAGTTAGTTAGACAGATTAGATAGGCTAGATAGAATAAATAGATTAGATAGATTCAATAGATAGGATAGATAGATAAATAGATAGATAGATGGATAGATAGATAGATAAGATAACATAAGATAAGATAAGATAATATATTATAATATAAGATAACATAAGATAGGACAGATAGATAGACAATACGTAGATAGGTAGGTAGCTAGATAAATAAATTGATAGATAAATAAATATATATATAAATCCCCAGGAATTGCTTTGAAAAGTTTGCTTTTTCCTGCACAGGCAACTCTTGTGGATTCCAGCTATTTCAGGAGGTTTGCCGTGGCGTAAGAATACTATGCCATACTTCTGCCTCCAGCCCGGTTCAATCAGTGGGTTAGCAAGCAGTTTGGAGGACACCACTGGTCATTCTCGGATTTTGCCCCTGAACTGTTTTACATGGAACAAAAAAGTATTGTAAGTCTTGAAACATCATCCAACAAAAAGGAAACTTGAGAACACAAATGTAACTTCCCATAGGAAATTTATCTTCCAAAGCCAGACAATTGTCACCGTGCTCTGATGCTATGGCCTTTGGTCGTCCTAGCTGCAGCCGTTTGTGCAGCTGCGGATATCGAAGTACTGTTTTTCCAAAATACTTTGCAACGTGCTGACTGGAAGGAAGCTAGGCGTTTTTTTTTTCTGTTTGTTTTTTGAGTGTTACTCGAATGCGGCTATGTGTTTTCCATGTTCCATTGCCATATATATATATATAGTCATTGTTGTAGTCTCATTTGGGTATGGGTCAAAAATCTTGGTGCGGTGGTGAACCTAAAAATAACTGGTAAACGGACATTCATCTCCCTAGATCTAGTAATAAATATAGTATGATTCCTTCCACTCGACCTGTTCAGGACCTCACCGTAGATATCGTTAGATGCTGTAAGTCAAGCACTTATCAACAAGAAACATGTGTATGTCCAGCTTGTGACGATGGAGAGTTGAAGTGATATGTGGAGAGCACATGATAGTACACATCCACTCTATATACTCGAGGATGCAGAATTTTTTTCTGAAAGCCTTCTGTTTCCTGGAACTCCCCTCGACTGGTCGAACGTGTAATTTCAGAAGGAGAGATGAACACGGACGTTTCAATCGCTGCCCGTGCTCTACCCAATTTAAATCTACACAACGCTGCATATGTGTATACATTTACGTATAGTTATATAATTTAGATGTGTGAGTGTAACACTGAATATATAGATATAATGTACCATATGACATGTCTTATGGATGTATATATATATATATACATACACACATATTTATGGTATGTGGATGTATATGGTCTGCTCTCTTCCTGGAGATGTTCACATTCAGGGCACTGTTTTCAGTGATCCAGTGAGCCACGGTTGTGCCAATGAAGGCTTTGGAGATTTCTTTGTTTCTTTTCTGAATCAAAATGGTTCAGTGGCAGACAAAGTCCACCGGCTGAATGTGACCTATTGCGCCCTGGCTGTGTGGCTGATGTGGAAATTGTGGCCTTTCTTTCTATATATATATATATCAATACATGCATATATACATATTGTTTACTACTAGTTCAGTGTGTTTTTCCTCTTCCGATTCTTCTCTGTCTTGGAGGATCCGTGTGTTTAAATATCCTGTATCAAGCCACATTAGTTTGAGGAAGTACAGCAGAACCCCCCTATGATACCAAGATATACACCCAAGATATGCGTTTGTTTGAGAATATAGTATCCCTATTCCTATTTTAAATCCATTGGTTAATCATCGTTTATCCAGTGGGAGGTGCCCCATTTCCAGACAAATTAGAATATTCAGATTTCGTTTCCATCCTGTGCTTGATCCATGAGTATCCATGTCTATCCCGTTATGTCCTGGGATGATTGACAAATTGACAGATATCTACAGCGTTTAAACTAACATAGCTATTCAATACTATTGAAAATGGCCCATTTATAGTGTATTTACCTATTCAAAATGTGTGATGTTCCATAGTTCCGTTAGTTCGAGGGTACCAACTGCAGGATTTCTCAGATCGCCACTGATGTTTGCTCCCGAGGTCAGGACAGCTTCCGTCAGTGCCTCGACGCGCATGACTTCGACGTCGTGGTGGTCGGCAGCGAAAGCAGCGAGCAGATCAAGCTGCTGGCGGAGGAGAAGGAGATCCCCAATTTGCACTGTTCAGGTGCCCAGCAGATATTGTAAGTGTATAATATTTATATATATATATGATAAAACACATGATATATATAATATTTAAGATATATCATATAAAAAACTTTATACAAGATATAATATATAATATATCATATATTTAAAAAAAAATAATATATAATATAAAACATATAATATATAATATATAATAGACTGTATACAATATATATATATAATATAATATAATATAATATAATATAATATAATATATATATATATATATATATTAGACTGTATATATTATATATTATATTTAATATAATATTTAATATTTAAAGTTTAATTAATAATATATAATTTTATAGACTGTATACAATATATATTTTTTATATATGATATTTAATATATAGTATATAATATATGTATAAATTTAATATATAACCCGAGAAAACCGAAAGCCCAAAAAAATCCCAAGCATAGAGTATGTGTATATATATATACAAACATGTTTAGGCGGGAGAAGCAGATAAGTGATGATAAGGTTCAATTGGTGCCCAAGTTAAAACCTAGCATTTTTTCCAGTACTCTAAAATAACAGCCAGTGTTTTTCCAGCGGCTTCGCAGGGAAACCTCCTATTTTGTTTTGTCTCCGGCAGAAAAGCCTCGCAATTTTCGAGAGAACCGTCTCCTAACGAGTTGGCATGTCAGTAGGGGTGTAGGCAGGTTGCAGATCGAACTATGGGGCACCAGCCCTTTTCGCAACTTTTTGGGGTGTCCCATCGAAGCATAATTTTCTTGGAGGTACCTCAATGGACTACCATAAGGCCTACTATAATGGTCTGGCCATTTATGGGTATCGGATACCAGTAGTTGTTGTTCGCTGCACCTTAAAAACGCAAAAGTTTGGGTCACCAGATTTTCCCACTTTGTGGGGTGAAACCTGATAAACCCAGACTTTCATTTTTTTTCCACATTGGATACTTTATAATAATGCAAAGTGCTAGCACGAACAAGTGAAGTTTACCCTCCGGTAAACTAACATAACTATGGAAAATCACCATGTCTAGTGGGAAAAATCATCTATAAGTGGTTATTTTCCATATCTATGTTAGTTTACCAGAGGGCAAGTTCCTTCCCCCCCTTGGATCTTGAAGGAACTTGGGGAGGTAGTGCTGCCAGGTGCCAATCCACTGACTTGGACGTCGCAGACCCCCTACGCCTTTGGTTTGCAGCTGCCAAGTACGCTCTACACACAGCAAGTCATTCGTCAGGCGCCGGGGCGGCAAGGAGAGGTGGATTTGTTGCTGGTCATAAAAGTCATATAAAGTGATGAAAATTGTTGCTGGTGGGTGGTTTGGAACATGTTTTATTTTTCCATATATTGGGGATAATCATCCCAACTGACTACTGTAATATTTTTCAGAGGGGTTGAAAACACCAACCAGGTTTGCTATTGGTGATCCGCAGATTTGTTGCTGAGTGTTGGCTACAAACGATTTCCCCTGACATATACCTAGTCCAAAGTATATCCACAATATCTCCCCAATATCACCATATTATATCCCACATATTACTATTATCCCATGAGTTCCACTGGATGCGGATCGGATTTTTGCCCGTTTTTGAAGAACCTTCGGTGGTTGGTTCCACAGGGGAACCGCCAAGTTTGTTATGGCGATGAAGTCCATGAACTTTGTGGTTGCAAACCAACCAACATAGCGTTGGCATTCACTTGATGTACCCCATAGCGGGTAAACCATGGTAAACCGCAAGGTGAATGGTCAGTATAAGTTGATGATCGCGGATTCTGAGGCTAGCCATGTCCTGCTGTGATTTTTTAGAGTTTCACTCCAAATAATTCCTCCTTAATTTGGGTAGATGTGTGTTGGATACACAACCTGTGGATACCTACGGTTACTTCACCGTTCGCAAAGTGGAAATTCACCATAGAAATCATAGCCTGGTTGGTGGTTTGGAACATTTTTTCCATTCAGTTGGGAAGAATAATCCCAACTGACGAGCTCATTTTTTTCAGAGGGGTAGGTATACCACCAACCAGTAGCTAAACATGGCTAAACCATCTATGGGGATGGGGCATAGCCGCTATTCGGATCAGAAATCGATGGTGAGATTTTGTTCCAGGAAATCATCAGATTCTGATCGCTGGATCTAGACTTGTTTGATTATATATATATATAGTATCTATTCATATTAGTATGATATATAATATTATATATATATATATATATATATATATTTAAATATATTGTTATATTATACATTTAAATATATACGTAAAGACCCAGTTGGCAGAGATAGAGAAAAAAACATCGTTTGCTATAACGAAAGTGTCCCTACAACATGAGCCCTTCCGCACTTCAGCGTCACCTTCAATGGCCAGGCGGCCGCTCGGCACCTGACTACAGCGGTGATGATCCGCGATGGCGATTCGGAGTTTCAGCGGCTGTCAGCGGTCAGTGCCTCTGACACTCGGCTGTTTTTTTTTTCCGGGGGTGGAGGGGGTATAGGTAGATGGAAGAAAATATTACAGGAAGATACAGGCAAAGATAGGTTAATCATGGATAATGTATATCAAAGAATCATAGTACTGGTCCATTATAGTGATTCCATGGGGAACCTTCAACAATGGTAGGGATCATGTATTTGCATGTTTGATTATGCTTCACATTTCTTCTAAACATTCTAAACTTTAAACATACCAAATAAACTTATTATATGTATATGTTGACATCATACTATGTTACTATATGATTATAGCTATGTGTCCCCAGAACTGATTCTCATTACTACTGATTAACACATACATCCCCGGTTCTCGAACAAAGTCCTGTCTCCCAGACGTCTGACCCTCAAACCGTCAGCTTTCGTCCGCCAGAATGTGGGGCCCCGTGTAGCAACACGCAGAAAGTTGGTGATAATAGCACCAAAAACTATGGTTTATGATATGCAAATTTATAGTTCATAAGGTTTATACCCCAGCACACATCACACTAACACTACTATACCATACTATACACCCTTTTACCAACAAAGATATCACCCTTTTCCAACTCACCGGGCAGATTCGGCCAGGAATGGATCCGCGAGAGCGGCTTGAAACTCATCGGCCCCAGCGTCTCCTGGCGCACTCAATGGATGGCCCTGACCCGCTGTGCGCTGGTCACGGTCGGTGGGGTCACACGCTGTCGCTGTGGTGCTCCGGAGGAAGCTGAGGCTTGGCGAAAACGTTGTTTAAATTCGTTGTTGAAGATGAAACATCCCAACTGTCATGGGATATATATATATATATGTATATATATATACTAGTATATATTTATATATTTATAATATTGGATAGTGTTTTTTTGCAGTACAAATGGGTGATCATTGTTTTGTTCAATCATTTTATATCATTTAGCCTAAGGGGGATTGGCCATGGTGTCGATGATCCCCCGACGACTCCAATCCAAGTGGTGAGGGATAGCCGCGGATCGCCGGGAAAACACCCAAATTGGGACGATATTTAGGTCTGGTTGGTAGTTTGGAACCTGAATTTTATTTCCATTCAGATCATTCAGTTGGGAATGGAAAAAATCATCCCAACTGACTTTCACTCCATCATTTTTCAGAGGGGTAGGTTGAAACCACCAACCAGAGGTTTTTGAAGACCATTTTTTTGTTTTTTTTAAAGACCACCACGAAACAATGGATGGCGCAATCAGACTCAGTTTGGATCCAAGTGGATGTGACGAGGAATTTAGGTAGCAGTGACTCAGCTGCAACCAATTGATATCTTAAACAGTAGTTCCAGATGAGGTCATACTGGTTAAAGAAAGAAAACGCTGGAATGATCTCTGTTTGCTCAATGGCTCAAGTCCCTAAGTAGTTGACATTCCGAACTATTCCTTAGAGATATAATATATCATATGGTTTTCATCCCTTTTTCTTTTTGACAAGTATAATTCTTCATCATCAAGAAACTTTATTTTCGACAGCGCTCATCCATCTTTGGGTTTTGTCACCATCGAGGTGAGATGTGCCCGGACTTTACCTACCAACCCAATGTTTTTCACAGCTAGGTGGTGGGTCGGTGAATAAAACGGGTTGCTCCTTGACCTGCTCAAAAACTTGTTAAAACCGCAACTGACCAGCAATTTGCGTCTCTTCATTCCTGCATGGAGGTTTCCTATAAGTCATGGTACCCCACAATCATCCAAGTCATGGATGACCATGACTAGTATCGAAACAAACATTGTGTCTAGGAGATCCCTCGTTTGAAGAAACCTCCATATTATCCCATATGCTTATCCGTATATATGTTGACCTATGAGGAATGCGGGACAGAGATCCTAACAGCCATGTTTGAGACTAGTTCCGAGCATGGACACCTCAGAAAATGAGCCAAAAAAAACGCTGCTGCAGTTGTTTCAAAATTCAATTTGGTGCTATTGAATATGGCCATTCATTACTTGATTTACTGTAATTTTCCCTTTAAAAATGCTGACTTTCCATTGCTATGTTAGTTTCATCCACAGGCTATGTTTCCCCATTGTTTCACGGATACGCTGTGGTTCCGGATGTGGTTCGGTGGTTTTTTGCGCCATGGAGATCCATGGAGCGCTGAGGAATCCTTGGGCTATAAGTACGACTCTGAGTCTCCGGGTTTTTACGAAGTTGCTGAAACAACAAGCCACGGCGACCCTGGATTGGTGGCTTTCGTGGAGGGAGTCATAGAGGTGCGTTTCGAGTTCGACCATCCGGTTGTGAATTCGACCATGATTTGAAGATATATTAGGAGCAACAAGCTCACCATATCTCACCATGTCCAGTTGTGAACTCTCCGGTGCCAGAGAAATTTGATGATCAGATGAAACCCTGCCTTGAGATTTTCTTCTCAATCCATCATACGCGTTATACGTTGCCCATGACGCGGGTTTCCAGGGAGCAAGTGGTTACATCCTCGCGCAAAGTCATGACAAGTTCTTTCTCATCCAAGTTGCAAATAGAAAAACGACGGAAAGCACACAGAGAATTTGCAAATTGTGGAGGCTATTTGTGTTTCATTTTCCTGACAGCGCGCAAAGATGCGCAAAGGCTTCGCAATCCTTGGACAACCAGCTGACAATTTTGATGTGTTGTCAATCCAGATGATAGGTTTGTGGAATTTCTAAGAGTGATCATGATCCTACCTGAACTTAGCAACTGCTTTGGAAGAGGGGCTTTCCAATCCCGAAAAACATTCGCGGGAGATGGATCTGGAGAACGACATCTGGCCCCAGTTTCCCAAGCGTCGATCCATCGAAATCCACTGGTTCATCATCTTCCCCCATTTCAAAAGGCCATTGTTCTTGGTGGCACACCAAAAGCTTCACCCACATTTGTTCAAAAAACGCCTCAGAAGTACCGAACTTCACTGTGCGAAGTTCGCAGGATGTGAGGGCTCAAGGTGAGGACCCTCAACTAGCAACTTGGACTTAGTCCACTGGACGGAAGCTTGCTACGACACCAATATGAATACATAAAATGTCATAAAATGACCTCTTTGTCGGTTGCCCTTGGAAGCAATTCCAGGCTACCAGGCTACAACTACTCAGTTCTTGGGGTCGATTTCTGGGAATGACAGGGCGAAGCTGCGAGCTGCGTGTTGTGAATGATCCCCTCTTCCAATCCCGCGGAGTACAGCACCGCTTGTATGGCAGGGGATATTTTGGATAGGTGTATGATTTGAGAAGCTTTCCATCTTGGATACCCCTTTGGCGGACTTACATTCGGTCTTTATAGTTATAGTCGTCCTGAAGTAGATAGAATATGAATGAATATGATATATATAGAATATGGATTTTTTAAATACCGTCATTTTCGTGAGGATTTCTTCGAATTTTCCCATCCAGGATTTTCCCATGTTTTTTGTAAAGACCTTCGCAGGTATTGAACCTCCTGAGCAGCGCAGAGAGCGGTTTGCTGGCTATGAAATCGAAAAGCTTCAAGTATCAAATGTACTACGGCCAGCCGCTGGGCTTCGGTGCCGTCGGCGCCGCCTCTTTTTTTCTTGGAAAATGGGAGACCTGGTACCCTCTCGTAAACTAACATAGCGAACTGGAAAATGTAGCCACATTAGAGATTATGCAGATGTTTATATAATTATTTTCCCATGAAACATGGTGATCTTCTGTAGTATTGTAGTTATGTTTGTCCATTTGTTCACAGAAAGACTCATATGATCATGATGAAGCCCTAGTTTTGGACGCTGGAAGGGTGGGACAGCTAAAGATGGCAGTGCCTTTCAGTCTTGAGATTTTTTTCCAAGAAGCTGCATGTCTCAAGATCGGTGTCATAAAACATACATAGACAAATACTATGGAAATCCATCGAAAAGGAGGATTTTTCCAGCCACGTTTGATTACCCGGAGGTCAGCAAAAGCAAAAAGGGGCTTAGATCCGAGGGGGTTGCTCATGATAGATTTACATGTTTGAAGATTTTTGTTTGGTAGTTGAATTATATATATATATTAATATATAAAAAAGGTTGTTGGCAACTCAAAATGCCTCAAAAAGTCATGTAGAGACAAGTAGAGAAGAATAGAGAAAAATAGAGAAAATCAAGAAAGAAATTAACCGTTTTTAAATCATGTTTTCGCCTATTAACACCAGAAAGGACCAGATGCAAGCTAGGGAGAAACACAGTGATCCAGTGCTGTTGGCTGTTATCAGGTGTCAAGCTCTATCAAATCTTGTCCAGTGCAAGTGCTGTCAAATGCTGTCCATTTGTTTCAAAGTTTTTCACATGTTTTCAAACATTGTCACATGTGGAAACACCATGCGCTGTCTCCTTCCCAGGATGACACTGGATACAATGTTCTTGCAAGACCAGAGCATTTGAGTAATTGGAGCCAAATGCTGGCCAAAAAATACATGTGTCTACCCAAGTGCCAAGAGAAATAGAGAAACATAAAGCAAAAAAGAGCAGAATTAGCGACTCACCATCAGGTTCCCAGAGAAAAATAGAGAAACATAGAGCAACATAGAACATGATGTTTTAATTGATTTTTTAATGGGCAGGGAAAAAGTATAGAGAAAAATAAAGATAAACATAGAGAAAAACATAATTTGAAAACAAGGAAATTTTCACTCAACAGCTCACAGCGGACGCCAGTGGACGGCAGAATTTTCACCCCATTACCGCATCCAACCCGATCAGCCACCCACATGGGAGTGGACGGAGGAAGACATGGTGCTGGTGTGCTGGTTGAAGATGATCAAGCCAGCCCAAAATGCGGTGGAATCCAACATGCAACATGAACACATAATAGTCAGCACTTGACACACTGGATTTGACCTACCTCAAAAACAAAGCAACCATCACTTAACGCCACAACTCATATGTACTCGAATGGTTGTATGGGATCCACTTCATGCCCAATGGGCCAGATTTTGATTTGAAAATCCTAAGTTTTTTTGATTTTCTCTATTTTTCCCTATTCTTCTCTTTTTGTCTTGTAGAGACTTTTGAGACATTTAGAGTTTTACCGACCCAGTTAAGAAAAAAAACTATCTTGGATAAATCCCTACATTCTGAGTTCCCTTTCGCGAGTGCTGAGGAGGGAAATTGATTTCGAGCCAACGTAAAAATACTCAAATCAGAATCAGAATGTCAAATTCAAACCTTGGATTTGCATTAATTCAGAATAAGTTGTGAATTATATGTTGAGCCAATTCCACCATTTTTCTGGAAAATTCAGCCAAACTTGGATTTGCCTCAAACTAATTGGTTTGCGAGTTCAGTATTTGGTTGCTCGAGTTTGTTGGTAGCAGAAGGGTGCATATTCATGCTATCATCAGCAACAAGAGCTGGTCCCTCAAAGAGCATTGATATGTGTAATGAGTATAGTTTATAAACTGTTCTTTATATAGGAAATGTGATCTCATCATATCCCATAGGATCCATGTATGGTATATATGCTAACATTTGGATACATTTGGGGTATATTGATGGTAAATGTTACCATATATAGCATACATGGATCCTATGGGTATAGGAAATGTGATGTCATCATATGTCATCACTACTGTAGTCGGGACTTTGTAAGGGGATTTGTGATGTCGCCCTATATCTCCATGAACCCCAACCCTCCCACAAGTTTTGAGTCGGGGCAGGACACTGGGCCATGGAGCGTAGCATGGCCACTGCAAGGCCATTTTTTTGGATGTTTTTTTTATCAACAATTTTTTTGGGAAAACATGATAAACCAACTGAAATTTGAGGCCCAAGTTTTGGACATAAACAGTTTGTCTAGAGTTGTTGTGGAGTTGTTGGGGTGTATGCCCCTTACTACCCAGTTATCACTTATACAACCGAACAAATTTGAGCAGCCTGTATCTAGCCATATGACGGAGGAATGCAATAGGAGAGTTGAATGCCGCAAAAATGGTGTTTATATATGAGTTCGAAAAAAAAAATGATAGTCTATGTACTGTAAGAACCGACAAACAAGATCGAATTTCATCCTTCTGACCTACGCAAAAAGGTAAACACAGGGCTGGAAGCAAGACCGGATGTAACCAGCAAGAATTGGGATGGCTGGTTATACTAAGTGGGAGAGTGGTTGGAAAGCAGTGATAAAATTGTGTAAACGGACCTCAGGACTCGCGGAATGCTTGGGTCGCACCAGTTCTAAAGAGATGAAATAGTGCAGAGCTGGGGTAGAGGCTACAAGCACAATTTTCCGCCAAATCCCACGATCTTTGGTGATTTCGTGTTGACACATAGCATATATCCCTACATAATAAGCGGATTTTATTGACGTTTGTAGGATACCTGATGGGTTCATAGTTTTGGGTAACCCTCGGCCCTTGGGATCCAATCCTATTGGCTTAGGATATGATTTTGATATCCTGGTCCCCAAGTGAATAACTATACAATATAGATCAATCTAGCATCATTGGATTGCACAAACAAAAAACATGTTTCTAGAACATTCTCACCGAAGCCGGAAACCATTTTTTCATGGTTTTTCCATGCTTGTCCCATTGAATACAGAGGTTTCCTGTAAAGAATGCTGGTCTGAGGTCAGTCTTGGCTGATGGGAGCAATCTCACGCCTCTTGGCCACCCAAAACTTGGAGTCAGTGAATTCCAACCAGTGGATTCAATGATAAATTGATCGAAGATACTCAAGCATAGTTATACGTGTGTATATATATATATATATATTTATAATGTATGTATATATATATATATATTATATATTAGTTATAGAATATATTTTCTGGTTGGTGGTTCAAAGTTTGTTATATTTTGTTGAAATGGCATTATCATCCCCCTTTTTCAGGCTGGCGAAACCACCAACTATGACTATGGATTCATTCTGGTTAGATCCTATGAGGGCATTCACTCATTGCAACTATAACACAGTGTCATCGAGTATTTGCACTGCAAGTGTAACCCACCGTTCTTAATCAATTACCAGTAGCATCTATATTGTTGTTGGCTCAACGGAGAATTGCCAAAACCCATAGACATAAGTGTCTGTCGGAGAAAAAGGATATACCACCAAAACACAATTTCAATAGAAAACGTAATGAATGATAAACCATTAAATGTTGTTGTTTTCCATTGTTTACACCTAAAGTTTCATTGTTCTCCAGTGGGGCCGAATGTGTTCTTCTCGACCGGACGATCTCAGGTTCAACGATGCCATATACAACTTTGGCTCGGGGCAATGGCATGAAGCGCTTCGCTTCGCTGACCCCATCTTTGGTTCAACGGAGGCCATGGTCACCAGCGACTCAGCCATGTTTGACCGGTGGGTTAACATAGGGGGTTATACCCCATAGGATCCATGTATGGTATATATATATGCTAACATTTGGGGTATATTGATGGTAAATGTTACCATATATAGCATACATGGATCCTATGGGTACTAACTGATGTATTGGGGATTATGATCACCCAAGATGTTTGAACAAACCAGTATGAGATTATGTTATTCTCTGGTAACGAAACCTGGCTATATGACAGGACATGCCCCTGTTCCCAAATCATCACTAAACGGACGTTGATCCGGAAGTTCCTATTGCATCCCTGTTGCTATATTTCAGTACTGAAGGTAGCTTGACATAACTCTGTAATGATGCAAGAAGGTATATACTTGCCTGCAATCTTGTTACAAATCTTCCGTACTCATATCTCTTTTGAGAGTAGATGTGACAGTCAACCCCAACTGCATAGTTTTTATCCTGGCATGTAGGTTTTCTGCGAACACATGAACAAAATGCAGATGAACTTTGATGTGGTACTTCACTAGATGATTATGATATTGTATGATATTTCACAATTCTATATATAATATGTCTAGACTTATGGGGGTATCCATAAATTATACCAATTCTATCTTATTCTATCTTATTCTAATGTCATCTAATGTCTAGACATAGGTCTATACCTTTAGTAGGTATTAATATGTATTAATATGAATCATATTTCAAATTTCTGTAAATGTCTAGACTATGTTTCGGGGGGTGACCACACTGCCTTCGAACATGGCTTGGTTTCCGGGTTTCCTCACCCTGCCATGGCAACCCATAGGATCGATGGTGCTGCTATATATGGTGTGCCATGGATCCCATCAATATACCCCAGTCATGTTAGCATATATACCAGCACCATGGATCCTATGGGTATTGTTATATGTTAAATGTTTACTTAGCGAAACAGGGGCAGGTGAAATCGTTATGCTCTCCTGGACAGCCGCATTCCTGAGAAGGATATCGTTATGGATTTGTTTCATCTCTGTTAAACCTAGCGATTTTGGTTTTATGTTGCTTTCTTGAATCCTTGTGTATCTTGTCTTGTTAGTTTGTCTCCACCTTTTGTTGGCTAAACGACACGTGTGTTGCTTAGATCCCCAAGAGTTGCTTACTCGTCAACGAACATAGTAGATATGACAAAGCCACTGAGAGACCCGAAAAAATCATGATCCATAAATTAGAGAATTTACCATGTCCATGTGATTCTTTATTGGCTATAAATTCTATCAAACCTTTGCCACGAGTCGCCCTTGCTTCAAGGATATTTGGCGCAATTTGGCCATGTGCCCAGCGATGATTCTGCTGCCTGCATCGCAGCAGGCGAGAAGGTCGATGCGGTCCATGTGAACTATCCTAAACCTAGGATTTGAAGATGTTTACCCTCTGGTAAACATACAGAAAACTGTGGAAAGATCCACCGTTTTGAATGGGAAAACTCGCTATTTCAATGGCCATGTTCAATAGCTAACTGTGTATGTTTACCAGAGGGTAAATTTTTAGTTTCTATTATATAATTGTAAGGTATACCCCCAAAAAATAAGATGCTTAGATCCTTAGTTTCTACATATATGTTCTATGCATTGTAAGGTATACCGTATATACCCAAAAAAAATCTCCAATTATGGGCCTTATATTTCCCAGCCAAAGGTTCGATTTTGGTCCCATGGATCCAGATGAAGGGCTGCTTCTCCCAGTTGCTGTCATTGCTGTGACCTCCACAAACGGTTTAGATATGTCTACCTTAAACCCTAGTCACTATGCACTGGAGTTATATATACATTTTGGAGATATATGTTAGATACATTTATTAATCAATATCAAAAACTATAAGTTGTAAGTTAGATATAAGTTAGATACTACCTAACTTGGGCTGACTGCGGGTGGTCCCAGCGCGATAACACGGCGCCTCCGTCCTGCAAGCGATAAAACAGATCCTGATCGGCATATGGCACAGTGATGTGAACATTGGTTTAGATTCACTTCACCTTCTGAGAAAATACTTGATAATATACTAAATATGCCCCATAGGATCCATGGTGCTGGTATATATGCTAACATAACTGGGGTATATTGATGGTAAATGTTACCATATATAGCATAATGCCAACACCGGATTAATAACCCCCCCCCAGAAGGTAGGGGGGGTACCTTCTGACTGGTTTTCTTGACCACTCCTTAATAATAAGCAACTCTGAACCATAAAACTGTGAATATGGCTTACGTCAATTAGATCTTAATAGAATTCCATTGGATTTGCTAAAATTTCATGGATCAGAAAGATGGTTGATTAATCAGGGGCAAACCCTGGTTATTATTAATGGGGGACATGGGCTCATGGGGGGTACCCTTTGGGAGCTATCCAAACTGATGATTTTTATAAAGATTTTAATTAGAAATCGATCA
>Ga0126342_10001131_pt1 | contig 35650 bp, 17 predicted proteins | sample Cyp1metagenome_FD_92528 | JGI IMG/M metagenome (GOLD analysis project Ga0126342, IMG submission 92528) | Coral microbial communities from Lord Howe Island, Old Settlement Bay, Australia - Cyphastrea 1 metagenome | ecosystem: Host-associated > Invertebrates > Cnidaria > Coral ...
ATTTTCCATTATGTAAACGTTTACCAGAGGGTAGTAGGAAACTAACAAACCACCATGCAGTTGGGAGGACCTAAAGAATCAGCGGAATCACTGCACGCCCTCAAGAATACACTCTGGTAAACTCACATAGCTACAATGTGAGGCCCCCAAGATAGCTAAGTTGGTTTATAACTCCAATAACTATGGTTTATGGTACTTATAACTTTATAGTTAATGGGGTTTATAAATCATGTATAACTAGGGGGGCACCACCTTGTACTTTGTCCACATTACCCAACAGTCAACGGCAATGGGAAATCCATGCATCTCTTAAAAAAACTGAAGGTTTATAGCGGGGGAAATCATCTAACTAAATGGTGGGTGGCTTCCAGTTCGCTATGTAAACGTTTTCCAGAGGGCACATGGAAATATATGGAACATGGTTCCGCTGGTGGAAAGTGGGTCTAAACTATCCCGCTGTAGATGGTATGATAGGGTTGCTTTTCGCAACCTGTGCAGCTCAGCGCTGCTTAGGTTTAGACACATCCGCGCAAACGTGGACAAGATGCTTGGAAGCATCACGGGCCCAGCTAAGCCACATAGGTGACGGCCAGACCATAGATTTGCTGATGATTTGTTGGCAATGAAACAAAGGTGGTGCCCCAGCAAGCTAAATCGCGGCTGGTTGGCAAACACAACCCCAATCCCACTTGGGCTTATTGTAGATATATCACATATATTTCTATATGTAATTATATATCATTATATCATCATATATATCTAAGAGATCTAAGGGGTCAATTTTTACCAACCCCTAACTGGGGGGGATCACCTTACGATGTATTAATCACCCAGAAAACGGGCCTTAGGTGCCATGTGCTTTCTCGCCGGGTAGCCGCGTAGGGTCGTCCACTCGTCCAACTGGTGAAACTGTGGAGGCCTCACTGAGTCTCACTGTTCCCCCGAGCCCTGGCATCATGGTTAACAATAAGTTAACAAGGGAAATCATCCCCTTTTATGGCCCAACATAATTGAGGTTAGTGACATATTATAATATTTACCCAGATGTATGGTATATTTACCTACATGAATGGATGATGTTTGGGGTACATATCGATGAATATTCCATACATGGAGCATATGGAGGGAAATCATTCTCCGAATGGGATAGCTTTCCAGCTTAGGATTTTTGTCAGCCCTGATGCGCTCTGACTCAGTGAGGGATGGTCGTTCAAATGTGGGGTTCCATTAAGTAGTTCGGTAATTATATCTACCATAAACCCAAGTGAAATTGGACTTATTTCAACCAACAAATCGCGATTCCGAACTAGGGCACCACCTTGTACCATATAAATCCATGGAAATTGGGGGCAAATCCCCATGGGCTTAAAACATTAATGGTGAATCGGTAGCTCCAATCAATCGGTTACTGATTCATGGCCGTTGGATTCATGGTGAAGCTTGAACAACTGATTTGGTGGATTGGGTTTGGATTGGTAGACGTATATTCTAAAATTGATTCATGTGCTGAAGAAATTACTAATTAATACTAATTATATATCTATATAATTATCTTGGATTCAGGGACTGCTTTCAAATTATACTCGTGTTGTTTTACCCTCTTTGAAGTGAGTCAATTTAACCTTTGCACCCTGCTGTTCGCCCCAAAATAGCTTGTATAACTCGACGTTCCTCCGTCCCTAATATGGAACATTGCATTTTTTGATCCATTCCCATGTAGTTCCAATAGCTGTGGTTTATGGTGCTCATAACTCGAGTGTATGGGGTTTATAAACAAACACTGGTTGGTGGTTTGGAACATGTGGATTTGTTCCATTCAGTTGGGAATAATCATCCCAACTGACGAACTCATATTTTTCAGAGGGGTAGGTTAACCACCAACCAGATGTTAGATGGGATAATGGTTATTATGACTAGCCCTTATCATTATGTTTACCTTTTGGTAATCAAACACAACTGGCGGGCACCATACAAGGTGGTGCCTCCTAGATAGCTAAGTTGGTTTATAACTCCAATAACTATGATATTTATAGGTGATATATCGAACTAGTTAATGGGGGTTATAAACCACTTTATAACGTTTGGGGGGCACCACCTTGTATTAACCATCATTAACCACCATTGACCATATAATAACCATATCATTTTACCATTTCCAGTGGTTGAATTCCTGTTGCCCCTCTGAGATCCAGCAGAAAATGGGATCCATCGCTCCATGAGATCCAAGTGTCGAGATCCAACTCGTAGCGATTTTTGTGGACCATTTTGGTAGGGTTAACCTTGGAAAACCATAGGAAAACCATAGGAAAACTATAGGAAAATGGTGATTTAACCAGCAAAAATGGATAAATATGGAGTTCACCAAGTGGGTTAAACTGAATGGGTAGAAACTAATCCTGTAGTCTTTTGGTATCAATGGGATAGCCGTGTGGTCCGAGCCTTCGCGAGGCACGTGCTGTGTTGGGATATCGGCAAATCCCTGCCGATCGGACCCATGAATTTCTTAGGTTTCGAGGACTCGGCAAAGAAACTTTTGAACTTTGCCAGCAATCAGTGTTTGCGCCCATACGCTTGTATCTGCCGAAAGATTAGCAATTTCCGACTGAAACTTGGTGATGTGGTATCCATGAATGATGCAGGTGTGCTAATCAGTTGCCAGATTGTTGATGACGAAGGCCGTCATATGAGGCAGGTTTTCATGGACAAGGACCTGACGCAGTGTGAATGTCGGCTTGAGGATCGTAGGACTGAAGTGCGAGCAGTTCTGTCAAATCCGCAGTGGAAGCACGTGATGGCTGAAAATGGTGAGTGCATCATGCTTGGAGCCAGGGTTGATGATTTCCGCCTTTTTGCTAATCATCCGGATGCCGCTGTAGTTGCCATCAGGCATGACCAAGAAGTGCCTGAAGATGTACCATTATCCATGGGTGAACTTTTCTTCGGGGGGTTCAGTGGATGGACTCATGCCGCAATTGCATTAGCCAAATTTGGAATCAATGTCAATCATGATTGGGCTTTGGATAGGGATCCGGTAGCATGCCATGCATACAACATGACTCACCAGCCTGATGTTCATGTGCAAGGGCCGACTGAAGCCGCCAAAGCCTGTGATGAAGATCGTATTGGAGGAAAACTGCCATCAATGTTGTTTCAGACATCGATCCAGAGCCTGTGGTGGATGACTTTTGCAAGCTTGTTCATGTCCGAAATTGTGTCAATGTCGGCGCCATGCCCTGCATGGTCACTTGCAGACTCCGCACCGGGATTGCTCCGAGCTGATGGGATGTTGATCATTTATGCACTTTTTTATGCTGCCATTTTGCGTCCAAGAATCCTAGTATCCGAAAACGTGGCCAACCTGAAGGCTCACAAACACTGGAGACTCATTTCTTGGATTATTGAATGGCTCAACTACAAGGTGCATTGGAACCAATCACTGGACCTTCGTGAGGTCATTCCCCAGGCACGTGACAGGGTCATCATGATTTGTGTTGATGCTTTGGACATTGGAATCTCGCGTGTAAATCCTGTAAGATGGCCAACCACGAGAAAACATACTCTCAGGACTTATGGGGTCGTGTGTGATTTGGATGAAGAATGGCAAAAGCGTGCCAAACTGGATGATGAAGAACTCAAATTGTACCTTGATCCTGCAAACTTGCCTAAGGAGTTCACTCGTGGCCATGCTAAAAAGACGTCTCGGGATGTGTTGGCATACAGGCTTAAGGATTTGGATTCCATTGCAGCATGCATTTTGACAAGTTATGGAAGACCCACTGCATTGAGCGATACACTTGTCCGAAGAGGGGGAATTTATGGCTCACTCCTCATGCAGGGACCTGTCGTAAGAAAAATGGTTGCCCCTGAATTTGCGATTCTCATGGGTTTGATCTATCGTCAGTGGATCCCGGAGCCCGAATTTCAATCCACCATGATTTTTGGTAATGCCATTGCGGTGCCGCATGCACTGATTGGAATACTGAATGCCATTGCCTTGACTCGTGACCCATGGGTTATCCGAGGGGTTCCAGAGATTTTTGCAGCGGTCTTTCATGAATCCATGAATGCTTCCAACATTTGCATTCGGCATGAGGCTGGAGGGTTTTGTATCATGAGAAAAGAATTCGATGATTCCCAGATTCCAGCCACCATTCCGATGTTTGAGTTTGCCAAAGTCACTGTCAAGTCGCCCATGCATTCGTTCATGCTGTCCCTTGAAGTGGGGGTGAACATTGGTGAGGCGATTTCGAGACTCACTGCAGAATCTGTACCGGCAAGATTGGAGGTTGTCATTCAAAATGCAGGTGATGTCAAGTTTCCACTGCCGCCAAGCCTTTGTATGACCGCGCAGTGCATTGACATATGGGCCAATGTTCCGAGTTGCCTTCTTCTGACAGAGCAGGGTGTGAAAAAGGCTGACTGGCCTTTCATCTTGGCATTGCATCCGGATGGAATCCTTGTGCTTCATAGGGTAGGGGATGCGTTGGTGGTTGATGTGTCTGCCGCGATTCACCAGTTTTCTGATGCGTGGGTGCAAGCCAGCACTGATTTCATGGGTCGGAAGTTGCAAGATGAAGAAAAGTGTCCAAATGTCATGCTGCTCTGTGATCCGATGAGGGTTCATGATTTCCGAGATCGCATCCTAGTGTTGCCTGTTTTCCAGATGTTGGCAGAAGCTTTTCATGCCTCAATCAAAGTCCGTGACATTCAAGCTTTCATCCACTGGATTGAAAAAACAGGGATTCACTCCGTGGTGCGTGCAGTGGGGTGGCATTTCCTTGTACAGCTGAGTATTGACCCGGAAGATATGCCCAAAGATGTGATTTTGGCTCCCAAGTATGGTAGACTTGCTGTGCCTCCGCAGGCCATTGCCCAAATCATCATCACAAGAATTTTTCTCAACCAGATCGCTCTCACCATTGAAAGACCGGTTTCCGAAAACACTGTTTGTGTGTCTATCAAACTGTGTGAATCTTGGATTTGGGAAAGAGAATCGGATGAGAACATCACCACCCAATTCATCCATGACGCTTGGAACATTGCTCACCAATTCTTTGGAAATTCGACCCCCTGTAGGCTGATTGCATTTGGTAGGCAGCTCAACCCAGAATGGCAGATCAAACACTATGATCAAAGGGACCAGCTGGGCAGGAGAATCCTGAAGATTCATGTCATTTTGCAGCTGCAAGGTGGTGGCCCTCCAATTCCTCCGCCCCCGCCTGCCCGTAGTTCATTGCCAGATACCTGGCGTTTTTCTGAATTGTGTGATATTGAAGACCGTGATCCTTCCAGGCTTGTTTCGGTCTTACTGCAAAATCTCATGGAAATGCATGACGCCAATTCCCGTATGGATTTGGGTTACTTGCGTAATGCTGCATTCATGTCGGACAGCATTGGGTATTCCATGGTGAGCTCAATCCCAATTGTAGTAAGATTCCTCAGAGATCTCAACATGACCGGAATTGAAACAATGTTGCAGGCGTTGGGATGGCATGCAGTGATGCATTTTGAAGATTGCACGGAGCCGCCATCCGTCAAACTGATGATCATCCCTCGAGCTGGTGTCAAACACCTGTCTTTTGACACTGTCCGATCTTTCCTAGCACATGCAATTGCTGCCAAGGCCATGCCGTATCCCAGGATGTCCACGGATGGAGTATGTGTCAGGGTCAAACTGTGCGATTTATGGGTTGTTGATGCTGTGTATCATGCCCAAACCCTTCTGGGGGACTTCGCAGAATCCTGGTATCGTGTGACTTCTCTTTTTGGTGAACCATCCCATATGAGACTTGTTTGCCAGAACCGATCGGCCAACCCTGACAGAACGCTTGAAGATTATGTCTCGACTGATGAGAATGGAATCAAATTTGTCAAGATCTTTCTCGTACTCCAATTGCGTGGTGGAGGACCCAAGAATGCTCAGGGTCAGCCGGCTGTCAAACACAAGAATGCGTTGGCCAAGCACTTGTTGGAAGTGGGACGCACCCTTGAAGACATTTCCATTTTTGCTGACAAGCTGATATCCACAGCTGGCATACCTGCAATTGCCAATTGCATGAAATCCAATGACTTTGCAGCCAGGTCATCAAACATTGACAAACTTGCGGCCACGATGAAGCTTAGTGTGCCGCCATCCAAACCGATTGAAGCCAACATCCGCAAGAACACCACGAAAAGGATCAATTCCTCCGGTTTGAAACAGGAACATGTATCGGCATCCAATTTCATCCTCCAGGAGGGTTTTTTCTTTTGTGAAGATGGGTCGGAAGCCAAGCTGTGTGACAACATCAAACATGGGTCCTGTGGTGTAGCTCTGGTTGATCCCGTTGATGCAGCTCCATGGATAAGGCAGACAGCTTCCATCACCCAGGATGAGCTAGCCTTACTTGTTCTTGGTGCATGTCCGACACAAGGCCCTGAATGTGTAAGATTGGATGTCCCTGCGCTTACTGAACATCAAGCACCTGTGTTGCTGAGTTGTTGCCTCCATCAGCTTGGTAGGAAAAAGGTTGAATTCCGCCGACCATCCGACATCACTGTATCGGTTGAGGAATCCTGTGTGGTCGCCATCACAGTGTTTAGAGATGAGGTCGAAGCGGAGTTTTGGGATGCTCTGATTCAGGCCCCTGTGCGATCGGTTTTTGATGTGATCAAAAACATGTCTGTGCAGTTGGAAACCAAATCATCCCCATGGGGAAGAACATGGAGAGATCAGAATGGCAAATGCTCTGCAACTGTGGCCACGAACCTTCAATTTCATTTTAGGATTGCCAGCTCGAAGGTGGTTGATGTTCTCAACATCAGTGGACACCGTGGCATTTATGCAGCAGTCAAGACTGAGGAAAAGAAGGCAGACCCTCAGTTTGCGGTACTGTGGCTGGACTTACCTTTGTCCGAATTGAAAGTTGTGGCGGCATCTGACAAAAAGAGTTTAGGCCTTGTCCGAATCTCTAGAGGAACTGGTGCAAAGACTTCACGTGGAATCCGCTTTCGCACAGGTGACTTGCAAGAGGCTGCTAAGGTCCTCAAACCATCAGCTGCTGCCCCGGTTACTGTGCAGATCAAATTCACTGCGAAACTTGCACCGACTCCCCTTGGAGCGACATATGATACAATCAAGGCACTCATTGAGTCAAAGAAGTGGCAGGCTCGACCAATCAAGCCTCTTGGAGCCCAGGCTTGGCTGCTTGGTTTTGCTGAGAAAAGCGAAGAAAACTGGATCTCGTGGAATGAAAAGATGCTATTGCTGTCATGGGACAACGAGATGAAGCAGAAGAATGTTCAGGCAGTTTTAGCTGGTCAACAAAACCTCAAGGCCACGGCAAAGCAGCAGGTCAGGACCAATGACGAAGACCCCTGGGCAAACTATATCAAGAAGAATGGAGTCACTTCCATGGGCGGATCCAATGCAACAGCTGCCAATCAAGTTGTGCGAGCGTGCGAGGGCCCAATCGAAGAGAGATTCAAAGAGCAAGATGCCAAGATCAGTGAGTTGCATTCTACAATGGTGGATATGAGCCGAAGACTGGAATCGGCTGAAGAAAGCAGATCTGAGTTCAAGAAGCAGGTTGACACGCAGTTCGTGGAGGTGCAGGGGCAAGTCAAACACCAGGTTGACTCTTTGTCCAAGCATTTTGATGCGACGTTGGAAAGGGCCATGAGACGTCAGGATACTCAGTTGGAAAATTCATTCTCTGAACTGAAAGCACTGATACTCAACAAGCCTTTGCCTGCCAAAAAAGCACGAACTGAGAAACCCAAAAAGCCGGATGATGATGAACAGGAGGGGGATGGCCTATGACTAGGTAACCTTCCGTTAAGCAGTTGTTGTGAATCATCCTGCCAAGGTCATTGTCCCCATGACGTGACCTTTTTCCCGAAACCTATCCATGAATCCAAATCGCTTGAATGCATTTTGCTGCGGTGTTGGAGATGTGTTACGAAGTTAATTCAATCTTTTCTCATGATGCATTTGTACAGGTTTCCTTGCTTCGGTGCATTTGATCGACGCATTTTGGCTAGGGCCTGTCAATTTGAGTTTGCAAAACCATGGAGTATCGATGTGCCTGGTGTTGGTGCCTTGTGCAAACAACTACCTGCTATTGCACCATATTGGGCATCTTTGTCTTGTCATTCCTACTTGTTGGGAAGCAGGGTTGGTGAGGCGTCTAATCCTGGACCTTCAAACCGGCCAACTTCCAACCTACAGATATGCGTTTTCAATCCGACTGCTCTTCATGGAAAAACTGAAGATGTCTTGGAAATGGGTGCTGACGTTTACTTTGTGTCGGAAACTAGTGCCACTGACTATGCCCAAAAAAATCTTTCCAGGGATTTTGGTAAAGCGGGGGTGAAATGTTTTTGGTCACTTGCAGCTCCGGACAAGTTTGCAACGGATGATGGTAGACCCTCGCTGCGTGGTGATGCATTGGGTTGTGCCATTCTTTCCAAAATACAGTCCAGATCGTATCGTGGACATATTTGTCCGGTTTTGACTGAAACATGTCGTTTCTCATGTGCGGTTATTCAACTTCTGAACTTGGAATTTTTGGCCATTTCTGTATATGGGTTCCCTAGTTCTACTCTTGCTGTAAAGAGGCAGAATGACCTTCTGGTTAGCTTGGCCTATCAGGTTGCGGTTGAATCTGGTTTGCCTTTTATCATTGCGGGGGATTTTAATACTCCGGTGCATGAACTCCCCATCTTTTCACATGTCGCTGAATCGGGCCATGTTGAAATTTTTTCATGGTATCAATCCAAGGGTTGGTCCCTGCCTCCCACATGTAAAGGGTCCACAAAAAATGACACTTGTATTTTACACCGTGACTTGGCTCAGCTTCTGAGTGATGTGCAGGTCCACCAGAATCCTGCATTTGATGCGCACTCTCCCATGTTTGTTAGCCTTAATTTGCAAGCTCACATTTGCCCGAGAGTTCCTTGGAAAGTGCCTACGTCGTGGGCTGATTATGATGTCTTGCCTGGAAACCTTGATACGATGTACAACCTTGCATCCGCCGATATCCAACAGTCGATCGATTCCATTTCGTCTGCCGAAACTGGTGAAGCGGCTTTGGTTGTTTGGTCCAAATGTGTTGAAAATGCCATTGATAGGTCTCTACAACTACAACATGTTATGGACCCTGTCCGACATCCGGTCAAGTGCCTTCCAGACCATCCCAAAGGTAGGTGCCGTGGAATTGATTCCCGTCCACAAAAAAATAACGCTGTAAAAAATGACAAGTTTGGGGGTTATAACCCTGGGGGTGAACTCTTCAAGATGCGTAACAAACTCAAAATTAGACAAGTCCGTCGGATCAAATCCTTGATTCGGGCCATTGAAGCATTTCATAGAAAGTTTCCAGGTCAGGACATTTACACTGATGTTGGTGTCTCTCGACAGCTTCAGGGTGAATGGGAGAAAATTTGTAAAGCAAAGGGGTTTGGTACGTCGTGGCGATCTTGGGTCTTGTCATTTGAAGCGTTTGATGTGGTGCCTGCCTATGTTCCAAATCTTGATATGATGTACGAGTTTGATCAACTTACTGTTTTTGCTTGTGAAGCCTCGTGCAATCAGGAAGCCTCCCTCCGTAGGAAATATTTTCGAAGTTGTATTGCTGTTGATGATGCTGACAACTTTGGGTCCATGTCCTACAGGATCATGAAATCCAAAGATTCGAAAAAGTTGTCCGAAGTTCCTTTTGAGAAGTCTGCATCCGTCGCCATGCTGCGATCTTTCAAAGGCCCTGCAAAATTTAAAGTTTCCAATAGTGTAGTATTCCTGGTAGGTCAGAGTGCGAAGCTTGATGATGTTCCTGTCAAAATTGTTGCATCATGTGAAGACTATGTGTCTCTTGAACCAATTGAGGGTTGCCTACCATCGAGGGGGGTGCTCCGGCAGCATTTCACAGCAGTGTCCCCTGACCACATCTCTGAAGCGTTTAATGCATTTTGGAAACCGTTTTGGCAGCGTGATTCGTTTGAGTCCCAACTTGAAATATCTGAATGGAGTGATTTCCAACATGAACTTGACAATTGTGATTTTCCCAGATGGGAGTTGACCGTTGACATCAAGGATCCTCAAAACTGGAAACGTGCAATCAAGTCCCTGAAAGCTGGCAAAGCTGAAGGGGCATGTGGATGGAGGTACCAAGAATTCCATCAATTACTAGACCGTGCGATTGAACATTTGGCCAATATCTTTCGCAGGTTGTGGGAATTTGGTTTGTCGTCAAAATTGATGATGGCTCGTGTCTGTTTACTTGAGAAATGTCCATCTCCGAAGTCAATGGCAGATGCAAGACCGATCACCATTCTCCCTTGTATCTATAGGCGTGTGTCTAAGGTTGTTTTTCAGCAGGTTATTGACAAGTGGTCTAAAATGATGCCTAGCCAAGTGTCCGGTGGGATTTCAGGCAGGGGTGTCCGTGATCTGTCCATTGTCCAGACTGTCACTGTTGAGAACGCCGTTAAGAAAAAAGAATTCTTGTGTGGAAGTACCATGGATTTGGCCAAAGCTTTCAACCTCATTCCTAGGTTTCCGGCAGCCATCCTCATGAATAGGTTGGGGTTGCCTTGGTGGTGCCTACAGTTTTGGCTCAGGTCGTTGTCCAAAATGTCGAGGTCCCCAATCATTTGTGGCACAATGGGAACATGCATCGATTCCACCACGGGTGTGCCGGAGGGTGATGTGTGGTCCATTTTGGCGATGTTGGCCATTAGTGCTTTGTTTTATTTCAGGAACCTTTCACCAAGAATAACTCCATTTGCCTATGCTGACAACTGGGCATGGTTGTCCAAAACAACAAAAGACAATTTTGACGCCTGGATTAAAACCTTAAACATGGTTGCTGCCTTGCGTATGATTGTATCAGTTTCCAAGTCCTGGATTTGGGTTACAAACTCCAAATGGATCGAACTTCTCAAATGTGTGAATTTGCTTTTTCCTAGTCAATCTGAGTCAATTCCGATTCTTGAACATGCCAAAGATCTTGGTGAGATTATCCAGTACAATAAAGCGTGTTTTTCAAGACCTCTTATTGAAAGGGTAGATGAAGCCGTGTTTAGAATTGAGAGGTTGAAGAATCTCCCTTTAAACATTGAACAAAAAGCCATTCGCATTCAAACCGGAATTTGGTCCTTCGGCCTCTATGCGGCCGACACTCACTACGTGGGAATGAAACATTTCTCAAGACTTAGACGTGCTGCAGCCAATGCATTGCTTGGAGGGTTTCACTACATTAACCCTTGTATTGCTTGTATTGGCATTTCGAAATACTTGATGGATCCATTGCTACATGTGATTGTTGTGGCTCTACGTTCCCTAAGAAGATTGTTTTCTCTTGACCAGAATGTTGCTTGGCTGTTTGTGAAACTGGCTTCCTCTTTTGATGCGAAATGGGCTTATGGCCCTGCTCTCAAATTACCTAGACAAGATTGGTCTCAAATTGACTTGTGATGCTAACCTGCAATCTGAGGATGGGAGGACGTGTGATATTAAATCAATGTCTTGTCGTGAAATCAAACTGTTCTTGGTCAACTACTGGAATAGTTTTGCCTTTCAGAACCTCATTCAGCACAAGGGCACGCCTTCTGACTTTGTCAATATAAACCTGCAGTTGAGTGTTTTCTCGAAGCTACAACCGTGTGAGCAAAAAATGATTGCACTTAATATAACTGGGGGTTTCAAACTAATGCGTTAAAGGGTAAGTGGAATGAGGACGTTCAGATACAATGCGACCACTGTGACCAGATTGACAGTCGAAGTCACCGGCTTATTGCATGTGAGGCCATGTCCCATGTTCGTGATAAATTCCCGCAGGCTGTTGACGTGTTGTGCAATCAAAGACCAGATTGGCAATATCTGCCTATTGCGACCTTTCACGAAGACCTACCCTTTTTCCACCAGATTGTTGAAAGTTTTAAACTGCCTTTGGATTGCCCTGTGCCGAGTGTGTCCCAGCAAAATCATGTGTACTTTACGGATGGTGGTTGCGTTCACCCAACTGTGTCCGAGGCCCGGTTGGCCTCGTGGTCGGTTGTTCGTGATTTTGCCGAAAATTGTAAACATGCAATGGCCATGACATCCATTGCGGTACAAATGAAAAATCCCTGCCCTTTGCTCCAGCCGGTAGACATGGGTTTGGTTGAAGGCAAACAGACCATTTCCAGAGGTGAGTTGTGTGCTGTCATCATGGCATGTGAAAATGTGCTCATGGACTCTGAGATGAAGAGATCTGACATTTTTTCGGATTCACAGTATGTTTTGAATGTTATTCACTTTTTGGAATTTGGTGACTTGACCCGTTGGGGCTATAAAGTCGCCAATTTTGGCTTGCTGTGTAGGCTTGAAAAATCGTGGAAAACTGGTAAATTTAGAATCCATAAAGTCAAAAGTCATGTTGACTGGGTCGCTCCTGAGTCCGGTCAGCCCACCAGAGTCAGCATGGGCAATTTGTGGCTGATCGCATTGCCACTTTAGCCCTTAAAAGGAGTCCGAAATGGTTGCGTGATCTTTCGACAAGCATGGTCAGCAAATCCATGGAAGAAAAACAACGTCTCAAAGAGGTTTTCAAATACCTTATTGACCTCAATCAAGAGCATAAAAAAGTGGTTTCCACTAAGAAAAATATCCCAATCCCGTCCCAAGAGGTCCGTGCTTCTAGAAATTTAATGTGTGATGATGCTGTCATGGCTATGAATGCGTACACTTTTTTGGATGGTAGAATCATCAAGGTGGACTCACTTGACTCTACTGCGCTTCAAGGTTCCCTTCAAGGTGTCAATTTGGCGAGATACATTTTAACCTGGGCGGAAACTTTGGAATGGCCTCCTGTTGATTTTGATTGGGGTGAAAATGAAATTGGTAAAGCCGTGATGAGTTGGGGAGTTTCTTGGTTTGAGTTGTTCATGAATTTTCTCATTGTGACCGGTCAATATTGCCCTGTCAGAGTTGCTGGCTCTCTTGATCAGGTGCAATACACTAGTTGCTTTTCCGAAACTGCTCGAATTCTCCCTTCTGACAAACGTAGCGCGATGTCTCAATGCACAGCGTTTCAGTCAGCCTTTCGTTGTGTCGAATCGATCTTAGGGACTAAGTTGATTCCCAGTGACATTGGTAAGGGTGGTAAATCCATACACCGCTTCGGATTCACCGGCCAAATTGCGTCACTTAATGTCCGCCCTATGATGCTTCGCCAAAGGGAGACCAATGAGGCTGTTTTCCATTACATCAAAACCGTTCCCACAAAAAATAAACTCCGGCTGCCGCTTGATAGGGTGCAAACCTTCAGGGACATTGTTTTGGAGGTGGTACCTGAGCCTTCACCCGAAAAACGCTTTAAGAACTACAAGATGATCTACAAACGTCGATGCCAACCGTAATTAATACCTCCTGCTTGAATTTGTTGTTTTTTCACTTGCACCTTTCTTTTGTGCACTTTGCTTGTTTTACCGATTATCCCGCCAATACGGCACGGGATAGTTGTGATCTGCGTCGAATCAGCAGTCCGAACCGTGGTATCAATGGGATTATCTACGTTCACCAGCCAAGAACTTGTCTTTTTTTGTAGGGTATCTAAGATTGGCGATGTTTAGTTCGATGATGTACCTATGAAACAAAATTATTTTCCATAGTTATGTTGGCTTACTGGATAGCAATCCATTTATCATAATCTATTAAACTTACAATTCATCAGCTGGATCGCAAGACAAATTACATGATCTGTCCCTACATGGGTTTGTTTGAAAATTGATTTTAATCGTTGATGATCAATTTTCCCATTCACAATCCATGAGTGATTTGGGGCACAGCTCATTTTCAGTCAACCCCAGAAGAATTTCTGAAAAAGGCATTGAAAAAAACCTTAGGTCTCATGGTAGATATATCATGATCGAACTAACTTAAGGGGGTTGGATCAAAAACCAACAAATCACTGGCCATTTCAGGAACCAATTGATTGGAGGTACCTACCATATATAAGACCTATTTTTGCAGGCCTATGTAAGGGAATCTCCCCACAGAATATGGCCTTATATGGTACAGTACCTCCATTTTAGTATCCTCAAATTCCCATTGACTTTGTAATGCTATGTAATGCTTGGATCCAAAAGCACCAAGGTACCTCAGTAAGTGCCAAGGTACCACTGATATTCCATGGAAATTGTCATCGTACAAGGTGGTGCCCCCCAAATTGTCATAAATCAGCTATACACCCCATTCAATCACCATTTTAGTGGCTTAAATCACCATTTTATGGTTTTCCTATGGTTTTCCCACATTTTCCTAACTGGTTTCCTATGGTCCAACGGGGGCACCAGCTTGTATCATATCATAGCCATCACTTTTTTACGGCACAAAAAAAAAGCCGAGGAGAAACCATCAACCCGACGAGCAGAGCGAAGCCACGGCAGTGCCTCGTCATGACTTCGAAAGCCAAACTGTTCGTCACGTGGGACGCGTAATTCGTGGCTCATCCCAAGCTGGTTGGTAGTTTGGAACATTTTTTATTTTTCCATATACCCTCTGGTAAATAAACATAGACCCTGAAAATAGCCAATTTTTAATGGAACTAGTCTTCCAACCCCTATCTGCCAGGGTCTATGTTAATTTACCAGAGGGTATTGGGAATAATCATCTCAACTGACTTCTATATTTTTCAGAGGGGTAGGTCAACCACCAAACAGCAAGACTCTGAAATGGATTAATCTGGGTACATTATACATGATATATGGTATATGATGGTATTATATATGGTAGAATATGTTGATTAATGATATTGATGGACTATGATCTGGTGAACTTTTATTAATGGAATATGGTGATTAAGGACGGTATATTATATGATGGTTACCCTATGGTTATTTAACATAGCCATGGAAGCCATGGCCCATAGAAATAGATGATGTTCCCAGCTATAAACCTCCATTTATTTTGGGATTTTCCATGGCTGTTAAATAACCAGATGGTAACTTTTGTTAATGGAATATGGTGTTTAATGATGGTATATGATGGTACTTGTATATGATGGCGATACCCTCTGGTAAACATACAAAAAACAATGGAAAATGGCAATAGATTAATCTGGGCACACTATACAATGATAGGTATTATATATATATGGTATATAAATGGATTATATGGTATACAATGATATGGTGATTCGTGGTCGATGATCAGATGCTCCATGTATCTAGGCAAATTTGATCACGACCTCACTGTTCTCCCTCACTGGAAACATGGTTAATAAGAAGAATCATCCCCAAACGGCCCATATTAGAATTTTCCCATATTAGAACCCTCCATTAACAGTTCGACCCTGCCAGATAGAGGTTGAAAGATTAGTTTCCTCTAACAAATTGTGATTCTGAGGGTCTATGTTAATTTACCAGAGGGTATGTATCCTGGTTGGTGGTTTCAAACATGAATTTTATTTTCCATTTCATATATGGGATGTCATCCTTCTCATTGACGAACTCATATTTTTCAGAAGGCTAGGTATACCACCAACCAGATAATTTTCGCAGATATACCCTCTGCTAAACAAACATAGCTATTGAAAATGGCCCAATCGAAATAGTGGATTTTCCCAGCTATAAAATGGTGATTTTCCATAGTTTTTTGTTAGTTTACCGGAGGGTATGTATCGTATTCAAACTTCCCCGATTCGCGTTTCTGCTTGTCATATTGGCCATCGACGTCTTCGACCATCCCATTCGGCGAGGAAAGGTCGGGAATTCAACGATGTTTGACCGTTCTATGCCCCGTTCCACTTGAAGATTTATGATTTATGGTGGTTCATCCCACTTAATAAGTGGGTCATGACCCTCAGTTACTTAGCCCATTTAGAATCAGGGTTATAACCTACTTACTAACTGGGATGAACCACCAATCATGTTTTATTTTTCACTGCGCGTGGGAATATATTCATGTACAATCTGCATGCATTCGAGAAATGTGGTAAACTGAAGTGGGGTATCTAAAATTACATAGCGATGATCACTGAAGCGCTGTTTAGCCAAACCCCAGTTGCCCGAAAGAGATACGAGCAGTACCTCTCCGGCGTTAAAATGTAATGTCAGATATGAACCAACAGTAAAGATACGTTCTGCCAAATGAGCACCTTGAAAATTGACAAGTGCTGGTAGAAAGTAATTTTCCAACGCTGTATTTGGCGGGTTCCATGTTAATTTGGAGTGTCTGGAAACCTGGTGGGAAACCATGTCTCCTGGATGATATCCATTTGTTGCGTTTAATCTCAACATCTAACCATATTTGATGGCCAAGATAGTGGAAACCAATGGATTATCATTATCACATATGATCTTTGATGATCTTTGTTTTTATTTTTTGATGGCCCTTCATGTCATTCTTCTTGCTTACGGCTCTAATTCCCTACGAGTGTTTTTGTGTTTTTCCATTTTCCAATGAGGTTCCATTCTGCTTACATGGGATGCGAACGTTCACACACGCAGACACACTTGCACACATTCAATAGGTCCAGGTGCCCCATTGCAACAACCACTGCAGAAAAAAGAACATCACTGTCCACATTGCCATCAATTTTTCAACGCAATCAATTGGCCTCAACTTCAACTTTTGACTGTTGAGAAGTGAGAGCAAACCTTCCAAGAACCGGATAGGATTTCTAAAGGATTTACTGTAAGAGGGAATAGTTTGGGGAGCATCAATTTATCTTCCCGGAGTGAATTAGGCATTGTTTTGATTGGGGAGAAAGTTCTTGCCATGGTGTGACAGTCAAGTCATCTGAATGGAGAAGTCATTTGCATGGTGATAGTCCGATTTTTCATTGTTCTTGTTTGAGATGATCAGCCCAAAAATGCCCGCAGATTTCAGAGACCGAAACCCCTCGATTTGTCCATTTGTCCAAGTTCTCGTGTCCCTGCCATGGGCGTGGCCGGCCTCAAGCTTGCGTCATGGTTCCTTTGCACCCTGATGGTTGATGCGTTCAAACTCTTGGACGTGGGACCGCCCCGAACAGGGACGCAGACCATGCACGAAGTCATGAAGATACTGGGTTTGAAGCCGTTGCACACTGGGTATGAGGCAGAATCGGTGCGTCCTGCATTGTGTGGGCATCTTTTCGCAAAATTTTGGGAGAAAGGACATTTGTCAGTGACAACCCAGTAGAATCAATCAAATCAATCAATATGTTGTGGCTGCAACGATGAAATCGTGGTTTACTAACAAGTGAAACAAGTGGTTTACAGTTTCAAGTAATCCAGGGGGTCCGTAAAATGGCAATGTTTGTTTCCTTCATTCTGACCTTCCGAGTTCCACGGATGTATGACGAGTGATGGTTAAGTCGCTTCCAAAAGTACCCCTCATAGAAATAACAAAACGCGTTTGAGGAAACAGGTGTTGAAAACAGGATATCATTTCTTCGTCGCGCTTCAAAACCAAATTGAAAACAAACTGAATACGAAGAATAGCAAGGTTCTGTTTTCAATTTCGTATCCTCGAAAATGGAATGAGAACACAAATTGTTCTGCCTTTTGTCCAGTGATGACCCGCCCCCCAACCAGGTATCTCTTTGGAAATGGTTCCTTGGATGATGCTTTGGCGGTCTTTGGTGGTTATGATGCCGCCATGGATGAACCGGCGATGCTAATGTACGAAGAGATAATGGCAGCATTTCCTGAAGCAAAGTTTCTGCTCACCATCTCTGATGCAGAGAGCTGGTTCGAAAACTATGTGGAACTTTCAAGGGAGCTCAGAGCTACTGGTACTATTTCGTTAAAGGCATTTTTTCACAGTCTGCCTAGAAACTGCTCACGAATGCAATCCTGGGGCTGCAATTTTGCCAATCCCAGTCCAGAAGACAAGGACACTTGCTTGAAAAGCTATCACCGCCACATCCAGCGAGTTCAAGATGTTATCCCACCTGAGCGCTTGCTGGTGTACAACTGGTCTGACGGTTGGTCAGCACTTTCACATTTCTTGGGGACCCGTATTCCGGAAGAACAGTTCCCCCATGAAGATTTAGTGAAACGGAATGCCGAGAGCCACATCGAAGAAAGGCTGAAAGCGTGACTGTGTCTTTGTGACCTGTTGATTTGGTGCCTCGATGGAAAAACTTGCTGAGCTGCCGAGCTGCCCGCGTGTCGCTGTTTGCGGCGTGAGACGAGATTTTGGGCCCAGGGCTTGTGATTTTGGCAGCTGATCAGTTCCTGAAATTGGGTGCAGCGGCGTTCCGCACCTTAAAAATGTGGACATGTTCAATCCATTCCCCCAAATACGAAGTACTCCTAAGAAGGAACATGAGCTGATCCAACACTAAGCCAGGGTGTCAAGAGGAACGTCTAAACAGATCTACATAATGTCTAATAAAATAAACAAATGAATCAGTTTTTACATATATATATATAATATATCGATGTAATACAAATTGATAACACATCATGTAATATATAGTACAATGTAAGTTATATATATATTATATATATTTTTAGGATAAATGTGTTGTGGCAAATTATTCACCAAAGTTATAAGATAAAATGTCATAACGGACTATTATGTTATATGATATCATGCAATAAAACATAAGATGTTATATGGCATATTTGGCTGTTGGAGTTTATGTTTGTTCACAAGGAAACAGCCTGAGAGTGCGGTCTGTTGTGTGTTTTATGCACCTGCAGTAGGTCAGTTTGCTCTTTGCAATCTCACCTTTACAGTTTCTTTCCTTTTTTACAGCATACAAAACCCAAAGAAGCAAACATTAAAACAAGAAACCCAAACATAATAAGATTGAATACCCCAAGGGGAGGGGGGAAGATGCGGAGAGTTGGGTCCTGTCATGTGTTTTTGTGTTTTTGTTTTTTTTGGTATTTGTGTTTTTGGTTCCTTGTATTTTAGTTTGTTGTTTGTTTTGGGGTTCTTGGTGTTTTTTCTCCGGTTTTAGTTTAGGACACCTGAAAAAACAAGAAACAAAAAAAATGCATACACCGAGGGGGGGAAGATGCAGAGAGTTGGGTCCTGTAATGTTTTTTTGTTCTTGTTTCTTTTTCTGTTTTTTTGGTTCCTTGGTTTTTGGTTTGTTCTTTGTTTAACCGAATGGCTGGCAAAACAAGTGGCCAGGACCTAACTCTTTGCCGCTTCGAAATTGCCTGAGGGTTTGCGGACTTGTTTTCGGTTGTACAAAACCATGGAAAATGCAAGTATCGTTGGGGGAAGCAGTGCAAGGATGGGAAGCTGATGGGAAGAGTAATCGGAGCCGAAAACGGCTCTGATTCGGAATTGAGGTTGGGGTGGGTTGGCGTGGGATGTTAACGTTCATACAAGGTGGTGCCCCATAGTTAGCCAAGTTGGTTGAAATAACTTCAATAGCTTGGGTTCATGGTAGAGATATATATATACCTATACTTGATGGGGGTTATAAACCAACTTATGACTGGGGGGGCACCACCTTGTGCACACATTATTGATCACTTCTAACTTGCTCACACCTAGTTCGCCGAAGGAAGATGTTGAAAACACCACATGTCCACCTTTGAAACCTTGGTTTTTACAGCATTTTGACCGAAAACAAAAGTGTTTGAATGCACTTTTTTTGGTGTGTGGTTTTCCCAGAAATGAGAAAGAGTTTTTTTTCGTTGGAAATTGCAGTGAATTATGCATGTGTCAAGTTGAAGCGTACTGAAACGCTAGCTCGGCTATAGATCCGGCGAGATTATTTTGTATGAGTTCTTACTTGTATCTGAAGTATACCCTTACTTCCGCAGAGGCTGTGTTCAATGGGCTAAAGCAGCAATTGTATTTCTTCAGAACCATTCTATTTGCTACATTGGATTTCGAACTCCCTTAAAGATACCGCAAGGGCATGCAGTCAACTCAGATGATTTGTCCATTGGATAGCTGGTTTGTAAGATCTTTTGAACATCTTTATGACAAAGCGGTTGGGGGTACTGCTAACTCTAGCTGCTGACTTTCAAAAATAAGAGGATGTTCATACAAACCGTCCCACGTAGCTCAAATCTACTGTATCGCTGTGTGCTGTTGCGTTCTTTTGGGTAGCAGACCTGTTGTTCATCATCCACTCATTCTGATCGCGTTTTCATTCACTGTGCATACGGAGGGCCCATCGGTTGTGCCTTTGGAAATGCGATGGTAGCAAAGACCTAGCCTATATATATATATTACTATAAATGTATCATGTATTTGTATACATATATTGCATGTATTTGCATATGGTTGTATATACATATACTTATACATATAGTTTGTATATACATACATTTACATATGTTTGATCTAAGATTTTTTTTATTTGTGTATATATATATGTTTATTTGTTTATATATACGTATTATTGATTTGTTACTATTATACATTCTATGTGTTAAACCTATATATGTACATCATTCAGAAGAAGTTTCGCATCCGTTGCGAGATTCGAGATGGCGATTTTTCGTTATCACCATGGCAATGTGGTTATAAACCACGATTTTTGGTTATCACCATGGTAATCATGATTATTTAATAACATAATGAACCTTAAATCCATAATGTATTTTGGTTTACCATTAATGATTTTACAAGATTATTGTTTATCAATAATGTCCTTTTGGTAAAAATATAACCATTTTTAATGGGTAAATCCACTAACTATGATGATAACTGCCATAAACACTCGTGAAATTCTAGCTGGTTGGTGGTTTGGAACATTTGGATTATTTATCCATAATATATGAGATAATCCTTCCCATTGACTAATATTTTTTAAAGATGGTTAAGACCATCAAGCAGATTCTTGTTTTACCCACATGATCTTTTCGTTTCTCAATGGAAAATCCACTACTTGTGAATCCAAAGGTTTTTTTTTTAATGTGGTTAAAACAATGCCATAAACCATCCCCAAAATCACCATTTCTATGGGTGGTATAGACCATTCCCAAATGGGTGGTTTATTTTTGTTTTAACCACATTAAGCCATTATCCAAATGGGTAAGCCATTATCATAAGAATTTAAGATAACTTCATAGATGTATGTTTTTTTTTTTAAACCATGGTAAGCCATTACCCAATTTTCATCTTGGCACCATGGCATTGGCATTGGATCCTTGCCCGAGGAGCTTAGCTCACCTATTTCTGACAAGATCCAGGCTGTATAGCTGCCGGGGCACCCTTGCGGGTGCACTTGGGGCACCCGCGTTGCTGCGCAAACGTTGTTTGTGTTAGCTTCATCCCATGAAATACATCGATATATTTACCATGTTTACATCCAACAATTATGATTAATCATGGAAAAATGTTTTAAATTGGATTGCTGTAAGTTGAATTGGGTGGAATTAAGCTGAATTAATTTGAATTAAGTTGAATTTAGCTGAATTTAAGTGCAACTAAGGTGGTCTAAGTGTTATTTACTTGATTTTTGAAGGCTTGTTTCTTGTGAAACATACTGTTTCACCCTTCAAACAAACATCCATTCAGCTTAATCCAGCTTTATTGGAAGCTCTGGGGTCTTATCCGCGGCATACCGAGTACGATCGACCGTGGTTGAACTGTGGCGAGTGAACCCTCCTATTATTTATATAAACAGCAAAAAACAAAATTAGACACTTAAATGGGGGGCATTACGGGCAAGTGAGATGACGCTGAACACAGGAAATCAATACGTAGTTGTACATGCACAAGTTGACCTAAAATCAACTCAATTCAGCTTTTTCTATTAGTTCTCCTAAGGAAACGTTTTTGGGGGTGAGAAGGGAGGAGAGGAAGGCTATGAATCTTCTGGAATTTAATTTCGGGACTTATGGTGTAAACAAATCAGGTTTTGATTTCACAGTATCCATCTTTGGTACCCAAAAGGCTAGCGGATCCCTTCCCAGGGTCCCAGGGGTGTGCGAAACTCAGGGGACCGATCTGATTTCTGGCAGGGTCAGAATGAAGGTGTTTGGGGATGATATAACCTGGAGGAATTCGAATGATGTCTCTGTGACGTCACTGGAATGATGATTCCTACTTGTCCTTCAGCTAAACATTTGTTCTGCCAGATATATGGATATCTTTAGAGACGGGTCCAAAATTGTATATGATCCAACTGACTTTCTAGAAGCCTCCATTAAGTTCTTCCAGCTTGCAGCCGTTCAAACTCATGTTCGATGAATTTGACGAATGAATAATTTAGAGGAAATCTGACGGTAAATCCAGGTTTGATCCAGACCCATTTGGGTCTGTTAACCAATCAACCAACCTTAAGAAATCCCATCCACCAAAACCATTGAGGGGTGCCCCAAGTCACCTTATGGCTGCCACGACCGAGCTCAGCAAAAGCCAAGATCTCGACTGTTTGAGCACAGATGGCTAGGGCACATGGCTTGGGTAAACCATACAGTGGATGGGCCAGCGAAATCCTGCACCAGTTGATAGGTTGTTGAACCGATGATTTCTGGGATTTCTGGGGTTTCAACCATCCGTTTGGTGGTGCAGGATTTCGCTGGCCCATCCACAGTAGTAAACTGACCAGGAACCATCAGCCTGTAGTGATCATTGTTCAGATCGGAACTGGCACAGGGGTCGCTATTGTAAAAAAAAAAAAGCGACCTTGAGGGTTGATAACTTCAGGTAAATATATAGTGACCGAGACATACCGAGACCCCGGTGCGGTGGGAATTGCATTGGGGAAATAGGGGAAATCGTCCCCACATAGCCTTTAAATCTGGATAGGGAAATGTTGTTCTGTTTTATTTTCCTCCAGAAACATTGCCTTTTCGCACAAACATGTTCTGTTTTTGGAAGAAATGCCGTTGGCAACATGTAGTAGAGATGAAAAAACGTCGTTCGGTTGAAGACAGGGCGGAGATTTTTCCTGAAGGAAATTGCAATCACTCTACATGGCAATTCACTCAGCCATGACGGTCAACCAACTTGGTTTACATTCTAACCGTCATGAAACGCTTACTGGTGCTTAATTAGTAGGGAATTTTTGGGAATGATCCATAATATAATAATCCCAGCAACCCCCAGCAACCCATCCAGATTCCCTACGTAAAACGCACCATGAAACATGCAACTGACACCCAATGGGATGAGTGAAAACGGGTAGGGCTGAGGACGTAGGACGTTACCGATTGTTATATATCGAAAAAATTCGAAAAAGAGATTGATCTCATCTGGTTGGTGGTTTGGAACATTTTTTATTTTCCATATATTGGGAATAGTAACCCCAGCTGACTTTCATATTTTTCAGAGGGGTAGGTCAACCACCAGCCAGTCATTAATGTTAGAAGCTCATTTTGTCACCATTGTTATCTCACGATCAACTTCATCCCGGCCAATCTTTGGGGAAATTTTGAAAGGATCCAGCCACGAAAAATCCTAATGCCACCATCCCATTCGCCAACCAGGGCTGGTGGTTATGAAAAAACACACCTCACAAAATAATTACCTCTTTGGGCATGGTTTTACTATGTTTTACTTTAATAATCCCAGGGTATTCAGAATATGTCCATTGTTTTTCAAATTTCTCCAAGATGTTCTGAGACTCTCCTTTTTTTTGGCTTTCACTATGATAACTATGATAACCATGGCTGAAATACCATGGTTATCCCATTAGTTCCATTGATTCCCATTATATCCCTAGGTACACGGTGGTGCCCCCCTAGTTATAGGTTTAAGCCCATGAACTTTGTAGAAATATTTGCCATAAACCTTGATGGTAATAGACCAGCTATGATGTCAATGCTTTTGGTAGATACATCTATATACTTATGATATATAGTAGCTATACACACACACACTCACATAATCTCACATACATACATACGTACGTACATACATACATATATATATATATATATTGAGACTTTTTCCTTTGAAACGCGTTGTTTGTGAATCAACATGGAGATGGCCGACTGTGTTTTCACTCACTTTTTGTTGCTCAAGAACTCTTTCCTCATTGATGCGCGCCGTGGCACCACTGGTCATAGGGGCAGCTGGAGGCGGCCTGTCATTGAGCTGGTGGCTTCGCCAGGTGGTCGGTGAAGTGTCTGGCCACTTGGCATTGGTTGCTACCCGCGGGGTGCTGCAAGAGTTGATTCCTCCATTTGACTGGTCTCCTTGGCGTAATTTGATTTGGAATCTGGGTAGTCTGGTCATTTGTTGGGAGCTACGTCACGAATTGTTGGAAGCCTGTAGGCTGATTGTGCTAGTGCTTTGTTACTTTCTCAGTTTCCTTTTGCGAGTTTGCAGCTGGGCGAAGAGATTGGGCAGTGGTGCACGGGGCAGTCAGCTGGGGCCATTATCCCATCCAAGATCAGAGCGGGATACAGACCTAACCTGCATGGCTGCTGTGGCGGCCCCGGCATATCAACCGGGAACTTTTCTGTTGGTATCCCGTCCGCCTGATTGGGACGAGATATGGGTGGCAGGGGTGTCAGTAGATGGATCAGATCTCATAGGACGCACAACGGCTGCAGATGGAAGTGCATGGATGTGGACAGTCGTCCGGCCGGTGGCTTTGAGTGTTGCAGCTCCTGTTTTGGGAGGCGGTGCTTGCCGAGCCCCAGCTGGCATCCCCCAAGGGGCTGTCAACTGGATTTGCGTTCCTCCTGCCTGCGACCAACAGTGGAACCCAGATGTAGTCGAGGTGGTGGCACTCACACAAGAGGCCAATCGCTTTGTGGCTCACATGCAGGCCAACCCAGGGGCATTTACCTGCAACCAAGCTGGAGTCGGAGGAGCGCTGGTGGAAGCGGTGCTGCCAGCGCCGGCAATGGCTCCAGGAGGAGCAGGCGTGGGGGCTGGACTTGGAAACCCAGGGGCTGTAGGGCTGGGCTTGCCAGCCGCAGGAGGAGGTCCATCCCCTTCCAATGCGGAGTTGAAGGCATTGGAAGCCGCGGTGACTCAGCTGCAGCAACTGGCTTTGGACAAGGACGACAAAAAGAAGAAGGACAAAGACAAGGGCAAGAGGCGGAAGAAGAGCCGCAAAAAGAGCAAAAAGTCCAAGAAGAAGAAGAAGAAATCCAAGAGATCCAGCAGTTCCAGAAGCAGCTCCTCAAGGTCAAGCCGATCCAGGTCAAGAAGCTCCTCCTCGACCAGCAGCTCAAGTTCGGGCAAGGGCAAGCCGCTGAAGTGGAGGGAGCACGGAAAGGATCAGAAGGTGAGCTACTCAGACTTGGCTCATGTGGACCAGCTTCGTCTGAAGAAGCGTGGAGACCTTCTGGCGTTTGCAGCGAAGAGCCCAGGGGCTTTGACCGCCCATTTCCTGGCAGGGATTTACGCTCGGCTGTCGAAGGGCAGCATCAGTCGATCCAGCCAGCTGCGAGAGGCCAGTGCAGTGAGTTGGGCCCATCAATTCAGCGGTTTGTCAGAGGTGCGAGATCAGAAAGAAGTTTTGACCCTCTCCGAGATCCTCGATCACATCAACAGAAGGGAGATTGCAAGGGCTTTGGATGTGCTATGTCAGAGGATTGTGGCAATTCAGCAAGCAAAGGCAAAAGGTGGATCGTGGGAGAAGGCGGAGGCGTTGGAGTTGGTGACCAACCAACGGTCCTTGGCAGCCAGCAGCATGCTGGCCCTGACGAACTCATGAGGAGGAGGGTGAGGCGTTCCTGGCATAGCATGGGTGGCACTTCTTTACAGGATTCTGGCTTCGAAGCTTTCTTTCTGCGGGCCATGCGGGCCTTGGAGGTGGGTTTTGGTGCTGGAATGGAAGGGACTGCTCTTAGTGACCGGTTCAAGTCGCTCATGAAACAGCTGGGGGGCCTTGCGAGGCATGACAAATTCAAGGCAACTGGAAGTTTCAGCGGTTGCAGGGAGTCACCATCACACGTGTTTCCTTTGACGCCTATGTCACGGTCTGGCAATTTCTTGATTGGGCATAATGCTGAATCGCGGCTTGACAAATTGTGTCGGGTTGGAGGCAACGTGGTGGTGGCTTGCCTTAATTGGATGCATGGAGGGCAGCCAGCACGGGAGGATGAGCCTGTGTTGACTGCCGCTCACAGGAGAGTGCACTCACGGATTGGGTGTGCTTTGGAGGCCATGGTGATGACTGATGAGCCAATGCTGACCCAAGAGGGGTTAGACCAGTTTTTGAGGCAATCCGAGTTTTACTCCGGTGAAGGAGTGAGCTTAGCTTTGGGTGTGCGTGGCGGTGTGCCGGAGCGAGCTGCTGATGTGCCTTTGACAGAGCATCTTTCGGTGCATTTTCCAGGGATGTCTAAGCAAGTGGTTCAGCCGAGCTGCTTGTTGTTGGCGTCTAGAAGGAGGCCTCGTCGTGTTAAGCGTGGCTTTGCATGGCTGGCAGCGTCATATCCAGAGCTGGTGAAGAGGAATGTCAAGGCTGGGCTTCACAAATTCAAAAAGGAATCCCAAGTTGCCAAGCATCGCGGGGTTAAAGTTTTAGCCGGGGCATTCGCAGTCAAGAAAGATCTCCATGAAGATAGAGTTATAACTGACCCTAGTGTTAACCAGCTCCTTGATCCTGAGCGTCTTCCTCGTCCTAAGTTTGCCTATATCCCGGCTTTGAGATGTTTGAGTGTGCCTCGAACGGGCGTCATTGCAGTTTCAAAACGGGATGCGCGTCACTATTTTCACAGATTGCGGATAGGCAAGCGGTGGCATCGATGGTTGTGTGGCCCACCTATATCCATTGATGGACGTGCGGGGTCTCGGAGATTGTACCCAGCATCCTGCTCAGCCCCTATGGGCTTTGGGCCACCAGCAGGATGGGCACAAGGGCTGACAGATGTAGTGACCTCTGATGCACAACTTCCTCAAGACTGTCGTGTTCACCCAGATTTTGTCATACCACCTGGGCTTCCGGTTTGGGGTTCAATTATTGATGATATTTGGGCATTGGAACATAGCAGCGAGGGGGAGGTAGCTAGCATTGGGCCTGAGTGGTTGGGTCGGGCAGAGTCGGCGTGGGTTTTGCGTGGTGTGGCTCCAAATACCAATAAGTCGGTGGATGGTGCAAGGGGTGAAGAGATTCAAGGTTACTATGTGCATCCTACAGGGCATTGGGTTGGCTTGTCACTGGAAAAACGCAGATGGTTATTTCAAGCAACTTTCAAAGTATTGATGCAACGGTGGACTCATGTCAAGGTTATTGAGAGGCTTATTGGCAAACATGGTTTTCTACATTCATGTCGTCCCTGCCTGAGGTCTCTTTTCTTGGCAACCTACAGCTGGCTTGAACAGATTCGCAAGGAGAAGCCGGGTGCAGTGGAACTTCCGCATGAGGTGTGGGAGGAGTTATTGTGCTCAGCTATTATGATCCCATTTGCGGAATTTAATTTGTCAAGCAGTTGGAGCAACAGGGTCGAGGCTACAGATGCATCGATGTCAGGGCTGGGGCGGTCTTTTGGGTATGTTCCTCAACATGTGGTTCAGGTGTTAGCACGTTATTCATCTCACAAAGGGGTATACACCAATTTGAGCTTACCCTGGTCAGTAGGTCTCACACATGAGCACACGTGTCCTTTGCGTCGGGTCCGGTTGCCGGTGGAGAAGATTAAGTGGTTTCATATTGGTACCCCATGGGCCCCGTCCCACATAACACTGGGAGAAGCAGATGCGGTGACATGGTGTGCAGAAGACCGACTGCGTAGGGCTTCAGATGATGGTTGTCGTTTTGTGCATCCTTTAGATTCAGCGGCGTGCGTGGGCGCTTTTTCCAAGGGAAGGTCATCGTCAATTCTCATCAATGCAAGGCGTCGCCGTGTGGCAGCAGTTTCTATAGGTGGGGGGCATGATGTTTTCTACCCTTGGGTCCCCTCAGCAGAAAATCCGGCGGACACTCCGTCGCGGTGGTTTGAGCCGTCGTCAGGAGATACATGCAAGAGTGAGTTGGCAGCAGCCGGTGCGGACTATGATTTGCGTGTCTTACCACCATGGGCAGAGGGCTCAATGTTTTTCATTCATTTGTGTTCAGGGCCTGATCGTTGTCATGACTTAGTTGATATGGTTGAGCAACAGTGTGTGAATATTGGGTGCAATATTGTTGGCATTCGCATTGATCCTCTTGCGTGGGTGGGTGACTTGGACGAGCTAGCTAGCGGTGACTTACTCAAGGAGTCGGTGGGCCATGGTTTGTTGCAGTTGATCCATAGTGGTCGTGTTTTGGGTGGTTTTGGTTCCCCCCCATGCAGTACAATCAGTACAGCAAGACATGTTCCACTATCGCAGCGGGGTGGCCCACGACCATTGCGTGGCAGAACCAATCCGTGGCAGCCGCTGACATACTGCTCGGAAAAGGAAAGGAAAGCAGTAGCAATTGGCAGTGTCTTGTTTTTGCTGTGCCTAGGGTTGCTGGGAGAGATTCGTTTCCGGGGTGGCTGGGTAGGGCTGGAGCACCCGGCTGACCGTGGCAGAGAGCCTTTTCCATCGTTTTTTGCAACAGCAGAAGTGGCATGGTTCAAACAATTTTGTCAGTTGAAGTATTGGGTAGTTGATCAATGTCGGTTTGGGGCGAGCAGCAGAAAACCAACTGGTTTGTTACTGGCATGGAACTCCGGGTCAATTGTTCGGTTTTGCAATCATAAGTTTGGGCATGCACCTCTCATTGGTTTGGATGCGCAGGGACATTTTTGCACAACTCCGGCCGCGAAGTATCCTGAATTTCTATGTCATGAGTTGGCAGGGCTTTTTACCCAACAATGTCAACATGCCTCACATGCTGGTTACATTTTCCCCCACAAACCTTTCAAACCCATTGCAGACTGCTTGATGACAGATCCTTGGAGTGGTAGGCGGCATGTTTCCTTCCCATGGCCTCAACCGAGTCCAACATTTCTTACTATAGGGAGCTTGAGGGCATCAACGGCAGAGAAGTACCTGGGAGCTCTCAAAGGCCTCAACAATAGTCTGTTGGAGCATGGGCTTGTCTGGAGTAAGATGAATGAATCTGAGCAAGACTCCTTTTTAGCCGAATGGGTGTTAGATGGCTATGAGCAAGGTGAAAGTCGTAACATGTATGGGTGGGCTTTGTCAGCGGTGCAAAAGATTTTTCCCCGAGTCAAGCTGAAGACAGCTTGGAAAGTGCTCGATGTCTGGTCTAGCTTGGTGCCAGTGCGGCAGGCACCGGCTGCGCCGCCTGAGTTGATCCAGGCAATGGTGATTATGGCAACGCTTCTCAATCGTCCTCAACTGGGCTTGCTCATTTTGCTATGCTTTGTTGGTTTGCTGCGAGTTCGGGAGGCTTTGGCTTTAACGCAAGCTGACTTGATTCTGCAGACTGACTGCGTGGTGTTGTGTTTGGGCTTGACCAAACGAGGGATGGAGCAGAAGGTAGTTCTCAACAATGTCACAGTGGTTCACTTTGTGTCAGATTTTTTCAAGCGTTTTCCTTCCAAACGTCAGGATGCCAAAATCATAGAAGTTTCTTACTCCTCCGCTCTTCGGTGGATCCGAAAGCTCAGCGCCTTGCTGGGTGCTGACGACCTGCAGCTGACTACTCACAGTTTTCGGCGCTCTGGAGCATCTGAACTGGCAAGGCAAGGTGTTAGCTTGCAGGATATTTTGCTTTATGGGCGTTGGCTATCAGAGCGGGCGGCTAGGGATTATATCCGAAAAGGGGAGGTTGCAATTTTTCGGGCACGGCAAATGCTCAATCCACAAGCTTCTCAGCGTATTCAATCTTGGGCGAAACTGGGCGTTGGATGCTGGCAATGGTTTGATGTTTTTTACGCAAAGCGTGAGCTGGTTATTGATGTCCGAAAAGTTACGGTTGATAAGTTGTATGCTGTGGAAAGAATTCTGTTTTCCGGACCTGACGGTTGATGGGAAAGAGTGGGAAGAGCTGAGTCAAATGTGACCAGTGTGCGCGCAGAGCAGCTCTACCTTTTAATGATTTCAGAGCACAATGGTGCTGTGAGTCTGTGTTGCCATAGGCAGTACATACAGAACCCGATGCATGTTACAAACAAGCAGCTGCTGAGATTTTTAAAGGGCTTACGCCCCCTGCCGCCGACCCCAGAAGGCAGGGCATGCAGAAACCAGTGCATATTACGAACAGGCAGCTGCTGAGATCGACCCTGGAAGGGGTTTCAGAATCGCAATGTGGCAGATTTCACATATATATATGTACATGTATACATATACCTACCATGCTGCTTGTATCCCTAGTTATCACTAGTTATCATACACACGTGGTTTACTACACTACTGCAGCGACCTTAAACGGTGCATTCCTTGGCTGATGCTCGGCGCCCACCTTCGCCTGACAGCCCGTGAAACGGAGCGGCAGGCGCCTGAAGACATGGCGGTAGCACCTGCAATCGGCTGAATCCATTGATGATTGGGATTTAATAATGAAATATAATTTCTCCATGTTTTATTGGGATTTCATGGCACATTCATGGGGATAGAATTGGAATTCTGATTTTCCATGGGATATTTATGTGTATATATATATACGAGGATAAAGTTGGATATTTTTGGGAAACACAATGGTGATTGGTTGGTTTTATGGATTGTGAATGGTGATTTTTTGCTGCCTTTCAAGCTGGACGCTGCCATTTTGGAGCTGCCCCAGTTCGGAGGAATTTTTCGTTGGGGTCAAGGGCGCCTTGACTTACCCTCTGGTAATTTAACATAGCTATTGAAAATGGCCATAGAAATAGTTGGTTTTCCCATTAAAAATTGTGATTTTCCATAGTTATATATGTTAGTTTACCAGAGGGTAGACCAAAAAAACGACCATCAACGATGGGGACGTAAGCCTGACAAAAACATAGGAATTGGTTGGACATAGTCTGGGTTTGTCCATGTTTAAATGTACCCAAAAAGGAAACTTGGTTTATAAGTACAGGGTGGGGGGGCCCTAGTCATAACTTGGTTTATTTTGGTGCGATTAACTATAGTCATAATTCTGGGTGAATTTGATCACGACCTCGCTGTTCTCCCTCATTGGAATCATGGTTAGGAAAGCGAATCATCCCAAAATGGCCTTAAAAAAAGTTCATTCAGGTTAGTGAAATATGACCATTTACCATAATTTACCCACAGTTGAATTGTCATAACCATAGTCTGGTTGGTGGTTTGGAACATGAATTTTATGACTGTCCATTCAATTGGGAATGTCATCATCCCAACTGACGAAGTCATATTTCAGAGGGGTGGCTCAACCACCAAGCAGTGATATTCCACCACATTTTTTATTTTCCATAATACATGGGATAATCCTTCCCAATGACTTTCATATTTTTCAAGATGGTTATATGGTTATTGCACCACCAACAAGCCATAATTTACCCACAGTTTAATTGCCATAAACCAATTGGATCAGTTTCTAAACCAACTGAACGCTATCGTTTGGGGGAAAAAACTTCCTGGCCTGGCCAACTTGGGACTTGCTGTGGACTTGGTGTGTCTGAAAAATTTTTACCCTTTGGTAAACTAACATAGCTATGGAAAATCACAATTTTTAATGGGTATATCAACTATACATGGCATAGAACACAACAGATTCATAGATATTTCATATCCAAATGTCTATTTCGAACATTTTTTTCAGCCGCGTTTGTGTCTTGCTGGTTTTCGGTAGTCACCCTCCATGGCAAAAGGGTGGATAACGTTTGTTAAGGGACTATGAGGGGCCAGCTTCCTGACTCCCAGCAGAGATGTTTCACCCGCAGATCTTATGGTTTTATTCAAAAGACAACTGTTTCTGTCATACCTGGGCAGAGCTAGCTATAATATATCAGTTGTCAGCTTAACTAGTTCGATATGTGTTTCAAAATAAACACATAGCAACTTTGCGAGCTAGACTGGGAGCCGCTCGGGAGTGTTTTCCAGAGAATAGTAATTCGACCCGCGATTCAATCTGGGTAATGTGCAAACCCTTATTGGGGATAGTGTAAAATGACCCCCAGTCATGGGTTGTTTTTATAGGAACCATTTTTGGGGTCATGTATTAGTTACATTATCCCCAATAGGTGCACATGTATTACATTATCGCCAATAGTTGTCCATACAATAATAAACCCCAATTTGGTATGGTTTTTGGCACTGGGTGTCCAATCGTCCTCCTATTCAATAGAGGAATTTCCCAGCTAAAAAAACCGGATGGGGCCCCCCAGTGATGTTTGTTGGTTTATAAACCCCATGAATACCATAGTTATCTAGTTCGTTATATCTACCATAAACCAACAGTTATAAGTTGGTTATAAACCATTATAACATCCATTAACTATAGATATATCTACCATAAACCGTAGTTAATTCAGCCATTTATAAACCAACTTTTTACGCAACAACCAACGGGGCCCCATCCTCTACCTCCATTCCTTCGTTGATTTCCCAGCCTGCCTGCCGTGGGTTAACCATCTCCTGGAAGCCGAATAATGCAAGCACCATGGTGATCTAAATATCACTCATGTCAATGGGAATATAACTACAGGATGGGGCCCCCAAAATAGCTAAGGTTCCTTATAAGTAGCTTAACTATGGTTTATGGTAGATATAACTATAGTTAATGGATTTTAATAATCGATGGGAATTTCAGGATCCTAAAATGGAGGTACTGTGCCATATTTTTGGCCATATTTTGTGGGGATATTCCCTGAAATTTAGGCCTAAACAATAGGCCTTATATATGGTAGGTACCTCGAATTTAGGATCCTGAAATGGCCATTGACATGAGGGGTTCCCAAACATGGAGAAGCTAGTTTGAAACAGCATGTTTCAATGTTTTTTTTTCACTTGTATCTCCTAAAATATCTCCTCACACCAAAGTTTCAGAAGGTGTCATCTCTCCTTAAGTTTATTTTTAAAGGACATGATTCATGGTGTTTCATGCCATGTTTTCAGCCGTTTTTGTTAAGGTACCATGCCCAAAAAATGATTTATTGTGGAATGCAAAAAAAAACATACAAGGTGGTGCCCCATAGTTAACTAAGTTGGTTTATAACTCAATAACTTGGGTTTATGTAGATATATTTCTACTTATTGGGTTTTATAAACCCACTTATAACTGGGGGGGCACCACCTTGTATCATATGGTTTCTAATGGTGTGAAATCCTCTGGCTTTTTGGCCTGTTCAATTTCCGTGGGCGGTGCATATCCCAGAATCTTAAGTGGCAGTAGGAACCGTGACTTAGTAGCCATACGGTGAATGGTTAAGAAATCCTGAGCCACCTTGGTTGGTTGAAACCCTCGAAATAATGGGATAAACCACCTATCAACTGGTGCAGGATTTCTTCCATCCACCATTTCACAAACCACAGTTATGAGTGCGCTAATGAGGTATACCGGTATACCCTCTTTCAAATCGCTCCCCAGCCCTGGCTGTAAAATGATCGGAAAAATGATGGATTACTTGAGATTACTTGGGGGCCCCAATCCCAATTGGTACCCTCTTGTCAACTAACGTAACTATGGAAAATCACCATGTTCAATGGGTAAATCCACTATTTCGACTGGGCCATTTTCAATAGCTATGTAACAAATTACCAGTTGGTAAATGGCTTATTCCCGCATTTACGGGATGCACGGATGAACTAAGGCTTACACATGGATAAACCAAGGATCCGATTCGTGGGCCTTCGCAGGTGCCGCCATGTAACTCGAGTCTCACCCGGGGCCCGTTTCGGTCGTCACGTTACGACGGTGACGACCGCGACGTCGAAACGCCGCTGTGAGATACCCCAGAAACCAGCTGGGTAAAACTTGGATGGGTATAGTCTGGAATGTTTTTTGTGTGATTTCAATAGGAATATCTATTAACCAGCTAAGGATTTATTTTTTGCAGGGTAGCTGAGATTGGCAATGCCATGAGATACCGGAGAAAAGCAGAGAGAAACTCGAACTCGGAAATGGATGGAAATGTGAAAAATAGAGCTAACTGGCGAGTAGTGTCATATTCCGATGTGCCTGACATTTATGTGCATCCCACTTTGGATGCAAGTACACCATGTATTACTATATAATTATCTGGTTGGTGGTTTGGAACATGAATTTTATGACTTTCCATTCAGTTGGGAATGTCATAATCCCAACTGACTTTCAAGTCCATCATTTTTCAGAGGGGTTAGCAGCAACCACCAACCAGTGATATTGAAGATGTAGCTGGGGAATATTGATGATGTTGGGATGGGTGACCCTTGGGAAACGGTAGGCCCATCCAGTACCCCATATGGCAAGCCACGCATGGCAAGCGCAAGGCATTAGATGTTGCCTAGAAAAGTGGCTAGGACCTAGGAGTATCTAGGAGTACTGGAGCATATCCGTGCTACATCATCTACATCCCAGTTATATAGAGATATACCCTCTGGTAAACAAACATAGCCAATGAATATGGTGATATATAGTGTTTTTTTTTCCATTGAACATTGTGATTTTCCATAGTTAATAATGATTTCATTCCCCCATTCCCATCCATTCCCTACTAAGCACCAGCAAGATTAGCAGGAAGATTCTACATTTTCATGTGAATCTTTCGATCTCAGCATCGGCGTCTGTTGCACCCCGTAACGCGCCTGACACGTCGCGTCGTTGTAAGTGTCTGAGTGCTTGGTATTGTCCGCAGGGCTGCGGAAAAGGCTGGTTTCGAGTGGCTGTTTGGAAGACAATCCCGCGGATGAGAGCTGGTTAGTAGCCATAGGGATACGTTTTTGAATGTCCTCATGAATGGGGATTTCCAGGGTTATTTCGAATGATTGGTGGCCAGAGCTATATTTGTTCAATGGGGGACATGTTTCAGACTGCTCCTGCTGTCAAAACGTTCCATTGTTTCCATGGTGATTTCCCACTTCTGCGTTAGATGAAACAACAAAGAAGGAAATCTGATCTGGTTGGTGGTTTGGAACATTCTTTATTTTTCCATATATTGGGAATAATAATCCCAACTGACCAATATATTTCAGAGGGTTGAAACCACCAACCAGTGATATTCCAGCACGGTGTTGTTTCTTCAAGGGGGTATGCAACATTGGCCACAGTTGCATTTCCAGTTCTCACTTGTCCTCAAAATAAGAATGACGGGGCCCCGGTTGGGTGGCTTCAGCGAAATAACAATTTGCTCAGGCTAATCATATTGCGGATGGGTGCACCACGTTGGTTGGTTGAAACCCTATAAATAGTGGGATAAACCACCTATCAACTGGTGCAGGATTTCGCTGGCCCATCCACAGTTTTTCCAAGAATTTCCAAGTCCAGCTCATTTTTTTGAAAAGGCTTGTAGCAGGCACGGTGGCTGGAGGACTTACCGAAGGGTATTTTGTGTGCACTTTTTCCAAAAAATCCAGTGATTCATTCCCCAACCTGGACCTGAAACATGCCGTCAGGATCAGCCTTGGTTGGATTGTTTCATGTGCGGATGTATCAGGGTAAATTTGATCACGACCTCACGTCGCGACCAAACCCTGCAATCATGGTTAGTAAGGGGAACTATCCCAGAGAAGCCTTATTTCAGGTTAGTGAATGATTATGATTTACCCATATATATATATACCAGACGATTCCTTGTGACCTTGTTTCTGTTTTCTGCTAAGTGGCCTTTAGAAAGAGGTCAGTTAAGGAAAACGTAGAAAGAGGTCACTTAAGGAAACGAACCAAACAGTGGTCTACCAGTGACACGCAAGTGACACGCAGGTGACACGCAGACAGCCAATCCTTAAGTGACCTTTTCAAGGCTTAAGTGACCTTTTCAGGGTCCTAAGTGACCTCGTTTCATCCCACCTCGAAAC
>Ga0126342_10001132_pt1 | contig 35639 bp, 32 predicted proteins | sample Cyp1metagenome_FD_92528 | JGI IMG/M metagenome (GOLD analysis project Ga0126342, IMG submission 92528) | Coral microbial communities from Lord Howe Island, Old Settlement Bay, Australia - Cyphastrea 1 metagenome | ecosystem: Host-associated > Invertebrates > Cnidaria > Coral ...
GCTTCTTCTTTCTTGTTTTCTTGCTTCTTGCCCTTGCTGCTTGTAATCACTTCTTGGCCCTTGCTGCTGGTAATTCCTCCTCTGACGCGCTCCCCCTGCTGCAAGCGGGGTCGGCGGATATCAGATAGTATCAGATGCGTTGAGGTTGGATCATTCCTAGTTTTTTTTTTGCACAGATTGGTTGGTGAATTGCGAAGGACTTCCCTTGGTCTTCTATGAGGAAGTCAGCAAGAATTTCGGAGACAATGAGGAGCAGAAGGCCAGCTTCACTGCACCCCGGTATGGGCACATTTTGGAAGCTGTTGCCAATTGTGTGCATACACTCCTGAGAGAGAACACAGAACTGCAAGATGCCAGATCTAGTTTGGATGATACATCATCGCTTGGTCAACTCCCTCCCCTAAGCTTTACGTCACTGGATGATCTCCGCCTAAGCCGGTCCACATTGCGCTCCCGGGATCGCGGAGATCGGGATACAAGAGATGCACCTGAACTGCACCGGGAAGTCTTCGCGATGTATCAGGAAGTGGCCAATTTCCGTGAAGAGATGCGACAGCTGTCGGTGCAGAAAGAAGTCGACCGAGATATGCAAGAAGCAAAGCTTCGCAAAGCAAGAGGTGATATGTCCGACTTGCAGCTGGAAATGCAGGAAATGCAGCAAGCTCATTTGCAACAGCTCTTTGTTTTCCAGGAAGAACTTCAGAAGTTGAGATCGAAGACAGCTGCATCCATGAGATCCTCATCGCAAGAACAAAGACCAGTTGAGCCTGAGCCAGAGGAAACAAGCCCTTTTCCGCGGTGGCGCTGGCAGAGTTCACAACGGGATGCAAAGCCAACCAGTATTGAGGACCTGTCCGCATTCCCAGCAGCCGATCACACGCAAAGTGCTGGTTTCAGACGGCCAGACCTGGGAAATGCACATCCGAGCGATGCATCACCCCCAGAGGAGATGCAGAACACAGTTTATGCCGATTCACAATACAGTTTCCGCAACATGGACTCCGGCCCAAGTCGGGCCAAAGCTGCACGTGAGGAAGAAAGAGTGGAGTCAAGAAGCCTCCTGTTGCATTCAGTGGAGGAAACCAACAGTGCTAACAGCTGCAAGAGCTCTCACGCGTTTGAAGACCTACCAAGTTGGCAGAGAGAAGAGCTTCCAACCTTTGGAAGCCCTGAGACAGTACCAAGACGCCACAGCAGTCATTCGAATGCCGAGGGAGATGCAGCAGCCTTGAAAAAGGCATATTCGTTCGCTGAAGCCTTGTGTGATGCACAGCGATATCGAGATGCTTTGCCACTTTTGGGAAAGATCATAGATGTCGGGCTCTCAAAGCCACATTGGTTGGAAGCTGCAGGAATAAGACCAGCAGATGTGTGGGCATACACCGGAGTTGCAAAACAAGGTGAAAGCCTCACAGAGGAATCCATCAAAGCCTACTGTGAAGCCATTCGCTTGGGTCCCTTGTTGCATGTTTGTCATGCCAACTTGGCATCACTCTACAGCTTCCAAGAAGATGATGCAAAAGCCCGGCATCACATTGGCATAGCTCTGCGCTTGGATCCTGAAAGCCAAGCCTATGTGGAACTGGCAAAAAGTCTGGGGTTCTCGTAAGTTCTCATGAACTATTGCTGTTTGCTAAATCAGGAGCTGAGGCGAAAAAGCGACAAGCGACGACCGCCCAAGTCGCCAACGAATCGTCGAGTTTCTGAAAGGCGAAAATGATTCGTCCAGTTTCTTGCCATTTCTCGCAGCTCGCAGGTGGATCATCTGGACTTGACAAGACCTGCGAGGCAAACTTTCTATGCTGCGTTCGTTGGAAGCCTGACAAATACCTGACACTTGGGGCGAAAGAACCGAATCCAGCAGCGGCTTGCAGTCCAAGTTGCCAGCCAGACATCCCAATGAACAGCCAATCCTCAGCAAAGAACAGCGAGGAGCAATGGAAACCAATGTGCTGTGTTGCACTTTTCCTCTGTTTATAAACCAAACGGCTGGGAAAACAATAGAAAATCTACAGCCGCCGCTCAGCCTCCAGTGCGGAGTCAAAAAGTGTGTGCCACATTGTGCCACCACGTCCCACCACGTGCCAATGTACCATCGCTTGGCTAAGAGTCATCGCCAGGGTAGAAGAGAGAAAGAAGAGAGAGAGAGAGAGAACAAAGAGAGAACAAAGAGAGAACAAAGAGAGAACAAAGAGAGAACAAAGAGAGAACAAAGAGAGAACAAAGAGAGAACAAAGAGAGAACAAAGAGATACAAAGAGAGAACAAAGAGAGAACAAAGAGAGAACAAAGAGAGACGTGAGAGAGAGAGAGAGAGAAGGCATCTTCACATCCTCACATTTTCACATCTGCATATTTGCGCATCCTCACATCTTTACATGCTTCACGAACACTTTTCATATACTGTAGTACTTGTTTCATGTTTAGGAAACTTCGGCCCCTCCTTGTCCTGGATCTACTGGGTGTACTTGTTACACCAAACCAGAACTGGTAACGACATCCTTACAAAAAAGGCAACACAATCCGAATCCCCGACAATAAAGCCAAGCGTAGGACTCCTACACCTTGCACGAAACCTACCCTTGTCCAATACACAGCCAGCCATCCTCGAAAAGACCCGACTTGAGCCGTGTTTTTCCCCAAACAGTGTGGCCACACTGGGGGGTTCTTACGGTAAGTGTTAAGGCCGGGAGCTCATTCGAGGTGGTATCCGGGGCGTTCTGCGAATTTGGTGACCCTTACAGCACAAAAGCTCCCTCATCTTCCGTTTTTGACGGAAGTCCCGCACGAAACGGTGGCCCGGAGACCTCTCGCGCAACCCTCTCGTCACTTTGGGCCTCTCAGATCGCGGCCTTTTCTAGGGAGCTTGCGCAGAGATCTTGCCACGGAGAGATCTTGCACAGAGACACCTATAGAGATCTTGTACAGTACAGAGATCTTGCCAAGAGGTCTCTTACGGAGATCTTGCCAAGAGAGCTCTCAAAAAGAGATTGCGCAGCGATCTCTGCAACAGGCCTTGCCAAGAGACCTTTTATAGGGAGCTTGTACAGAGATCTTGCCAAGAGACCTCTTATGGAGATCTTGCACGGAGACATTGCATAGAGACTTGTTGAAATCTTGCCAAGAGGTTCTTTGCAGAGATCTTGCCAAGAGAACTCTTTTAGGCATCTTGTACAGAGACATTGCATAAAGATTTGTTGCGGTCTTGCCAAGAGGCTCCTTGCGGAGATCTTGCCAAGAGACCCCTTCTAGACACCTTGTAGGGTCTCTAACAGAGATCTTGCCCGGAGATGCTTTTTCGAGAGCTCGTACACGGGTGTTGCCAAGAGACCTCTTGTAAAGATTTGGTACAGAGACCCCATGACGAGAATGGAGATCTTGCTCAGAGATACCCTAGAGCGTTTGAACAGAGATTCTACTTTGAGATTCTGTACAGAGAGCTTCTGTGGAGACCTCTTATAGACACCTTGTACAGATAGCCTTACAAAGGGATCTTGCACACCAGATCACACCAGCTTCTACACAGAGCCTGTCACGGAAACCTCACACACACGATCTTATATAATTAGAGATCTTCACAAAGGGCACTTGCAGAATTTAACCTGGCATCTCAGTATCTCTTCTTCATGTTCCTTGCAACATTGTTTGGGGTCTCTTGCCGGGATAATTTTTGAGATCGCTTTCGCGGAAGCTACGCGAAACCATTTTTGCTGAAGAGTAGGCTGCGCGCTTGCTACGCGGCACAGGGAATTCCGCGAGAGGCTACGCGAGGTTGCTTCTACTGCGCAGGCAGCTACGCGGTGCCTACGCATAATACTTCCCCTACGCGAGAGGCTAAGCAAGGCTACGCGGACTGAGAGGTAGTCTACACGAAGTGTTTCCACAACAATTTCAAAAAAAACTGCTCACTTGGTCAGCCTTGCATGCTCTTGGATTTGTGGTCATATGTGGTCATTCTTTCAAGCTCTCTCCCTGCAGTGATCTTGCATGAGTCTCCCACATACTGCCATTGTCTTCATTATGCTGTCGCGAAATGACCGCAAACAGTGTGGCAGCCACTTTACCAATTCGTTCAAGGTTGTTGGGTGTTGGGTGCCTGCAGGCGTAGGGACGTAGGGGGCGCAGATGGCACTTTCGAAAGCCGCTGCCAAAAAAGACAGCAGAGCATGCGTCCTGGCCTTTGTCGGCAACTACGATTATCTGGGGGAAAACAAGATCAAAGATGATGTGGTGAAAAATGATTATGAGCTCATCAAGAAGGCGGTTCGGTCAAAGTTTGGAGACCAAAATGTCAAAATCGTGCCGCCGATCTATAATCTGACGGTGAAGGACATGTCCACGTTCGTGAGTGACTGGAAGAAACACCTTCAGAATTACATCAAGAATGGAGATATGGTTCTGGTTTGGGTTGAAGGACACGGCTTCACAGCAGGGGGTGCCTCGCTTCTGGTCCCTGTAGATGTCGACCTTGAGGAGCACTTCGGCGAGTGGGAGCAATCTTCGCGCCTGAAACATCTCATTAATGAGCTTCAGATCCTGAACAAGGAAGGAGTGAATCATGTGGTTTGGAACCTTTGCCGCGAGTCCAAGATTGACGATGTGCCGCTCATGGACAATATGGCGATTAAGGGGTCAAACTTCGTGATCTTGTTCGGCTGCCAAGACAATACATTAAACTCTATCGGGAACAACTCGGTGATGAAGGATGGGGCTGCAATAAGGGTGTCAAACGTGGCTTATGCCTATGCCCAAGCCCTCAAGGAGGAGTTGACCTTGCTTGAGACTTGCCGAAGAACACGAAACCTGGTCATGAAGCTGACGTCAAATCATCAAATCCCCCAGACCCTTGAGACCCTTACAGAGCCTCCCAAATCGTTTGGCTTTCTCGGCCTCCTTGGGCAGTTCATGTGGAACGTTGTTCTCAAGCCGGCTGTCAAGGTTGTGGCGCATGCTGGCCTGGACATGGTGAACTGGGGTGCACAGCAACTAGTCCGTGCCGGACATGAGGCAGTTGACAACTTTAGTTTCTCTGCAGGCGGCGATTCTGTGGGGCCTTTCCTTCTGCAGCAGCTCTTTGACATGCAGCGGAAAACCGGGTTGACTTGCTTGGAGTTTGTCCTTCCGGACATCAACCATGTTGTGGACTTCAAAGCTCCAGGAGATACCCACATGCCAAAAGGAGCTGCAGCCTGGAATATCATTCACGCATCCACGCCTGCAGTGCTACAGATAGTGGATACCTTCTTCTCGGGACCTGTGTCTGAGTCAGATCAGAGTCCAAATTTGAAAGGTATGGACTTGACATTCGCCTCTGGAGAAAAGATCCATGTCGGATCCCATGGGCCAAACCCAGGTGGCACCTGGAATGTTCCAAGCACTTTGCCGGGGAATTTCAGTACCTTCCTCGAAGGCACGAAGGGCTTCCAGGTCTGGGACCAGGGGCAGCAGCAAGTTCTCTTCCAAGCTGGTGGAGATCAGTGCTCGAACACCCGCACCTACAACTTGACAGGACGCAGTCTCATGGGTTTCGTCGTTTTGTGGGGCGCTGACATTGACTTCCTGGCTCCGATTGTCTTGAAGCCTGGACTTCCACCAGAGCTGCTCCGGCTTGTCTTAGGGCAGGGTCCGGCTTCCAGCTGAAAGGCTGCCGCGACAAGATCCAATGCATTGGCTGAAATCTTGGGGTCTGTAGGCACTCCAGCTGTTTGAATTTCTTGTACAGGGTTTTGGGCAGCAATGCGCTGCATCAGCCAGTCATAGGATATGATAGGACAGGAATTTTGACCGACAAAAGGATGTCTGGAAAAGATGCCCTGGCGAAGCGTTTCTATCCTCAGTTGTGCATGTATGCGTTCACTTTCATTGTAAGACTGCGTTACACATGGTGAAACGGCGTCTTGGTCGTTGTTGGTGTTGCAACATGTTGCAATGGCCCCGTTGCCTGGCTCAAGCTCTTCCCCATTGCATTGCTTGGTTTCCGCAACTTGGCTCGCAAGGGGATGCAAGTGGGGTGCTTGCCGGGAGGCATGATCCACGAACCGTGAAGACTGCCTAGTGAAGGCATTGTTACAAAACAGCGAAAGATATTTCCGCTGACGCAAGGTTTTGATTCGGAGCAGAAGCAGGCGCCTGAGCCAGTCCTTTCGATATTTCATATTCAGATTATTTCAGTTTTCTAAGTGAAGAACAGATCATCCATCAATCCACAACCGCTCTGCACCATTCTGCAACAAATAGCGCAAGCGAGAAGCGAAACCTAGCCAGGTGACGGAAGTGAGATCATGATACACACCAGATTGCATCGATGTCTTTCTATGACAGGCGAAACATGACGAGCACAAAAGAGAAGGTCTTCAGTGCTGGGCACCTTGATGCTGTCAACGCTGCCCATCCTCACATGGTGCGCTCTCCCTCTCCCAGATGCATCACAGATCGCACTTGGCACATGGCAATGGGAAATCCCCGCACTAAATGGAGGTTTTAATGGCAAAATCATCTATACATACGTATATAATCGTATATATATATATATATACATGGGGATGTTCCATTGCCATGTTTGATTACAGGAGGCTAGTTACGTTCTTCTCAGAGGAAGAATGTGATGTGCTTTCCTCGCACAGTTGATCCGGATGAAATTCCCAAACCTTCGCTGTGGAACCTGCTTGAATGAGTTGAATGGAACATTGTGCATTCCTTTGACGTGTGAATTGAGTCTTTGAACACGCAGTGTTTTTTGGTGAGGTGACAGTTTTCTTCAGGATACGGCCGAGTTAGCTTGGCTCAAATCCAGCTTTTATAGACTTCATGAGGTGTCAGGTGGAGGTGTTGCAATCACAATGAGTATTGCGAGGCGGGGTCATAGGATTGGCGCCAGGAAGACAACCGGTGTCGCAGAAAGGCAAAAAACGATCATGAAATGTTTCAATGTAGGCCTTTAAAACTCTTTCAAGACAATCTATGCCAGGATTTGGGGTGTTGTTGTTGTCCCTTGTGTTGACCAGAGTTGGATTGCTGCATTCAGCTCCAGGCTCCATGGGCGAAGCCCACTTCAAGGCCTTGTAAGGTGCATCAGTTGCAGCCGCGACAGCAGTTGAATGAGTTGCAGTATTTTAGATTTTAGTTGGATGTACTTATGGGTATTTATCTTATTTGGATGCATTTATTTAGATAGATTTAGTGTTCTACAAATACCCCCCAGTATAGATGCCAGGTGCCGAAAGCTAGCGCGAAGTTTTTCTTCGGCCGAGTGGCGAGGGGCTTGGTCATGGTGGAAAAAACATGTGAAAGAAAATGATGGCCACGATCAATTTCTGAAAATAATCAGTTTTTCTTTTGTGGTCTCAGGAGCCAGTATGCCTCTTGATTGCAGCCAGAGCAATGCCATTCAGCGTCAGCGTCATGTTGGAAGTCTCTTGTGCTAAGCCTGAGAGCAGCTAAATGCGACAAGCCCAGGCATACAGCACTCCACTTTTCCGAAAGACCAGGACTTTGGAGACCAAGAAACTCTCAGTGGAGCACACTTTGCCTGGTTGGTTAGTGATGTTAGTGTTGAGTCTCCATCTTTGGACGCAGGAGAGAAGAGCTGGCAGAGAAATGGGACAACCTGGGTTTTTCCATTCGGCCAATGAATGGACACGTGAGGCCAGCAAAATCGACAGACCTGTGACACCGATTTGAAGACACACTTTGCAGTTGCTGTTGCTAATGAGGTATACCTATGCAGATGGCAACTGGGACTCGGGTGTTTTTGTTCCAGCTCCATACCAACTGATGCACATCAATGCAGGAGCCTTGACAAAAATAGTGGAGATGAATTGCAGAAGTGTGTGAAGGTGGTTTTTTCCTGGGGAAGGAAGAATTACACCTTGGTGACCGATAGTCGATAGTCAGGCTCTGCAAAGTTCTTCCTTCCAAACCACAATTTCAGCCTAAGGAAACAGAGCAAACAGCCAGATTAATTCCAGCAGAATTCACTTTGGCCGAAGAGGGTTTTTGCGGATCACTATGCTTGTTTCCCATCCTTTGCCAGAAATTTCAGTTCAGACGCCCAGTGCTTCAAGAACTAAGGAGCGCTGCATTATGGTGTGTCAGTATTTGAAGGCATGAAGGTGCCACCGACTTTGGGCACAACCGAAGATGGCACTGCCCAGGCATGGCATGGCATGGCTCATCCGCACTGCCAGGCCTTTGCTTGTAAGGATGGCAAGATCCGCTTGCTGAATCCGGAGTTGAATGCCCAACGAATGCAGAAAGGTGCTGATGCCCTGCTGTCCCTGAGCTGCGGATTGGGGATCCAGCTTGCGCAAGTCAAGTTGAAATATACATGAAACATCATGAAACTAGAATAATGCGGGGTGAAGCACTGGATTTCTCAGCCAAAGATGGTGGACACCTATGCCTGAAACTGAAGTTTAGTACTCATCAATTGCCTTCCATTGCTATATTGTAAACAGGAAAAAAAGATGAAAAAAAACTAGCCCAAGGGGTACAGTACCTATCCTTTCTTATCCTTTATGGGTCAACAAAGTCTTGGGCAGCAAACAGCCCCAACACATCAGCTGTAGCATCCGTCGCAAGATGGTAAGGATGCCCCAAGTGCCGACGGACATGTTCATCAACGGGGTGATGGAAGCCATCAGACGAAACAGAGAATTTGTTCCACCTTACGGTATCTCGGTTCATTAATGGTTCATTATGGCTGATTGGCAAGCAGACCAAACCAACAATTAGATGTTTTGACTGTTTTGGCATGTTCTTGCCGGTTTCATCCAATGAGCAGCTTGTTGTACAAGGAAACAATGCATCGCTCTACGTGCGGCCATTGCTCTTTGCAAGTGGCCAGATGTTGGGTTTGGCGCCGTTGGCGAGCGAATATACCTTTTTTGTCACTGTCCTGCCAGCTGGTGGATATTTTGGAAAGGGCAGCGAGGTCGGCGTGAAGGCACGCAAAGAAAGATCGTGATCGCCATGCATTTGATTCCATGTGTTTCAAAGAGTGTGGTAGTTCAGTACACAAGAGATGTTTAATTATCAATCATTATCAATGATTATCATGCTTTCGGGCTCTTTCAGGGACTGTCTCAAGTCTCGTGGCCTTTGGTCAGGCTCTAGTGAGCAACAACCACGACCGTGCTGCTCCCAAAGGGCTGGGTGCCGTGAAGGCTGCTGGCAACTACGCCGCAGATATCGCTCCAGTGCATTCGGCCCATGCAGAGGGCTACAATACCACACTCTACTTAGATGCCAAAGAAAGGAAGTTCATCGAGGAGTTCTCGGTGTGCAACTTTGTTGGAATTACCAAGGCAGGGCTGGGAGCGAGAGTGGATTATTTGATGATCTTGTATAAACTTGTATATTATTATGATTTATTTTGTAGATTTTTCATTTTTATGTAAAGCTTGTTTGCGCATGTACGCCAGGGTCCTCGATGTCCACGTAAAGTAAGTTTAAACTTTAAACTCACTGGATTGGGCATTCCGTTGTTTTTTTTCCTGCAGAGGACGGCCGCTACGTGACGCCCAAGTCTGACACGATTTTGCAGTCAACAACAAACATCATGCTTCAGCAGCTTGCACGGGACCGCGGCATGATTGTTGAAGAGAGACCCATCGACTTTGAGAAGGAAATCGGAAACCTCAAAGAAGTGGGTGTTTTGGCTGAAAGTTGGATTTAGGTTCATCATGGTTTTGGCCTAATTTTGCTTCAAGCTTTGTCGAAGCTGCTCCTATTGAATCCTATTGCATGCTGTGAAATGACGAGGTATGTGCGGAACCGCAGCTGTGGTGGTGAAAGTGAACTCCATTACTCATGGAGAGACGACCCTTACGTTCGATGATTTTGACGCTGGCATGCACTGCGACCTGTGTGGTTGACATACATTTGTCGCAGCGCAGTCCCTGTTGCTACATGAGTGGGAAACTGTGTGGAAGCATGCTGTTGACAGACTTCTTTTCCCTCCACCTGGCTATGCAAAGGATGTGATTTCTAGCTTGCGAAGTGAGCTTACGGCAATTCAGTGTCGGAGTCCAAGCTGCTTCTCAGTGCGAAAGACAGAATTGTTGAAAATCTTACAACAAGGTCATTGTAAGTCAGACACAGACCATTGGAGTGGAGACATCTTTTTTGTTGGCCGAGCTGCTTCTAACCCTGCCATTTCGTTACATTGAGGTGGAGAAGTTGAAGATAAGCACGGATGGATGAAAGAAGTCTGTGACGTTGTCAATGATAGCATCCCTGAGGCAAGACGTTTTCTTCCTTTACTCTTCTTTCTGTATTCTCACTGCAGAGAAAAAATGTGATGATTGCCCTCTTCGCATAGCACGTGTATTTGTCGTTTTTTTCTCCATTGCTGCAGTGCTGCATTTGTTGATTTTGTAGTTCTTGCTCAGTACTTCTCACAATGCAATCCGTACTAGCAGGTCTTCCCAGTTCAGCCTCGTTCCTTCGCACCTGACATGGTCACCGCAGAGGCACTGGGATCATGCCAAAACTCCATTGGCTCATGTTTGAGTAATGTCGTATTATCGTACTCATAGCTACTGGGACAGCAGTTGTCATATTCTGTCATATTCTGTCCTGGATTCCCCCCTTCAAACGCCAAAACCCGCGGAGGCCAAAGGACAGGTCCAACGTATGGGCAGCCAAGCCATGCACGGCCTAGAAAGACTCCTTCTGGAACATGTCGTGGCCAATGCCGAGCCTGGCAATCCCGACAGCGTGCCATGATGTGGCAATTTCAGACCTGCCACCTGCATTTTGGATGAGGGAGTCAAATTTTATGAAAGTTTAAGACCCTGATCTTAGATTTGGGTCAGCTTTGGTACCACTTAGCATCCCTATTTTGATCCACTTTTTTCGTGCAGAAGGTCCTGGCAGCAATGGACGCTTTCTGGAACAAGACATTTCAAGCACAAGGCATGCGGCATGGTGGTCTTTGGTGACTTGTGATGATTACCTGCTGTTTTGCTGCGAAATGCTGTGGACATGAATAATAATATCATCTGCCGCATGGGGGTGCAGAATGTTGCTGCCAAAATCTCGTAGGTGCAGAGAAGTGGAATGTGCGTGGCCTGAAAATTGAAGAAGCCGTCAGAGAAAAGGTCCAAGCCAAGGAGAAGACTTGAACATAAGTTGAACAAGTAAACACGAGCCAACTGAGCCAACACTGTGCATGCAACTTGCAACTTGTATTTTTGTTTGAAACCGTCGCACGGAGGAGGGAAAGAACACTCCTGTTCGATGTCTTGAGATGGGCACCTATTGTCTTCCAGCTGCAGTGGTCGAACGTTTCTTCCTTTACAACATGTTGGAAATCATTGCGGAACTCAGGTGGCTACAGTGCCCTCCGAATAGCTAGGAATTTGCCTGAGGGAGGAAAGCTCCTTAGCGTTGAGAAGGACAGGAATTGGTTGAAGTAGTCGGGCGCCAGTCTTGAGAGCAAGAGAGTCCAAAAGAGTCCAGAGAAGGTGAAAGGATGTGAAAAGATAGCATGATCAGTCCTGAGGCATGACATTCCAGCCACATGAACAATCCTCGCTTTGGCCTCCGTGAGGATGAACTGTTTGCTGCCATCGCAACAAAAATCATCGAATTTGCTGGGCTGGACGACAAGGCCCCGTGGATATCCGTGATGTTTGAAGCAGCTTGGTAGCTTGGCACGACTGTGGCCCGCAAACGACCGAGGTAAAGATTTGGATGGGAACGGTTCACTCTGAGATTGCCAACATCACAACCAGGCGGAAAGATGTCACCTTTTTCATTTTTTACCTGCAAGCAAGGAAGTTAGATCCTGGCAGGTTGGAGCAAGAACCAGCAGACTTTGTTCTGGTCGACCACTCCAAGGAAAGAGAGTTGCCAACTCCCTTTGAGCCTTTGACATTGTATGCTGCTGGACACTGCACGAATCCGGCGTTCTTGCACACTTTTGCCTCGCACAGGAGAGATATGTTCCAGACCTGAAGCTGCTTGAAGAGTGCGGAGTTGTCACCAAGCAACTTGATCTTCTAGAACTTAGAGGCATTAGACGCATTAGAGGGCATGCTCACACGTCGCAACCGTTGCCTGTGAGTGCTGCTTCACTTGGATGCAGAATGCTGGTGCTGAAAGCCAATCCTTTGTGAACTAAGGGACACTGCCGTGGTTGGTGACGTGGAAGTGTATCCTGGTGATGAGAGGCCTCCGTGAACTGCCTCGCGAGCAATTGCTATTATACCACAGTTGATTGGGTATTATAAGGGGTTATAGTGTGTGTGTGTGCTAGCTGATCTATTGGGGTGTGTCTATATCTATACAGTAGTCTATGATAAATAGACATGTATAATGTATGTATGTATGTATGTATGTCTGTCTGTCTGTCTGTCTGTGTGTGTGTTGTATGTATGTATGTATGTATGTATGTATGTATGTATGTATGTATGTATGTATGTATGTATGTATGTATGTATGTTGGTATGGTATGGTATGGTATGGAATGGTAATGGTAATGGTAATGGTAATGTAAATGTAAATGTAAATGTAATGTAATGTAATGTATGTATGTATATATATGTACTTACATTTACATATTATCATATATTTATTTATGTATTTACGTATATATATATATTCATATTTATATTTATATGTATTTGTTTGTTTATATTTATATGTATTTATTTATTTGTATTTATATTTATTTATGTGTTTATTTATTTATCTATATTCATATATAGATATATTAATTTATTCATGTAATCATTTATTCATTTATTTATTTATTATATATACCTACATGTTATGATTGTTTACAAGCAACAATCAACGGGATACCTATCAACCAACCAGATCCATGACACTTCGACAGATCGGCAGGCCTCCAAAGGTCATCGAAGAAGAGATCGGACGCTTCTTCGCAGACAGGGCTTTTGGATTGGCAACCATGGTTGCTTGGATGCGGATGTGATGTGGTTCAGTAAGGTTCGAAAATCATAGAAAACGTTTTAAAAAATGCAACACGAAAAAAGATTGATAGCTGTAAAATCCTACTATAATGATGGTAAATTGTTTTTCTAGCTTTTTGGGGATGTTACTAAAATAATGGAAAACATTCTCGCTTACACTGGGGATGTGGAAAGTGATGTTCCTCAGGTTTGAGCTGTTTTGCAGTGGAGACCCTTTCAAGGACTGCCATGCAATTAGCAAAGCCACATTTGTGTTCAAACACCTAGCTGGTCCTGCAGGATCTTCGATGCACAATCTTGTAGGGAGTGATCCCTGATCTGGCCTGTGGGGCAGAATCACTGCTCGTGAAGCAGCTGCCAGCAATCCCCCTTTTTTCATAGTTCGGGCGCATGCGACGCCAGCGACCCCCCGACAGCAAGCTGGGAAGCTGAGCTAGAGATGTTGCACTTGAAATCCACAACTCTGTTTTTGTGTGCGTTTCTGTTGGTGTCCTTCTACAGTACTTTTCTCAAGATTCGCAGCAAACCCAAGGGCAACATCTTAGCTTTGACGGATGTGTAGATGCGGACCAGCCGGACCAGCTAGCCAAAAAGAGTCGGGTTGTGCGAGCCATTGCAGCGACCATTGCAGTGGTTAGGTTTTTTGTCGCGGCACTTCACCGTGAGCGCAGGATGACCCCAGGTTCCTGTCCTTGACCAACCAGGCAGAGGGTTGGCACTTCATCTTATTTTGATGGCAAGACCGAATGGGTTTGTCTGAAAATGAGTACCCAAAAAATCCCATGGTCTATCAGTTTATCAATATTTGTCATCATGGTTTCCATTTACAATTTTGGGGAATATATACCCATTGATAAGTGCTGCATCTTGACATGTGTGGGAAGCGCAAGCTGAGCGCTGTCGAGTCGAACCACTGCATTCTGCGCTTCATTGTCTTTGCCCGCTGTGCTCGCGAATTGGGGGAAGAGGACGCAAGCAAAAGCTGACACGAGCAGGGATTGCCAGAGCATTGTGACAAGACATCATTCAGAAAATGCTAATCAACTAATAGGTGATACTTGTGTTGATACCCTGCCAGTGCTGCATTCATGTCACAGGAGGCACTGACTGTTGAGCATCCGAGATCAAACTGATCACATGAGTGTAGAAGATTACAAGAAAATTAAGCTAAACGTATCTAAGTATTTGCTGCTGCTGCTGCTGATGATGATGATGATGATGATGCTGGTGGTGGTGGTGATGATGATGGTGTCGATTGTGATGACGGTGATGATGATGGTGGTGATGATGATGACGATGCTGATGCTGCTGATGCTGATGGTGATGATGGTGATGGTGGTGGTTGTGATGATGATGGTGGTGATGATGATGATGATGATGACGACCATCAAGAAAACAGTAAGGGTGAAGACAAGCGTGTTGGTGGTGATGCGACTCATTCTGGTTCTCTCTGCTGCACCCCAAATGAACGCTGCAAGGACACACGTTGCAAATATCAATATTATCGTGCACAGTGCGCTTGCCCAGAGTCCCAGCTGGAGGACAGCCGGCTGGCAATGGGTCGCTTTATGGGCCATGATGGGACCATATGGTAATTTCTTCAATGATCATCCGTTTATCATACATTTACCTGCTAAATGTTGGTGTTTAAGAGGGCAACAGGGTTTGACCCCATACCACCCACATATATAATCATATATATATACTGCAAGTGTAATTAATTGTATGTATATGTATATATATACATATATTATATGATGTGTAGATATATGTATCTATATACATATATTCTGTATATACATATATTATGTATATACATATATTATGTATATTATGTTTGTATATATATAATATAGAGTTACATCATTGTACACACTTATATCTTCCAAAGACACCGTTTGAGCGACTGCCAGGACTGGATGGAACACCGTGCGCGCGGCTCTTGCCACCTCGATGTCCTGCCTGACCGCAGCACTGTGCATGTGAGGCAGTAGGCTTGTCGAGCCAAGCACACAGCAGGGCCAGCGAGGTGTCTATTGTGAAACAGCGAGGATGATCCACTTGAGGAGTCAGTCATGGCCGAAATACATCTGAGTAGTGTTGAATCGTCCAATATATTCTGCACTTGCAAGTGAACATCCCACTCTACCCAGCAAGGAAACATGCTTAGAAAATCAGCGAATGCATGTGTTTATTTTTTCAGCAGCTGGCAACTGCCTCACGTTCGTGTGCAGATTGACTTTTTTGTACAAAAATAGAATGAATGAAAAACAAGAAGTTTGGATTGTCTATGTTTCCTGTGATTGTTGAGCTCTTTCTGATGATGGCCAGAGCGATTCCGGAAATCTTCGCAAAAGACGCCCTGCACCTGCACTATTTTCGCCATGCCAGTTTTGAAGGCCATTGTATGAGCTTTCCATCGTATTGGCATTTCTTGTCCCGATTCGAAGAAGTCCCACCTGCAACAACTTCGCCCCGTAGCACCTGGGCTCAGAATCTCACCGAGCCAACATTTCCAGATAGTGAACCCTGTGCAACTGAAGCCTTGCTGTGGTGCTTCAGGGCTCTCACCTGTAGGTCCCTCAGGTGCTGCGGTTATATCTCTAAGCTCCTGCCTCAGCATCCGCTCAGCTAAGGCTAGAAGAACCCTTAGCATTTTCTCCATCGGATTCCATCATGTATGCCAAGGCAGGATGTTTTTTGTGTTTCAGATAGCAAAAGGCATGGTCTTTATTGTATTGGAATATGGCCCATATGGCATCACTGTGTTTGTGCTTTTGACACGTAGGAAACACGATCAGTTTTCAATGCACTGATGAAGACTTTTAGGTTGGATCAAGTGGGTTTCTCCCAAAGATGACATCCAGATTCTGCATCATTCCAGGCTAACCCACGGTCTAGCTACAGGTTTGAGATTGAGATGTGTCTAGCTCTTTGCAGGACAACTATGGAGGATTCTCAGGCTGGAGTGTTAGTCGCAGCAGAAGAGAGCACAACTAATTTGAGCAAATCCCAACAACCTTGAAACATTTTGAAACAACTCCATTTGGACAGGAAATCCATACAGCCACTTCAATGGACAGGACCGAAGTATTTCGTGGCATTTAAGGTCTTTAGCTTTGCTCCAGGGTGTGCTTAATTTTATTCCAGAAGCTGGTTGCAGGACATGGGGCCTGCAAAGCCATTGATGGGACCACCACAGGCCTTGCTGAGTTGACTACCAAAAGCCCTGTTGATTGCAGCTGAGTTAAACTATGTTAAACTACCTGGTTTATCGATGTTTCTTGGGGAGTCTCAGTCTGACCCAGAGAATCCAGAATCGCAACCAGACCCTCCCACCGTGCTTTCAGATGACAACGCGAACTCGGATCAACCTGCTGGGTGTTCTTGCAGCCCTTTTCCTGCCCTGGGCTGTGCTCCTTGGCAAAGTTTCACCGCGAAAGCCACGCCTAGTGGTCCAGTGGCCGATCCCGATGGGCCAAGGTATATTACCATGTTTGCACTTTGGTCTTTCCAGCTGCGATATACCGCACCAGGAAAGACGCTTGGCTAAAACAAAGGCCATGAATTGATCGTGCATAGCAATGTGGTCTGGCATGAAAGGTAGCTTCATTGCATTGCCATCTGAGGGTCCTAGCTATTACGGTGATCCTGGGCCTTGTTGTTGGTCTTTACTGCCTGTACAGAGTCCGCTCCTGATGTCGTCTTGCGCAGATGTGGCTGACTGTACTGGTACCTCACAAAGATTGGATACAAGTCAGTCTTAAATCTTCTGACCCAGAGTTTCTCAGGTCCAACTTTCGTGCAGAGCTCTATTCGGCCAATCTTCCCTTGTTGAAACAGGACAGAATCACACGAGGTGCTGGTAAATGTAGTGGTGAACAATAGGGGAACAAACCTGTCTCAAGGGTTTGTCAACTGCAGGAAGATTTGCAGTTTGGGCACTATTCATCGCCGTTACAGCTGCTGTAGCTTTTGGCGTTGGTGTGCCAATGGGGAGCTCTAGGCTCAGAGAGGAACAGGAGGTATGAGTTACAGAGCCATGACTACAAATCAGAAACTCCAGAAATCCCTCGCTTTGCATCACTGTGCATCAGCTTGCATCACTTTGCCAATGATTTCGCAAAGCGATTCACTTGGCCGAGGCTACAACTACTCGAAGAATATGAGAGGTATTTACGATGTGCAGTCCCTGAATGCATTCGTGGAGGTCAATCCAGCAACAATGCGTGGCCAGGAGGGGTTTGCTGGAATTGCAACTGTATTTTGTTGTTTGTAAGCAATCCAAATGCAATGGAAAGGTCAAGGCAGAATCTAGATGTGATTTTTCGCCTGAAGTAGGGAAGTCCTTGCTTGTCAGGAACTCATGGATGCGGGAAGAGTGCAATTTGTGTCTGGTGCAAACATCAACCTCAACCTGGCCAATGGCTTCAAGAACACAGACATTTATTGCGTCACTCTCACCCATACTGGAGCGACAACAGACCAACAGTTTGGAGGAATATTCAGAGCATGTGATTGTGGTTTCAAACATTTTTCTTTTCCATATCCAGGATGATCATCCCCAATTACCAATGTGTTTTCTTGCAGGAAGGTTGAAGTCACCAGCAAGTCATTTACTAGGTTGTTTGGGAATTCTCCGTTCCGGTATCACACACCGAGCCACAAAACAAGCTCATGAAAAAATATGTGTTTGTCTCTTCACTTGATACAAAGAGATATCAGAATCAGCAGTCTACAGACAGCTTTAATGGGTGCATCTGTCTTATTTGATCTTAGGCACAAGAACTAGAGTGGATCTAGTCAAGATGTGACAATCACAGCCACTAGCCACAGGTTGCTCCAATCACCGTCAACAATGCGGCACTGGCGCCAGAAGCCCAGCGATGGTTTCACGGCGTCAGATTGAGATTTTCAGGATCGCTGCTGGTTCTGAGGTCCTACGACTTCTGGGCCGTGGGCAAGAACTGTTGCTCAGATCAGCTTGCAGACTTCAGATGCGGTGCGTTTCACCAGCATGTTTTTCATCAACTTGGTCTGGAGCTCACGACTGTGTCATGGTGGGTATCACTGAAGCTCGAGCATTAGCATGGCAGGTATAAAAGCCAGGAAGCCAAGGGTGGTGTCAGAGTCACGGACGATGTCGATCGGGACTTCTACAGGTGGGATGAAATGAACTGCGCTTGATCCTGGGGTGTCTGGAAATGGGAAAATTCTCCCATTTTGATAGGGATGATATGGGATGATATGGGATGGATAATGATGGATGGTTATGATGATCAACCGGAGGGATATCCTATGTACATCTACTATTTCCAGACAACCCCATCCTTTGTTTGCCTAACTGCTCCAGGCTTGCAGTGCAACAAGCACAGTCAGCTCACGCGATCAAGGTGCTGCGAGTCGCACATGGGAAAATCATCGATGAATGGAAGGTTTAAGTTGCTGGCGAAATCATCTAGAAATTGGTGATTTCATGGGAAAATCATCTATAAATCATCCGAAAATCATCTATAAATGGGTGATTTAATGGGAAAGATTAGAGATATAACTCTATTCATAAAATTGCAGCGTGTAAATGCTAAATGCTGCCAACTTGCAAGGCAATTCATCCACTCTTCTTTGAATGGACTGGCGACACCCATGAGCAAATGCTGAATGACGAACGAGTCCAGTGCTTGGCAAGCTGCGCCTGAAAAGCTGATAAAATCTGCCAAAGAAGTTGTGTCAACCAAAGTATATAAAGTATGATGTTTTTTGCTGAGGCTGGATATCAATTCTTCCTGATGGGGATGATGGGGCACTTTCTCTTCCAAGCGGTGCTCGTGGCCATTGCAGTGACCTGTTTCACGAAGAGCCGCTTTGAGTGAGCTTTGGAGGCGAGCTGTACATATCACCCAGGGAGAACATGTCACGTTCCCAAAGGAGAACGTAGTAGAAGAGTTGTGGATATGTAATTGGACTCTGCAAGTCTCATCGGAAATGAAAGAAAGCGGTGAAAAAGAATCGTATACTTGCCAACTTGGTGGATGCAGACATGTTCCATTTTGCATCAGCACCACCTTACAACTCATGACATTACGCGGCATTTGCTGTCAAGGCTCAAAAGTGATCAGCCTGCCAATACCAGCAGCTTAGGTACACAAAGATCTGTTGTTAGCAGCATATGCAAAGAAAAACTGCCAGCAATCTCTCCTTCCCCTAGCGTTTTCACTGCATAGGGTGTCACAGGGCAGCATACGCTCCATGGTCTCTATGCTCCAATTATTGTGCCAACAAGAACATAGCCAACGATGATCCAACGATCCAGAGAATAGGAAACGCTTTTGCAAGATGGGTCAGTACTTCTCTTTACGAGGTGCCCAAGAATGGGCCTGGAGCTCAGAAACAGCCAGAGCAGATCCAGAACAACTCCCTTCAGAGCTCAACGACCGTTTCAGTTTCGCAACTGTGGCAACTGAGGCAGAGACTCTAGAAAAGGCTGGGCCTCGGCTGGGTCTTTTTGCTCAATGTTTCCAACATGTTCCAACGTTTCCAATGTTTTCTGTGCTTCCAATGTTTTCAATGTTTCCAGTTCATGGTTCACAGTTTGGGCTAGCGGCTAGTAGAGGGTCTCTTGCAATTTAAGTTACGAACCTGAGCACGTGTGTGTGTGTGTGTCAGAAACTGTTTGACATAAGCATCTCCAATGGCAGTCTCCCCTTCGAGCCCTGTCAACCTGTTTGGTTCCACAAAGCCTGCCTTGTGATGTTTGCTGAGCATGCGCCCATCTTGCATCATCTATCTCCAATCGGCTGCACAGACTGCTCCGCCATCCATATGGTCAACAGCAACTTACACTCCTTTGGCCAAATCTCAGCAGATCCTCTTAACGCGGCCTGGGAACGTCTACGCCTCAGCCACTGATATACAGATAATGAGGGCATCAGGTCTTGCTGAACTAGAACTGTTGGGATGACTCCATCCATGGAAGCGATGACCCGCTGGTCACACGCCACTGTTCCAATCGGTTCCACTTCCTTAGTCCGGAGTCATGTGGTTTGCATGAATGCTGCAGTGTACTCCTTCAGCCTGGCTGAAGGTTGAATTTTTCTTCCCCGGATCCTTTAAGCAAGGAGGAGATTATGTACAAGTTGCTCTCTTACCAGCAGAAATTGAAAGACGTTTTTGGAACATCCGACAAATCTGTATGCAGCTGGTAGTTCTCAGGTCAGTGAGGTGGCCGAAGTCCATGTCATTGTCGCATATGATGCGGAGACGGGCCGGTGTTACTCCGTGCCTTCCACATGATTTTCTCACGGTTACCCATGCAGTTCTATGTCGCAGTAAGCCAAACGTCTAGACTGTATCAATTTGTATCCATGCAGTAGTTCTAACTTAGGCAGTGAGATGTTTTACGACCTTGGCAAAATTTCTTGTGAAAGAGTTTGCTGGCAAATTCCAGTCGGCAAGCTGTGTGCACCCTGTCTCATACTGCCGCCTGCCAGGGACTCTGCTTGCAAGCACACCCCAATTTTCCACACAAGTTCTCCAGAACGGTGGAAGAGGCAAGTGATGGCAAGTGCCAGAGCAGTCCCCCATCGCCCTAACCACCACACCTTGAGGTGAAAGTGAATCGAAAAGCAGCCCAGAAGGACAGGAATAGCCGGCGGAGCTTCTAGCGTGCAAGTAAAAGTGACTTTTGAGGGAAGGAGGCATGGCATTTGTGAACTAGTGTTGCATTTCTGTTTTGTCTAGGTCCAGGTTTCTACCTTTCTTGGGCTAGGATCATCAGGATCACCAGGATCATCATCACCATCAGGATCACGTTTCCCAGTACTGTAACTGCTGTCAAAGGCATTGCCATTTTCCCAGAAAACAAATTGTACTGTGCGAGGTAGCAGGCCCAATCAAGGGACCCCAATTGCAAAAGAATATAAAATACCATCATGTGCATTGGCCAATTGCAGAGAAGGTTATTATCCGCAGTCATTAGCAGTGGGCGTACAAGTTGCACAAGATGTCATGACCTAACGTAGCATCAGCTGCGCATGCAAGTTGAAATGACGATATGATCCACCCTACCTCAACCCCATCTATGGCATAGCATCATACCTCTTCAAGTGCTTCTGTCACAACCTGTCGACAACGTGTCATGACATTAGGATATATCAGGGGCTTTTTCTCTCGGGCTTCTCTTGGCACGTTCCATTGATTCTGCAATGCTCAGTGAGCAGTATTCAAATCCCTCTTGATCGATGACTTAATTGAAATCCCTCTATATCGGGGACTATCACGATCCACTATGGGAAATCCCATTAACCAACCAGTACAAAGAGACGACTCAACACGGTTTTGAACACTGCTCAAGTAGAGGAGTGTGCTGACGATGTTTCGCCTGAACCTGAGTTCTTTCGCTGATGAAAGATCGGACATACCCTCTGGTTTCATCAAACATGACTGGAAAATGCCGCATTTCCAGATGATTGTCCCAGGTCCAATTTAAATGCCCCTTCTATAGGACATGTCCCAGCCAGCCATATAGTTTTTCGTCGGAGGGTACCCTTTGAACAATCTTTGCAACTGGGGCTGATATCGATCCGCACTGCAGGGAGGCAAGTCCGTCTATGGGAAAGCTCAGCCACCAGTGCAGCTGGATGCCAGTGACTTAGTCACATGATGTCACATGGCCCCAAAAACGATGAAATGGATTGAGATGGATTGAGATGGATTGAGATGGGTTGAGATGAGATGGATTGAGATGGATTGAAATGGTGGGGTTAGTTGATTTGATCATCTCTGATGCGAAGATTGAGTCGGGATCGCGAACGAGGAGCCGAAGCCCATCCGCAGCAAAGCTGAGCCCAAGGATGCGATGGACTCAGCTTGTTGGTGATGAAACATGTGGCAGACACGCCCGAAGCTGGTTAAAAGACATGCCTTTTGTAGAGAAGAAAGAGTGGATTCCACTTGACAGATTGACACTTCTGCTATGCTTAGTCCAGATTGATAGGAATTGCACAGCACATTGAGCTCCTCAGGGTCAAGTCCGCGTCTCGCACCAGTATGCTCTCTATGGAAAAGCTTGGAGAGCCTGATGAGGCCCAACCATGCCCAACCCATATCCTGAATATCCTGAAATGATTCGCACCAGCACCAGCAAGTCATCTCACGTCTTAAGTCATGTGCTGTGTTGACCTGCTTGCAGCCTCCACCAACTCGAGAACAGCAATGGTTCTGCTGCTTGTTTTACGCCATCAAGGTGGAATGCTTAGTGGCTTAGTGGTTGTGTTGGAGAGTGGACAACTTTGCAGAGTCAGTCTCTTTCTACGACTTGAAGAGTCCCATTGAAAACATCAGAGAGGGCATGCAGCGGCATGTATTTAGTTGCTTTCCCGGCACAGGAAGGCATTCTTGTCTACTTTGCCGATGACATCGAGAGCTGTGAGCAGGCCGAGACATTCATGATCAAGTAAATTAAAAGTGTGTCCAATCAAAGGCCTATCCACCAAACAGTAAGCCAAATCCATGAGGCGAATTATAGTATAAGCATACATAGGTCTGAACCAGAAAGTGTGTATGCCATCTGGCAAAATATTGCCTGGCCACAAAATTGGGGATTGGCAGCATGCATCACAGATTTAGACTTGGTACTGTGAGTCGTGGTACCACTGATGCTTGAAAATTCAACAGCACCAGAGATCGAGACAGACACGGAGACAGCAAGCTCCCAAGTTTGCTCAGGAGCTGGAACGAACCAACCGTGTCAATCCATGTCATTCGAAGCGTCGTATGCAGCAGTTTCCAACAAGCATTCTGACAGGTGGTGCAGTCTGTGCAATCTCGCTACAGAGATGTTCAGGACCCTCTCCAAGTCAGTGTGCCCAAGATGGTTTTTGACAAGGTGTTTGTGTGCTGTACCCAGGCTGTCCGCTTGATTGTGGTGTGAAGGACTTAGAAGCCAGCATGAAAAACCCAGCAGTCCCATGTGTTCATCCACAGGCCCAGGATTGTCAAGGGATGTGACGAACAAACTAGGATGAGGATGAGGATGATGACGATGATGATGACGACGACGACGACGATGATTCATAAAGCGGTTTGGGTTTGGGACACGTATACCGTAACCTGTGGATAGAACGTGGTAGATGTTCATAGTACATAAAACCAGTTATATATTTTAATATGTTGAGTATACATACATATTATATACGTATATATATATAGATATGATATATTACATATACACGTGTATATTATATATATATATATATATATACGTGTGTGTGTGTTGTGTTTTTACGTAAATTTATGGATATAATTCATATAATACACACAGATGACATACATAGAGGTGCCTTTCCACCTCCAGGCGCAGATTTACCGCCATTTGGTGGGTGGCGCACCTCCTGTAGTTGGCCGTGTTCTATCGCGGGTGCTGCAGGAAGATTTGGCGCGTGATTTTCAGGACCGGGACCTGGGTCATAGCGGTCCATGAGGAAATGTTGGATGATTATGGAGTCCTTGATTTTTTAGATATTTATTGTGGACCCCCCAAATGAACCGGCCTATTTGGCCTATCTACTCTTCCCCCAAAGGACATCATCAGCAAACAATTGTGAAAAAGACATTGTTATCCAAGGTTGGGAACCCCTCACGAGTGATGAACGATTCAGGTGAGTCTTAAAGGTGAGTCTTATCGGATTTTTTGTTCTTTGTAGATTGATCATCATCGATTTCTCGATCCCACTGAGATCATGCCAACTGTGGAGAAGCAGCCAGACTCTACCAACTGCGCCTTGGTGAAGGTTGAGGAACATGAGCACAGTTTAGCTGCCCGTGTTGAAGGCTGAAGGCAAGCCCACCAGTTGCTTGTTTTGTCTCGAAACAGTCTATTGGAAATATTCTCTTCCTGGTATAGCGAACCTGATGTGTCAGCATCTGAGGTGTTGTGTTTTGCATGAGAGCTGTGAAGGCCTCCCAACGGCGAAGAACGTTACAGGTAATTCATACACTTTGTTGCCTTTGCTTTGAACTCTTTGGGATGTGGATGTGTTTGTTTGCAGTTTCGCCAGGCCTTCCAGATGGCTCTCAGAGGCTTTGACATCGTGAAGGCCTGCAGAGACTGGCAGACCATTCACCTTAAGTCGGATCAACTCCCAGTTGATCCCAGTTGTGAGGCAGGCGAGTCCAACCCCTCAATTGGGTCTGGCTCTTGGTAATCCTGCTCAATCCTGCAGCAATTTCAGGGCTGAGCTAAGTACAGCTGTCCACAGCAGTAAGGCGGAGGGCAGGAGACATTGCTGGAGAAGCCTGGGAGTTTCAAGCTCAAACAGAGCTCAAGCCATAAAAATTGGGTCAGGATGTAATCAGAACTGGTGATGCTGTGGTGGTTGTGGTGGTTTGCATTCGGAGAGCTGAGTTTTTCGATTTTGTGTCACTTCAAAAGGGATCATTTGGTACTGCATGCTGTGCAAATTGTACAGTGTTCGTCCTCTTCTGTTGTTTGAGGCGTTTGTGGAACCGAGTATAGGACCGCGGTGGCCGGGCACCAAATGCGAACCCAAGCGAAGCCAAATTGCCATTTCACGCACAGTGTTGGGTCCAGACAGGGTGACCTTTTCCCGCGTAATTTTGATCGCCTTTCGACTTGAGGAATGGCACAAAAGCTTGCGGTGCAAGGCTTTCGTTGCTGAATAGACAAACACAGGGTTTCTTGCGTTCTTACATATTAATACATATTAGATACTGAATGTATTAGATATTAGACGTTCTTACATGTTCTTACATATTACTTGTAGATACTTGTGTCAGAATGTATTAGATACTAGCTGGATTTGTTCCAGAATTTCCAGGCCTTCTCAGTACAATCTTCAAACATGCTGACTCCAACTAGGCTCAATTAGTAAAGCAATGAGTGAAGCAGGTCATGATGCTATGCAAACCAAAGCTGTACCCAATTCTTTTCTTTTTCGTGAATTTCCAGCACGTACAAGGCATCAACAGGATGTTCGCACAAAGTTTCACTCCTGGTTCACTCAAGGTGCGCCAGGTACAACCACCAGCCGTTACCAAAAAGTCCTCCATCAGATGACATTTGCCGCATACAGTAAAGGACACTCGCTGCTTGCAGGAAGCTAAAGTAGCCCTGAGATTCCGAATGCTTTTAAAGATTCCAGATGCAACGTTGTATTGAAGTACACTGAAGTACTGTACATTGTCATATCATGTCGCTATTGGCTCGCAAGAGAACAGCGGCAAGAGTTGTTTCCAGGTTCGGGCTCCGAGCAGACTTCGAAACACATCCGAGATGAGATAAATAATCCAGATATTCATACGTATAATAGATATGTATGTGTATATATATACATGATATGATTGATATTCACAGAGAGTACCTTTTTGTTGGAAGTTAAATGCTTGGGATGAGAAATTCCTCAGAATCAAAGTGTCAGGCAACATGGAGGGGGCGGGAGCCTCAAGTTTTATGCTGTCGCCATGGCCAAAAGTTGGTGTATTTATCCATACTGGGTGATGGTCATCAATCGATGGCAATTGACTCTCTACGTTCTTCCGCTTAGAGTTTTTAGATTGCCTTTAAGGGGCATTTATCCCAGTACCCACTGGTGCAGGATTTTTTCCCACCAATTTGGTGCCAATTGGTGCAAAGTCTAGTGCCAGGAGGCCAGAGATGAACCACCACAACGGAGCCCAAAGCTGGAAGCTCAGCGAATCCCTGTCTTGGAACGTAGAGACTTGAAACTAATATCTGACGGCTTCGGCTGTTTCGTTGTTGAGACTATTTCAAAAAAGGAGTGTGCCAAACTCAAGTAAAGTGCTATATAAAATCAATTAAAATCGCATGAGATCACCATGTCTCGAGCAACAAGTTCTTCAAGATGAGCACATCACAGATCCTCCAACTGGCCAAAAACTGAAAACGACGACATGCCAGGGCTCCATCCCTCCTTGGATCAACGCTTGGACGTTTAGACTGGGCTGGAACCTGAGGGATGAATTGAGTGACTGCAAGTGAAACACTGAGGGAATTGAGATGAATTGAGCCCCATGTTGAGAAATCATGAGAAATCTGCAAGTACTCGTATCTCAAGGTGTTGAGTCTGGAAGTATAGATGTACTAATGTAATCTAATGTACTATGCCTCTACGAGGAGTTTGACAGCACGCCAACAATAGTTGAAAGATGACAGAGTGAAAGCCTGGTGTGATTCCAACAGGCAAGAGCCGGTGAAGCAATCGCCAAAGACAGTACAACTCCAAGGCACAACCCAAACTCCCATGTTCTCGCGACCTCCTGATCGTTTCAGCCTAGTGAAAGGGTGATCCCATGTTCGTTGCTCCGATTTTCCGATGCCAGGTCCCCAGTAGTCAATGGAGATTTGACGAAGAGGCTGCACCCGACCAGTGAAATGAAACCAACAGTATCCAACAGTGCCAGCTGCAAGGATCACCCGACGCTACAAGGCGGAGGTGGAGAAGGTCGGTGTGTATGAGATTTGTCCATGTTTTTTCTGGTTCGGTTCAACATAGCACATTTAAGCTTCAAACATGATCTTTTAATGGGTATGTTTATGTAATCATGTTTGCATACTTTCCACACTGTGCTGCATTGGTTTGTTTGGGTAGTGAAACAATCGCAGACAATCTAATGTGTATGCTTTGCGTGTGAAGTCAATGTCTTGAAATGTCCAGTCGGAAAGAGAAAGACTTCAGAGATACGTTCGGTTCACGACTTAGAGCTGACCATGTGAGGAAGTCAGATCTTTGTGCCGTGTTAAGACAGGAGATCCAAAGATGTTGATCTGAAACAACAAAGTTGTGGCATTTCTACATTTGAGTGCATGGTAAGCTGACTGCTTGGTTGAATGCGGTGCATGCACAACCGTCGCCAACTGTAATATCAGGACAAAGGTCTCGAAAAGGATCCAAAATTTCGGATATATAGTTTCAAAATTGAGAACCCCAATGAACCCGATCTCACCAGCAACAGGCTTTGGACTTCTTATTCTCGCAATCTCTACTTAGCATGAGCAGCTAGTGTGCTCACCTGAAGATAGACCACTAGATGTGAGCAGTCAACAAAAATATTGGATGGCACTGGGAAATCCCCTATAAATGATTACACATGGGATTAAAATGGGTAGTTAAATGAGAAAAAGTGCGAAACAATTGGACATATGGTGTGATCTGGTCTGCCATCCACGGAGATTTGGTAATGCTTGAGGTTAGAACAGCAGGTCCAAGCCCTAGAACTGTCGCTGCAGACTGTGCTCCATGTTGGATGATTGCACCACACATTCCTATGCGATTTGAGGTGAAGATTATGCCAGATCAATATGAGATGGCTAGGACTGGCTAGGAAGATTAGGAAGCCTTTTGCATTTCTATGTGCTTCAAACTGCTTAAGCGACATATGTGTGGCTGCCTGGCTTCCGTGGCAGCAATTGCAGGACGGTGAAGAGCGAGCTGGACACCATACAAAGGAAAGCAGGTCTGGAGGCGATCTCCTACACCACCTGGGACGACACCTTCGGTCAGAGACTCAGATCCAAGAGGTCCAAGAGATCCTTCCGAATAGCAGAAAAGCAACCATAGGAGAGGTATACAACGGTCCATTGGTATATACATGTTGCATCATGTTGCACAGTTCACCATGTGTGTCACAGAAAAGTGTCTATTCATTGTTCGCAGATTCAGGTTCTGAGGACATGAAGAAGCGGTTGGAGTTCCTGAGCTGGTATACCACAAATGGGGAATCAAAGGAGGAGCTGCTGATTTTCCATGTTTCAATGCTAGTGGGCCAAGTAGAAGAGAATAGCCTGGAATAGCCAGGGGATGGTGTTGAATACCATTGATCCCAAAATTGTTGCCTTTCAGCTGCCGCTGCACGTGGGCAATTCTTGGTGGCTAGACTTCACTGCTTCTTTCGCCTGCAGTAGGTAGGTAGACTTCTTTAGTTTGTTGTCATCCTGCTCCTTTTCGGTTCTCTTCTGTCTACCCCAACTCCGTCTCTGACCGAAGCAAAGTCTTCATTTTCCTGTACTGCATTGTTCATGTCTCACGTCTCTTCCCCTTCCAGTCATAGTTTGACTACAATTCCAGGAACTCAATGAGGATGGATGCTACGAGGGTGAGCGAGCAGCTTAGTCTTGGAAGATGCTTAGAACTTAGCGCATCGTTTCTGCTCCAGACTGTTTCAGACTTGCTGAGCCAAATGCTTTTTGTCAGAAGAGTTGTGACGATGAGAACGTGGTTCTCACAACACACATTCTAGATACATCTGTATACTTTAAACTTGTTTATGATTATTTAATATTATGTGTATATATATATATTATATGTATAATTCAAAATAGTAATTTATATAGATATTATATGTGTATCATATTAGAATATATTAGATATATAATCATAATCATATATATATATATAATTATATATATATACAAACACAATCCGTGAGCTGATTCCCATTTGAAGTCGGTGTCAGAGGTTCTTGTATGGCATGCGACATGGGAAAGGCAAGCACACCTACCAGGGCCAGGCGCGCGCTTCGACCAGTACCTGCAGTACCTGTGTTCTCTTTGGTGTTTCTTAAAAGGTCCAACGTCATAGATCCTTGGCAGTTCTGGAGGTTGTTTGTTTTTGCATCATCAGAATTTCAAAGGACCATAAAGGACCTTCAAGTCTCCAGGGTTTCCAAATCTCACAGGTCTACGAAGGAAACTGGCTTTGGGGACAACGCCACGGCAGTGGAGTTTGTACACAGCCAGCCTCGCCCAGTTTTTGTACAGCCAGATCTCACCAGCCAGCTGTGCCGCTGCCAGGAGCGACGGCACCCAAATGGCTGGAACCTGGAAGGCCATACAGCTGCGCTCAGTTGTCATGAACAATGGACGATATTAGTGACGATATGGATCGATAGTGCACAATGGGTTCTCAGATGTTTTCAGTGTGATCCGAATCCTTCATCATCCTAGATTCTTTGCTGAAGATTGCTGAAGATTGCTGGATGCAGGATGGAAAGTTGGAGGGTTCTGTGAAGATTGTTGGCCCAACCGGTGAGAAGCTATTCGAAGGAGAGTTTAAGGCCGGAGAAGAGATCAGTTGGTTGTGGGTATGTTGTAGGTTTTTTGAGCCCTCCACATCCCGAAAAAATGATAGACTCACGAGTTTGTTGGTTGCAAGGCAGGCAAAAGAGATGGCTTTGGTCAGCAAGTCTTCTCGAATGGCGACACATATGCTGGAGGACTTCTTTCGCAGAGCCAAATTCACTGGAATGCGCATAGTAATCAGTAAGCTGTCCTCATGATAAATATGTACATAAACATACATAAACTAAACACATACACATTATGGAGCTGGACAATCTTGAGGATGGAAAGATGGATTGATGCATGACCGTGGAGTCTATCACTTTGCCAACGGTGGTTTCCTTGAAGGGGTGTGGCAGGAGGTGGCGATGCAGTTGTATCGAGTTCGGTATTCAGTTTGAGCTTTCCTAAAATATCGTTACCCCCAAATCATCCATCTTAATAAGATTTACCACTATAAACCATCCATTTTGGGATACCCCCCATCTATGGAAACCCCCAGTTCAGCGATTGAACCACATATGTCTATGCCAGGGAAGATACCATGGAGCCGCATATTTCCACGGTGCCGATGGATCTGTGAGCAGAAGGGTCTTGCCAGCTCGTTAGCTCGTTTCGTTTTGGAGGTGTTTTTGTGCTTTGGTACGTTGTGCGCTTTTCTGCTTTGAGATATCTAGGTTCTGAGACCCCACACCCGTAATCAATATTCCGTGGTCATTTAATGTCATTCATTTATACATTCCATTTTGTGATGTTGTGTGTATGTAGTCATTTATCACGAAAGCTAAGCTAGCTTCTGCTAGCTGAAGTCACTTCTTGCTTTAGCAAGGTCTTTGGGAGGAGCATCCGTCACAGCCTTTCATCATGTGTAATGCCCTGTGTGTTTTCATGCCCAGCTCCCTGCCGAGCTTTCGTCTACCCCTGGGCCTTAAATGCTATACATTAGATTGTCCAATATGAAATGAAGAACCATTCTGCAAACCGTGATTTTCAATGTTGCTTCTCGCTTTACTTGCCATTCTTCAACTGTCCATCTACCTGCGATTTGTTTGTTCGTTACCTGTGAATCAATTCTCGACTGATGAAAAAGGTTCTAGAATATATACACCACCGCAATCTATCTCAATACCTCTAGATGTCTTCATGTCTACATTTGCACAAAACCTTCCTCTGCATATCTTGTGTCTCCGGTCTTGCATTTACCTACACATCTATACTCTTGTGAATTTGCGTCAAAATCTTGGCACTAGACATCAAGAAAAATCCAGGAAAATTCCCTGGATGTCAGGTGTACGAAAATGGTGTACTGCTGAAATGCCAGGCCAGTGACAGTGAAGGCTTTCTTTGGGCAGTTTCACACAAGCTCGAAACTGGACAAATCGTGGCTTTCAAGAGTGAGCAAGCTGCACATCGCTGTGTTCAGGACTATTTCCTGGACTCGCAGAAGTTTAGCAAGGAGATGAATCGAGATGTTATGCAAAAGTCACTCAGCAGAAAGAAAAGCCCGAATCAAAATACGCCATTTCGTCACCGCCATTTCATTGCCATTTCGCATGTGTGGCCAAGGCATACTGCTCTTTGGGAATATCCCAAACATGCACTTGATTGACAAAGTGATGTTTCACGACGTTTCATGTAGTTGGGCGAGGAATTTGCTGCTCAAAGTACCGTTCCTTCGCTTTCATATTAGGGAAAAAATGTATTACAATATTTTGGAAATTCTCATTTGTGAAATTTGTGTAACGAACATTAAAGAATAATAATTAAACAAATTTACGTTATGATCCAAATAAAAGGTTTTGGATTATTGAAGATGAACCTTGCAGCATATGGCGGATTGCGACGGACAGAAAGGAACAAGGTGTCTATGTATATATTATATAGTATTCCATGAATTGTGTAAGAAATAATTTCGTCGATAATTTCTATATATAAACATAACAAATTAATATAAATTATAAAGATTAATATAAATTACCAAACAAAAAAAACACCTTCTAAACCATATTTTATTATATTCTAAGCTTCTTTTTTTAAAAAATTTTAATTTTAATAATTAGAAGAAGAATGAAAAAGATATTTAACGAAATTATTTATATATATATATAAATTAAATTATGAAAATTAATTTAAATTACCAAATAAGAAAAATATATTGATTTAAAAAAATAATATTTTTTTTATATATTAAATATAAATTTTAAAAATTAATTATTAAATAATAATAATAATGTTTGAAATATATTTGTATTTATGGTTAATATTTTTTAAAAATTGAAATAATTTTAATATATATATATAGGATAAAAATAATATAATATAAATTATTATATATAAATATTTTTGTTGAAATTATAAATTAAATAAATTTAAAATATATATTTAAAAATATAAATATATATTGGGGGGCTCGTGAATTATGTATTCTAAACGAATATATTTTTTATTATTGTTCTTTTATAAGGGTATTTATAAGGTAGGTTGGGCGCCCTGTTTGTCTATAAATTATCCGCGGTTTTTTGTTTTTTATAGTTTTTTTTTCCATTGCTTATTGCTAGCGTTTTGTCGACGTTCTTTCTGCTTATTTCCAGTCTTTTGACCACGTGTTTTCTTCCTTTTTCACGCCTTTTGTCGACGTTTTTTCTGCTTATTTCCAGCCTTTTGTCCACGTGTTTTCTTCCTTTTTCACGCCTTTTGTCCACGTGTTTTGTCTACGTTTGGAATTTAAGATATTTTTTTTCTATTTCATGGTATGTGGAACATATTTGTGACACAGTGTGCATGAGTGGGTGTGGACAGTATGTTGGCGGATGCATGAAATATAGTCATGAATCATGTTTGCATGAATGAGGTAGGAATGAATAATCGCATCGTGACATGCGCGGACGCAAGTTACAGACAACCTGCGGACACACGCCAGGACAACATGGGGACACTGATGTGCACAAGTTGCGGACAGTAATGCGGACAAAGATGCGGACACTGATGCGGACAAAGGTGCTGACACTGATGCGGACAAAGGTGCTGACACTGATGCGGACAAAGATGCGGACACTGATGCGGACAAATATGCGGACACTGGTGCGGACAAAGATGTGGACACTGATGTGGACAAAGGTGCTGACATTGATGCGGACAAAGATGCGGACACTGATGGGGACAAAGATGCGGACACTGATGCGGACAAATATGCGGACACTGGTGCGAACAAAGATGCGGGCACTGATGCGGACAAAGGTGCTGACACTGATGCAAACAAAGATGCGGACACTGATGCGGACAAAGATGCGGACAAATATATGCGGACACTGATGCGGACAAATATGCGGACACTGATGCGGACAACTTGCGGACACTGACGCGGACAACTCGCGGACAAAGCGCGGACAACACGCGGACAACTTGCGGACAACTTGCGGACAAAGCGCGGACAACCCGCGGACAACTCGCGGACAACTTGCGGACACTGACGCGGACAACTCGCGGACAAAGCGCGGACAACTCGCGGACAACTTGCGGACACTGACGCGGACAAAGTGCGGACAACTTGCGGACACTGATGTTTGTAACATGAGTTTTCCCTTTTTAAATAGATAGTTTCTAAACAGTCATCTATCTATTTGTCTTATTTTGAAGCATTTTTAAGACCAATTGTCCACAACTTCAAGGCCATTTGTCCACAACTTTAGGGCCAATTGTCCACAACTTTAAGGCCATGAGTCCACAACTTAAAGGGCCAATTGTCCACAACTTTAAGGCCAATTGTCCACAACTTCAAGGCCACTTGTCCACAACTTTCGGGCCAATTGTCCACAACTTTAGGGCCAATTGTCCACAACTTCAAGGCCAATTGTCCACAACTTTAGGGCCAATTGTCCACAACTTTAAGGCCATGAGTCCACAACTTAAAGGGCCAATTGTCCACAACTTTAAGGCCATGAGTCCACAACTTTAGGTCAGTTGTCCACGGCTTGAAGGGTGATTCAAAGCGTAGATAGCAACCAGTTTGACAGACAACCAATTGAACACAGTTGGAAGGGTGGGCAGTCTAAACCCTAAATGGATCTAAAGGGTTTGGCAGTCTTGGACAATGAGGGAACGGCTTGGGATCAGTAGGCAACAATTTCAAAACTAAAACCTAAACACTTCGGCACAGTTGGACGTTGGACAGCCCTGGGCTCTTGGGCCACAGTGTGCAGACTACACACTCAACAACTTGTCCGCTTCGGACAATAATCCTTTTGGTACGTTTGGGCCTTGCTACCGGCTTGATTAGGGTTCGGGTCCACGTGGAAAGTGTGCTTTTGGGGCGCTGTATGGTTGCAGACACATTGCAGGTCCTGGCCAAACAGAAAGCTTGTCAGCTGGCTTTCAGGAGAGTTGTCGGGGGAGGGGTTTGGAAGAGAGAGCAGGTGAAGATCACCAATAACAGGTGAAGATGACCAATGCTGAACTGTTTCATTGATGGATAACATGGGATGTGATAGACAGGCACCTGGCAACTGCAGATTTTACACAGGAGACAGTGAGTCATATGTCAAATATCCATTGGTAGCTGTTTTGGTTTGATAGTTGGTTCTGTGACTTCGTTGGCTATTAACAATTAATATTTCAGTGTTAAATGATGACGACATTGTTTGACAATACTGACTCTTAGACTGTGACTCTTCAGATGAGTGCCTATGGCACTGCCGCATGCTTTCAGGAGTGCTAGTTGCACTTCGCAGCTCTTTGGCGTGCTGAGGCAGTGTTGGGCAGTGCAGTGAACCAAGACTAAGAAGGTTCTTCTAAGTTTTTTTTCTCCAGATGAACACTTGTGACATCTTCTGACTCATGACTCATGACCATGGACCATGGACTTGTGACATGTGACAAAATAGAATATTCTTCAGATGCATAACTGACACGGCAGACTGAACGGGGTCAGCATAGATGACAGATTGATTTTAGCATCCGCTCCAACCAGTGATTCTATATTTCCACAGTGCCGCTGGTTCTCAACAATGGCATCTGGAAAAGATGGGTTTGTGCAACAACAGGAACATGATACAGTCAACATGTGCAGATGTGGGCTGGAGACTTGTGGAGTGGCATTATCAGAGTTTCTGCGCATTCCCATTCATGTTCTGCAAACACCACCATGATGATTGTCAGAAACACTGGCTGTTGATCTTCGAGCCATGGTCCCATTGACCATTGAGCATTGATCGTACTTCAGAGGCGCGTTTCCTGGTGCTTATGCCTCGGAGGCGAGGACGAGGACGAGGACTAGGACGAGGATCTGCAAAAAAGAAAGCACACACGGCCAAACAGAGCAAGCCACAGTCAAGCACAGGGAGCTCAGTGAAGCGTCCAATCCCTTCGGAAGAGACTGAACCAGACCAAGGTCAGAGTCAGAGTCATAGTGATAGTGCTGCCAATGAGTCTGTAGAAGGACGTGACTCCGAATGTGGTGATGAGGAGGTTTGTGAAGGCGACTGTGAAGGTGAAGGTGTTCAACTAGCTCAGACAAACACTCACACAGACTCATGTGAGCCTTCAGAGCCTGCTGATGACGAATCTCATGAGCTGATGGAAACAATTGTTCCTTTTGCTGTCCCTGTGCCTCATGATGCTTTGTCCCGCCAGTCCAAGCTGGAGCCTGGCGAAAAGTTTAGTGAATCGGGGTATGATGATTTAGCCAAATGGATTGCAGCAGCCTTGGGCAGACTAGGCTCAGATCTGCAGCGGAGTTTGCGAAACTTTCATTTGGCCGAACCGTTGCTCAGTGTGGGCACTGCTTGCTCGGGCACAGACTCCCCTCTCATGATGGCCCGGGCATACGCAGATGCGGTTTGGAAGTACAAAGCCCTTTTGTCCACTCAGACTGGATTCACCATCGACCATGCCTTTAGCTGTGAGAAGAATGATGCTTGACTGACGGAACCCTGGGCAGCCTGGTCATATACAGAAAGTTGATGGCTTTGACTTGGACCAGACTATGAAGCTAGCATACTGAATCATTCATACTACTCATGGCCATGAGTGACTATCAAAGTTTCAGACCATGCAGCTGAGTCTGGCTAAGGTTAATACTGAATGATATATGAATGGCCTGAATGGTGATATACTGGAATCACTTGCAAGTTGAAGTGGGTTGGCTTTGTCGCGTGCGATTTACACGACTGTAGACGAGAGAACTATAGACTATAGACTTCATATGACATACAGGGCTGAGACTGGCCGACTCATTGACCTTCAACATGACCCATGGCCATTGTATGGCTAGGCGATGCCTTTGCCTATATAATATATTAATATAATTTATACACTAAACTAATAGACTATATATATATATATATATATTTAATAAAATAAAATATAATATCATATCTGATATGATACATCATTATTACAATTATAATATAATAAATAATATATACTATTTATAATCACAATCATATTTAATAACAATGTAATTATATAATATATGATACTATAATATATTCTATAATTTATAATATATTAAATTTTAAATATTATATATAATATATAATATATATATAATATATATATATATATATATATATATATAATATATATATATATATATATATATATATATAA
>Ga0126342_10001133_pt1 | contig 35634 bp, 25 predicted proteins | sample Cyp1metagenome_FD_92528 | JGI IMG/M metagenome (GOLD analysis project Ga0126342, IMG submission 92528) | Coral microbial communities from Lord Howe Island, Old Settlement Bay, Australia - Cyphastrea 1 metagenome | ecosystem: Host-associated > Invertebrates > Cnidaria > Coral ...
AAAACCAAACGTGATGTTGCCAAGTCAATACGAGCGATCACCCAGTACACTACAGCCTCCACCAATCTCAGAACCACCCCAGTGCCCCAAGTCCTGCTTCCAAAGTAGGATGCACCAGCAAGCCTTGTCACGACCACTCGAGGGCTCAACATGCAAGAGCCAGCCCAAACTGCTAGTTAACAGCTTCAGCCAAAAAAGGCAACGTTCGGGATGCTATGCATACGTTGTTGTCACGACGCACAAAAAGCAGCGTGATTCAGCAATCATTCATTCTTTATTCTTTGCATCATCACTGGTTTAATATGGATCTCTCCAGAAAGAATGCTTGTTATAGCTGCGAAGGGCAACAGCTTGCCCCATCAATGTAACTGCGAGGTTGCAATCCACTAGGAACACAGAATATTGGCATATCCCCACTTTCTGCGGCTACATCACCATGTTCTTTGCAGTCATCACCATGTCAATCAGCTATCCATTTTATACCCGTCTATTTGGGGCTTAAGTTCTCCTGTCTACTACCGTTTTGTAGTTCGAGTCCCTCAAGGTTGGCGAAAAGCCATCTTGCAGCCATGACACATTGACGCGGTACTTGGCAAAGGTCAAGTGGGTCTCGGCCGCAGTCGAAAAGAGTCAGCTTTGGATGAACCCGGCAGCATTTACAAACGTGGGAATGGGACATTCCAGCAACGTATAACAACGTCTTTTTCGGAAAGTTAGAGGGGCCGGTCTGGTGTGCCATTTATCATCTGTTCTATAGGGGTTCTGAAGAGGCTTCACTCATCTAATCTTGCCAACCATGGTTGAAAAAAAGTGCAATCCAAATGGAAAAAAAACAACGGAAAAGGACCTCTATGGGACATGTTCACTTTTGATGGGAAGATAATTACAGTCGTGGAAAATCATCAGTCTGGATCAGGTTAGGTCAGGTTAGATTTCTGGAGGCCTTCACAAAATAAAGTCACAAAATCGTGATGTTTATATAGAGCATCCTACATTCCAAGATCATGTGGACAGAAATTGCCCTTAACATCCCTTATATAACTATCTTTCTATACCAATCATCCCAAATTTGGTATGAAAATAACTGGTTGGTGGTTGACCTACCCCTCTGAAAAATATGAAAGTCAGTTGGGATGATTATTCCCACTATATGGAAAAATAAAAAATGTTCCAAACCACCAACCAGGTATGAAAATAAGGTACAACTCCCAAATTGTATCAAAATCATCGAGAGATCACGTCCAAGGCACCTCATAGAGCCACTGCGAAAAGAACCTCGCCATTGCCAACGAATGAGGCGTTGAGTTTGTCTGGGGATACAAAATGGATCAAAATGGTCATTTGAAGCCGGAATGCTAGGATTAGATATATTAGATGGGATTAAGATGGATGAAGTATGATTAAGTGTATATTTATACCATTTTATACCACATTTTCAGACAAACCCAAGCTTTGGGGCCCAGTGGTTTTGTTGATGATATAAGATTTCTGCCCTGTATGTGGAAGATGTTCACATGATGTGGTGCTGTGAACCGATCGAACATCACGACTTCACGGTGTGCAAATGCGTGCAATGCGTGTCATTGACATGGCCCTCCGAGGCCAGCATTGGTTGTTTCCAGTAAACACTGGTAATTCACAGCCTCTCGATTTTTTTCGACGCTTCAACTTCACAAAAAAAAAAATGTCTTTTTCGGATCAACATCTTATCTTTCATTGAAGAACACCTTTTTTTTGCTGGTCCGGAAATTTACTATCCCCACATTTTTCCGGGAACATCTCCGGGCCGGGGCACGTATGGTACAGTCCATTGCTTGCAGCTCAGTGACTGGTCTGGGCCTCTCTTGATCGGCATCTGAAGCCTGGCAGAATTCGGAAACTCCCCAGAAAGGGGGGGGGCACCATTTTGGGTCAAATTCCACTCAGGCTGTATACGATCTAATTACAGTATAATGGGGGGTAAAACAACAATAAACAATCCCACAAATCACCATTTTTATAGGTATAAATAAACCATTCCCAGTCATGGGTGGTTTATGACATCGTTTTACCCACATTACTGTATATCAATATCCAAAACGCAAGAATGTCACCATGTTTGGGTTGCCCTACATTCTCCTATGCAGAAAACGATCTTGTTACTGGATATTATTGGAGGGCAATCCTCAATCGAGAAAAACACATGGCTTGACGACCTCTGTGCATATTCCCGGAACGGATACCCACCATCCAAATCCCCAAAATAGTCACAGTCGATCTTAGATACTTAGCAAAAGTGTTCTTTTGCTGGCCTCTCTAACCCCATTAGCAAAGATTATACTAAACCCATCCAGTTGTTTTCCCAAAAAAATCAACCGCCAAAAACTGCACAGGCCCGCTGGGTTCTGGGGCTGCTCTTGCAGTTGCCGAAGCACACAGCTGCGGCGATCCTGCGCTCTGTGATCCCATATTGGTCGACAGGGTTTATCATCTCAAAAATGATTGAACATGAAGAACATATTTGAAACTACCAACCAGTCTTCATGAATGGGTATTATGTGAGATAGGTAGTATTTCTAATAGTATAAATATACTGGTGGGTCAGCTTCACTGAAAATCCTCATGAATCTTCTACCGGAGGCCCAAACGGCCACAAAAATAGGGTCAAAATTGATGGGAAACCAAGGATTCTCCCGCTTCTTGGGACCATGTAGGAAGAGCTGGTTTTTTTTGTGCGGAAATGGTGGTAAACAATTGTAAATATATCTCCCATGGGAAAAATGAGGAAGAGCTGGTTGATATGAAAATTACCTATCTGTCAGAATTATCCTGAATGACCAAACTCTGCGTGTTTTTAAATAACAACTTCGAGCCACAACACTCCCCATGTCAGGCCTGCAAATCTAACACGTCATCACACCATCCTCTGCGGAAGTTTGGACCAGCTTGGTCATGATGGGCCAATGACTGCTGGATTTTTCTCTCTATTCTTTATGATTGCATGATTGTTCAATCACAGTAATGTGGGTAAAACAATGCCATGTTTACACCTTTACCATCCCCCAGTTATCACCATGTTCATAGGATTTATAGGATTATAGGGGGTAAAAATCACCATTCCCAGGAAAATGGGTGGAAACCACCGAAAAAGACCGCTCTGATCACCCCTTCCCGAAAACGGGCACCTAAAACTGGGTTGGCACCTGTGGAGTACCTCGAGCACATCTGGAGATCTGTTCTGTCTCTGCGAAACGCACAGAAACGGACAGTTCGCTATGAAACATTCCAAAAAGTGTCATAATGTCATAGGTAAATCAGCTATACATATCTGTGGGGATGTTCAATAGCTATGTTCGTGTACATCTGGATCAAACCTTTTCCCACAGCGCGCAAAAGAAGCTTGGCACGTCCGGGAGCCGTGTGGCCCAGCTGCAGGTCTTTCCACAGATTTGCTGTGAATGGTCCCTCAACTCATCAAGAAGGGAAAAGCCTTGGCAGGTTTAAATCATAAAAACTACAGCTTAGGAGGTTTCCGTTTGGGGGATCTCCAAATCATCCAGTAGATTCTATAGATCATTAGACTTTTTTATACATTAAATATATTTAAATATGTTGTAATAATGTAAATGTGACAACACCTTGGGCTCGCAACCCGTTCTCCTTCCTCCAGTTGAGTTTCTATGTTTCCATCAACGAAGATCTGCCGCTGGAAGGCGAAAAATGCTGTTCGGGCTAGTCCAATTGTTGCAGCGCCAGTTGACCGATGTTGTTCCCCAAAAATTAAAAAATGGGATGGTTTCTACTTGGTTGGCTCCTCTCATTTAGTGGATTATCAGATTATCACCCCAGTTGTAACTGGACAAACCCTACTTACCCCATATCTATAAACTGGACTTCCATCCGACTTGAGCCACCTAGCATTTTCAGATGACCGAGATCTATGTTTTCCCTAGGGATGCCCCGTCCTTTCATCTGGCGCTGCCACCCGCATTTTTTTTCTTTTTCAGGATCCCAATTTCTGGGAACATCGAAAACTGACCGACCCGCCCATAGCGTTGATGTCGGTGAACTGATTGACCTAGAGTTCTAGACATGATTTGAATTTGAGGATGCAAAGGTAACAGCAATAAAGAACTACTGTAACCATGAAACAAACATGGAATGAACCCAACTCTGAGTGCGGGGGCACCTGGAAGTTTTAGCTGCACTTCAACATCTTCAACAAATATGAACCACAACCTTTTGGATTGTTTGACTAGCAAGAACCAGACAATGAAACTATAGACTATAGACTATAGATCTACAAATTTCTACAAATTACTTAGTGCATTGACTGCTTAAAGAATATGTTTCACATATCAAAATAGCAAACATCAATTTCAATCCAGTCATTCTACGGAAAATAGAAATGCTTCTCTCCTGGACGAGGAAAATGTGGTGAAACCAGAAGCGTTTCACAGTCGAAAAGCTGTTGCATCTGGGTTTGGACGCTGCTGAGCTCCAAACAAACTCCAAAGATACGGATCAAAATGTCGAAAATTTCGTCATCATTGCAGAGTAAAGAATTAATCTTAGTGACTCAACGTGACTCAAAACCATCGTAGCTGCTAAAAAGAGTTCTACTGATTGTCACTGGCCAATATGTTCTTAAAAAGAAAGCCCTCAATCAACGCTGAAAAATCTCAAAGCTTGGATCATTGAGACCTCGCCAAGTGTCAAACCCGACGCAAACAAACCTATCTATAGGACCTACAGCGATTTTAAATGTTTTTGTTTTAATTTTTGGACCATCAAAACCATGTTGTAACTAACCTACAACCTGCGCCACCTAAGCCGCCGGAAGCAGATCGCGCGATCGATCGCCTGATCGGGTCAAGTTACTCGGAAGCACCGAGCCAAAAGGAGCCAATTTTGGATTCCCCACCTTGCCCTTTTGGATAATTTGGATATGGATCAACAAAATATCCAGGAATATCCAGGATGCATCCTGCAATGATAAGATTCTTTTGTCGAATCCAACTGGAAATACCCTCTGGTAAACATACAAAAAGCTAGTGAAAATGGTGATTGATAGATATTGAGTTCGTGGATTTACCCATAGCATGGTGGATCTTTCCAGTTCGTTATGCCGCCTGGAATGCGATCCGCTAGTCGTCGCAAAGCACGTGCACTCACCTCACCAGTGACTGTGACAAGGTTTCTAACATGGTCATAGGTCATAGGTGTCATAGGTGTCATGTATTTTGTATATCCATGTTGGTAAAAGTTGACTTGGAACATCTATCTTAGATGCCCAGAAAAAAAGTTGTAAAATAGTTAATGTTAAAAGTTTGAAATATCCACGGAACCAGTTGAATTTGGATATCTGGATGTCTGTCTCAGTCCAGATTCGAGTGGATCGAACCTGATCGAACCATCAAGTATTCTGTTAAGAATCACCCACTCATGGCTCAAATCACCACCTGCAAGCTGGTTTTCACAACATTGCTTTAAGGTTGGTTACCCTCTGGTAAACGTTTACATAGCGAACTGGAAAATCACCATGCTATTAATGGGAAAACTCACTATGTCTATGGCCATATTTTCAATAGCTATCTATGTATGTTTACCAGGCCGGGTACTGGTTTTATGAAACCATTTCTTCCGCTCAACTCCCAAGTACTCCCAGTCGTCTTCCCGGTGACTTCCCCATGGCTTTCCCGCTTTCCCTCCAAAGGCGCCAGTTCAAAGGCGCGCCGTGCCAATTTCTGCGCCAACTCTCTGGCTCCGTCGGCCAACGTGGGATCTTCGCCTGGATCAAACAGCAAGCAGCGCTGCTTGGACTATGGGACGCTTGATGAATATCTGGTTTATGGTAGATATTTATGGTAGATATAGCATATCTATAGATCATGAAGTGTGTACACTATAACTATGTCACTATGTCTGTACAGATTGACGGCCTGGTTTGTGGCTTGGTTACCAGGGATGTTTATGGTAGATCATGGCCGTCATGGCCCGATCCAACGGAAAATCTTGGCTCAAAAGATGATTGCCATGAATTATGATGATATATCAGATCTATGGATGAAGTATGATGAAGTGTGTACACTATCACTATGGTACTATGACTATACAGATTATACAGATTGACTATGGCATTATGGTTAGTGCTAGTTGTATCTAAGATGTTTGATTTATGATAGATATATCGAACTAAATAAATGGTTCATATAGATGATGAGGTGCTCTGGTTTAAAGTAGCTATATTGAACTTGATCATGAGGTGTATACAGTATACACTGTCACTGGCCTTGTCCCCCCTTGTAGGTGTATATGTACAGCTGTCGTGCATTATATTACATGCATGCATGCATGCATACATACATAGATACTGCGTATATAGATATGACTATACATTTAGTACAATGATAAGTTTAAAAACATACAAACTGCATATGGCAATATTATACAAACATACACTGATATACTATAGCGTCATATAATTTAATGTTGAAATTCAACAATAATGTTGTTTGTCATAGAAAGCTACCAAAGGGTAAATCCATATCGGTTCTTGTTACTGATAGATATTAATCACGATTAATGGATCTTACTGTAACCAATCTTGTCCAAAGCGTGCTGTAGTAATCACAAAAACCCAACAAAAATGAAAATAGAACACACACATACAATTATATATATATCAATCATAATCTTGATATTTAACAACAATTGTGTTTATCCTAGAAATAGATAGAAATAGTGTATATATATATATGTTCCCCAAATGCATCCTTAGACCATGACCATGGTGACTTGTGGATCCCCCATTTTAAGAAACCACCATATGATTAAGCCATAAAATGTCAGAACATTATATAGATGGATTAGATATGTGTGGTGCCATGATTAGACACAAACCACTCCAACGACATAATCTTGATGTTCAACATTGGTTTACTGCAAAGTTTGCTTATCAGTCTATCATAGACATGGTGTGTATATATATATTATACTATACATATACAGTATTATATTTTTAAAAAAAAAAAACAACATCCCAAGAATGATCCCAAAACTTCAGCCCCAGCAGCGGAAGAGCTGCAACACCGAGGTCAAGCTTTGGGCAGAGACCAAGCCTGCGATACGCCCATACACTTCACACCGTGGCGCAGGGTGGCCAGAAACGTTGGAGACGTCAATCAAAATGATGGTTGCGCAATGCGCTAATATTTTTTGTGTTTCCACATACGAATTCTCCAAAAAATTCTCTCATTGACGTATTTTCACTCAAAATCAACTTGGGAGAAAGTGATGCTTGCAGGAAAAATGAGGGCTGGATGATGGGATAAGTCACCGGGGATTTAATATAACCAGGGTTACTACTTGGTGGCGAACTACCCACATAGTAAGTAGGTTATATAACCCTAGTTATAAGTGGATTTAACCCTATTTGTCTCATTGATAACCAGAAATATAACCTACTTAGTATAACCATTGACAAGTATAACCATTGGATAATATAATTACCATTGATAAATATAACCAATATAACCAGTTGTTATCTCATTGATGAGTTACTTAGTGATGAGCCACCAAGTAACACATTTCTTTGTGAACAACGCCACAGCACAGAACCAGAACGGCAGCTCCAGCGCTCCTCCTTGCTGCGCCATCTCAGTGTCTCCCAAGAGGAAGGCCTTGGTGGTGGAGGCGGCTTGTTGGAAGGCCAGTGTGATACACTGAGATTCAGTGAACATAACAAGATGTAACAATAAAACAATAACAGTAGGAATACCTTATTGATCCGTTGCTATTCATTCTTAGTAGAAATATAGGTACGCATGAAAAACAACGGTAAGCGGTAAGAGTACTAAGGAACAATAGCAATAGTATTGCGAATCATTGAACGGAATACATGATCCTCCATGATTGTCTTTCTACATGTTGGCCAAAAAACTCCATGTCCAGACACAAACTCCATGTTTCTCCATTAAAAGAATAATACTCCCAAATTTGATGGTTTTAGACAATTATGTTCCAGGTAAAATTGCCATAGCTTCGGGGAAGGTCCACCCATGTTCAGACACTGTTGGACGAACGCTCCAATCTGCAGCTGAGTTTCGATGACCTTTGTGGTGTTGGACACCACCTTCCTTGGATGCAATTGCAGAAGCAGGGTTAGTTGCCCCAGGTATACCTTGGGTCCAATTCTTTAATGTTCCTTGATCAATTCTTTTTACCATCTGGTTATGACTAACATAGCCATGGAAAATCACCATGTTTAATAGGTAAACCATCTATAAATGGGCCATCTATACCATGGCGAACTGTTAAATAACCAGATGGTATGGCTTGTTACCCAGTCACCAACTTTGCATATCCACGGAGTCTGAGCTTTGGAACTGTGGCAGTCTGGCACCAGTCACACTTCTTTGGGCCATACCTCGCGCATCCTCATGTCATTAAGTCGAATACCCTCCGGTAAACTAACGTAACTATGGAAAATCACCATTTTTAATGGGTAAATCCACTATAAATGGCCATGTTCAATAGCTATGTTAGTTTACCAGAGGGTATCTCTTACCGCAGAAAGTTTCGATTGGCCCAACCTGATCAGGTACTCTTGGCCGAATGCTTACACAACAAATTCAGGGCAGTGGAAAAGCTGTCGTCAAGTCCAAGACAACTCCAAGTTGTTCTCTTTTTCAGAAATGTCAAGATTACACTTAAATTATCAGCAGATTCTGCTGACTATAACTAAGTCACTATCTATAACTAGTATAGTCCTATAACTAGGTGTTGAGTAGGTCACATGTTATCACTAATCCATTCTTGTCCAGGACACTCCTCCTCAGGTGTCAACGGTGGTGCAAAGATGTCCCCGAAGGGCCCAAGGGGGCTCTGCCTGATGGCCAGCGCCGGCGAAGCCCGTATGAAAATGCTAGAAAAGCTGCTGAATTTAGGAATCCCTGGGAATTGGATGTTTTTTTTTTCGTTACCCAACGAACATCTATGAAACTGTGCTTGATGAAACGGGTTTCACCCAGTTCGGTTCAGCTTTAAGCGGTAGGAAGTTCTAGTTCCACTGGCTTAGGCTGGATTCAACTCATCCCCTCAGGATGATAAGATCCGCGCTGGGGAATGGATCAGAAGCCACTTTCCACCCACCAAGTAGACATCTTAAAATTATCAAATGGACATTAAAAGTAGCATCTGTCAAATTGAGTATCCAAGTAGACATCTTTTTTATTCTTTTTTAAAACGACCTCCTGGTAGGCTATCCTGACATCAAAATGAGCCATTTTTAGGTGGCAACAACCATCTTCTCAGAAGCGACTTATTGGGACCATCCCACCATTGATTGGCGAGAGAAAACCTCCAACTCTTCAACAAATATTTGGCCATGGAAAATCACCATGCTATTCATAGGTAAACCATCTATAAATCTATGGGCCATGGCTTAACCATGGCAAACGGTAACAGTCATAACCAGAGGGTATTTGGTTCAGATTCTTTGAGATGTCCAATTTTTTGAAATACCCCCCTGGAGAAAAAAAAGATAGCGGCAAATGACCCATGTGTTATTCCCGTCAAAAGCTTCATGAGGCGGGAATTTCCCAGCCGTGTTTGATCACCCAAGGGTAACCTAAATTTCCAAGTAGGGTTGGTTAATGTTGGCTATAAATCCTATTACATCTCCATTAAATACCATTAAAACCCGTTAAATCCCCATGATATGCACATGAATTTTCATGAACTTTCAAACCGGATTCAATTTCATCCCTCTGCCGTCCCGGGCTTGTTCCAACGCTGTCAAGGAACAATAATGCAGGTCCTATGCCAGGCAACGACCTGATGTGCCACAAGGTTGATGTGGATATGAGAAGATATGGATATATGTGGATAATGTATGTATAATATGGACATCAGCCTTAAAATAATATGGATAAACAAATACTGGATATGATAGACTATATAATCTAGTGATCTCGGTGTTCAACTATTCATTTGTTCTACGCAGAGATGAGAGTAATAGCATATCATATACAAACATGTAGAAAATATCATTTCATATCTCCTTTCGTAGCATCAAAAGAGATGAAAGGCCCCTTGACTCATGCCATGAACCCATCATTTCCAGTTCGTCCCCAGTTCGTCCGGTTATCCCAGGTAGGGGTTCGAACAATGGTTCCCAACCACCACTTATTAGAACTGTAATATATCATAATGATTATACCATGATTGATTAGATTGATTAGAAGCAAAATGATCATAATGGTTCCTAATCCACTCATTTATCATCATGATTAAGAATTTCATTGATTCTACCCCTGTTTTTGTTTGGTTTTTTGTTTCAGCTCTTAAAAAGGTGCCCATGTTACCCATCAATCCTGGTCAGCATACAACCCCATTTGTGGTATTAAAAAAAACATCCACCAAAGACATTTCCCATGTTTAGTTATTGTACCACTCCACCCCATGTTATTCATACCGGAGTCATCATTGTTGGTGGGTCGTGGATAGTTTTTAGAGCAATCCAAATAATCCTAGTTGCACAATCCAAAACTTCCACAAAATATACGGTAATCCTCCGAAATCTACACTCCAAATGGTGAGGATTTCTAGGTGTTGTCCCAGGTTGGCTGGGACAACCCCACATCATCCCACATATCCCTCCCAATGTTCTTACCGTGTTTTATTTATATATATATGAGCATTGTTTGTTGATTAAACCTTCTAGGTAAACTGGGATATCAAAATGTGTCTGAATGCCCTGAATCCATTGGCTGATTTCACTTTCCGGGGTAACGTTCATGAAAAACAAGCCATGTTCAAACACAGCAAAATAATGAGTTGGACATCCGACTTTTCTACCTTAGTTCAATCCTGAGCTTGAAAAAAAAATTGAATCCCAATCGAAAGAGAAAAGACCAACTCCAAGTGACACATCCCCATCATAGTTGCAAACCCTGTGTCGTCCCTACCATGGATTATTCCCCAACATATTGCTTTTTGTATGCGTTAGATTCTATATCTTAGCCGAAAACAACCTATAACCCGAACTCATCAACCATCATTTATCAGTTTTATCAGTTAGATCCACTATATATCTGGTTGGTGGTTGACCTACCCCTCTGAAAAATATGAGTTCGTCAGTTGGGAGTATGACATTCCCAACTGAATGGAAAGTCATAAAATTCATGTTCCGAACCACCAACCAGATATCATGTATCATTATTCTTACGATTAATTAATATCATTATCATATTGTTTATCATTAAATATCATTATTATCATGTATCCATATTATCCAACCCATATATGTTGATGGATATAATCATCTATGATCATCTATAATTAATCATCTATAATCATCTATATACTGTTTGTAACTATTATTTAAAAATATATATATATATATCCATATATATGTTGATGGTTAAAAACTGTTAACAACAAAAACACATTGAATATCTTAAAATATCTTGATGGGTTCAAAAAAAAAACAAACATCATCAACCATCAGTTATCAGATTTATATAGTTTTATCAGATAGATCCACTTAAAATATGCCATATATATTAACCATATATATGCCATATATATATATATCTATATATATTAACCATATATGTATATGCCATATATTAACCATATTTAAAATTTACCCACTTAATATATGTTGATGGGTCAAAAAAAAGCATCATCAACCATCATTTATATACTGTTTGTAACTATTATTCAATATATATAGCTATATATATATATATATATATCCATATATATATATGTTGATGGGTAAACAAAAAAACATTGACATCACGAAGTAGAAAATCAACCCAGCCGGCCTCAAGGGCGAGGCATTCGCCAGGCGTTTCCCCAGCGCTTGGATGCCGCCACGGCCCAGGCAATCGATGCCCTTCACGGTCCTGTTTGGCCAGAAATGGGGGGGGATTTTCCCATGGCTTTGGCCAGGAAAAGGTGGTCATATTCCATGGGAAAATGTCGGAAAATGTGGGAAAATGTGGGAAAAGATGATGTTAACCCGCAAGAATAGAGGATTTCACCAAGACTCAAGCTTTTCACAGGCCAAAATGGAGATGACCAGCAAGAGATTTCACCAGGAGACTTTTAAAGGCATTCATCAGCAAATTTATGAGATCTCAGCAGCAAGAATCTATAGAAATTGTCAACAATGGAAACGTGACACGAAGTTCAACACTAAACACGTGTATTTATGTGTATTTGCCCCTAAACATGTGCATCTCATCACTAAAGCTTGAGATTTGACGGCAGCGATTTGTCCAACATGGAAATGTCCACAATCATTTATCTATATATAATTATAATTAATTATATATAGTCTGTATACATGTATATACAGACTATTAATTATTAATGTCAACCCCGGATCAATAAACCATGGTTTATTAATTAGGGGGGTTACTCCTCCAATGCTCATAATCCAATACTTAAATGGTATCCGCCCAATTCAACAGTCGTGCTTACGAACGGGGTTTAGAAAAATCCAGGCTTGACCTTCGCCACCAACCTGGCCAAGGAGCTCTTCCACCAGGAATTCACCTCAATGCATCTGCGACAGGTGGTTTCATGGAATTGGATGATGGGAAAATTGACAGGAAAACCGTATATTTCATGGTAAAAACCATGGTTTCCGGTTAAGATTTTCCCAACAAAACCAATCCATTGATTGTTTTAAGCATCTTGAAAAATATGAGTTCGCCAGTTGGGAAGGATGACATCCCATATATGAAATGGAACCAAAAAACATGTTTGAAACCACCAATCAGCTATCAATCCGCGGAAGAAAGTGATTCGATAGTAGGCTAGTCATAAGTTATAGGTCATCGTAGCCATATAAATTCAATAAACCTAGAACTATATAAATCCGCATGCCACTTCCTAGTTGTTCCTCGTTGCTTCGAGTCATCTGGCGAAAAAAAAAAGTGCAGATAAAACCCGTGCTTCCGAGCCGCGGAAAAACCTTGGAACGGGCAGGATCCACGGCTTGGTTTAAAAAGGGACCCATGTTTTTTTCGGAATTCCCGAAAAAGTCAACTTGGAACCATCAACCATCAAAATATATCAAAATATAAAAATTGTAATCCCATCCCCTTCATATTTAACACTCCCATTTTGTGGTCCCAGTCAAATCCCCCACACCCACGATGGTTTCTCGGGGGATTTATCATGTTAGGGGGAAGGGATCAATCGATTTTAAGAAATTCACACCCAAAAAGATCGAAAAAATAAGGTCCTACCAAAATCGTGATTCGACTTAGAAAAAAAAGTACGATACATCTTCTTTACTATAGTATATATATATATATATTTAGTACTATCCATTTTATATTAACTAGATGTTAATCCCTATAGTTTTTTCCCAAAAACTTTTCTTCAGGGCGAAAAAACTAGTGGTGGTAAACCGCCGTGGGGATGGTTCATGGCAGATGTCCCATAGTAACTAGCCACGATTACCTCACTACTATGGATGATTTATCCAGATCAATTGGGTAATTCGGTCATATATGACATTTATACTTATATTGTAGTTAGTTATCCTACATCAATCCATATTTGCACCTATTATCTATATATATATATATATAATTGTAAATTATATATATATATTGTGAATATATACATGCATGTAACAGACTATTATCCACCGGAATGGTTTATGGCATCTTAGAGTTTGCCCCAATATTACGCTCTGGTAAACTAACAGTTCGCGAACTGGAAAATCACCATTTTGATAGCTGAATCATCAAACTAAATGGTCCATGGCTTCCATAGCTATGTTAGATTACCAGAGGGTACATATAATTATACACTATTCTCCATGATTTTTATCCGTCAGATTCATACAACCATAGATTAACCATCAGGTAATTATAATGAAGCATAGAGCTATTCCACTATTATCCCACTATTACCCCACTATTACATGATAATTATACACTATATATTCTCCTACATCAATCCATCAGATTCACCGATTTCGCCCAGCCACGCCCCATCCTCCGACAGCAGAAACGTCAGCGCCTCCCGCGCCCCGCCGTCGTTGGAAGACGTAGCGGCGGCCCAGCTGGTTGGGCGGTCGCCCACGCGTTCCGTGGACATCTGTGCCTGGGGTAAACCCATGGGGAACCCTTCCAAAAAAGAATTACAAATGGTAGGGGGTTCCACATCGAACTGTTAGTCTATAAGAGGGTTGCAGCAAAAAATGGTGACTTAATGATAAAAAATGTGGATTTAATGATTAAAGATAGTGACCTCAAGAATTAAAAAAGAGAGGATTTATCGATCAAACCTATTTCCAATGGTGGTCAAATCGAGTTGTAACCACTATGAACACTATAGAAAATGGTTCTTTAACCATAGGACACCATTGACCATTCCTTAATCAGCCTTTAACCAGCAAAAGTTTGGGATTTGACCAGCCCCAAAAAATAGAGGTCTCAGAAAAAAATAGACACACACACATGAAACAAAGACTCCTTACTAGATTTTGACGCTGATACTTTGAACTTCCTCTCTTTTTGGGGGGGAATTCTCCAACCCTGCCACCCTAGTGGCACCCACGACCCACCTGACGGACTTTGGTGTCTGTTCGCGCCATGTCTTGCACCAGTCCAGCACTGGCCTCCCACAAGCTCCACATGTCTTTTATTTTTGATGGGATAATTGGGATAATGATGGTAGTTACCCTCTGGTAAACTAACATAACTATGGAAAATCACCGTTTTTAATGGGAAAACTCACTATAAATTGCCATTTCAATGGCTATGTTAGTTTACCAGAGGGTAATCCTTAACCATCATTACCATTTGTTTAATGTGTATACGAGTACCTCCAATTTTTATATTTTTGGATGTAGTTTGATAGGGATAATGATGGTTAATGGCTCACTTTTTTTAAGGGTCTCCTATTTTTAGACAAAGCCTGATGGCTTGGAAGCCTTGGATGGTGCCATATGGTGCCATGTAGCCATCCCTCGCCTCCGTTCGCGCGGCTTGCAAAATTTCATCTGCATCTGGCGCTCTCTCCTTAGGCTTTCAGGGCTTTCAGTGACTTGCCATGCTCAGCACCCAGGGATCAACGGGGCTCCAAATCACTGGACTGGCCATGCTGGTCACAGGGGGATCGTCGGACCTGAGATTTTCGTTCATGTTTGAAACCAGCCAGTGGTGACCCGAAACTGTTTCAGGTGCAGCAGCTAGTGGCACTTCTGAAAAAAGAGGCCCTTTCAGGAAAATCGCCCTAAATCTACGTGAAAATTTCACAGCCGAAGGTGGTGAAGGTGGAAACCACTAAGGTCGTGATGAGACTTCTGCCCATCACTGAGTCTTTCTTAGCTCCACTTTTTCAACATCGAATCCTGGGCGACTTACCATTCATTTCCTGGCCCGTACATTGACACATTGATTTCCTGGCCCGTACATTGACATAGGCTACATTGACATGGTTTTATAGTCCACCACTTAAGGGACATGTTCCTTGGGAAACGGTGGCTTGGAAAATTCGTCCACCTCTATGCAGCCGCTTTGGGTTGTAGCTTTGCTGAAGGGTAACCAATCCGGCTGTCCACCCACCTCCCGTTTGAATTTCTGCAAGACTCCGTGAGCCGGAAGGCCTGCCGGAATGAGTGAAGAACACATCAACCTTGTTTTCGAAACGCCACTTCTTGTTTGTTTGGCAACATCAAGTGCTTCTAGTTCTGAGTGAATATCAAGTGTCCTAATAAATCATAGATATGGCAGTGTGTCAAAACCAATAGTACCCCTGTAGTTCACATCAAAATAGCTGGGGTTTATGGATGTTCATCCCCCTAAAAATGGTATTAATAGGTATTGATCCATAGCCATATCATAGATAGCATAGAGAATCTATGAGACTCTTCGGCAAAAAAAAAACAGCCGGAATCTTCGCATCTGATCTACCAGCTGACCGAAGGCCCAGGGACGAGTCAAGGGTCCACCGTCCGTTTTGGCAGGTGGAAAATCCCAACAAAAAAAACCGAAAGCCGAAAAACCATTGGTTGATCCCCATTTCCATGAAAAAATCCGATATGTAATCTATATAATGGAAATGGGCATCAACCAATATTAATTAATGGAAATCTATATTATCATCTTTTTAAACTCCAAGTTTTGATCACCAGTCTTCAATTAAATTCCACAATTCGCATTTAAAAAAAAGAAATGGATGCGAAATCCCGACTGGTTTCACACCCTTCCTGCGCCCCCTTCCTCCCGCAACTCAGCCTCTAAGGCTCGCAGCAAGTCGATGAGACGATCTGCATCGAAGACGCCCTCCTTTCCGTAGACCATGTACCTGTGGGGCGGCACCTGATCCATGGATTTAAGCAGAAGAAAAATAGGGATTCTATGGGATTCTAATCTCAAACATATGGAAATCATCATGTGTCGGACTTTTCAATGGATTGGTTTTGTTGGGAAAATCTTCACCGAAACATACCGAAACCATGGCACCTTTACCACCAAATTGATTGGGTTTTCCTGCAGATTTGAACCAACTTAAGGAACTTAGGATGACTGAACTTAGAATTGATGACTTGATTTGTTTCTTGTGATTGCTGAACTTAGAATTGATGAATATTGATGATATCATATCATAGACATTGTACGACTTTATCATTGATGACTCAGCATCAAATGCATATCATTGCATATCACATGCATATCACAGTATATCACAGTACATCAGTATATCAGTATACCTACAGTTTTTCTCACTATGTCAACCAGTGGATTTTCAAAAAATCGCTTCACCACCCAGTATCTTCCAGTACCCTCTGGTAATTTAACGTAGCTATTGAAAATGGCCCAGTCGAAATAGTGGATTTTCCCATTAAAAAAAAAGGTGGATCTGTCCATAGCTACGTTAAATTACCAGAGGGTATCTTCCAGTATCTTCCAGTACCAGCCAGGATCCCGGAGCTTGCTCTTCGCGCCTCAAGGAGGTCCTCAAGCGATCTGAAGGATTGGTCAAAAGCCTCAGCGAAACCACGAAACCAGGGCCTATTCCAGGGCGAAACCCCAAGGTGACCTCTACGGTGGTCTTTAAGGCTCGTGATATTAAATACATTGGTGGATTACATATATATATATATATATGTATGTATGTATATTATATATATATGTATACATATATATATGTATACATATATATATATCATATATATACATAATAGACTATTTAACATATATAATAGGTTCTGAGATTTAAGTAATAGGTTCAGAACCCCCAACTTTATACGTCAGGATCCACCAATATGATACACCACCCCCTCTTCTAAATAATAGTAGACATTCATTACGGTATTGGTAGATTGATCACGGCTGAATCTCCTGCAATATGTCTGTCCGACGTCGTGAATTTCAAGCAATTTCAGGCCTTTGTTTTGGGTCAAAATCTTTGATGGGTCAAAATATGATCCAATATCAACATGCAATATATGAGCCATTATCGAAGATAAGGTCTGATGGCATGGCTGAGAGATTTCTCCAAACACCAGCGAGATCTGCGTGACTATCTATACGTGACTGCAGACTACCAGCGACAAAAATCGTTGACCAGGTGCTGTTTGGAGAGGTAGGGATACGCCTGCGATGGATATCTCTGGATGGATTCCCAAAGTGTTGGATTTCTTCAACCGATCTTCCAACAAATCGAGAGAAAATGATGGATTTCTCCAAGAATCTGTAGAACTGTTCGGCTGCACCATTTATATACTTTCAGTGACATGTGGTGATTTATGGAACGGCGAGCGGCTCATTCCTCCATGGCCATCACTGGGGCCATCACTCTGTAGGAAAGCAACATCTGATCCTCCAAAATCTGGGTGATCATCCACTTCTGATTGAAGCAGGATGAACCACAGGTATATACCTGGTTTTAAACCTGAGAATTTCCCACCGGAAGTATTATCCCCCATAACATGCTTGGTCAAATTCCACTCAAGTTGTGTTTTTTGAGTTATATCATAGAACATCGTATGTATAATGATTTATAGTTATTATATCCCATCATCATAATTACCCTCAAATCGGATGCATTAGAACCTCATTGTCCCCTATTTTCCCCACATAGCAATCTTCGGGGCTATCCCCATGTTTTCCCACGCGAGGTTTGCGCCTCATCGATGATGGCGAAGTCGGGGTCGCCCACCAAGGCGATTCCCTCCAAAACACCAATGGCGCGGATGATCAGTGCGAAGTAAGGCCTACTTGGGCTTCGCAAAACGATGGTTTTGGATAGGCATGGGGGCTGGCATGGTTGTAAGATATGAACCGGAATGGGGATCGTTTTTTCAGAATTCCGAACTATTGTAGATCAGAATTTTGTTGTAAACATATGAAAGTCTCCGATTTTTGAGGTGGATTTAATAATTCTGATCGATTCTTGCGAACGAAAACATGTGACTTTTTTGGGGGAGGAACCTTTTTTTGTAGTTATTATGACCAAGAGCCATGTCTATCAAGGAACATCAATCAAGAATCATGGTGAATCGTGGACCCCTTCAGAAGATGATTCTTAGTCGAACATCTAATTTCCCAGTTGATAGTTGATAGGCCGTCTTTAACGATCGCGAAAGGATTGGGAACCAATCAATAAAAGACCACTGTCAAATAGGGTACTCATTTCTTTCTTCATCACCTGAAGCCCAACTCAATGGTCCTCTCTTAGCATGGGTTTCATCTGGTGTCATTGGCATTTCTTGGAGATCTTTTCAAATCTTAGTAGACTTTCCGTTCAAAGATGAAGAAAACAAATAGCAAACAAAAGGTACCATATCCATCCATATCCTAAGTTCAACAAGTGACTTGGGCCTCTCTAGCTGATTTCGATATCATTGGTGTTTCATGTCCCACCCTCGCACATCGCTACGAGCTGCGGAATGCGGAAGGGGAACTCAAACCTGGGAGAGGCGACGGCGACTTAGGTGTGGCGGCAAGCTTGCGGCCACATTCTGCATGTTTTTGTTTGGATCTTCAGCCAAAATTTGAGCCATACTTAGGCCAAAAAGCCTAAAATCCACGACATGTCTGCGGACGTCAACCCAAATTTCGACAAGTCAAACCAGTCACCTCGATGTTCATGAAAAATCATTACCCTCTGGTAAACTAACGTAACTATATGGAAAATCACCATTTTTAATGGGTAAATCTACTATTTCTATGGCCATTTTCAATAGCTATGTTAGTTTACCAGAGGGTAAAACATGTCCTTCCAAAACCATCCAAAACCATCCCAAAGCACCCCCCAAAAACCCGTTCCGAGGTACGTGATCTGCGCCAAATCGGCCGAGAGCTCGTTGAAGTTGATGCCTCTGGCCTTGGGGTCGGTGACCAGGGGAAGGGTCTGGATTCACCTTTTTTTATATATAATCATGGCAAAATGCGGTTTTTAAGCAGCGAAAATTTGGGATTTATATATTTTAGTATATTTTATATGGGATTTACAATTCATAGTTCGTAAGTTGGTTGATTTCAGGATATTTCAGGATGATATTTGGCTGCTGTTGATGGCTGTTGGGTTTATGCTAGATATTTCAAACATGTTCAAACCATAGTTATTATATAATGGGGTTTATCAAACAACAAGCATAACTGGGGGCACCACGTAACGTCCAGGTAGGAGGCATCCAGTGCTGTCTTCTGGCACTGGAATGATGATACATGATGATACATGTCCACTTCATGCATATTTTTTGTAAATACTGTTTCCAAATGTTTCCAATGTGGCAAAGCCCAAAAAGTTATCCATCTCAAATATGACCGTTTCAACATTGCTTGTAAAAAGAATCCCATTTCATGGTGTAATTGTTGAGTACTTGGAAGGATCATCCCACTTTTAAAACCCATCTGGTTATGACTGTCACAGTTCGCCCTGGAAAGATCCACCATGCTATTCACTTCGGTAAACCATCTATAAATCGATTTGGGCCATCGAAAAACCATGGCTATGTAAGAGTCATAACCAGAGGGTAGTTCGTAAGCCTAGGTAGGTCCCCTCTGCTGCCAAGATTCACCACCACCTGTCATCGGTCACTGCTGTCCCCAGCAATCACTGTCCGCTGATAAGTCCCATGCGTGCCTTCATGGTTGGATTACAAAAATTAAACACAAATCTAATAGGATAAGAATTGATGATATTTTAACATCTACAAATTTGTAGATACTAGTAATACTAGTATGATAGCTGTCTGATAACTACTCTCACATTCACATACGCTGCAAATAGAATAATGTGTTTTGATGCATCACATTTTTCAATATTGTCTTCGCAGCTCAAAACCAACACATAAATTCATCGATCACCGCGGTGTACGCAGTGCTTTACCAAGGGTTGGCTGGATCAAAGGATATGGGCCATCCCCAACAACGGCCATCTGGCGTACCGAGACGTTCGATCCATAACATTAATATAACCGATTACTGGTTGGTGGTGCAATAACCATCTTGAAAAATATGAGTTCGTCAATGGGAAGGATTATCCCATATATGAAATGGAAAATAAAACATGTTTGAAACCACCAACCAGATTATGTTTGCCAGGGTTCAATGATCTTTTGGCTGGAGAAAAAAACAGGTCGGACATGTGTGGGGACTTCGCCGCCAGTGGGGATGAGGGGTGAAAAGCATTGAAAAATCGATGGCTTTGTCTGAAACTTTAGGCGAAAACACCAACATCCCACGGGTTTTTAAAACATTTTAAAACCTCATTCAGCCATCCTTGGGACATGTACCAAGCCAAACTTGTTAGGACATTAACGCCAGTGTTCATGTCTAAAAAAGAAAACACTATGGATCCAGCCGTACCTTCTAACAGATTTTTTGGCCCGTTTCACAGTTCGGATTTGCAGGAGTCATCCCCCCGAAGATGGTCCTATACTTGGGTGTCCCAGTGTCCATATACCATAAACGCCACTTAATCTATATTGTAGCAAAAAATAAGCAAAAACCTACACATGTATGAAGCCACTTTATCATAAAATCATCCATCTCCACTGCTTGATTATCCTCTGGTTAACATAGCTATTGAAAATAACCCATTTATGGTTGATTTACCCATTGTTTAAATGGTGATATTCCATAGTTATGTAAACGTTTACCAGAGGGTAAACATCATCAAATCCCATTAATCACCATTTATGATCATACAATTAAACTATTAAACATGGATAAATGACCACTAATAGTGGTTAATCCTATTAAACATCATACTAAAAACCACTATTGACCTATTGACCACAATAAAAACCACTATAAAAACCACTATCCATCTCCCCAGGTTGATGAAAAGCATCATCAAATATTGGGCATTAATCATCGTTGATTAAACATATAAATCACCACTATAAAGACCACTATTAATCACTATTAATCACTATTAATCACTATTAATCACTATTAATCACTATTAACCACTATTAACCATTTGATTTCCCACTATAAATCACTATTTCATCACCAAATCCCATGGGAAATCCTGGTTTCATCCCCTCCGACGGTAGGATGTCCCACCTGCCAGCGCCGCATCGAAGACGCGCGACAGCGCCGGCACGATGGGTTTCACGTCCACGCCTCAATAAGATGACCGACCGCCGGTGAAAATATAGGAAAATCATCTATAAAAATAGGACAATCATCTATAAAAATAGGAAAATCATCTATAAAAATAGGAAAATCATCTATAAAAATAGGAAAATCATCTATAAAAATAGGACAATCATCTATAAAAATAGGAAAATCATCTATAAAAAATAGGAAAATCATCTATAAAAATAGGAAAATCATCTATAAAAATAGGAAAATCATCTATAAAAATAGGAAAATCATCTATAAAAATAGGAAAATCATCTATAAAAATAGGACAATCATCTATAAAAATAGGAAAATAGCAGAAAATACAGGAGAAAATATAGGAACAAATAGCAAAATCCCGGCACTAAATGGAAATTTGTGGAGGAAATTCATGGAACTAAATGGTGGATGTTTCCTATGGTTAAAGCGGAAATGAATATGAAATGATGATAATGTGAACGATTTGAACATTGGGGGTTTATTAAAATCATGAATATAGTAGAATTTTGTCATGATTGGATAGCTGTAAACTAATGACAGTCATGATCATGTGTCCATTAATCATTGGAAGACACATTGAATAATTAACAAGTAATATTAGTAATGTATGCTTATATATCTATATATTATATCATTATATATCTACAACGGGAATAATATAGACAAGGTTGGTGTCCCGTGCTTCTAATTTTCACAAGCCTTCAGTCTTGGGCTGTGACGTTGCAACGTTGTAACATATAAAATGACTGCTTCTTGGCCATGCAGATTTCTCGGCAGGAAACGGACAGATTCCAGTGGAATCGAACAGAGTTCGCTGGGCAGGTCAAGATTGCTTTTAACTGGCACAGTCTCTAAAAGACGAACCGCAGGAAGGGTATTTTTTTTCTTCAAAAACCAGCAGCCTTCACTCCAGTTTTCGGGATGACTACGGAATTGGTGCATATTGAATCGCTGGAATATTCAACACATTGTTGCTCGAGGCAGGATCAAAAAATGAAAAAACATCGGCATGGAAATTGAACATGAGAAACCAGAAACTGGGCAGATTTGAGGTAAAACATGGTTAAACATGGTAAAACTATCGAACATATCTATACATATCTTGGGTGTCTGTGTCTCCCCATCCGCCAGTGTTTCACCAGTGTTTCACAGCGACCTTCTGGGATAAAGTCCAACTTCTGGAAATCTCCGCCTCAGCGATGGTGATTTCCCTCCCAAACATCAATATTCTAATTCATCGCCATCTGATCTAGTGTCATGTCTTTCTGATGAAAGATCCATAGTTATGTTAGTTTACCAGAGGCTAGATGGGGGAATCATGATGGAAAATCAATGGTGAATCATGGTGAATACATTTCTTCTTGATATTTTTTGTCACTTGTGATCCTGTTCTCCTGTTTCAAGCCCTATATACACGTTTTTTTCGGCGTTTTCCACCCGCTAAAAACCCCTCCCGGGTGACCCCCGGACAAATCGCACAACGCCAAATCGCCGATCTCGGCGTAGTCGCGGTGCACCAAATGGGAGATGGCTTCCACCATGCCGTAGCGCTGGTCGTCCTGACGGAGACGAATCAGGGGAGGGCATGGCGATGTCATGAGAATTCCCATAGGGGATTTTTCATATGCTGATTGAGTGGGATATAATATGATATAAATTGATATAATCAATGGGAATTTCAGGATCCTAAAATGGAGGTACTGTACCATATAAGACCATATTTTCTGGGGATATTCACTTACATAGGCCTTATATAGGCCTTATATATGGTAGGTACCTCCATTTTTTTGGATCCTGGAATTGCCATTGATATAATGGGATTTCATTGTGATAGAATGGGATACAGCATGATACTACAGCTACTTGGGCAGTTTAGAGATTACGTATGATAACATGATGATAACCATGATGATAACCATGGATCCTATGGGTACCTCGGGTTGGTGAATTTGGAGCCTATAGGCAGATTGCTCAATAGACGATTTAAAAAAATCTGATCCAATTTGGCCCTTGCCAGGCGTCCGGAGAATTCCCCCCAATCCCAAGAAATGAACAGATCACACAGGGATATCAATGTGGGATATAAATTGTTTTTAGACACTCGAAAATGGAAGTGACCTATCAGAAGTTTGGGGATATAAATATGGAGACGTGAAATATCTAAGTCTGATTCTTCCTTTGGATCCCATCGACGCCGAATTTCCACACATTCTTAACTACACATTCGGGGGGGATATAACCAGTTGACAAATGGGGATAACAACTATCAATAATGTGGTAGGCGGGTTCCTAAGTTATTGAGGACCACAAGTTATGTATCTTCGTACTTGGAGTGCAGTTCCAGTGAATTTATTGGATATAATTGGATATATATATATATATATATATAATGAATTATAATATATACATAACCCGTCATGGTCCCAACTTACTTTTGGGCCGTTAAAATGCCATAGTTACCATTTTTCTTGGGGATTTCCCACTGCCACATTTTGATTGCCATCTGGTTATGACTGTCACAGGGCAGTTCGCCATGGTATAGACAGATGGCCCTAATCGAAATAGATGGCTTACCGAACTTAATAGCATGGTGATGTTCATGGAAAATCCCAAAAATAAATGGAGCTTTCGTTCGCTGGGAAAATCGAATCTATTTATATCTATTTCGATTAGGGCCATCTGTCTATACCATGGCGAACGCCCTGTTAGTCATAACCAGAGGCTAGGTATATTTTCATAGAGGCTATACATATATAGCACCCCCATCATGACGCCATGACGCCATGACTCATCACGGCACCAAGTTGCAGTGATGCTGGTCATCAAGCCAAAGTCCAGGATAGCCAGCCTGATGCGGTGCTGTTCTGTTGAGACAACTTACCCATGAAAACATATAGTTCTTCAGGATACACTTATATTATCTTATATTCAGAATATTCATGGAGCATATCCAGAATTATCCAGATCATCTCTCCATTTTTAGCATGATATGGCTATGGATCAATACCTATGAAAATACCATTTTTAGGGGAATGAACATCCATAAATCCCAGCTATTTTGATGTGAACTACAGGGGTACAAGGTTTTGACACACTGCCATATTAACATGGGGAAAAGGTAGCTAGGTTACCTACCAGGGTGTTTTTACACCCAAAAACTTCCGCTGACAAACATCGCCTCCCATCGGGGGTGCGGAGCATGTTGCCAGGGTGCGGGTCGGCATGAAAGAGCCCCTGGCGGCCGTGGCGTCGCGGCGATTCTTGTGCCGTGGGTGGTGGTGGAAAGCTGCAACATCGCAATGGGTACCCTCTGGTAAACATACAAAAAACTATGGAAAATCACCATTTTTGATGGGAAAACTCACTATAAATGGCCATTTTCAATAGCTATATATGTTAAATTACCAGAGGGTAGATCAAGGCCAGTTGAAAAATATGACAGTCATTGGCTTTGGGGATGCAAACAGACATACGGTGGATGTTTACCACCTATGAACTGGTGCGGGATTTCGCAACCATCCACAGTAGGTAGACAACATGGTAAAAATCAAAAACCAGCTTTAGTGAATAGGTTTCATTCATGCATGGAGTGGCATCAAACTATGCATTCCAGCAAATTTGTGGGGGGATGAACATCAATTCACAGTACCAACTATAAATTGTTCACCAGGGGTACGGGGTTTTGACACATCTCCACATCTGAAAGGTGGAAACCATTGGACAGGGATGCACCTTGTCCAGCAACTGAGTGAGATAGGCCACCACACCCACCTGTGGTTTTCTGGTGTATCAAAATTTCAACGCCCTCATCTCAAGATTGTGAAGCTGAACTTCGGAATTGATGACTCTGTCTGGTCCCCATATTTCTTCAATTATGTTATCTATACCGAAGTATTGTGCGTTTTACGGTATTCCCATCAGCCACCCAAATGTTTTTCTTCGGAAGGCGCTTGTTGAGATCTTGATCCACTTCATCCACTTCCAACAAAGCACGACGATAGTCAAATTGAATTGACACCTCCTTTTTTAATTCTTGTTGCAAGAGAAATACCACATCGCCAGCATTTTTCACCAACTGTAAGGGCCTATGTTAGTTGGTTTGATTCACTTCATGAACTAGTTCCACCTATCATATATCTACCAGAAATCCAGCAGATATGAGCTATATAAACCAGCTATGTTGACAACATATTCACCAGGTTCTCGCCATTTTTCACCATGTTTTTACCATGTCTCCCCTACCAGTCGTCTTCCCCGCCCCTACCAGCCCCGCAGGTCCCCCCAAACTCCGTTATACTCCGTTTCGCCAAGGGGCGTTCACCAGCTCGCGGACGTCACCAGCCTGATCTAAGGCGAGTACAGAGGAAAAAACTAAGGACAACTATGGACATCAATGTGGAAAACTCTTAATGGACAAATCTGAATGGAAAACTTTTGATGGAAAAATCTGAATGGAAAACTGTTGATGGAAAACTGTTGATGGAAAAATACGGAAAACGCCATGGATCTTAAGATATTTTGGAAATATCTCGGAAATTATGTGTTTTGACTATATAATCCTGTCCACCGTTCATATTAAACACCCCCCAGAAACCATTGTGATTTACATTCATTTGGGACCATTCGTGCTTTACCCTAAATGGATGAGAATACAATAGACAATTTTATATGGAAAAATGAAGGAACAAGTGTTTGAAACACTCTGGATTTCGAAATATCTAAGGGAGAGGGACAAATCTAGGAAATATGTATATATATATATACATGGGAAAACTATATGGAAAACTGCTATGCTGCAGAAGTATGGGAAAAAAAAACTATAAAGTCAAATATTCATCAAGGGACATAGAAAAGCTCGTATAGTATGGAACACCGTGATGGAAATCAAGATGGTGACTGTGTAACGATCGTATGACAGCGGCCTGCGACTGTGACAGCTTCTCACCTTCGACCCACTCCGCAACGTGCACCTGACACTGATGTGGAGGTTTCCATAAATGGGGTACCCCACTATGGTTGGTTTATAATGGAAAATCCTAAAATTGGTGACTTGGGGGTACCCCCATGACTTGTTGGAAACCTCCATGTGGATCCAAGACCATTTGTGCCCATAGACTCAGAAAACGCGAAAACGCCAACGCCGACCTTTCTGCAGCAGTACTCCGCGAAGTTCTTGGGGATCTTGACCTTGGGATTTTCACCCTGCGATTGTGCCCCCAAGAAGCACCAGTTACTGGTGACCTAACTGGTCATTCTTATCATTAGGAGAAACTGATCATCAAAGGTGGGGTACCAGCAGTTATGTGACTGTTGTTTTAGATTCACCAACATCATCTATACATCAGGAGATATCTCAGAAGATATCTATAGATATCTCACAAACCATAACTTCACAATCAGTTACCATCTGGTTATGACTAACAGTTCGCCATGGAAGCCATGGCCCATAGAAATAGATGCTTTACCGAACTTAAAAATGGTGGATCTTTCCATGGCAAACTGTGAATGTCATAACCAGATGGTACCCTCTGGTAAACGTTTACATAACTATGGAAAGATCCACCATGCTATTAATGGGAAAACTCACTATAGATTGCCATTTTCAATAGCTATGTTAGTCATAACCAGAGGGTAGGGGGATCACAATGACCCCAGCGGCTCGTTCCAGGTGAGCCATGTGCTGCTCCACCAACAGACCATTGGCGCATTCCTGGCGATGAAGTTCCCGAACCTCGCCCTATGGAAACCATAGGGGAAATATCACTTGAACATAGTTGAGCCATAGGAAAATGATGGAAAATGTCCCAAAAACCCAACCAACATGGGGATTTCCATTGCATTTTTCGAGCTGATGATAGCGAAGTTGACGCACATCATTAACTTGCTGAACTTTTGGATTGATTAGGGGGAAATATAGCGATAGTTAAAGATGTTTATAAAGCAACAAACATCACTGGAGGGGGCCCCACCTTGTAGAAAATGCTGGTGTGTTGGTTTCTACTGCTGATATCGTCAAAACAGACGTGCTGCCTTCCACTGCTGAACTAAACCAAGAACCGCACATGACCGAAGAGATTTCCACCAACAACAGACATGGAATTTCAATGCATGATTAGTTCTGCTACCAATAGTTACTAACCAATTGTGTTAGCATGTATTCCTATTTCACAGTTATCTAATTACCAATAGTTCCACCAATTTTGGCTGTGCGTCTATTTCCAATTTCAAGAAACGCCCCTTTCCGTCATGGACGCCAGCACCTCTGAATGAAAAGTGTGTGAATCATCCCTCAATTTTTCTTCATTGCAATCCCTTTCCTCTTCAAATGTCAATCAATAAGCCCCAGCCCCAAACAAAATCATGACTTAGGATTGGATCATCTTGGATGTTGGTTTCTTTTGGGATCCAACATAAGACAATCACAATCAAGTATCTAAGTATAGTATATATTAGTGTATCATATATACTGGATGGTGGTTTTAACCATCTTGAAACATATGAAAGTCAATGGGAAAGATGACATCTCATATGTTATGGAAATAAAATTCAGGTTTGAAACCACCAACCAGTATATATTTCATGATGAACCCTTTAAAAGGCCCCATATTTAGCGAAAAGGGGGATGGGAACTGGATCACCTTGTTGTAGTCCAACTCTTCGTAAATCCTCGCAGCAAATTCATCGAGCAAAGATACCTCAGTCCCAAAGCAAGTCTGCTGAAATATGACCTGCACAAGTTTGAAGAAATTGATATCTATATGAATATGATCATTATATATGATAATATATATATGTGTTATATAAAAATATATATGTTATATATATAATTATATTCTATAATATATATATGTGATTATATACAAAACCATCCACAATGATGAATCCAGCAGTATCAGTGAACTGCTTCTGTCCAACCAGCAACGTGCTCCACAGGACAAGCAACGAAATCGGTGCGTCGGGAGTCTCGCAAACCCACGTCTTGCAGCCATTGTGTGAACCTAGCGACGGGCCAACCAACAACGGAGTGATGTGGGATCACCTCCAGTTGAGATGGGGATTCGTCAAGAAATCAAGGCCCTCCAAAATGGACGCTTCAGTACTTTTGCCAGCTGGTATTCCAATGTTGACACTTACCCATGTACAGTTCAGTCAAGAAAAATGATGGAAAAAAAAGCACCTTCATCAAGGACACCGACGATTTGGATCAAAGTATTTTCCAGTAAGCTTCCCTGACTACAAGTGCAAACTTCCAAAATCTAATGTGGTAAATCCAATCAGAAACCATCCCCACTACCAGAAATGTGCTACCAAATCATCCCCAATGGTTTATGGTAGATGTATTGAAACCAACAAGATTTCGCTGCTGGGAATTGCTGGTTTCATCAGCGAAATGGGAGCCTACAAGCGCATCACACGTATGTTGCGTATGTTGCACAATCCTCCAGGTATCTCAAGGTAAGTTCAACTCACTTTGGAATACATATATGACATACTGTGGATGGAAGAAATCCTGCACCAGTTGATAGGTGGTTTATCCCATTATTTATGGGGTTTCAACCATCCATGGTGGTGCAGGATTGTTTCCATCCACAGTATCCTTTGATATTCATATCTCACATAACATAACAGAATATTAAAAAACAATGACCAAGTCAAAATTCCTGGCTTCTTCGGTTCTTCGATTCTTTACTTCTTCGCTTACCACAAACACTGTCTTGAGACGTGCAGCTTCGCGAGCTTCCGAATGAGGTACAGGTCCAAGGACACCGTCTCCTCAGTGATTTCAGATGGATCCCCTGTGGTTCTTAAGGTTGAAATTCCCCCGTGGTGGGGGGTTATGGAAAACCCTATTCGAATGGATGAAAAATGGGGTACCCCCAAATTAAGAAACCTCCATATATGTGTGAAGGTGAAAATTCATGGAGTCGAATTTCGATATGTTTCATGGCTTTTAGGGGAATAAAATTTGGGATATGATGCGATCTTGGTGAATGATTCTGTGATTGTACCCCGTCATCCAAACTAATGTGAATAGGTAAAATGGGACTAGCCTATCATCCAATTTGTGTTTATTCAAAAATAGGGTGCCCCACTCTATCCAACGGCTTGTTATCATTGGAACTATCAAACTGGTAAAACTATCTTGCAGTATATCATATACATTGCCAACCATAAGATACATTGCAAAATAAGTGAACATGTGGCAGGGTATATTGATCTTCCCCCTATTGTGGCAACAGAGTATGTCGTACTAAAGTTCCCTTCGCCAAGGTGTACCAGTATCGTCCTCGTTTCTGAAGGGGACTTCCGGACTTCCTTATAAAAACTTCTTCCCACTTCCAAGACTGCTGTTAAATCCCCTATAATCTGGTTAAAATCCTAATGTTTGCTGGTTAAATCCCTCTGAATGATAGATTTCGGGTGGCGAATTCTGCATGTTTGCTGGGTCCAATTTTTTGCTGGTGAAATCCCCAGTGCTGGCAAATCATGTAATTTTCACCGATAAAAATATCGTTTGCACTTCCAAGATTGGTGTTGAATCAGTTAAATCCGATTTTGAATGCTTTTGTCACCTTGTCACCTGGGATTTGCTGGGTAAATCTCCATTTTTGCTCCACAAATCTCGGTCTTTTCCCACTTTTTCTGGCCCCAGAAACTCTGCGTTCCAAGTGCCAAGTTTCCAGCACAGCAGGGCGCTGCACCTTGACCGCCACCACTTCGCCTCAGGCTCCAGACCAATCTTTGGAAGTCTATCATCTTCTGGTTGGCTGGTGATTTTTCGGCAAAAAACTCAACTGGTTGGTGGTGTACCTACCCCTCTGAAAAATATGAGTTCGTCAGTTGGGATGATAAAAATAAAATTCATGTTCCAAACCACCAAGCAGTAAAGGACTAGATTGCTTCTCCAAGCTTGGGGATGAAAAAAAAGGACCAGTCTTCCATCATGATGATATCCGGGTATGAAATATTATCTGGCTGTATGATGTTGTATTGGTAATGTATTGGAAATATTAAATACCAACATACTACCTCAAAAACTGTTCTTAAATAGTTTAAAGACAGATTCCCATCATGGGTGTCGATGCTGGACCACTCTGGTGTCATCATGATGCAATGGTCCGGCAAAATGTGCTAGCCACAGATTGGACGTGTCTCGGCTGTATGTCTTTTACCCAGCCCAGTGCAACTTGGATGATTTACAGGACTTGTGTTCAAAATCACACAACAAAACATGTATGGGTCATATCTTGGCCTTACCAAAGAAACAGTGATAATTGGAGATCAGTTGGTTGTTGCCAAACTCAATGATCTCTATGTGTGCAGTAGATCCACCACCCTTTCAGCCGTGCCTGCGGGTTCCTTCAGCACAGCGCGGTACACCTCGCGGGTCACACAGCGGAAGACCAAGCCGTAAAACCCATTTGCAATGAGCTGCATGGCACCATTACTGGTTGGTGGTTTCAACCCCTCTGAAAAATATTGGTCAGTTGGGATTATTATTCCCAATATATGGAAACATAAAAAAATGTTCCAAACCACCAACCAGCTATATCTGACGCACTTCTTTGAATCATTCAATAAAGTAAAGCTACAATAACAAGTCAACGAAATATGGGTGTGTCTGAAAATAGTGTACCCCTTTTTACCCAATGGTTTTGTTGATCATTATCCCGTTTTTAAATGGCTATTTCATTGGGAATATACCCAACATTTTCAGACAAACCCATATCTGTAGGAACATCTTAGATAGCATCTTGAAGCATCTTATCGAACATAAAGACATGCGACATGCCACCCATGACACCGTCCACAGTCAGCGACCATTTGACCTGTCCCAATGAAGCCGCGGCGACAGGTGCTGGGGTGATCTCAGAAAACCTCAGGGTGCAGCGGGTTCTGAGGAGGTACCCTCCAGTAAACATACAAAAAACTATTGAAAATGGCCATTTATACTTGATTTACCCATTAAAAATGATGATTTTCAATAGCTATGTTAGTTTACCAGAGGGTATGGGTCAATACTACAAGCAGTTGCTGGCTTTCAACATGTTTCAACATGTTGAAAAATTCCTCTGGAACATATGTTTCAACATCTGTATTTTTGATCATCTTCCCAAATTCCCAAAGAGGGTTGAAAATCGAAGATGATTGAAACCACCAACCGGAATGTGTTGGTGGAGTCGGAATCACTCATTGTCCGAAGGATTGGAGTGATTGGAGTAGTTGTGACCCGTTCTTCAGCCACAATCAGCCGGACAAACTCCCCATCATTGAGACCTGTTCAAGTGCAAGACCTCAACAATCCAAAAAAATGTTCTGATTTGATACGAAATCGATGGTTTTAGAGGGTTGAGGATGTTTTGATATGTTTGAAATCTATGGTCTTTAGGCGGATGTTTTGAATCTACTGTGTTTTTGGATATTTAGGGGTCAATGTTTTTGTTCGCCAACGTACATAAATCTGGCATCCGTGCACGACCTCCATCCGTCAATTTCAGCTGGTGAAATCACTATTTCTGTGGGTCTCAGTTTTCCTTGGACATTTTTCAGGGATCTGGGATATTCTGGGATATAACTCACCAAACGCTGCATCCGATCATCCCCCAATTTTGCTTGGTTAAGTCCCCATTCTGGTCAAAACTCCTTCAGCCCAAGCTGTGGAAAAATGAATTTGCAAGGGAACAATCAAAATTTGCGGTGTGTTTTAATCGTTAGGTGGTCTTTAAGATCCCCTTTGCTTATCTAAAAGTACTTAAGTAAATAGTTTTCCCATGTCCTTTCATCCTTTCCCGTTGAAAAATAAATCGCTATCAATGTCTTAGATGATGTTGTCACAGTTTTCCATTGCAAAAATGACTTCTTTTCCCACAATTTCATAGAAATTCCATCCAAAACTGGAGGAGTTTCCCACATTTTCCCACATGTTCCCACATTTTCCCACCATTTTCCCACATTTTCCCACCATTTCCCCATGGAAAACGGGCCGAAACCCACGGGTTTCGTCCCAGGTCCCAGGCCACCTCTGGCCGAGCCGCACGTCCTCCTTCCTGACCGGCCGTCCGAACTTCTCGGAGAACTCGTCCTCCAGCGTCGCCATGGCGATGTCCGTGGAGTAGGAGGGCACCTTTCGATGGGGATGGGATCAGAATGGTTATAAATATGCTATTAATGGGATGAAATCAATCCTACAACTGGGTTTCAGTTCACCAGTTATAACTGGCTATAACCCATGACGGATCCATGGTGCTGCCATAGTAACATGGATCCCATCAATATACCCCAGTCATGTTAGCATACCAGCACCATGGATCCGTCATGGGTAATGGTAATATGCTATGAAAAAATCATGGGATTATGATATCTGATAATGACAATTATGCGATTATTATCAGGGATTTTTTATGGTAGGAATCATTACAACCTGGTTATGACTAACAGTTCGCCATGGTATAGATGGCCCATAGAAATAGATGGCTGACCTATTGATAGCATGGTGATTTTTCATGGCGAACTGTTAAATAACCAGATGGTAAGGCATTTTGCTATGTACAATGCACTGGGGTTGGTCTTATTGTTTATCCGAAACATGAAGAATGTGAGATTCACCCAATTGCGTAAACCTCGAATTGGGGATGGCTATTTAGGACCTATTTCTGGTAGGTCATTGGGGACAGTTTAGATTATTGGGTTTATATAACATTACATAACATATTAATATATTAACATATTATGTATAAAAGACCCACTATCATAGTAGCAGTATCAGGAACTTGGAAATCTCGAACTTAACGCATTTCCGCCAATGCAACCAATCTGGGAAGGAACAAACATTCAAAGGTGTTCAAAGTGCCCCTTTTTCACTCAGCAGCAGACTCGCCGCTCAACTGTCGAATGTCCCCTCTAAAGCCAAACAAGGGCGGCGGAGCTTTGCATCTTGTGTGTAAGGTCTGCGTCCAATATTACAAAAGCGGCTGTTTTGCAGGCAAATGTCGTGAAAGACAAGCCAGCACTAGGACCGAAAAAATGTTGCACTAGGCCTGGCGCAGCCAATATCAATATAGCATAAACCCAAGCACCTTGTATCACCTTATCTGCCACAGGCTCCGGAAACATGTGTTTTTGTATGTCGAAACCCTTGCAAAAGGTGACTTGAAGCCATCGCTGGCAATTTGCACCTGTGATGTCATATTTCTTGCCATTGTAAGGATTGGTTTTGCAAAGCCAAAAAAGTTCCGCAGGCGATGTCTCTACCTTCAATGGTTGGTGTTCCAAAGGCGCATACTCATGTTTATTGCAGAAGTCCGTAAACCCATCTTGGCGCTGGAACATGGGGCGAATCTTCCCAAACCTACTGCCATTGTGTAGTTCAATGGCTGTCAACTCACATGAGAAGCATTGCCCATCTTTAAACTCTACAAATGCAGCCCAGTGGTTTAGCCAGTTGCCGTTGGAGGCAACTACACGCACGCGGGCAACCTGAAGCGGTGTCTGTTGTTCGACAACATGACTCTGCAAGGCATTTCCTCGGGAAGATTCTGAACCCCCCATCCAACTCATGAAGTGTGCGATAAGTGACCGCGGGCGAAAATCCAAACGATCCACTTCCTGTGTAGCCCGGCAAGAAACCCGAATTTCTCCAGTTGCTGTACCGAACCAGTTGTACTGGTGGAAGACATTGATCACTGCGGTTTCATAATCGTCCAGGACAGTGAGGATTGCGGCATAGGGCAGCCTGGTGTGCAATTCGTTTTTTTCATCCGATGCGATCCATCCCTTTCTCGTCAATAGCAGAGATGCGTACTGAAAGCCACAGTGCCATGGGTTCTTTCGCTCGATTTCAACCCGATACGATCCACAATACAGCTTCACTTGGATTTGAAGGCATGGTCCATGCTCATTGGTGGTTGGGAAACGTTCATCAAAACACCCTCGCCTTTTGAAGGTTCTTCCTTCCAGCTCCAACTCTTTCAGCCTCTCCTCGTGCCGAAATTGAGGGCGCCGTCCAACGGTCTGCTCCATGTGCTCCGATCGACGACAATGCGGTGCCACGGTCGACCGTACCAGCGAGAAGAAGTCCACAAAACGCGAGGCCGAATGGACACAACTGAGCAATCACGTGACCGGCTTTGCGGCCAGCAATGCTTTGAGCAAACATTAAACTGCAAGTGCAAGTCCTCTCTACCAAACGTCCGGATCATATGGCCAAGCCGGAAACAACAAGGAAGAGCTTGTGAAGCAAAGCTACGCCTTGCAAAATCAATGATGCTGTGGAGAACTGGCTCTTGACATCTCAGAACATGGCTGAGCTTCTAGAGGAGGTCTTATGATAACCATCAACTGATATTGGCTATATCCGGTCATGTTGCTATTTCAAAATATGTAGCCCTATCCCGTCCCCTAGAATCGTTAGTTAGTCCACTATCCCGATAACAAACCAGGTGAGCTTAATCATGCTTAATCCCACTAATTATACTCACCAACCAAGGATGGCAATCAAACACTGATGGTGATGGTATAACTGGAAACCTGCAAACATGATCATACATAGAATCAACCATCGATGGATCGGTGGTCTCTATTTTCGGAAGCTTTTGGGGGGTACAAAACATCTAATGGATAGTACACATCTAGGAATGGCTCATCTAAACCATTCTAAAGCAGTATTGGTAAAGATCTATTCATGGATATGATGATATAATATGATATAATATGATATAATATGATATAATATGATATAGTATGATATAATATAAGATAATATGATATAATATGATATAATATGATATAATATGCTATAATATGATATAATATGATATAATATGATATAATATGATAGAGTATGATATAATATGATATAATATGATATAATATGATATAATATGATATAATCTGATATAATATGATATAATATGATATAATATGATATAATATGATATAGTATGATATAATATGATATAATATGATATAATATGATATAATATGATATAATCTGATATAATATGATATAATATGATATAATATGATATAATATGAT
>Ga0126342_10001134_pt1 | contig 35632 bp, 36 predicted proteins | sample Cyp1metagenome_FD_92528 | JGI IMG/M metagenome (GOLD analysis project Ga0126342, IMG submission 92528) | Coral microbial communities from Lord Howe Island, Old Settlement Bay, Australia - Cyphastrea 1 metagenome | ecosystem: Host-associated > Invertebrates > Cnidaria > Coral ...
TTACACTCCACACTCCACACTCTACACTCCACACTTTACACTCCACACTCCACACTCTACACACCACACTCTACACTTTCCACTCCTCACTCCACACTTTACACTCCTCACTTTACATTCCACACTCCTCACTCCACACTTTACAAACTTTACACTCCACACTCCACACTTTGCACTTTACACTCCATACTCCACACTCTACACTTTACACTCCACACTCGGCACTTTGCACTTTACACTCCTCACTCCACACTCTACACTCTACACTTTGCACTCCATACTCCACACTCTACATTTTACACTCCGCATTCTACACTTTACACACTCTACACTCCCCACTCCACACTTTACACTCCACACTCCTTACTTCACACTCCACACTCTACACTTTCCACTCCACACTGCAGACTAGTAGCAAGGGAAACAGCATTCGGGTTCGTGGGCTTCATCTTTTTTTTTCAAAAAATATAAATATATTTATTAATAATTCAAATAATAAAATAATTATAAAAAATAAATATAAAATAAAAATTCCTAAAAATAAATTATTAAATAGTTTAAACAAAATTTTATTGTTTATTCCAATTATAAATTTAATATAAAATATAAAGTTTAAAATATGTTTAAAAATATATATTTCTAATATTCTTCTAAATATTTATTTTTGTTCAAAATAATTATTACGAAAATTATTCCAATATATTTAATTAAAAAATTAATTATTTATTTAATTTTCAAAATAAAAAAAAATGTCGGTTTTGAATTAAATAGAAAATATTTTGAAAAATATTATATTTTTTTATATATATAATAATATGATATATATATATATATAATTATATATATATATTTCTAGTAAAATATTTTTTTTTGTAACAATATTAGCCAACTGCCATTAGGGCATCGCCGGATGTCACAACCATGCCTTTGCAGCACCAATAATGTGGAAATTCGGTTGCAACTACTATAGAATTCAAGTTTTATCAGACTTTTCATGAGGTTGTACATCCGCAAAAAACTGAACCTGAGGCCCATGCGTTTGCCAACGTACTCCACAAATTGCTCCTCAGAAAGCGCGCACCAATTCTCTTTGACACCACAAATCTGTCTGAGAATGCGACCTTTGTGTACTTGCCATCAGGTCCTTGCACCCAGGACGGAGCATTTGGAAAATGGTCATGGGTCAAAACCCTTGTTACCCCAAAAAAGCTGGTTACGATTATTCCCCCAATCGCAATCCAGCAAAGAAACTCCGACAGCGCGTGAAACCAGAGTGAAAAAGCGCTTTTTTCGCACCTTTGTCACCGATGATCTGAAGCTGTCTGGGCAAATGCCTCAACCACACCTCTGCAAAATTGGCAGGCGCCATAAGTTTTCCCAGGGACCAAACCACATCTGTTCTGATCACCAAGGCCTAAATCGAAAGCAAAAACACATGGTACGGACCAGAATCTAAGACTTTCCAACCCACAAATTGACTGTTTATTCCTCACACCAAACATCCAATTTGGACCCAATTTTCACCCACCCAGATGAAAACCTCTCTTTCATCTCCAAGTGCGAAGTAGTCGGAAAAATCTTCCAAGCTCACCTGGAGCAGTGAAGAGGTCACCCAGCTCGAATCTGAAAGGCAAAAGCACTCACCTTGCCGTCCCCGTCTTTGTCAAAGACGGAAAATGCCGCCTCGACCAAGCGCCTGTAACAGGTCGAAAAAATGCAGCATAAGTGCTTGGGAAGGCTCAAGGTAGAAGATAGTCAGATAGTCCTAAGACCCAAAATGATGGCATCACAATCCAGGTTGTTCAAGTCACCTGCCAGCATTTTAAGGGATACTCGACCAACTCGCACCCTGACTCTGCGCCTGTTTCTACACACACTGACACAAAGCGCTGCGGCAAGGAACTCTGTCCACGTCACCGCACCACTTTTGTCCTTGCACGATGCCACACCATGCTCGGACACGAGAAATCCGAGATGCGAAAGTCAAAACCTGCCTGGTCCAAAGCATGGGTTATTCGCTCCACCTCCAACATTTGAATGCAAGGCACAACATGGCACAACATGGCACAACGAATACAAGACAAAAGACAGAATGGCAGCAAAAGCACTGAAGAGGAACCAAAACTTGCCCAGAACTTGCCTGCAAAGATGCCATTCCAGATTTGAACAGCACTTCTCTGAAGTGAGATAGTGATAAGGCGCCCCTGTTGAGGACGTCGAAGTGCGTGAAGATTGCCCGCAGCTCTTGTAGCGCCGGCGCCGTGCACATGTGTGCAATCAGCAAAAAAATTGCCTGAAAGGAACTTCAGGCAAGGGATGTCTGGATTGTCATTTTTGCATCACTCAAAGTGCAAACAATGAGGGACCTTCTTCATTTCCGGCTGCAGAGCATATGCTTCAAGGCCTTGCAACTCACATTCGACCATTGCTTTTCATATCGAACAAAAAAACTTCATGCTGACAACTTGGAACCCGGGCATTGCGTCACGCCAACTGATAGAGGTGGGGGAGCTGCCTGGCACAGATAAAACGATGGATGAAATCTGTTGAAATCTGAAGAAACTTTTGTGGCCAGAGCTCTGTCTCTGAACCGCTCCAAAACCTCTCCAAAAATCTTCAGCTTCAGCACCTCATGTTTGGTGAACCAGGGATGCTCAAGGCAACCTGCTGCTTCAGGGCGGTTTCTCACATCCTGCAGTGGTTTGAAGTCACAAGCAACACCTTTAAGCATCTCCAAGTATCTCCAAGATCTCCAAAATAGCTTTGTCTAAAAAAGTAAGTTATCCTATCCCATGTTATCCCTAAATCCATTCCCCCATTCCCCCTGTATCCCCCTAAATGATCATTAAATGTGCCATTGAAGTGTCGTTGCCCCAATTTCAACCTGGGTCCTTTTCCAAGGTGATGCGGAGTAGATCCAGACTCTCAGGCGACCAAGATGGAAGCAGTTTGTTGTCACGGAAACGATCCTGTCTGGCTGAATCACTGTGAGGAAAACCATGGGAAAATCTGGCTGAACATCCATGGGAAAATCCAAATTTCTTTGATGAACATGTGAAGAAAATGCCCCAAATTCTTTGATCGTTGATCATGATTCATGATGCCAGTTTTATCCAATGGCCATGGGGAAAGTATACATCCAACTTGACAACCAAACATTCATAGTGAAAGGACGTACAGGCGTTCGAGGGCCCCGTCTTGCAACTTTGGAAACATAACTCCTCTTCTTTTTTTGAAGATGATCAAATGATATCAAATGAGTATGCCAGTCCTCTTGGATGGATCGTGTGAGCTCACTTTGCCACCTTGTCAACACTTCGCGCTTGAAGCTGAAGTCAGGCTTTGTAGAAGGAGCAAATCGGAGATCATCAACTGTTGAATCCATATCCTTAGGTCTGCGGCCATTCCATTGTCTTCCCTTTCGGCAAGGGCCAAGTGGCCATGAAGGGATAGTCACCTGACATCTGGCACATCTGGATGGATTCAAGAGGTTCATCTGCGAATCGGCAAAAAGTGCCACAGTGCGGCCTGTCAAAAGATTGTATAAAATCACTCCAGCCTGAGCTCATTGTGCGTGCCACGTATTTGAAGAAAGGTGCACAATGTGTGCACTGTGTCACCGGATGACCAAACAAGAAAAATAAAAAGTACAAGCATCCGAGACATTGGCAACAATCCCTGAGCGCATGGCACTCCAAATGTCTGACTTGAATTCCAGCTTGAGCTTAAAAACCTGGCTGACCACCGAGCTGAGTCACGTGACTCAGTGGTGACTCAGTGTCTCGGCACAACTTCGATTTCAGCCTCTGGTGCCATATACAGCAAAGTTCCTGGAAGAATCGAAGAATCTGGAAGATTCTAGCGCCAAGTCTGGACAACTGAGGCTCTGGCCGCCAAATGCATCAGAATGCTGCAGGGGACGAGAAATAACCATCGACATAAAAAATGACCATGATTCATGTCAGTGATGTTTTGTTAATGATGTTGACTGTTAAATATGTCTGAAATATAGAGTAATTAATTATGTACCAAAATATAGCAGGTGAGGTGAGGATCTTTGATTTCAACCAAGGGAATCGAGCCACGCAGATGGGAAAAATGCTGTGCGCCTTCTGATCTGGCTCAAAGAGCTCTGCCAAGCCAAAGTCAATTACTTTGATGGATGACGAGTCTTTGCTCACCTGGGTACAAAATAGGTCTGAAATATAGAGTATGTACCCCAAAACTCCCGTGGTTTATCATAATCCTCAATATCAATAGCATTCAGCTATAAACTGGAGTATACCAACGACCATTCAAGTCATTCAAGTCCCATTCCAAGGACTCGGCCAACATGATGTTTTGCGGTTTCAGATCCTGGACGGACCATACCACCACTGCAGTGACCACATGACCACCTTCCTGCTGTCGCTTCAAAATCAGTCCTTGTGCATGAAGTTGTGGCTGTGCATGAAAGCAAGTGCCTTAATAACTTCGACTGTCTTAAATAGCATCAGCATAAATCGCATGAAGCTTCTCAAAGTCTTGAAATGTGGAGTGATTTTCCATGATTTTCCTCTTCTTTTTGGAATTTGCGCAGCTTGACTGGGCCGCAGACTCTCAGAGTCTGCTTCATGACATCGCAAACAAAAGTCTCAGCATATCTCGGCTGTCCCTTCCTCAAAAGTCTCAGCATATTGTTCTCATCTCAAGAATGGTGTCTTGACAAGCTCTGAACGCAGAAAAGCTAGATCTGCAACGCGCACTGTATTGTTGGTTTCGCCCAGTGTCGACTCCTTTCCTTTCGTTTAGGGCATTGAGCTTCTAGCTGAAACACGTCGTTGATTTTGTCTTGTAACTCACCTCCACAGCAAGGCCTGAGGAAAGCTTCAGCTCTGGCTGATTGAAGTTCTTTCGAGGCGCAATGAAGGCTTGAGTAACTTTAAGGGTAGAGATTGCAAAGAATCAAGAAGTCTGGTGGCCGAGCATCAAGCTCCATGATCTGTGAGACACTTTCTTTGTCTTCAAAGTATTCATAGACCTGCAGCACGCATGTGTCACGTTTTCTTAAAGGCTGCACACTCGCCATACCCAATGGGCAGTCCGCAGGCAGCAAAAGAGCCACTGGATTCCCGAGTACCGAGCTTGCCAGCCTTGATGACATTGGGGTGATCCAACATCGCCATGCTTTCAATCTCTTGTAGAATCTCTTCCACCTTCATACCGATTTTCCTGGAAAAAAACATGGAACAACCGAAGCAGTGAAGCAGAAGCTCTGGGAGCTCTCCAATGTCAGAGTTCCGGCGGTCCCCTTCAGCTTGGCAATCTTCTTGCAAACGCGGGATTCACCCGAAACGCGGTGCCTCAGTTCGAGACAGGGCTCAGTATCGATCGCCGCTGTGCTTCGATAGAACTTAAACAAAATACCAAGGTGAGTCTGAAGAAGATGATGTATATATACCCAAATGTCCATACTAAACCAGTGGGTTTTTGGACAAACACAAATCTTTTTCACAATTGAGGCGTCAGCTTGACATCATACACTTTTCCGAAGCTGCCTTCTCCTGAATTCCACACGTCTAGTCTTACTTAAGGGAATAGTAACCCGCAAAAGGATAGAAAAGGAATATATAGAAAAGATTCGATTTACATCAATTTACCATAATTTACCACTGTTTTAGTTTTGCTTTTCTATCTGGTTGGGGATTACCATGTCTTTCACTCACAGCCTTGCCTAGGAGCCGTCCAACTTCATAGACAGATTCGACGTTAGCAACAGGGTTCCTGGTGGAAACAAAGGCGACACCCACAGGCAGATGTGGGAAACAAATGGAAACAACATGTCCTTCATGATCCAAGGAAACCAAACCTATGGGATCCTTATTTGGTCTGTCTGCCAATCTGAAGATTTTTGGTATATCACAAAATCTGATCATTGATCAGATCCTTTTCCCATGTAAGTTTATATAGATGTGTTTCAATTCAAAACGGCCATAAACTTGGCGTATACCAGTACTGCATATTAAATAGCTATTATATGCTATTATTAGATATCATTGGACTAACCGTGACCACCCCATCTTTAATTTCGCTAAATCATATCGACTCACACAAATCCCGGTCTTGCGAACAAAGTTGTGGATCTGCGCACAGAGCTTCTCGGGGAACCATGCTTGCAGTCGATCCTCACCACTGGATGGCGATAGTTTGTTTTCGACTTGCCATAAGCTCCAGGCTTAAGCTCCAAACCTGTATCAACACTTGTGCCAGCTTGGTAAAAGCTGCTTTGTCCAGTACGCCTGCCCAACATTGCCCAAGCCTTGAGTATCCCAACGAGTCATGTGAGTGATCTCTTCAGATAAGCAGACTGACTTGTCTGACTATTGCCCGGCCTCCCGTGCCATAAGTTGAGACCCACTCTGAAGCCGCGCGGTCATTCACCTGCGCGAACCCGGAAAATGCGAAAACGCCACGTTGGCGTTAAACACTCCATAAGTATCCATAAGTATCCACAAGTCAGATATAGTCAGTGCAGGTCGCCTGCAAGGTGATGCCAATGGGCTGCAAAAGATGTCCTGAACTGCTCCAGGATGATCATATCAGCGATGCCAACATGGCGACTGAGAGCTAGACGGGAAACCGCCTGACGCGACAGCACAACAATGCAAGAACGCAGAAGCGCTCCAAGATTTCTTCTGCAGGCTTCCAAGTTCTTACAGTCGAAGCAGCTGTTGAAAGATGGCGCCGAATCTCTTGGCCTTTTTTTGACCGCAGGGCAACAGATTGCAACAAATGAAACCTGTGGAGAGTGGGCAGCTACCCTTCAATCAATTCTCTGTCCGTCGCTACCATCTCTTAGCACCTCCACCAGGAGGGTGAAACGTATTGTTTGGACAGCTGCGCGAAAGCTCATCAATGAAGCCTTCAACTTCATTGACCGGCCGGGCAAGCCATTGCAAGCCTGGGAATTCCCGAATCACGTCATCATCCGCTGTGATGGCTTTTTCCAACTGGCTAAACCTGGGCCTCTCACTTGGATCCAGTCGCCACAAGGCGTTGATGAAGCCTTTCAGTTCCTCCGGAAAGACAGGATAGTAGCCGGAGGTGATGATCTTCCGCCAGAGCAGATCATTGTTGGGTCCACTGACATCTTTCCAATCAGCCACACCTCCACCAGCATTAAATGCTGGGAGCTTACCGTGCAAGTAGAATGCAATGACTCCCACGCTCCACACATCAGCCCACTCACAGTCATATGCCCTGCCCCCAGACACCTCAGGAGCATTGAAGGCTGGCGTTCCATAGGGATTGGTCGTGGTTGTCCGGGAGAGGGCCAACGGACTGGGAGCTCCAGAAGCTGCAACTCGTTTCGCATGGCCCATGTCGATGATGACGATGCGCCCATGCTCGTTGATCAACAGATTTTCTGGCCTAAAGGAAAAAACGAGGAGTCTGTTGAAGTCTGTTGCAACGAAAGTTTCATGTTTAATCACCCAGCTTTTGCACAAGAGGAAAGTTAATCTCACAGGAAAGAGGGCTCAGTCAGAACACTTTCAGCTTTCTCAGCAAAACAGCGACTTTCAGAACACCGTTCGTCACAATAGGATACAAGTCGCTTCAAAAACGATCAAACATTCGCCAAATTCGTGGCAAACTCTGAGGCAGCCACTTCAAGTCCCGGTGCGTCACTCCGAATCTGTAGCACTCGGCCATTCCACTGATGACATCCCGCAAGATGCGTCTGGAAGTACCCTCAGCCAGAGGCTTCCCAGCCACGCTCGGCTCCTGTGAGGCCAGGACGTCGAAGAGTTCTCCATTCGGAATGTGCTCCATGAAAATGATGTGATGTGCCGGAGCGAAAATCTCATGGACATTCAAGACCTAAGTTTTCAGCTAAGCTAAGTACAGCATTGGTTGCTACTGAGAACACAACATGAAGCAATGTCCGAATTACACGTTTCCACACTTTCCAATTTCGGCAAGTAGTATTGTGCGTGTGTGATGTGTGTGTGTGTGATGTGATTCTGAGTCTCGCACAATGAGTTCATATTTGATAAAGTTCTCGTGCGTCACAAGTTGACGAGGGAGCTCTTGAACGATGTTCACTTCCATGGAATCTTCTTTGGTGCAAAATTTTGCAGCAAACTTCTCCCCTGTCTGCGTCCTGCGAACCGAAACAGTGCTTAGAAGATGTTACAAGCGACTCCAGAATGTTTTATGAAAGGTTTTGCTGAAGGCAAGAACTTTGTGCACCGGAGCTATCCTTGTGACCAGGTACGTCTGACCTTCTGCCCCGAAATTCCTGTCACACATGATAGATGTGACTCTGGGACGAAAACATCATGTGTCATCCATGTTGAGTACACGCAGCACCACGGCAGCTAAGGCAGCTAAGGATCAGGAACTTGTCAACCTCAGTGCACAAGCAACGCAAACCCACCCAAGACTTCCGACCATTGTGACAGCTCAGATCAAAATAATCAAACAATGCTACCTCCAAATGCACTCAAAAAACTGTCCCTCACGCCTTGTCACATGAAATTGCACATTCCAAATCGATAACACAACTCCTGCTGGCACCAACCAATGCCGTTGAACCAACCCTGTAAAATTAAAGAGCAGTGCACCACCATGCTGATTCTTCATGGCTCAAGCACAAGAAGTTCTTATGGAAGCTGTTACATTATCATCGCTTCCCTAGCAAAAAAACCGTGGTCAAGTGAAGTTTCAGGTTTCATGGCATTCCTTCAAGGCATTCCCGAGATCCAAACTGTCCACTCTTCACGGGCCACTTCGAAGGTCATATTTCCAAACCAAACCTCAAGGCTTTGGACGCTGACGGCACCAACTTATGGAATGAGCTGAGCTGAGCCAAGCACACGATCCGGGGCTGGTCTAAGACCATCGAAATTCAAGTCTGGTCGATGCTTCACAATGATGTCACCTCGACAAGCTCCGCAAAGTCTGTGTCGACCACTCATAAACATTCATAAACAGTATATTTGTATGTATCATGTATCTATTCAAGTCTGCATATGCGGCTGTTGTCTAGCATCCTGAAAACAAGTCAATGCAATATAGCGGTGTCAAGTCGTTTTAAATGGTTGTACGTTGTACAGGAAGAGAGTAGTGCATCAAGTTGCCACCACGGAAGACTGGAATGCCACCTGCAGACACAGTCCTGCAACGGGTCACAGTTGAATTTTGCAAGAGTCATCCACATTCAGATTCCATTAACCTCATGTCATGACAAGGTATTCACTGTGCTTCGCAGTTTGTCTGTTGGTCTTACTCAACTTCAGCGTCATATGCTCTGTCCTGTGTAAGGTCAAAGGTGGTGGCGGAGGAGGTGGCGGAGGATCCGACATTGTTTAAAAAAGGATAGGCACAAGTGCAAATGTTTAAAAGTGAAACCTGACAGCTCTGTAGAATGTCACACCCCTGGCAGTTCATCTGCAATGCTAGTTTCGTTGATGATCAGTTTGATGTTGTAGTCCCGTTCTTAGAGAACAACTCTCAATTTCTGAGCCGCAGGAGATTCCAGGCTGAATAAATTCAACTGTTCGTCTTGAAACTGGTGGAATTGGGGGGTGGTACCCCATTTATAGCAGTTTGTAGCCCTATTTTGAATAATAATGTGGTAAACCCAATTTCATAAACCAACCCCAATACATCACCCATGTTTTGACGGGTGGGATTCCAACCATCCCCAGTTCACGGTAGGTGCCAGGTTTCACCACGGTGTTGCGGCCTCCTTGGCCAGCTCAGCCGTCAGAGAACCATCCTTTCCAGCGCTTGCCAGGACCTACGGCAGGGGTCGGTTTGCCCAAAAAAATGGCGGATACCCGAGACTCGGCCCAAGATGGTCACTGGAATAGGGAAAGTGATAATAAACCTTCATAAACCATGAGTTGAAGCACCCCATTTTCAGACACATGCACATGGTTCCACATTGAATCAAGGCAAAGGAGTCTAACATCAAGTTAACCTGCTTCATGGAACCCAGCATGGCATAGCATAGCTACGTTCATGGTCACATGATTTCAATCTGAGCGTCCCCGCTTTGCTTACGTGTTTGTTCAACGTCTCCTGTCACGGAAAACTGCCAACATCTCGACATCTGGACCGTTCACCCGTGTCACAACCGTTCCTCCGAGGAGAGCAAGCCATTCAACCAGGACCTGCATCCAACAGGTCCACGGGGCCTGTGAAAATGTGGTGATATATATATACACATATATATATACATATATATATATATATACATATATATATATATACATATATCCGCCGAACCGTGCCGACAACAGGGGAGCACGTCAGAGAAGAGGGGACAAGAGATGCAGCAAGAAGATAGAAAGCACAGAAAAGAGTAAGAGGCAAGAGACAAGAGGCAAGACGCAAGAGCCAGAAAGACATAAAAAACCAAGCGGCGAAGCCAGCATTTTGGAGGCTTGGGGGTTGCTGACATCGGTCCGTCCTTCAGTGGCATGGTGTTTCGGTGTGGCGAAGCCAACGTTTTGGAGGCTTGAAGGCTCCAATTTAGAGCTAGTTTCTTGTCAGTTCAGAAAGCGACGTTAAGCAGAGGCAGCCACAGCCCGAAGGCCAGGTTCGCCCTGCAGTGGCATGGTGTTTCGGTGTGGCGGTCGGTTCAGAAAGGAACGTTAGGCAAAGGCAGCCGCAGGCGGAAGGCCATGGTGTTTCGTTGTGGCGAAGGCAATGTTTTGGAGTTTGGGGGGCTTGAAGGCTCCAATTTGGAGCTACTTCTTGTCAGTTCAGAAAGCGACGTCAGGCAGAGGCAGCCGCAGGCCGAAGGCCAGGTCCGTCCTTCAGCGGCATGGTGTTTCGGCGTGGCGAAGGCAACGTTTTGGAGGCTTGAAGGCTCTAATTTGAAGTGTCAGTTCAGAAGGCGGCGCTAGGCAGAGGCAGCCGCAGGCGGAAGGCCAGGTCCGTCCTTCTGTGGCATGGTGTTTCGGTATGGGGAAGCCAACGTTTTGGAGGTTTGAATTTGGAGCTATAATTTCTTGTCGGTTCAGCAGAGGCAGCCGCAGGCCTTCGGCCTGGTCCGTCCTTCAGTGGCATGGTGTTTCGGTGTGGCACTCCTTGGAAAGGTCTGAATCTGGCAGGATTGATATCCACAGCCTGTGCCTCTGTGTGAAGACCCACAATGATTCAATGATTCAATGATTCCCATGATCTATGCACCCAGAAAAACGTGCTTTCCGGAAGATGGTGTGTATGCGTCATGAGCCATAAGTGGAATATTAAATTAATTATTAGATACATATTGGATGATTTGTTGCCATGGTGGAAGGACAAAAAGGCAAGCCACAAAGAGGAATTGCACACCTGCACCAGCGTCAGTTGGTGCACTGAATTTCATGCAGACCTGAACCTCCAGGGGTCGGCGGCAGAGGGCGTAGCCCTTTTATGGTGTATACTCCCCATCTGGTGAATCATCAGGTGCCAAAGAATGAAATGTAAATCCAGGAAATTCCTGATTTTAGTCCCAATGCCTGGGATCTTCCAGAAGACTGGTATCTTTTCGCCCCAAGGGTGCTGCAGAGCCACCACCTGAGGGCACAACATCTATCCGAAATGGGTTGTATATGCGCATCATCCATACCTGCTGGTTTATTATGGTTTATTCTTGGGCTTCCCGCAGTATGCGGCCAATGAAACAAGGGCAACACTTGCAGATGCGAGAGCCAGATTCTTCCACAAACTGAGGCAAAGACAATTGGCATCGTGCCCTCCCTTCCCTTGAGCGCATTTCTTGCCTTACATCTGGAAGCCGGATGCAGATCTTATTTGTTTTTCGATGTGAGTGATGTTCACCAAGTTGCAGCAGGTGTCAAAGGCCTTCATTCCCCTGGAGCAATTTTTGGAGGGTCAAGCTGCGAAAGCTACAGAACTCGCAATATACAGCATGTGTAAAGATGATGTTTGAGGATTTGTGCGTCCACAGTTTGGCAGGGCCAAATCTATTTGCCCCGCGGCTGCTTTTCATCCCTCCCAAACGCCTTGTCAATCCGGGCTGCACTGGCCGGCTGCAGCCCATTTTGCACATGCCAGACCTTCGCAATGGCCCATCAGGATCGCCTCAACACCTTTGCTCCACCTTTGTGACTACCAAAAAATGTCTCTAAAAATGGGAGATCAAAAATGGCCAAAGATGTCACTAACTGCCATCCATGGCGACGCGCGCCTCGTTTCCTTTCCAGGCGGTGAAGAAGGCCCAGTTAAGGCCGGAGTGGGCAGGGGATCCAATCCATCGCCTTGCACCCTGACATGGCCATGGCGGGAACCTACCCTCTGGGAATCCTGGCAAATGCCTATCTTTGATGCAAAATTCATCTCTAGAGATCACGACATAAAGGATGCTCATTCGTTTTCCGTTTCGAGGTTCAATTGTTTCCAGAGCGTACTGATCAAGCTCAGGAAGAAAGCTTGGTGAATGGCCCTGCAACTGAGCCGGCATGGCTTTCGGAGAACCTCTGCCACTTGGTCAGGCAGAATCCATTTGGTTCCAGCAGATGAGGTTACTTTGACCGCACCTTAAGCAGAAAACACGGATTAGTTCCAGCAACATCCAGCTAACTGCACACTGATGAGATCTACAAATGCCTGCAGGAATCGCGTATCCATCGATCTCGCAATCAATGTGAGGGGCCTGCCACATGCAAGCTGCAGAAAAGACTCTGATGTATGACTTTTTTAGCCCAACTGAAGTGATTTTACCTGCAGCAAAGACCGCGTACATGAAAGGACTACTGTCCAACTCTTTCAGAACTCTTTCAATGTTCAAAATAAAACATATCCCATGCCTCGAGAACAAGACCATCTGTGCACCATGCCTGGACAATCCAACTTGAGCTGTCTCTCCAAGAACTGTCGGATCCAAGAAAGTGCACAACATTTTGCTGCCAACTCTGAGATTGCTTCAAGGACAAGTCTTCTCTCGCCTTTTGGGAGTTACTCCAAACCTCCACTTTGTCGCCCTCCAAGTCGCATGTTTCACTGTCAAGATATCTCAAGAAGCAAAACACTGAAACGAAAATGCCCTCTGCCTTGGCATAGGACGTCATAGCTGCAACTACTGCAACTAAGTATTGGTCATGAATTGGTCATGTCTGCTGGCTGAGATCAGTCGAGAGACCTTGAGCTTCTGATCTCCAGCATCCCAGAAAATCTGCTTTTGTTCTGGGTCACTTCATGTTGGGGTCCCATTTGGGGGGCGTTACAAATGGAACAAATGGCAAAGGATGAAAAATGAAACTGATGCTGGACTCAGATAATATCAGATCATGTTCACACAAAGGACTCTGACGACAAAACTATTTGGATATTGTGTCAACTATGGCTTCATATATCCCTGGACTGTTTTATGCACTGGACCAGGGTGTTTTAATCGCGGGTTGACATTAGCAATGATAGCGCCAAATTGTTTTTCTGCTTTCACTGGCTTGTGTGCATTACTAACGCTTGAATCAGTTCTGGAAACTTCTGTGTGCAAACGATGTCACGGCAATCAAGCTTCCATCTGCAAACACTGTCCAAATATACATATATTATATATATATATACGTAAATCTGCAGCGGTCCTGTTTTCATCGCGCGGCGCGCGCGGCAATCAGTCAGATTCCGGTGCGGGCAACGCGAGCACTTCGGTTACCTCTGATAACGTGGTCAGGGATCTTGTGAATCATCCAGGCTGCAGAAAATCCAATATGCATAATATATGCATCACATGGGGGTTTCCACAAATGGGAGTACCCCAAAATGGACGGTTTATAATGAAAATTCGTGGAAATTCCATCTATAAATGGATGATAAATGGGGTAGCCGCATTTATGGAAACCTTTATATATGCATCATGTATGCATGTGAGTGACTGCAGGAGCTGGCAAAGGTCCATATGGTCCATTCTTCTCCTGCGAATGGTGAACTCGTGTATCGACATGTCTGTTTCGCCAGAACCCTGGCGGGAGTGGCACTAATGCTACCAACTGTCAAATGTTTGAGCTTTATCTCACAGGCATCCGGGCCAAACCTGCTGCAAATCGAGCATCTGCGGCTGTTCATGCGGTGATCGTAGCGCATTTAGACGCACCAAGAGCAATACCTCATGACTGATTTTAGCTTTGGAATACACAAATACGCCATCCTCATATGGTCATATGGCTCGTCCATAGCCGATCTGAGGTTGGCACCAAAGCCCATCCCCACAACGCTACAGCCGCTACCACGAAAGCGATTGCCACGCCTTCGACGTAGATTTAGTTCTAGGGCTACCACAAAATATGCAATAGTATCTACAGCAACTCCAAAAAGACCAAAAGCTATTTCAGTAGGATCTTACTTCTCTATCAGTTCCTATATCTATCTTGTTGTACAGCTTATAGTTCCGACGATTGAAACATGTTGGCACCTCCAACAAGTGGCGACCAATTTCTCGCCTCGGGGAATCGCGCTTCGAAGCCTATGGCTTTGGGAACGCTAAGCCAAACTGCGAAAGTATAAAATCATAAAACCATGGTAAAACCATGGTAAAACCATGGTAAAACCATGGTAAAACCACTACAAGTCGCCATTACTTTGAAAAGCTGCAGACAAGCTGAGGCTTGCCCTCCCGCAAACGCGTCTATCACAAGTCTACTCCATGTTAGGAGTCAGACCGGACGAGAACGTCTCCGTGCCATCCGTTGACCTTGGTCGCAAATCCGCAGATCGAAGATGTGGCAAGCACCATGTTGTACCAAGTTTTTGCTTTGCGAAACTTGAGGAACCGAATCAATGTGTGTGTATGGTATCGTGTAGTGTTTTCTGTGTTTTGGCACAATACAATGTGCACAATGAGTTCGAGACTGAATGGTCGATACCGATAGTTGACCTGATACAACATAGAGTCACAAGGTCACATTTCAGAAATGTCACTTTATCAAGCCAATAGAAAACCGTATAGTAGCCTTCAGAAAAATGCACCCAAAAGCTTAGATCTGGAGACGATTTCATGAATTCTACCTTGGAGTTCTGCATCGTTTTCAGCAAGGCACAGGATCATCCTCCAAGTCCTCCTCCGCCTGGGCCGCCTGCGTGCTCACCTTGCAGAGAAATGGGGTGGATAGAAATGGCTTTGGCCCTAGCGGTCATTCAATAGCCGCCGTGATGAAACCGAGCCGAAATCCATTGAAATCCTATGGACCTGGAAAACAAACAGCGAGTTTCCCTGTTGCCTCCCTGCAGAAACCCAACAGCAAGGCTATGTTCTTGCTTCAGAGCCAAGATCTCAAGAGCTCACTGATTGTAGGTCTCCGGGTTTACAATGCATTCCAGGGTTCCAACATTTTGATGGGTTCAGGGTTCTATTCCGTGCATGCCTGGCCGTTTTGAAATTTACAGTAGAGATCCTATCAGTTTGTTTTACGGGATCGAGTTGAAGCCCCTCCGGAGCTCAACAAGTCACCCCAGATGGGAGGAATTGAAACCCAACATATCCCAACATCACTTGTCAGACTTTGCATCTTGGAGTATCCTGAAAAGTCACAAACTTCTTGGAGAAAGGTGTCATTTCTTCTGGTTTTTTCTTTGATTCTTGCTGAACTCCTGTTCTCTTTGATTTTTCCAAGGCTGGTACCTCCAGCGGCACATAGGCAGGGCCTTTGGAAAAGACTCCCCTGGTTGACATGGCGTCGGGTGCGCACGTTCTGGTGGCTGTTCAAAAATGATGCGGAGTGCACATGAAACGGGAATTATAGCTTGCTGCGCTGGGCGCGACTTGGGCAATTTCAGAAAAATATACACATTCCTTTGGAGACTTAAACTTTTTCCACAAGTGGCTTCTGCAACATCTACAATGCAACAACAAGCCTGCAACATTCCACGTGTTGTGTGGTTGTGCAAAGGCTCTCGAACCCATTGAATCAGAGTGCCTGCTTGGCATGTTTCGTGCAAATCTCCAAAATCTCAGCAATCTGCTTTGATGCCAAATCAGACTGAACAATCCTCTGGATCAACAAACAAATGAAAGCATGCAACAACGCTTTCCCTCAGCTTAGAGTGTTCATATAGCAGCATTCCCTTTTGTCCACCCCGAGAAATGCCACCGCGCGACAGCCCTGCCGCTTGGGGCGCCATACTGGCCATACTGCATGTCCGAACCCGAGTCCAAGTGATGCGTTGGAATATGTTCATCGCTATGTTCATCTTGGAAAGATGGTATCACTGATGCATCCTGATGTCATGAATCATGATTTTCATCATGATGAATCCTGAAGCTTCCACGACGGACTGCCTTTGTTCCAAATTTTTCTGAAGCTCCAAATCTCCCGACCCCAAAGCTGTGTCCACGTTTACCGCTCCAAAGTTCCCAGTGGTTCCCAGTGGTTCCAATGGCGCCGGAGAAATCACCTGCAGATCGGCTTCTCATAGCTCGTCATTCGCCTGAAAGCCACATCTGGCCATGGTCGAAACATGCGACTAATATGGACTAATGGGCTGTACTAGGGGTATGGGTCATCCATCCCACTATGGGAAAGGAGTCAATTTAAAATCGCATAAAATCGCCATGAATGGATTGATGACCATCCCGCACTGGTATACAATCCACCCAGGGCATGACAACCAAAGAACACACAACACGCTGCATGGATCTGCATGGCAATTTGTGGGCACCTTCAAGGCCCGCTGAACATCCAAAGAGTGCGACACCTCAGCAAGTCCAGGCACCAGTTGCTCCATGTTGCTCCACGGACCGTCGGAGAAAAATCATGAAAATCAAGATTTGGAGCTCAGATGAGCTAAGATGATGCTAAGATGCCGGATCCGAAAATGCAGCTTGTTGATCTGCAGCTCTTTGCTCGAAAGCCTCTTGGATCCGACCTGTCAGAGCTGAACAAGTACACTCAATCTAGCAACCAGTGTAACCAGTGACACGAAGAAATGCAAAGGACACAAAGTTCAAAAAGTCTGCCAAAGCAAGTAGCTTTGGCAAACCACATGCAGTTAAGGCACTGCTCATCAGCGGATAGCCTTCACCAACCATGCGGTAAATCTGTTGCATATCCTTGGACAAAGAACAATGGACAAAGAACGATAGCGGTGTAGCGAATCGCCAATTACAAAAATCAAAAATTAGCGTATTTGCCCAGAGAAGCCTACAGTTTGATCCAAAAATATCGAAGCGGAAGTCAACATCCTGTCGGGCAACATCATTCATTGACCAACACTTGCTGCCGAGATACTACAGCAATGGCTAATCCTTTGCACAAGTCTCCTCTTCGATATGGTGAAGCTGGGTTCTGGCAGAGTTCCACCGGATCTTTTGTATACTTCCTCAAGCAGTCTGAAAAACGCAGGGCTCAAAAAACATTCATAATGCATCATCAGATTGTCTCGCCTTCTCACACCTCTTGACAGGTAGACATTGCAGACATATCCATCAAGTGTTGGAAATATTAAGGTGAGACGATTGTCATGTGAACTACAAACATTCAGCTTTCTGGTCACTCTAAATTTCCGACGCTGAGGAAAGAGCATGCCTACCTGGTAGCTTGACAGGTCCTTTTGTTATCACAAGTCCATGCGAATTCAGTGATCCAAATGCGGCGAGGGTCTTGGTCTGGGAGTTGTAGAGATGCAAAGACCAACACCTGCTCCAGTCCACCCCAGACTCCTCCATGAGCTCAACAAAATCTTCTGCCAGCCAGGACGACGCGAAAAAACCGTTGCTGTGCCCCAGAATTGCAACTCCTTTGGGCTGCACTTCTCGAAGCAAATCGTCCAACACATGCCTTGTACAAAATGTTCCAAAGTAACTTGGTAAATCAGGAGGAAAAAAATTGGGGAAAATATGGGAAAATGAAAAAAAATGCAAGACTAGATCTCCACGGAGACTGGACAGTAGCAGACTTCGTAGTCTCTTCTGTGTCTCAAAATATCTTCCAAGGCACCCTGCATGAACTCCCCAAGCGCCAGTGTAGGCACGTTTCATGCGCTCAAGCAACGTATCCAAAAAATGGGAATTCTTCTCAAACATCATGAGGCCAACTGTGGCCCGCAACTCTTGGCCTCCTTGGCGCCCAAGTACAGCTTTCCAGCTTCTGAGACTGTCAAAGCTACGAAGGGACAACGCATCGGTGTCCATATAAATTCCTCCCCAGTCACGTAGTATTTGAATGCGTCGGAAGTCTGCAATGAATGCAGGGTGGCTGATTTTCACGTCATTCAGAGACAAAGGGACGTCTGTTCGGGCAAACGGAATAACTGCTGTGATATATTGCTTTGCTGCGAGCCACCAGTCAGCTGCCGTACCCGGCTCAATCCCATCCAGGACATGTACCAGGAGTTGTTCAGGTTGCAGCTTCTCCCAAGCACTTCGAATCGCAACATAGCACGGCCAATCAAAAAATCGCGTGTCCCGATCAGTCAGAACGAAGTGTACGATGTTTGGGATAGGAAAAGTCGGCACAATCCTGGTGATTGCACCGGTTTCATCAGACTCCGAACAGCTACAGACTGTTCCGACGCTGGGCTCTTTCTGCTCCGTCACTTTGGACGTCTCTTTGTAGCACAACCAGCTACCAGTTGCTCCGCAGTCCAATAGATCCTGCATGTCTGGGGGGGGCCAAATGGTTGAACTGAAGACTGCTACATGCAAAACTTGTTAGAAACCTTTTAAACCATCCATTTCTGGTATTCTCAGTTATGACTTCTGAAGCTGTGTTCAAAAGCTGTGGTTTTCAGCACAATGTGGTTTTCAGCACAATAAACCTGAAAGGCTCGCTTGCTCTTGTGCAAGTGAAATGCTGCAAACTCGTTTCCGCTGCTTCCGCTCTTCACAGCATGGAGTGGTGCAGGCCAAAGGTACAAGTAGTTCTGAAAAACTTCATAAGATGCACCAAAAGCATCACTTCCCACATCGAATGGGATGCACACATAGCTCCATCCCTCACCAAACTCACTGAAGCAGTTGCTCACGTTCTGCAGCATATGCACCTCCATGTTGCGTTGCTCAATGTCTACAAAGGGGAGCCCATTCATATGCGGCACAGCCAAGCGCCCATCGCGACGCTTCAAGAGTGGTCGTTGGTGCCCTGCAAGCCTCTGCCATCTGGCGTCGGTCAAGATCAGTGAAAAATCAAAAAACATATGCGCCCCTTGCAGAGCAGCATACCAAATGGCAATCTTTTCATCGAAGTAGACATTTGCCTCTGAGAGAAAACTTTCAACGTAGCAACCACCATAATTGACATGTCCAGGACCATCGATGCAGCCATCCACAAATCTACGCCAAATGTCCTGGTTTCGAAAAACTGTTAGCTGCCCAGACAGGTATAGAGCAGGTCTCTGACCATCAGGAGCAGAGATCACATCATAGGAGAGAAGGGGCTTCAGGAAAGCTCCAACATTCCCCCAAATCATGTCCAAATCAGTCCACCCCCAGTGTGTGAATTCTGCAAGCTCTTCCTGGAAAAGTGCGCCATACAAAGGTTTCAAGTCATTCCCCTTCGCAGGATTGTCGTCAGCGTAACACTCCTGAACTCGCTGGGTGAACGCATCGAAATCTAGATTGAAGTGCCCGCGCACCGCATCAATCTTCCAAAGTCTCTTTGCCAATTCCTCCAAAGGCATGTATTGGAACTTGACATTGCTTGGAGTCTCTTTGCCAAGCTCATCAAGCTCAGCATGGGTATGAAAAATGAAGAAGCTCACACCAGCATCCTGTGCACTTTTTACAAAGGCCCTGACATATGGTGGTAACTTTCCCAGCCAAACCACTACTAAGGCCACTGAGAAATCTTCCTGGCCCTGGTTCACCGTGTTCACCATCTCCATCCGCCTGGAGGCCCTGGTGTCTTGCTTCCAGCTGCGGGATCTAGACCGAAGATCCAGTGGACCCATCTCCTTCAAGGCAGCAAAGAGGGTGGTGGTCGTCGTTGTGGGCTGTGGAACATCTGGCACGCAAGTCCCTTCGACCCTGTAGGCTGTGGACTTGTGGCAAGCATGCTTCGTCCGCCGAGGGGGGCTGCCACTGCACATCTCGATCTCGATGAGTCGTCCGCAGAGTTTGGAAGGGACTTGCCAGGCAAAACGTCCTGTTGGCTGAGTGTTGCCTGTGACAGAACCCAAGAAATTGTTGGTCTGGCTTTCTCGAACAAAGCCCCATGAATACCATCCCTTGTCTCCGTTGACAAAATGATCCCAGCGCACAGTCACTGTTTCATCCACGGAGACAGATTCAGTGCTGGCAATTCCATCCTGCAGCAAAGGAATTCAAGTCAATTTCACAAATGGAAAAAAGTAGCATATATCATATATGCCTAACAGCACTTCGGACTTTAGCATCTTTATTTAAATCACGCTTTGCAGGAAGCCAGCCCATGACTGGCAGCTCATAGGATCTCACTCAAGTGACACCTGATAAAGAATGCGACGAACCTCCTTTAGATTTGAAAGAGGCAGTTCTTCAGTAGATGGAATAAAAATACCAATGCACCTAAATTGATAAACCATCCATGTGCTCACAAAAGTTCCCTTCACCCCAGGTCTAACGCTGCCAACCACGTTCTAACTGCCATCCCCCAAAGCTCTTCTGACAAACACCTCAAAGCTAAGATTGCTCCGAGTGTCAGAGTTGCGCTCCAGCCAAACGTGAGTTGCAGAATCTGCGGCAGCACCCAGAAGAAACACAAGGTGTGCCAACTGCTTCATCCAGTTCGCCTGAGTTCCATCCGCAGTACCTACACCATCAGCCGCTGCTACTACCCTGAGTTGCTTGAGTGAGAAACACCTTCAACTCAAAGGGCAGTTGCCCCGAAAAAAAAGCATGGCCAACGGATGAATCTACCACGGTCTACACATCACAGAAGTTGCTGCTTGAAGTCATATTCTGTGAATTACCGTATGTGTTCCAATGTCTTCCAAGAAGATCCGACGGTTCTTCTTTGGGCGCAATAAAAACTCTCCCTGTCCTTCGCGCTCAGTGACCGAGCGTATCCCAACCAGGTGTGCGGCAATTTGCCGACCAGGGAAGGGTCGCCCAAACTTTGTGGGCTGCGGACTTAGCCGACCACGAAGATGGCGTTCCCATTGCGTTTTGGCAATGAGATGATGCCAGATGCCTCAAACTCCCCTTGAAATCCTCAGACCTGTCCTCTTTTTTGTTGAAGTTGATCGTATTGTTGAGCGAAAATCCTGAACATCAAATTTGGATGAATTTGGATGAATTTGGATGAATTTTGCGAAACTTCTTATCAGAGCATATGGCCGCCGACCGTGCTCTACTGGCCAGCAATGATTTGGAAGATCTTAATGTGTGATTTGTCAGAGGATTGTGTGAATGAGGCAGAGGATAGAACTGGAATTCGCGTACAAAGTTCGCTGAAACAGTTTCTGGGGCTGCAACACTCTCGGAATGTGCTGCCGTTGTGACACATGCTGCATTATCGATGAATGTGAAACGGTTAATTAAGAGTTCGGGATTGACGGACGCCAAAGCCGTACTTGACGTTCCTGCACCAAGTAGCATTCAAACAACCATCAAGGTTACTGCATTTCAAACCTTCAACTTTCAGAACTTTGAGAATCGCCTTAACAATCACCACCACTTGTCAGAACATTCCATGAGGAGAGGCCGACATAGAGAAGCCAAAGGCTGACCTCGGCGCAGGCAATGCGCGCCTTTGTCTGAAGGTCTTCCAGGTACAGCATCACCACAAGGTCAGAAAAACCCATCCCCACGAGGTTTCTTATTAGCTTCACATTAAGATCCAAGGAATCCGGAATCCATCATGGCACCAGAAATTTTCTCTCGACTCTTGAGGCCGAAGCAAGAAAGGTTGACGTAACATACATGGCTCCTGTCAGGTTCCGGAAATGTGTTGAGGAAGCGACTCTATGCGACGCTTCATGGAGTGGATAAAGTTTGAGATGACTTTGGGCAAACTCGAAATCGTTGGAGGAAATGGATGTGTCTGAACATTATGGGAAAACCCCGTTCAATCCATGATTTATCATTGTTTTGGTAATTAAAAAGGCTGTATTATATATATATATAGTATTATATACTTAATTAATATATACATGTTACATATATATCATATGTGTATATATATATATATAATTATATTTATATTTATATAAATATATATATTATATTCGAGGCACATCCACAATTTTTGGAAACGGCCAGATGGGTTAAGTATGGTTAAGTTTTATATTCTCCTTAAATCCCAATTTCTTACTCTAGAATGACAACATTTCAATGGTTAAACACTCTCAAAACAGTCATGACGCGCCGAAGCGAAGAAGCCGAGCGAAGCCGTGCCTTTTGGTCCTCCAAGCTCACCGCCGACAAACCATCTCCTCAGCAGAATCACCTCGGCCATGGAAGCATCCCCTATATATTTTGTAGATAGTTTATGGATATGTTATCATGCATATGTTATGGATATGTTCTGGATATGTTGTGGATATGTTCTGGATATGTTATGGATATGTTATGGGCATGTTCTGGATATGTTATGGATATGTTGTGGAACTAGTGTCGAGATACTTAGAATTCCCACGGCTGGCGCTTCATTCACAACTATAGCAACTAGAAGGGTTCAGTCTCGGGTAGGCACCAGAATGCAACAGGATGCGCAGCAGCAAAATACGGCCACCTTGGTATTGACACATCACAAGTTAAGGTTAGCAAAAACGCATGTAAGGGTTAGAAATGGCCCTGATTGACACATTGACACAATCGTGTATTTGTCACACCGGCAAGGATCAAAATTTAAGGCTCTAAGAAAGACCAAATCAGCCAGTGCCCGCCTATCAGAATGTGTCTTGTGCTTTGACTGGAACCGAGACCGCCCTGGGAACCTGAACCGAAACCCTCCCCGGAACCACCTGGAACAACGGAAAGCCTAACTGCGGCGCAACCACCCCAGCCCGCCAGTTCCAGAACCTCTCCAGAACGACCTGGAACCGCACCGGAACCTGAGGAACCTCGCAGAACCACCCCAGAACCCGCACCGGAACCTCCTACCAACCCGTAACCCGCACCAAACCTTTGTCTGGGCTGGGACCCCTAAGCTAACGCTGAGAATACAAAGACTTTGGTGGTTCTTCAATGTTACCAAACTGTTACCCTTTTTTCCATCCAAGTTTTTCCCATTTCTGAAGTGTACATCCTCTGCTGCTGAGGTCAGCACACTAAAGCCAAGGTTTCCTCCAAGGACTACGAACACACCGCCGGTTGGATAATTTGCCACCACACCTGCGCCATGAACTTTCCACCGTTGCTTCGGATCCAAGTGGCACCGGATTCCGCGTGTAGTTCACAGTTAAATTTGCTGGTAAATAGATGTTCATCCACCCAACTCTGGAGCATTTTGCATCATCCAGCATGCGACCGAAATGTGACGAGGCATTCAAGGCATACGTTTCACACAGAAAAGTATGAGGATCCGGCTCTCACCCGAGTATTTCTCAAACCATTTGTGGTCTGAGCTTAGGTCACCTGCCATGCCACCAGTCGCAAACATGGTCGTAAGCTGAGGATTTTGAGCCATGCTGAGGCCACCCATGGCAGCCCAATAAATAGCTCCAATCGTCCAGGGCAAGCCAAGCCCAAGGAAAACCTGGAACAACACCGAGTGCACCAAGTGTGGGAGTAAGGTATTGCATGCAGAATGTGTGAAGATCCCTATATTCAGAAGCCATGCTGAGGCAAAAACGTTCACTGAGTTGCTGCCAGTTACATTGCCAATGGATGCATCTGCAGTCGGATCCTGCAGAGGATTTCAATCAGATTTCAGGTCAAATCACCAATCAATTGAAAGAGAAACAAAAGCACAAAGGAGGATGCAAATCCGAGCTTTGCTAATGGGATGATTTTTTATAGGAAAACATTCAGGAAACCACGTTTGTTTCCCTGTCCATATAAGAGCTTAGAGCAATCTCTACGAATACATTTTGAAATCCCAAGTCAAGCATGTCGTCCTGCTCAGCTGCAGTTTTTGACGCAAATGTGTCAGGCCTGACGATCTAAAGGGTCTGTTGGTTTGAATCGCACAAGAGACCACTTTCAAATCTGGAAAATGTGCAATCCCCCCAGGTTAAGCATGAGGCTAAGCATGCATGCTGTCTCAGTGGCATTTAAGTTCTGGACAAACTGGTACCCAGCGCCACCAACGATATTGCGGTGATGGCATCAGGCATGGAGACTACGCCTTGTGCACATCGACTATGCTGAAGGATGCATCTATGCTCAACATGCTTCTCCTATTCTGTCAGTGCCCCTGGGCAAAGCGAGCAAGGTCTACAGCCACAAAGCTCAGCTAGATCACCTGGCATGTGCAATTCGCTTCAGTCATCTAAAAACAGAAACGCAACGCAAGAGATGCATGGCACCGCTGAGCTTCAGACCTATGAGAGCTGTCACTCCGCCAATCATTGATAACGAGCAAACGAAACAAAGCCATCCGCCGCAGTAGTCGACCTTGTCCAATGAGGGGCTCGCTTTCTTGCTTTCTCTTGCTTTCTCGACTTGTCTCTGAGACAGCTTGGTGTTCAGGGTACCATGGCAACATGGTCCACAAAGCTGAGAGTAGCGCTGGTGGAATGAGAGCAAATATTAACTGGCAGCAAAGGGAAGACCCGTTAGATTAACACAGTGCACTGGTTTGCCTTGCATGGAAAGGCTGACACTGCAGAGTCAAAAACGCTTCAACAATTCCAATATCACTATGCGTCAAACTCAGGGTATCGACCCAACAAAACTGATCAGGTCCAGTCCAGTGGTAGATTGTTCAGGTTTTTGGTTGTCCAGTAATGACCCATGCCCGCATGATGTGACTCACCCCCTGGGCCTTCCATGGCATCGTGACCAAGTGGAAAAACCAGGCCACTGCGACAGCACAGCCCTCAAGGCAAGTAAGGCTGAAGGAGTGCTGTCTCTGCAGATTCTAACACTGTTGAAGTCTGCCTAAGTCTGTTGGCTTTGCTAAGCTTGCTGCCGTTGCTTCCCCAGTGTCTAGAAAGATCGCATCAACAAATTGATCCTTTACAGACGAGCCAGCATGTTGGACAAAAAGCATCACTGCTGAGACTTCAAAGATCTTAAAAACTCCAAAACTCAGCTTGCCTTCCAGTTGTCTCTGGCCATTATCTGAACGTCCCAATTCACTTTGAAAGCCTGGCTGTCTCAAGGGGAGAATGGGAGGAGCTTTCGGTGACCGAAGGATGTTGCGTCAGTCTGAAGAGTTCTGAAACGTCCAGCGCCCTGGCCTGCATGAGTTTGTCGGCCTTCCTTTTGGTGCCTTCGTCTGTACCAACGATAACGGTACAAATGCAGCACTCCTGCCATCCAAGAATCTCCACAAATTAAACGGGTCTGAAAATGTCTGGAAAAGGGTGTTCTTAAAATCTACCATGCTTTTTGCCATGCTGTATCTCCTCGCCACCATCAGTGTGGAGTGCAAAGGTTGCACCTCCCGTCCTCGCCCGACACAATACAGCAGGGTTCAGGGCAGAGAGACTTCAGCGAGAGTCTCTGGATCAACAACTCTTTTTATTGGCCAGCACTTCCGGCAAGACCATCAAGACCAGTTGTTGTATAAGGGCCAGGCGGTTCTTCAATGTACAACCTAAAAATTGAAGTGCTATCAAAGCGTCCTTAGCACGCAATGGATAACGTCTATTGGAACAAGTGCTCCGTGACAAGATTGCCACAAGCTTGGACACCACCAATCCACGCAAACAACTTGATACAGCACCTGCACAAGGACATCATGAACCATAGACAGCTCTCCGAAAGTACAAAAATCGGAAAGCTGGTAAACTCAGATGTGGGCCCTTTGGCTTGATGGTGATAGGGATGAAAGCTTCAGTCTGCACAATTTCAAGCACCACACAGCCATTGTCCCACCCATCCCAGTGCAAGATGTGCCACGTGCCTCTTGATCTGGGAATTCCAGTGTGCCACTGACTTCTTCGTAGTCAATGCCACTGATCGCCGTGCCATCTTCGGTTCGGTAGGTGCATGTCACTAACCTGGCAAGACTCCGCTGAGGATCAAAAAGGCTGCCAATGTTTGCCCATGAGGTCATTAATTGTCAATAGCTCATTAACAGTAGGTTTTCCACGGAAGGTTTGGACAAGTCTGGCGTATCCCCGATTTTGAGACAAACCTGAATCTGATAGTGTCAAAATAATGTGCATCTGTAAGGTGTGTGCAATGCTACTGTTTGGATAATGCAACGGTCGCAGGGTACGAGGGAATGCAAGTTCAAACCGTGGTACACGAAGTCAAGCAAAGGTCAGCAACGCAGACCGTGGTGCGAAATGGTACGCACGGGTTTGAAGAGGATTCATACTGCTGATATACGCGAGCCATTGTGATAAGGAAAAGCAAAGTTTTTCTGCTTAAGACATGATGGGGGAAGACGGTGTAACATTCTCCCTCCCTCTCTCTCTCTCTCTCTCTCTCTCTCAGACACGCTGTAACATGGGGATTCTCTTCTGCTAGAAGCTATCCAGTGACTGGTCTAGTTCCTCTTGCATTCTTCAACCCTTGGAAAAGCTTTAAGACCCGACAATGGAATCATGAATGCAAAGGCACGGCACGGTCCATTCTTGCAAGGACTCAGCTACACTTAAGAGTTGGATTTGATTGCAATGATAGCTGCAACGAGAAAACTGACTTGGCATGCCTTGCACGCAACTCATTAATCCTGCAAGTCTGCAAATGTTTTCCTCGAGTCAAGAAGCTTGACAACAACGCACACAAAGGTTGAAAGAATGCCAGGAGGACCCTTTTGCACCTGCCTGCCTAAGCACTGCAATGTTGATGACCTGCGGTGAACGAGATTAATCATTTTTGTCACACCGTGCCCAATACCAACTTAGCAAAGGCTGCACAAGATAACAGTGCAAGGAGCCTTCTCACCGGCAAAGTCTTCTGCCACCTGCACTTTCTCGCAGGCATATTTGAGGAAGCACAAAGATACCATCTGATACCATCTGACATCATCTGATACCATCTGATACCATCTACCCTCATTCATGAGCCTCGTGATACTGTCACTTCACTGTTATTATTCTGGCAATGACAAATGGCCTTCTCTTCGGCTGATCTAAATGCCAGAATTCCGACTGCGTCATCGTCAACAATCCGGACCTGGATTGTCAAAACAGCACGTGGCAAATGTGTTTGCACTCAAATGGCAACTGCATGCAACAGCATCATCAATTCTTTTCTGGGCGCACATGAGCTGTTTTGTTCTTCCCGAGAATGACTACAGCCTCGGCATGCCGTCTGGTCTTCTGATTCTTCTGGATTCCTCTCATTCCCTGTCGGTATCACATTCCATTCCTTTCCAGTCTTGACTTCTCTCTCTCTCTCTCTCTGTCTCTGTGCATGACACTCGAAACGAAAAAAGGCTCCCGCATTGCTGTCCTCTGTCTTGGGGTCCGAGAGCTCAACATCGAAATATGTGTCAGGCTCATGCTCATCATCATCAAGAATCTTGATGCACAAAATCTTTTGATCTTCATCCTGATCGTGGTCGCATGGGAATGTGAAATTGCAAGACGTGTCTAACACGGCTTGTGAAAATTGAAAGGCCATGAGGGTGGCATTTCGATTCCACTTTCACAGACCAGTCTCTGTCCAGCATTCCGAACCCCTTTTGTAAATCACAAATAGGATCACTCAAAGTTGCCATATTTGCTGCCACGGTGGCTGTGGGAAACAACTGCTCACAGTATTCAGCTTCCATGACGCCTCGTCAAATTCTAGTTTTCCTTGTACTGCGATGAAGTCCTTCCCGTCTTTGGCTGAAATCTCCTTCGTCCTGTACCTGTCAGGAGAAAAACCAATGGTTGTGAGTGCAAACATAATACAATGTAATGTGGGTAAAACAATGATAAACCACCCCGTTCTCCATTTATGGTGATTTGGGGGATGGTTTATTATTGTTTTACCCACATTAGATGATTTTGTCGTGGTTTTCTATGATGCAGAAAGGCACATGACTGCTCCCTTGCCGAGGCTAGCTGTAGTATCACCCTCTCGGGTGATGACAAGCTCCTTGCAACAAGCTATACAAAACACCTGCACTGGTTTCCATAAATGGGGGATTCCCCAAAAAATTGTTGGTTTATAAATGTTTATAATGGAAAATCATGGAAAATCCATCTATAAATGGATGATTTAGAGGTACCCCCATTTTAGGAAACCTCCATTTCAATGGCAGAGATGGACAGCGGCAGTCCAGCGTGTCGCAACTCTCCAAACAGGAGTACTCTGTGTGCCTTGGGACGACTGCATTCGTTTCAGCCACAGGCAACCAATTAGATACTTCCTAACTTCGATTGTGGGAAAGCATTACTTTTCACCTGCAGCTCCTGTTGCCAACAAAGCCTTTGTGTTCCGACAAGTCGTTTCTAGCCCGGGAGAAGACGGACTCATGAGCCAGAATCACAAAACTGAATGTTTGAAAAATCATCAGAGAATACAGATTAAATGTGAGTCCTACCCAGCAAACCTCGGCACCCTGTAACCCTGGACTAGGTAGCAGACTCAAATTCAAACGTGATGTTTGTTTTTGCAGGGCCCTGCAACAACAAAGCGATGCCAAAGCTGGAGCCTTTCACAGAAACTGACAGCCAAGCCAGCTGCCTCATCTGGCGAGAGCTTGATAGGCACCTTGGTGTAGCCATGTTTGGCACGAAGAGTTTTGAAGTTGCCAAAAAATAACCAAGTGGATGGTCAGCGGCCATATGTTCTGTGGAGCCCTTGACCATATATAACATATACAGTATTATATTATATATATTATATATTATATATATATATTATATCATATGATTATGTAAGGAACATCGTAAGACACGAAAAGCATTCTGAAGGAAATGTCAAGTCCGGAACTACTTTGGAGTCAGCAGACTTTCTCCTTGCAACCGTTGAGTCGCGACGCTGTAACACAAAGCTGCATTCGAACAGGATACGGACCGTGAACAGTCCACGACACAGGCGCTACAATATGTCAACGCCAATCAGAATCCGGGAATCTCCACATCAACCATCTCAAATCATCTCAAATAGTCTGAATTCTTCAGCCCCCAGGCCATGGGAAAAAAAAGCTTCTGCCACGTAACGCAACGCCGCAACACTGCAACACCTGACATCGTCGACATCTCAACCCGTTGAGCTCCTGCCACCTCCAAAGAGCTTCTCCGTGGCAGCCATCCGCCGAGCTGCTCTTGAGGGTTCTTCCTTAGGCGATTGGGGGGAGCCATAAATGGAGCTGTCAGCTGAGCTGTCATGTGGATGTATTTGGATAGATAAATGGGGATATCAATGTATATTGACCATGAAAACATATGAAAACTAGGTGACTGTCTGCAAAAATAAGGTGAAAAACTAGCCTTAATGGGGCTGCCCATGTGGGAAAAAATGATTGTAAGCCATGGGGAACTTCCTCGAGGCCCGAACGACTGCACCAAACTCTTCCCGAATCAAAGCCACAACTTTGTCCTCCAAAGGTGGTTGGATACGCACAGTTTCCCGAAGCCAACTCTGCAAGATTCTGCAAGACATGCAAGGACGGCATCTGGAATACCAGTGCCGTGCTTCTTCAGGATACGCATTCTCATGGTGGCGATTTCCTGACCAGGCCCAAAGCAGCTGACTCGAATTTGATCGTTTGCAGTGACGGCTTTAGTCCTGCAACTCTGCCCCACCTGCTCTGTAGCAGCATCCAGCAGGACCTTCTGCGCTTGTGCATTTTGCTTCTTGCCAGTGAAATAGCCCTTGTCCTTGCGAGTTGGTGCAGATTGGTGCAGATTGCTGCAGACTGGTGCAGCACTTGCAGGACTCTTCCCAGCTACAAAATTCTCAGGTGCAGCACTACCCAAACTTTCTGCTTTTTTCTGGCTGAAGGACAGCTGGATGAAGTGAAGGACTGAGATGTCCACCGCCATGTAGGAAATCAGGACAAGCACCGGAAAGAGGAAGAATGTGATCAACCCCTCGCTCCAGTGATTTTGCAACGAGGATTGCAAATGAAGTGAATAAACTGCACAAGTCCTATACAACAGGATGCATGAATTGGGAGGCCGGCCTCTTCAATTGTAATGACCTGTGAATCCGAGTTCGTTTCTTACAAGCAATGAAACAAAGAGTTTCGCAGATCAGAACGGAAAGCTGCAATTCATGATCGCCTGGGCTCACCTTACTCCATATCACTCCCACATCGGTGTCTCAGAAAATGTGGCATACCATGGCATACCAAAAAAACAGCCATTCATGAGGAATATCACGACATATCACGACGCTGTTTCTTTAAGCATGCCAGCCAGGCATCAGGAGTCCACAACATGCAAATAATCAGCAGCCACAGATAGGCAAACACGGAGAACGTTGCTGTCACAGCGAAAACCTGGCAAAGCATGTGCATGCCTTGAAGGCACCAGCAATGGGAGCCCATTGCCAAGATTTTTTTGAGAATCTTCAAGATCTTCCCATTTGGGGTGCCTTTTTATCCACAATTGGCTGGGCTAGTTCCCTTCAGTCCCTTCAAACATGCCAGAGGGGTCCCCTATGTCTTTGATTCTGCGCACTTCCCCTTCTGGGATGGCAGAAACACAGACGGCTGTGATGCAAAGAAGGTTGAAGGCCGCACTCCCGACCTGCCAAGGCTATGGAAAATTGCAGGGATTCGTGGTGAAAATTGTGATTCTGGTGAGACAAGAATGGAGCTTGGCGCTTCTCGTTGTGTTTTTTTATGCAAACTCATGACCATCAGTGTCTTGCACTTCATACCCCCACCATAGAGGGTGCATAGTGCTGCGAATCGTCTCTCTCTCTCTCTCTCTCTTGGGTTGCAGTTGCAATAACTTTATTCCTGCTAGAAAAATAATACTATGAACATAATTCGATCTGATCCGTGTACTCTTTGTGACCTTGCTTTGGCAACATCACAAGAGCTGATAGATGCATGTTCCACCTCAAAATCTGGTATCATAAATATCCCCAAATCTGGCATTGCATTATCGGGTTTCAATCAGAAGTCTGGTCTGGGTCAAGAACCGCGGCATCAAGATCACAATAGAATCAATAGAAGGACTCAGGCCAAGACAATGGTTGACGGCCCCAAATCTCCGGCATACATGTTGTTCTTCAGCAATTCTATGACCTCACATGAAAACCATGAAAGGATCTGAAGGGAGCCCCGAAGAAAAACATGCGCGATCCTCCGTCCTGGGTTCTCCTGACGCTCAACAAGATCTCTGGAGCACTGGATCCCAATGCCATGAGGGTCAAGTTGGCCACAGTTGCATTCCACACTTTTACCTGACATCATTGAGAGTTCCATGCTGCCAGCATTTTTGTGTCAAACAAACAAACGAAATCTAAGGTATTTGCGGACTGATATCAATTGCCAGGCTGCTGTTATGAAAGTTTGCAAGTTCGAGCTGAAAACCCGTTTCTTCCTCGAAGTAACCTGACACAAAGTTCTCATGGCCCTGTTTCCGTATCATGTACTGTCTGGTTCCAAAGCTACAATGAACACAAGTACATCCAGTTTGCACAGAAATTGCAAGTTCACATTCTTGTCATGTTCAAACTCTTGGCCTTTTCAATGGCTCCCATGAAAATGTCTGACACGATTCCTACACCTTGGTTCATGCAGCACACTGGATCAATCACCCTGCACTGAACCATCACATGTTTGTTCCAATGGCAAGCAGGACAATGATACGCTTGAGTTAGCTGCCCATAAAGGACCAAAGCAGGCCAGTAAAATAAAGTACAGCACCTCAGTTCACAAAAAAACAAAAACATGATTGCACATGTTTGAAGGCACCCAACACACACACGCACACACAATGTTCGCAGTATTTTTGTTTGCGTCACCTTGGCACTGAAGTGAGAAGGAAATTTGTCCAACAAAATTGGTTGACTTTGATACGTTATCATGAAATCATGCGTCAAAGACGCATGGCCCCATGGCCCCACGGCCCCATGGCCTATGAGCACAAGTGGCGCAAACAAACATTGCATTCAATGCTGAGGCCCTGACGAAGTCCCATGTCCCATTTTTGTTCATCTGGCAACGGTGGCAGCATTGAACTACATGAGTTTCATGAGTTTTTTTGGTGTCTGCACCATATTTGCTAGGTTTTTTCCCCCTATGCCCTATGCACCCATAGCGCCTTATGCTACGATTTTTCTCGCAAGAAAAAAACACAATGACGGGAAGGCACCCAGCCTTCTTTGAATAACGGCAAAAGTAGGCCGCCTCCGCCTACCTGCGAACAGTAGCAACATGGACACGTGCGATGTTTTTTGTTTTCACCAAGGTTTGCAAAACATCACACTGCACTGCACACTGTCTACCAATTTCGTGTTGACCAATTGGTCGAATGAAATCTTATGTTTCGGTTTGCAATTCATGTAACAATGCTGACCATATTTTGAGTTTTGTCTTTGTCTTGCCGTTGGCTGCACCTCACAAATTTTCGGTTCACAGGATATGTTCTGACTCATGGTGACACCTGCACAGGGATGCAGGAGCGATGCACAACTACTGCATCAGTTTGGGTTTTGTCAACCTTTGAACTGCCGAAGTCTGATACAAAACGAACAACATTTTCTAAATCTGAGGCATCCACTGATTCTGCAATCGCAGAAATCACAAATTGAACCCTATTTGAGCAAAATATAGCCAACATATTATCCTTATGACAGTAGAAAATGTTAGCTGAAATTCAATTTTGATGCACAAACATTTGTGTTGAGAATATCAACGAAACCAAATATGTGAACCCTTCCCAATTATGTTGTGTTATGTCATGGGTCGGTCAGTGCGACAAAAGAACATACAAATTTTGCACCATTTCAAACGATCTTTTTGTGTGGGATGGTTGAACCACCGTTTACGCAAATGCTAAAATTCCACACGCAGGATATATAAAATAAAAGTGAGGGCACTCGTTGAAACCAAAGCAGCAACATGCAATGCGGTGGGCGAAGGTTTTGTCGTTGGCCCCTTTTTTCAACACGTGGTGCAACAAATGGATGACAAAGAACACAATTGGCAAATGTTCATGTCAACAGGCGCAAGTGATCGAACCGTTCAATACTGTTTTTTTGATTTCGGACTCATTTTGACACGCGAACATATTTGTGGTGTCATGCAAGTTCTGCAAATGTTTATATATATATATATATATTCAGCTGTGTAATTCAAAACTGCGAAAGAACAGCTGGCAATCACTCCTTTTTGCTTGGACCTCAGGGCCTGAATGCAAACATGTGGATTTCACATGTGATTGAAGTGAAAATGAAACTGTCTCGATTGAAGTGCGTGTCATCCTTGTGCAGTGGCCACGCAACTGTGTTCCAACGGTGGGGTGCTAACAGAAAACTTTCACGCTCCTCCTCAGCACGGTGTAGTGCAAACTCACCTTGCTGCTCTCACGGTTTTCTCACCGCCATTGCGCCTTGACACGCAAGAAAAGAAAAGTCGTTGAAAGTGAATCTCAAAAGATTTTCTGTGCGGGGTGTTGCAAGTGGCCCTCTTTGCAGTTTTGCAAACGTCCTGAATTGTACTCTGCTGTAGCTCTATTTGGAATTGTTGTAGCGTATTGGGCTTCCAAGTGAGCATTATGGTCACCAGGAGTGGCTCACATTCCCGGGCATCCAAAAGCAAAGTAGTTTTGCCCAAAATGGGCTGTCATGTCCTGGAACGGTACACATCTTCGAAATCTCTGTACCTGGCTATGGTCGCATTGCTCATGCCACGTTGTTCTCCTCGATTTGCCATCATTCTGAAAGAATCTGCGGTCCTTTGGAAAACTCTGATCTTTGTTTCTGGATTTCTCATGCCTTGATTGTTGGTGTGGTCCAGCAACATCAAGATTGCTCTCTGGAGTTCATCTGCGTCGCTCCAAAGTTCTTCTGCAAGCGCCACATTGAGTTGAAGTCTCAAATCATCTATGGAGGTTTCAAGTTCACCTTGTCTTGTTGACATGTCTCTCTCTGGATTCAGAAGGTGATCCTCCGGCCTCTCAGATTCTGATTCACCTCCCTCTGCATAGACGACTCCACTCCAAACTCCATGGTCATTGCTCGAAGAAGCTCCTGTAGTTGTTGCTGCTGCTGTTGCTGGTGCCACTGGTGGTGGTGATGATGGGTCAGTGTCATCACCTGCCCATGCAAATCCTCGGCTTTGGTGCCTGATTACGCCCATATACTGTGCATGTCCCATGGCATTCATGGCTACTCTGTTGCCTTGCTCAACTGTAAACATGTGACGTGGTTGAACAGGAGTAAGTTCTCGATGTTGGGCAAATCCTCCAATCTCAACCAAACCGTAGTGGATTCCATCGACTGAGTCTGCCAGCATGTCCATGTGACTTGCGGTCTCAGTCACCTCATTTCTCATCTGTCCAACTGACCTTTGAACTTCTGGGAGTAAAGCCATGTGCTCGCCAAAGGTTGTGTCAGTTTGTGCAACCTGTAGTGCAAGATGGCCTGCATCAGCTTCAATGGCGCGAATCCGCTTGATGCCAATCCAAACTGCTGCTGCAACCAAGAAAGTCATGGCTGTGCACCACACAAACAAAATCACGTAGACCAACCTTGAGTGATCATCATCATGATCTTCTGGTGCACAAGTGCCAGCTGAAACACCAATTGCACATTCATTAACTGGAAAACCCATAGCGCCAGTGGTAGGCTCGAGGCCCATGAGAAGTGCAAGACGTGCAATTGTCCTGGCTGCTTGTACCATTTGATTCAAGTTTCGACCATCTCCACCTCGACGTTCTTCTGCCTGGATTGGGTTGGCACCATCATCATCAAAGATGCCAATGTCACTGAGCAGAGTCTTCAGATCGCTTTGCTGACGACAACGCCTTGGTACCAATATCAGCAACATTGAAAGCTGTGCTGATTTGGCTCAAAGCACTCTCCCCATTTCGAACTTGATCTTGTATCCAAAGTATTTTGGGACTCAAGTGCTTCACCTTCCCTGTGCCTTGGCGTGAGCACAGTTGACGTGCACTTGAAGAGTCAGTCAGCAAAATGTGCTCGACATTGCCCTTGATGACAAATTCAGCACAACGTTTGATGAAGATGCCGTCACAAAGAGTCGACACCATTCCATGTGGTTCAGCTTCACAGCTTGACAGAGAGATCACCCTTTGGGTACGTGAGCTTGAGTATACCAAATTGCCACATAGCATATGGAGACCTGAGGACGTAGAGCGTCGATTTCGTTTGTCACTGCTCCAGTCACTGTCTGAAAAGGACTCCAAAAGCAAATTTCTGTCATTGGTTTGTTTGTGCAAGCCTTGTCCTCCATGAGGTTGTTGAAGCACAACTGCATAGTTGCTGGTCCCCTTCAAGTAAGCCACAAGCTTCTTGAGGTGTCTCATTGCTGAAATTGTGGAGCTGCTCATGTAGCTTGAAAGTTCCTTCACCGTGAAAGCAACATCTGGTCGATCACGTGTGATGTACAAGCATGTGCCCACAGCCATTCTGAAAAAGGTAACATCGCTTCCAACCAAGCATGGAGAGTTGTCTTCCATTTGAATTGAAGAGTCAGCTGGAGTTGTGGAAGATCTCAGCTTTCCAAACTTTTCTTCCCAA